>Ga0315287_10009038_pt1 | contig 10080 bp, 8 predicted proteins | sample YL17G11_0_MG_FD_205037 | JGI IMG/M metagenome (GOLD analysis project Ga0315287, IMG submission 205037) | Sediment microbial communities from Yellowstone Lake, YNP, Wyoming, USA - YL17G11_0 | ecosystem: Environmental > Aquatic > Freshwater > Lake > Sediment | place: USA: Wyoming | collected... | reverse complement strand
CACGCCGCGCAGCGTCTGGTACCGGTCCAGCAGGTCCATCTCCACCAGTTTCACGCCCAGTTCACGGAGCGGCCCGCCGCGGGGGCCGAGGAGCGTGCCCGGGCGGCCGCAGCCGACGACGTCGTAGCCCTTGGCGAGAAGGAGCTTCGCGAGGTACCAACCGTCCTGGCCGGCGATTCCGGTGATGAGGGCAAGGGGCATGGGCGGGATCTCCGTGGGCTCAACGCGGCTGCGGACCCAGCTCTTTGAAGCCGACCAGTTGCCCGTTCTCGAGCTCTTGCCGGTACTCGTACCCCATCGATCGGTACAGTGCGACGGCCCGGACGTTGTCGGGATACACCTTTAATCGAATCCGGGGAGCACCGCGCCTGCGGGCCTCCGTATGCAGGTAGTTCATGACAAGGCGGCCGAGTCCCGAACCTTGCGCGTCAGCTCGAATCGCGATGCCCAAGCTCGGGACGGCGTAGCCCTCGTCCCATCCCCGTAGCATCCCGTAGCCGAGCACTCGTCCGTCGGCGATCGCAACGCAGTAGGCATCGCGCCCGGAAGAATGCGTCCGCTCCCGGGCCGCGTCTGCCGTGAAGGGGTGGGGGTGGAATCGCGCCCCCTCACCACTCTCCGCCAGATCCTCGAAGAACTCGGTGAGGGGACCTTCCAGGTCTGGCCGCAAACGAACGATCTCGAGTTGGTCCGTCGGTGCAAGGTTCATCGATGGCCCCGGGTGCGACTTCTCGAATGTAGCAGGCTCGCGCCGGGTCGGCGCGAATCTGGCCTCCTTGACCTTATCGTGAGGATGCGAGCCTCATCTATTGCCTTGACCCCTCACCCTCCCACCGCGCCACCCGCGCACACGCGCGGCTCGCCGCCTTCCTCCGACACGTCCAGTCTCGTGCGCGCCGTCTTTGGTCGCGCCTACCGCCACGGTCGCCGGTGGGACGAAGGGTTGTGGCGGTGGGCGGAGCTCTCGGCGGTGATCCGCCTGCTCGGGGAAAGGCCGGAGCTTCGCACCGGCCCGATTCTCGACGTGGGTTGCGGCGACGGAGAGGCCTTCGAGTCCATCTTTGGCCCGCGACCTGATGCCTGCGGCGTGGATGCCTGCGTGACCTACGCCGACGACGTGGCGCGCGCACGCACGACCGGACGATATGGGGAGGTCCGCGCGGAAGACGCCAGCCGCACGACCTTCGAGGCTGACCGGTTCCAGCTCGCATTTTCCAACTCGGTCCTCGAGCACATCGCTCCCGTCGAGCCCGTGCTGAGGGAAGTGTTCCGGGTGCTCCGGCCGGGTGGCCATTTCCTCTTCACGACCCCGGCACCGCGGCTCTACTCCCGGGAGGCCTATGCGTGGCGCCGCGTCCTCGCACCCTTCGGCCTCGACGCGGTGGGGCGCCGGATGGCCGAGCGGGAGTGTACCGTCTATCATCACGTCTCGATCCTCGAGCCGGCGGAGTGGACCCGGCGGCTTGGCGACGCGGGCTTCGCCGCCGTGGAGGTCGTGGGCTACATGTCGGTGGAGGCAGCGAGGGCGATGTCCCGCTTCTCCGGCGCCACGCGGGTGCCGGTGCTGTCGAGGCTTGCCTGGCGGCTCTCGCGGGAGGCCCGGGCGCTGGCCGACGACGTTCCCGAGGACCGCTGGATCGAGCGCTGCCAGACGCTTCTCGGCCCGCTGCTCGGGGACCACGCCGCTAGCAGTGCGTGCGGGCAGCTTGTCCTCGCGAGGAAGCCGTGACGCGCCCTCGGGTCCTCTGGCTATCATCACACCGCACGGCCCGCTTCGAAGAGGTCTCGGCGCTCCTGCGCGCCGGAGCCGAGGTCGTGCCCACCACCGGGGAGTACGGAGCGTTCCCCAACGCCGTGGAGTTGCCCGAAGAGCGCGATCCGCTCCACCCACCTTGGCGGTTGACGTGTACCGTGCCCCCCGCCGTCCTGCGCGTGGTGCGGGATCTCCGAGCGTACGAGGACCACAAGGCCATCCCTCCGGCGGTCGTCGAGGCGCTCGACCGCTGGTTCGACGTCGTGTGGGTCGGCACGTTCTCCACGCTCGCCCTCGAGTTGCTGCGCCGATACCGAGGCGCCGTCGTGCTGCGCTCCTACGGCGGCTTCCCTTACACGACATCGCTCGGTTCGTTGCCCATCCGGAACGTTGCGCTCGGCGTGTTCGGCGCCTCCGAACGCTATGCCTTCTGCCCCGCGCTCCCGTACCAGGCGCTCATCGAGGATCCGCGCCTCTCGCGCCGCGAGACCTTCTGGCCCGCCTGCGTGACCCCCTCCCGGCTCGGCCACAGATGGGCCGGCGCGGCGTCGGACGCGGCGGCCTGCGAGGTCATGGGGCTCATCGCCCGCTACCGCGCACCCGAGTACGCGCGGTTCGTCGCGGCCTACGGGGACCTGCCGCTTCGGGTATTTGGCCAGAACCCACGCGGCGGCCCCACCGGCGATGACCCCCGAATCGTGGGCACGCTCGACGACGACCCGTTCTTCAGCGGCATCGCGGGCTGCCGGGTGATGCTCTACACAGGGCTGGGCTGGAAGTACCACCTCCACTACCACCCCCTCGAAGCTCTGATGATGGGTGTCCCGGTGATCTATTCCTCGTCCTCGGCGATTGCCCAAACGGCGATGTGGATGGGCGCCTCCGGGGACGCGCTGCGTGAGGCTGGGATGTGCGACTCCCCCGCGGAGGTCCACGCTCTGGCAAGCCGGTTGCTGCGCGACCCGCAGGAGGCCGTGGCCGTCTCGGAGCGCCAGGAGATCCTTCGCGCGATCTACCGTCCGGAGCCCTGGGACGGCGTACCACGGGAGATGCTCGCGAGCGTCGCCCGGGCGGCCGCCTACTGGCGGAATCATCGCGACTCCATTGTGGACCGGCCTCCGGTCGCGAGTCTGGCCGACATTTTCGAGCGGGTGCCCCGGCGTGCCGGCGAACTGGCCCGCCAGGGATGGGCGAGGCTGGCACGAGGCGGACGACAGGACCCGAGGGGCGCGTGAAGGCGTGCCGGGTATGCATCGAGGCGCGAGTCACCCCTGAGGAGAACGGTGGGGTTGCGCAGGTCGTGCTTGGACTTGCCGCCGGGCTCGGCGCTCTCCGGGACGGGGACGAGGAATACCTGTTCCTCGGCGACGATCGGACTCCTGCATGGCTGGAAGGTCATATCGGACCGAACGGGCGGATCGTGCTGCCGCCGGGGCGGGTGCGGTCGTACTTCCAGCGCGCCCTTCGCGACCCCCTGCGCGCCTGGCAAGGCCTGCCGCCAATGACGGCGCTTCTCGGCCCGCAGGTGGTGGCCTCGGATGGATGCGTCGAGACAGCCGGTGCAGGCGTCGTCCACTTTCCGTACCAGTACGGATTCCGGACCCGGATCCCCACCATCTACCACCCGCACGACCTGCAGCACGTCCATCTGCCCGAGTACTTCTCTGCTTCGGATCGGCGGGACCGGGAACGGTTCTACGGCACCCTTTGCCGGCAGGCCGCCATGGTGGCCGTGGCCTCCTCCTGGGTGAAGCGGGACGTCGAGTCCCACTTCCAGCTTCCGCCCGAAAGGGTTCGCGTCGTGCCTCTTGCACCGGCGAACCTCGCCTACCCGGTGCCAACCGAGGCGGAGCTGGCTGCGCTGTGCCGAAGGCTCGAACTTCCCGCTTCTTTCGCCCTGTACCCGGCGCGGACCTGGCCGCACAAGAACCACCTCGGCGCTGTCGAGGCTGTCGCCCATCTCCGGAGGTCCCGCGGCCTGGAGGTCCCACTAGTCTTCTCCGGTGGACAGAGCGAGCACGCTGCGACGGTCATCGAGAGGGCGCGCGCGCTCGGCGTGCAGGATCTCGTCCGCTTCGTCGGCCACGTGACGCCGCTGGATCTCCAGTGCCTCTACCGCCTGGCCCGCGTCGTCGTCGTCCCGAGCCGATTCGAGGCGGCCAGTTTTCCGGTCTGGGAGGCCCACCTCGCCGGAGTTCCGGTCGCCTGTTCCAACGTGACGTCACTCCCGCTTCAGGCTGGCGACGCCGCGTTGCTCTTCGATCCGGACCGCACCGAGGAGATGGCGGTTGCAGTGGAGAGACTGTGGGTGGACCCAGTGCTCCGCGCGGAACTCGTGTGCCGCGGCCACGCGAGTGTTGCCCGGTTCACCTGGAAGCGCACGGCACGGATCTTCAGAGCCCACTATCGGCGCCTGGCGGGCTGGCCGCTCACGGGGGAGGACGCCGGGCTCCTCGCTGAACCACCCATCATGTGAGCCCTGTGAAGCGCGCCCGAGAGCCGAACGACTCTAGCGCCGGCCCCCGCGAACCGCGGCTGCGACCCGATCCACGGCCTCGTCGGCCATGCCGGTGAAGGTCGGCAAGTTGAGACCCGTGGCGCCGAGTGCGTCGGTGAAAGGCAGGACCTCGCCGCGCCGGCGCGACGCCTCCGCGTACGGCGGAAGCGAGTGGATGGGTATGAAGAAGGGACGCGTCTCGATGCCCGTCTCTGCCAGCCACCCAATCAGCTCGTCGCGCGAGCGGCCGTACGCCCGGGGTTCGACTGTGACGCAGAAGAGCCAGGGGCTCGCCTCCGCCCAGGGAGCCACTGGCTGGAAACCGATGCCCGGGATTCCTTCCAGGAGTGAACGGTAGCGCCGAAAGATCTCCCTGCGGCGCGCAACGATTACCTGGGCCCGTTCGAGCTGGGCGCAGAGAATGGCGCAGGCGACGTTGGTGAGCCGGTAGTTGTAGCCAATGACCGGGAAGAAGTAGCGCCGCTCCGGGTCCATCCCTTGCCCGCGGAGCATGCGCGCCTTCCGCTCCAGTTCGGGGTCGTCGAGGGTCACGGCACCGCCCTCTCCGCTCGTCAGCACCTTGTTGCCGTAGAAGGAGAAGACGCCGATCCGCCCGAGCCCCCCGACCGCCCGGCCGCGGTAGCGGGCCAGGTGGGCCTCGGCGGCGTCCTCGACGACCCAGAGGACGTGCGCCGCGGCCACACGGTTCACCCCGTCCATGTCCGCGGGGTGTCCGTAGAGATGAACCGGGACTATCCCCTTCGTGCGCGGCGTGAGAGCTCGCTCGATCAGGATCGGGTCCATGCACCAGGTCCCCGGATCCACGTCCACGAACACCGGCTCGGCGCCGCAGTAGCGTACGGCGTTGGCCGTCGCCACGTAGGTGAGCGACGGGACGATCACCTCGTCACCGGGGCGAAGGTCCAGGGTGAGGAGCGCCAGGTGCAACGCCAGGGTCCCGTTCGACACGCTGATTGCAGTGCGCGTTCCGGCAACGGCGGCGAACTCAGCCTCGAACCGCTTCACGAAGGGGCCCGTGGAGGAAATCCAGGTGCTTCGCACCGCCTCGAGGACGTAACGCTCCTCGTTGCCCGACAGGTCCGGCTCCGACACCGGGATGTTCTTCATCCGTCCGCTCCCCGCGCTGGCGTGGGGGTGGATACCACGGGGGCGGCGGGTCTGGCGAGAAAGAGGGAGCGGGCGAGCCACGGCACGAGCCAGGTGTTGATGAGGCCGGTGAATGCCAGCAGCGCCAGGATGGCGCCCAGCGCCTCGAGCCGGGGGGTCAGCAGCCAGGTGAGCGCGATGGTCACCACTCCGTTCGCGAGCGCCAGGCCCACGATGTGCCAGAGCCGGTCCATGATCCACATGAAGTCGGTGAATGTGGTCACCCAGACCGCGGCCAGGATGAGAACCGAGAGCGCCAACCAGACCTGCCATCCGTAGGTGATGTCGCTCCGACGCAACCAGACACGCAGGATCCAGTTTCCGAAGAGCATCATTCCGGCCCCTCCCGCCATCGCGAGCCCGAGCCGTATGGCCATCAGGCGACGGAACGCACGCAGCGCCCAGCCGTGCTCGCCGCGCTCCGCGGCTTCCCGGAAGGTCGGAACGAAGGCCGCGGTCCCGAAGAGGATCAGGGTCACGATGAGGGCATAGAGCCGGAAGGCGATGGAAAAGTCGGTCACGACCGAGAGCCCTGAGCGGTGGGCCAGGATCACCACCTGCGTCTCGTTCACCGCCAGGGCCCCGAGCTGGTAGAGGAAGATGGGCACCGAGCGCGCCGTCAGCGCACGGAGGGTCTCGCGGGAGGCGCCTGTGCCTCGCAGCCTCACCCAGGGAAGCGCCCGGCGGGCGTAGGCGAGGCCCGCGCCCGTGGCCACGATTCCCATCGAGGAAAGCGCGAGGACGAGGATCGGCATCGATGCCCGGACGGCGACCGCCGCGACGAGCAGGGCCAACCCCACCAGGGAGCCGAGAAGGCTGAACGCGTTCGTCAGGTAGGTCTTCTGGTACCCGGCATAGAGTTGCGGCACTGCCGAGAGCGGCAAGCCGAGGAGGAACATCGCCAGGGCGGCCGCCACGCTCCAGCGCACCGTCGCATCGTCCACCGCCCCCCGGACCGCCAGGAGCGACGACCACGGGATGAGCGGCACGGCGATGACGGCGACAGCACCCACCGAGAGCGCCACAACCAGCAAGGCGCGGACCGCAGTCGAGAAGGCGCGCGCTGCCTCAGCCGGGTCCTCACGACCGTGTGCCCGCGCCACCAGGTTCACGAGGCCGTTCGCCAGGCCGAAGTCGAAGAGCGTCGCCCAGGCCACCAGGGTCGTGACTGCCGTCCAGAGCCCGTATCGCTCCTTCCCGAGGTAGGAGAGGACGAGCGGGACCGTGACGAGGCCGACCAGGACACCGACGGTGCGAACCACGAGCCCGCTCGCGGTGGTGAGCAGGATCCGGCGGTACCGCTCCTGCGAGCGCCCCTCCCCGGTGGAAGTGTCGAACGGCGTCAGGCGGACCAGCCCGCGCACCTGTCGGAGGAGTTGGCGCATGGGGGACGCGTCGAGCCTAGACGATGAAGCAAGGCCAAGTCGAGGATGTGACGCGCCCAACGGCGCCCTTGCCGGCCCCCAACCGTCGGTCACCGCCCTGCCACCCGCCGAAGGGCCTCGACCGTCCGCTCCGCCGTCTCCTTCCAGGTCGCCGGGCGCACCGTGAGCACGGTCGGGCCGGAGCGTGCCAGCGCTGCCGCCAGGGCCGCCGGATCCTCGAAGTTGATCTGGGCCTCTGCCGGCACCCCGATCTCGTCGAAGACCGGCAGGCGCGAGGTGACGATGCGCCGCCCGAACTGGGCAGCCTCTACGATCGGCAGGCCGAAGCCCTCGTAGCGGCTCGGGAACACCACCGCGTCCGCGCCGGCGTAGAGCGAGTCCACCTGGTCGCGGGACACGAAGCCCAGGTGCTGCACCGCGTCCTCCATCCCCAGGTCGCGGACGAGGCGAGCCAGCGTCTTCCAGTGACTCGTCCTCGCGCCGGTCAGGATCAGCCGGTGACGCAGCTCCCCGCGCCAGCGTAGCTCCGCCAGGGCTTGCAGCAGCACGTCGTGCGCCTTGTGCGGGAAGGTGGCCGCCGGATAATAGAGATAGGGAGCGCCGATCCTGTAAGGCTCCACCCTGGACATGTCACGCGGGGTGAATCCAAGCGGGATGGCCGTCACCTTTTCCGGAGCCACCCCGCACGCCTCCACGAGCGTCCGCTTCGTGAACTCCGAGATGGCGAGCACGTGGCGCGCCGTCGCCAGGCTCCGCGGGTACACGCGGGGACGGAAGGTGCGGTCGAAGAGGCCGAAGTGCTCCGGGTGGAAGAGGTACTGCACGTCCACCGCGGTGAGCAAAGCCGGCGTCTTCACCCTCGCCGGAAAGATCGACTGCTGCGGGAAGAAGAGGACGTCCGCGCCCAGGGCCGCGACGAGCCGCTCCAGTCCGGCCGCCCGCCAGGGCGTGTAGGCCTCCAGGATGCGCCGGGCCACCACCGCGCCGGACGAGAGCGGGACGACGACCTTCCGCCAGCCCGGAGCGGCGAGGCCGCGATCCACGTCCCGGTCGAGCACCAACAGCAACTCGTCGCCGCCGGCCACCTGCGGCAGCCACTCCACCAGCGCCCGGACGTAGGTCTCGGCGCCGCCCACCTGGCCGGGGCGCAGAGCCAGCAGGCTCATGGCGAGCTTCACTCCCCCTCCCGCGCAGGGCAGAGCAGTTCCCGGAGCCGCCGGTCCAGCGCAGCCGGCGATGCGTGGATCTCCACCCAGGCTCGTCCGGCATTGCCCAGCGCCGTGCGCCGCTCCGCGTCGCGCAGGAGAGCGGCAAGCGCGTCGGCGAAGCGATCGAGCGGCGCCACCTCAAGGTGCACGCCGGGTTCGACCTCGAGTCCTTCGGCGCCCACGGGTGTCGTCAAGACGGGGCGCCCGAGGGCCATCGCCTCCAGCACCTTCAACTTCGTGCCGGACCCGGCCGCCAGCGGGATGGCCACCACCTCAGCACCGCGCAGGTACGGCTCGACCCGCTCCACGGTCCCGGTGACCACGACATCGGCGCGCGTGGCGGATGCCTGCCGCATTCGCTCCGTGGGGTGAATCCCGACGAGCGAAACGCGCTTGACGAGCCCTGCCTCGGCGAGTGACCGGGTGAGTTCCACCAGGCGAAGCGCAGCATCCTCGTTGGGCCAGTACGAGAAGGAGCCGGCGAAGACCACGGATCCCTGAACCACCGCCGTGAGCGGAGATCCCGGGGTGCCTGGAGCGGGTGTTTCCGGGATCTCCACCACGTTCGGCACGACAGCCACCTGCAGGAGGCCACTGCTTTCCCGATAGAACCGGGCGTCTTCCTCTGATACGACCCAGAGTTGAGCCGCACGGGGGAGCATTTGGCGTTCCACATTCCTGGTGTTCCAGGCCAGAAGCCCGTAGCCGGCCTTCTCCACCATGCGTCGACTGGCGGCTGCAATCCGGGCGTGGACGCGCGAGGCGGCGTCGTGGGTGTCGACGATGATCCGCGCTCCAAGGGGCTCCAGCGCCGCGATGAGCGGCGCCTGGTAGACCTCCCCCAGGACAATCACGTCGGGTCTCGATTCCCGGGCCCAGGACACGACACGCTGCACTCGGCGCGGCGAGAGATAGCGCGCGGCCGGGATGCACTCGCCTCGAACGGCGGCAAGAAGGATCCGCGCCATGCGCCCGGGGAGTCGCTCCCGGCGGGAGGGGAACAGCCGGATGCCCAGTACCCGCAGATCCTTCCGTCCAGCCCGATCCGGCGCCTCGCCCAGCACCGCCATGTGAAGCTCTCCCAGGCGAGAGAGTCCTCTCCGGAGGGCCTCGATGCGCAGAGCACCGCCGGAGGTCGCTGGCACGGGCGACCCCGGCGCGAGGTAGGCAATGCGCATCAGTCCTTCCGCCTCGCCAGCAGCGGCCGCAGCGCCAGGTTGACCTGTAGCTTCACCCGCTCGGCGAAGGTGCCGCGCTTCAGCACGTCCCACTCCTGGAGTTCGGCGGACATCTGGCGTTGCGCGACGCTCTCGAAGCCCCGGCGAATCTGGACGATGTGGGCCTCGGCGAGCGACCTGCCGCGCTGGGCGTCGGTCTTCGCGCCCGGGTGGATGGTCTCCTCCGCCCACACCTCGCGTGTCCCCACGAGCGGTCCCTGCCCCGCCAGGCGAAGGAAGAAGTCGAGGTCGAATGCAAAGTGCAGGCGTTCATCCAGCGGGCCTGCTCGGACCACTGCTGCCCTCGAGAAGAACGCCGCCGGCTGGACGAAGCAGCCAGTGCCGCCCCAGTCGGCAAGCGATGGGAGCTCGAGACCGCGCGGCTCGTTCAAGTAGATGAGCCGGCTGGACGGCGTGACCGAGCGCGCCGCGCCGACCCATGCCGCGGCGTCGCGCCGGGCGAGGACCGCTCGGGCCACGGACTGCAGGGCCCCCGGCATCAGTCGATCATCGCTGTTGAGCCACGCCAACACCTCGCCGGACGCCTTGGCGAAGCCCTTGTTGATCGCGTGGCTCTGACCGTCGTCCTTCTCCGAGACCCATCCGGCCAGCCAGCGCTTGTACTTCCGGATGATCTCCACCGATCCGTCCGTGGACCCCCCGTCCATGACGACGTACTCGAGGTGTGGATAGCCCTGCAGCAGCACCGAGCGCAGCGTCGCCTCCACGAACGCGGCCTGGTTGAAGGACGGGGTGACGATGGTGATGCTGGGCCAGGCCTCGATCTCCCCCCGGGGGGCTGGCGGCGTCTCCTCCGTCCATGGCCAGCCGCGCTTCCCTGGGGGTGGCGGCG
>Ga0315287_10009034_pt1 | contig 10081 bp, 9 predicted proteins | sample YL17G11_0_MG_FD_205037 | JGI IMG/M metagenome (GOLD analysis project Ga0315287, IMG submission 205037) | Sediment microbial communities from Yellowstone Lake, YNP, Wyoming, USA - YL17G11_0 | ecosystem: Environmental > Aquatic > Freshwater > Lake > Sediment | place: USA: Wyoming | collected... | reverse complement strand
AAAATTGGGACCCCCGAAAATTGAGCAAACAAAGCCAACTTTCTGTTATGTGCCATCAAGTTAGCTTTTTCAAATTAGCGCAATTTCCGCGCGCACCTATGGCCGTTGCCGCGCCGTCGTTCACGGACTGATCAGGTGCCACGGATAACCCAGCACATAGAGCGTGATGCCGATCAGGGCCAAGACCGACAGTGGGATGATGAACGTTTTATAGACGGAACCCAACTCGGCCCCGAAATGCTCGGCCGTCAATAGCAGACAAAAATGCGTCGGCGACAGAATCATCCCCAGGTATCCGCCCAGGTAAGCAAGGAAAATATTCCCGAAAATGATATTCGGACTATACAAAAATCCCGCCAGGATGGGAAAACTCAACCCGACAAACGCCGACACCATCCCCGTCAACAGCCCCACCATGAAAGGCACCGCAAAGATCACCATGGCCGGCGGTATGCCGAGCCGGGCGACATCAGCCGGGATATGCCCTACGGCGCCGGACAACTCCAGAAGGTCTTTGAACACGAGAATGCCGAAGACCATGAAAAACAGGCGAACGGTGACGGCCTCTTTTATCACCGGCCATATCAACGGCCGGCTGGACCGATTCGTGACGATCGTGACGGTGACCGCGATCAGAAGGGCTATGACGATATCAATCCCCAGCGCCATGGCCAGAAAAACCGCCAAGAAAAGCGGCCACAGGGCCAGCGCCATACTTCCCGCCGCCCTAAGGCTGCGCGGCGCGTGGTTTTGACTGGGTATGGCGCGGAGAAAAAAGAGGTAACCGACGGCGATCATCGCCGCCGACATGATCATGCCCATCAAAGACAGTCGTTGCACCGGCACGCCGATGATTCCGGAGGCAAGGATGATACCCGGATACAGCGGCCAGAAAAACTCCATGATATGGCGGAACCAGTAATTGGTCGCCGAGAGAAATCGCGGCGATTTATCATCGTCCTTGAGCACTTCGCCGATCAACGGCGCCGACATAACCGCTCCGCCCGGCATGGGCATCATGCCGACCGCGGCCGGAAGCACCGCCGCCGCCGTCCGTTTGCCGCCGGCAAGTTCCCGGGCGGCGGCGGTCAGACGGTCGAGCGACCCCATTTCCTTCAACAAATGCCCGAGAATCGTAATGATGACGATGGCCGCAAACAGCCGCCAGAATCCCGATGATAACAGCGTGCCCCAGACGCCGAGAACGACGTCGACCGGTCCGAAACCGAATAAGAAGGGCGTCACCACGCCCGCGCCGAGGAGAAGATAGCCGACGAATATTTTGCGTTTTATCCCGAAGACAATGAGGGCCAAAACCAGAAGCAGTTTCAGGACAGCCATGACGCCAAGATATGGCTGCCGGCCGGCGCTGTCAATGAAACAGGATTGGCACAGGCATTATCGCTATCGATTATTTCAGTCTTTGCCGAAGGTTCAGGACATTGTATTTCTTGCAAATCTCGATGACTTCGTCCATCGGCAAAGCCGGAACGACCCGGCCATGCTGGCCCGTCGTCGTGACGGCCATGAACAGCGAGTTGTAGACGGCCTCCTGGGTCGCCTCAATCACAGCCTGAAAAAACGGCGTCATGGCGTCGGTCATCAACAACGCCGGAAGCAAAAGCGGCGTCCGGCAGTTGTGCGGGATGCGATAGGCGGTTGAAAAAGCGATGGCGTAATCTCCCGAGCCGTTCGTGAGATGCGATCCGGTCCGGGCCAAACCGTGAAACGCCCGCCTGGCGAGCCGCTTCAGGCCGAGCGATGAAAATGGGGCATCGGTGGCAATCACTATGATGCAGGAACCACCTTCCTCTTTTCGAGGTTCTCCGTAACCGGGTTGACCCAATTCGCGCCCCACCGGTGCGCCGTTGACGTCCAACAGGCCACCGTAGTTGGTCACGACCAGAACACCCACGGTATATCGGAGATCGGTGTCGAGAGGGACCATCCGAGACGACGTGCCGACGCCGCTCTTGTAGTTGAACGTTCTGGCGCCCGTGCCTGCGCCTACGCACCCTTCATCGACAGGCCCCGGCCGGGCGGAACGGATAGCGGCAATGACATCCGGTTCGGTGACGTGCATGCCGCGAATGTCGCTAAGGATGCCATCGTTGATTTCGCCGACGACGGCGTTGACGCTGCGGACGTTTTCATTCCCGGCCAGGCCGAGGGTGTATTTGACCGATGCGGCGACCGCCGTGCCGACGTTGAGCGTATTGGTGATGATGATCGGCGTCTCGATCGTGCCGACTTCTTCGACCTGGGTGTAGCCGGCGAATTTCCCGAACCCATTGGCGATGGCAATGGCCGCCGGAACCTTCTCCTGATAAAGATTGCCGTCGTGCGGCAGAACCGCCGTGACACCGGTCCGGACCGTTTCGCCATCAATTACGGTCTTGTGACCGACCAGCACCCCGGTCACGTCCGTGACGGCATTGAGTGGCCCCGTGTCCATGACGCCGACTTCAATCCCGATTTGCCGAGCGCGCTTGCGCATGATTCTCCTGCCTCCCGCTTCCGTCGCATCTCAATTCTTCAATCCCCCACAACTGATAATATCGCCGCGCCGGCTCAAATGTCAATCTCCCAAAACCGCTTTTGGCTTGACAATGCCTGGAAGCGCCGGTATGCTTCAGGCCGGGTGAATAATTGAGGTAAGAACATGCCGACGACGGTTGTTTTCATAAACGATGGAGAGGTCGACTACCGCAGCGCCTCGATTTCGGTCTTTGACTATACCGTGCACTGCGGTATCGGTTTGTTTGAATCGATTCTGGCCGTCGATGACCGTCTGATCTTTCTCGACGAGCACCTCGACCGGATGGAGTTGGGGATGAGCCGTCTCGGCCTTCGAAAGCTGAACTACACCCGACGGCGCATCGCGGAAACTCTGCGCCGCGCGGTCCGTCGGCATCCGGCCAAGGTCAAGAAAGTGAAACTGCTGTTGACCCATGGGTATTCTTTTCTATGGCCGGGCAGCCGTCCCGGCTCCAAGTCCATTGTCATCGTCATGGATCATAAACTCGAATTCAGAATTCAGAGTCTGCTCGTCTCTCCTATGACCGTTCACGCCTCCGATCCCATGCGCGGCAACAAGACGCTGAATTTCATGACCGAATGGCTGAGTCAGGAAAAAGCGATCTCTGAAGGATACGATCAGGGCATCATCATCAATCAGGACGGCTGTATCGCCGAAACCGGCTCGGCCAACCTTTTCATGGTGAAAAGCGGGGAAGTGTATACACCGTCCCTTGAAAGCGGCGGCTTGCCGGGAACCATCCGTAAGGAAATCATCCGCCTTGTCAGGGCCAATAATATCGCCTGCCACGAAATAGCTCTCAAACCGGACGAATTGATTTCGGCCGACGAGGTCTTCACCACCAGCTCATTCAAGGTGGTCTGGCCGGTGGTCCGCATCAAGCTCGACGGCATCCACACCCTGCGCCCCGGTCCGATATCGAAAGCGATCTTCGACCGGCTCAAAACGAATTTTTTCACCGGCGTCTATAAAGACGAGCTTCAGTTGACAAAATGATTTCACTCCGCCGGCAATAAGCAGACGAGAAAACTTGATCGCCTCAAAATCATGGGACAAGAGAATCGCGGTTCTCCTGCCCAATAATTGTGCACTCTCCTGGCCCCATGTCCAAAGAAAGTGCGGCGGCAGCTCATAAATATCCCCGGCAATCACGTGATTTCCAATGGAGACAACCAGTTAGCTATTCAGGAATGCTTTTTGCATTGTCAGTATTGTGAGCGGTTTTTTATTGATTTGAAACAGACACGCCCATATCATCGGGTGATAGCGTACAGGTAATCTCAGGGAGGAGTAGTGACTACCAAAGTGTATGTTTCGATCATCGCCGCCGCCTTGGCTCTTTGTCAAGTTAATCTTGCGACGGCCCAGAGACCGGTCGACGAACCGGAGGAGCTTGCGTACCCCGGCTGGATGCCGACTATGCTGGTTGACTGCCCAACGGCCGGAACGCTGAAACGAGCCAGCTTTGATGTCTTCATGCGGGCTTATCCCAATGGCGGTATCATGGGTGGCACGGATATCGGCCTGTCCAACCGTTTCACGGTCGGCATCAGCTACGGCGCCGAGGGTATTATCGCCGAACACCGGCCGAATTGGAACCCACGGGTGGAATTCAACGTCAAATTGAACCTGGTTGACGAAGGGTTGGTCTTCCCCGCCATGACGATCGGTTTTTGCAGTCAGGGTTTCGGTTCATACGTCGAGCGATTTGAACGGTACACGTTCAAATCAAAGGGTTTCTATGCCGTCGCCAGCAAGAACTATCCGCTGTCTCAATGGCAGGTCGGTCTTCACGGCGGGATCAATTTCTCCACGGAGCAGGAGGACAAGGATGAAAACCTCGACTTCTTCGTCGGGGCCGACACCCGTCTGAACAAGAACGTCGGCTTGGTGGTGGAGTATGACTTCGCAACCAACGACGACCGTAGGGAAACCAGCCTTGGCAAGGGCCGCGGATACCTGAACATGGCCGTTCAGTGGATTTACACTGATAATCTGGTCATGGAGGTCCTGCTGAAGAACCTAAACAACAATCGCAAAGATGCGGTGGACATTTGGCGAGGATTCCGTGTAACATATATAGAGCACTTTTGAGAGCGCTTCTTTGGAGAAGAGCATGAAGAAGACACTACGTTTCCTGATACCTGTCGCCGTTGTCCTGGCGCTGGCTGCGCCGGGTTGCTATACCGTTGTCATGCATCCGTCCGATGACGACGGGTACCGAGCCAGTCAAACCTCGGACTGTGTCCGCTGTCACAGCGACTATCACCAGTACCCGTATGGCTATTACTATTCGCCGTATCCTTCCTGGTGGTGGACGTACCCCTCGTACAGTTCGTATTACGCCTACCCCTGGTGGTGGCAATATTACGACTACCCATATCTCGACGGCGATGGCTATGATTATTCCTCGTCCGGTTTGTCGACCCATGAAGGGACCAAGTTCGACCGCCGAGATACGCGGTCAGGGCCGGTGCCGCCACCGCATTCCCTTCCGGGAAGTAGCGCCGACCAATGGATTCATCCCAGCCTGCCTGACGTTACCGGCGACTTTCAGCAAGGGACAGGTTCCGGCGGTACTCAGACGAGGCCGGGGCAGACGGGCGACACGGGGCCTCGTGCCAAAGATGAAGGACAGGGATCCACTGACAGCAAGGACACGCGCGATGCCTCGGGGCGCCCGGCGCCGAAACCCGACCAGACTGTCCAGCCGGACAACAGCCGGCAAAACAATCCTCCCGCCGATTCTACCGAGAAGGACAAGGGCAAGAAAAAATCACGACGGGAGGGCGACGGACGATGAAAACCACTGCAGCTTTGATATTGCTGATTTTGACGCCGGTGATCGGCGCCGCGCAGGATCTGAACCGATTTGAAGAGGTAACGACGGCCAATTTCTTTGGGCTTGGCGCCCGACAGATGTCTTTGGGCGGCGCCGGTATTGCCTCTTCTATGGATGGCGCCGCGCTTTATTACAATCCTGCGGCATTAGCCGGTATACACAAAATAGAATTGCAGCTGGGGTTGACGCATCAGAAGTTCTCCAATCAAACTTCCCAGCCTGCAGGTCGGTATAATGGATTCACCTCGCTTCTTAATTCCGCCAAGGCGAGCCAGACGAAAACGCGTTTCGGATCGATTAATCTGACCGTGCCGGTACCGACCTATCGGGGGTCACTGGCGCTGGCGTTTGGGGTCAATCGCATTCAGTCATTTGACCGCGCCGCCCTGTTCAATGTCATCGACCGAAACGCCGAGGGATTTCTGGTCGAGGATTATGCCAAGGAATTCGAGACCGGCGGCATCTACATCTACTCCGCCGGTGCCGGGGTCGACGTATCCCCCAACCTATCGCTCGGGCTGGCGCTTCACATCTACTCCGGAAAAGACGACTTCACTTATGAGTATACCTATCGCGACGAGACCAATGGTTTTGGCGAAAGTATCAACCGCCGCGTCACCGAGGATTATGTCGGAGCCAGCCTTAAAGGCGGTTTATTGGCCCGTCCCAACGAAAACCTCACCATTGGCTTGACGGTCGAATCGCCGATGGATTATCAGGTCGAGTACGTTTACCAGGAAGATTATGTCTCATCAGATGATCCCGACCCCGTGACGGACGCCTATGTCGTGGAATATGATCTCACCCGGCCGTTTGTTTTCGGCGGCGGCGCGGCGTTTCGTATCGGGACGTTTACGGTAACAGGCGACGCCGAGTATGCCGACTGGTCACAGACGGCCTACGGCGACATTCCCGACATGGAAATCGACAACGATACCCTGAGCTTGCTCTATCGGGACGTGCTCAACTTGCGGGGCGGGGTCGAATATGAGTTTCCCTCGGTCGGGCTGGCGCTCCGCGCGGGAGCGTTTTCCAATCCGCTTCCGTATCGCTCGGAGGCGATCGTTGACGGCCGCAACAAAGTGTATATCGACAGTGATCGCAAGGGTTTCAGCCTTGGGTTCGGCTGGCTGATCGACGACGTGTTGCTCTTGGAGACGGCTTATGTCCGGGGCGGATATACCCGCCGGTTTTCACCAGCCAACGCCGGAAATGTGAACGTCGGCACCGACCTCGCCGACGCCAAAGATACGTTCTCGCGGGTGTACTTCACGTTGTCGTATCGATACTGACCGTTACACTTCCAGCTGCCGCCAGCGGTCGATCGTGTTGAGAATGAAGTCACCGACTACGTCCGCGACTTTGGGCAGGTAGGTTTGCGCCTGCTGTAGGTCAAAATTCGGATATCCCTCTCCCTCTTTATATATCAGCACGGTTCCCGGGGACGGGAACACGTCCGCTCCATCGGTGATAAGGCAGGCTGTCTTGTCGGTGTATTCCTCCGGCTTGACCAGCCTTTGGTCGATCGCCTGGATGCACGCCGTTTCATCGATACCACCGTGCCCGCCGACTTGCCCGAAATGCGCGACGGTTAGATCGCGAGCCAGAAGCCACCAATGAATGACGGCGATGAATATCCGCCGGCGGCAATGAACCTCATAGGCGGCCTCTTTGAGACAGGCGTTGTTGCCGCCGTGACCGTTAAGAATAAAAACGTATTTGAACGAGCTGTCGGCCAGCGATTCAAGGATGTCGGCGACGAAGGGCGTGAAATGCGGGGGCTGGATACGAATCGAGCCCGGATACCGGTACAACGAGCGAGTAATCCCGTAATTGAGCGTCGGCGCGATCAGCGCGTTAACCCGCTCCGCGACCAGGCGCGCGATCGTCTCCGGAATGATATTGTCGGTGCCGACCGGCGTCGCCCCATGGGCTTCGACCGTCCCAACGGGAAAAAGCGCCGTCTCGATTTGACCCGGCACGAGCTGTTTGACGGTCGTCCACGTCAGCCGTTGCAGTTCCCGCTCCATACGTCACCTCACAAAAAAGGCGGCCACCCGGTGACCGCCCGATTCCCATTTCTTGCCGTCATTGAAATCGGCTGAGTATCCGTTCGAGCACCTTTTCGGTTTCCCGCGCGGTTTCCTCATCACCGGTCAACCGAAACTGATTGATATCGCGCGCCAGATATTCCATGTCCTCGGGATTCTCCACCGCGTACCAAACCTCGGCCTCCTCCCAGGAAAGGCCGCGCTCATCGATATGGGAAGCCACCACGGAGTAGATATTCGATTCCCGCCAGTCGAAATCAGCCAGCGCAATATGATAGTTGTTGGCGAATCCAATCATGTAGTATCGACCTTCGACTGTGGGCCCAAAAACGACATCCTTTTTGCCGAGAATCTTGAGAGCGCTGGTCATCATGTCATGAGTCAGCGTCGGCGTGCGGCTGCCGACAAAAAGAACCTTGGTATACCCTTGACTGAAACACCGCTGAAAGCATTCATCCATTTTGGCGCCCCACCGTCCGGGTCCCAGCTCCGCCGCCTCGAATCGGTCACTCTCGAACAAAGTTCGTTTCTTCCCTTTGAGGCGCCCCTTGAGATATTTGAGAATGGTATCCACCGCATGGCGCGTCTCCGGCAACGGCGAGTAATACAGCTTGATGTCCACTTTGGAGAGAAAAAGGGTGTTATGGATGGTGTCGGCAACGAAGGCTTGGTGCAGGTACAGGATATCCTCCTCGGACAATTGATTGCCGAGGTTCATGGATGATCCGTCCTCTTTGATTTCCTGAATACAGATGATCAGTGCTACGTCGCTCTTTGCCTTTGCCGCCATGCTACCTCTTTGCGTCCTTCAATCGCCGTCTAATATATGCCGCATAGGACGGTCTGTCAATACCACCGGACCGATTCCACTTTTTTTTGTCGGCCCATCGGGAGAATATAATGGTTGTATCGGCATCTTGGCCGGCTGGATGATATCATCTGAGCCGTCCGAATGTACCCCCGGAAGACGACACGGGACGCCGGCGGCAGGCCAAAACGTCATTGTACCCGGCGCATCTCCGCCAGCATCTCCTCGGGACCGATGACGCCCCGCAGAATGGCCTGAGTTTTCCCCCGGGAATCAAGCAAGAGCACGGTCGGCAGCGAATATATCTTCATTCCGAACCGCTGCATAAAGGCTTTGGTCTCAGGGGAATCCGCCTTCTCCAGCTGTATTCTCACCGGCACAAAGCGCCCGGCCTCGGCGGCCACGGCGGCATGGCCGAAGGTCTTTTTGTCAAGCACGCGGCAGTTGACACACCACGTCGCCCACGTGTCGATCAAGACCGGTTTGCCTTCGGCCCCGGCGCGCGCCAAACCGGATTCGAGGTCGATTTCCCAGGGGATCAGCCGGTCGCCGTCGGTCGGTTGAGTAGATGTCGTCGCCGGAACCCACTCCGATATGGGCGGCAACAGGACGCCCTGAGATATCACCGTCCCCAAAAGAAAATAGACGCCGAACAACAACGCCACGATGCCGATCAGTTTCTTCAGCCTCAGGAAAAACGGCGATTCCGGCGTCAGACGATCCAGGCCTCCCCCGAAGATGCCCAGAACCATGAGCGTCAGACCCGCCAGCGCCGCCGTAACCGCCGGAGGAATAATCGTGCGAAGAAAATACAGCGCCATAAGCAGAAGCACAAAGCCGAAGAATTTCTTGACCGATTCCATCCATTCACCGGCCTTCGGCAGTCTGCCGACCACCGAAGAAAACGTCCCGATGATCACAAAGAACGTGCCCAACCCCAGGGCAAAAACGAACAACACCAAAAAGCCGATGATCGGCGAGCCATAAGAGGCAATGTACAGCAGGATTCCCGCCACGAACGGCCCCACGCAGGGCGACACTACCAGCGCCGCCACGATGCCCAGCACGATCGACCCCGCCACGCCCCCGCCCCCCTTGGTCGTCCCCAGCTTTTGGCGGATCGACGCCGGGATATTAAACTCGTACAGGCCAAACATCGACAGGGCGAACAGGACAAACACCGCGGCAATTCCGATGACGACGGGCGTACTGGCCAACCAGGCGCCAAACACTCCGCCCACCAGCGAGACGATCAGTCCCATAATGCCGTACATGACCGCCATGGAGACCACATAGAACAATGACAGCACAAAACCGCGCCCCATGCTTCGCTGTTGTCCGGCAAAAACGCTGACGGTGATTGGAATCATCGGATAGGTGCACGGCGAAAAGGACAGCAACAGACCGGTGACAAAAGCCAGTCCCAACGCGAGGAAATATCCCCAAAACCCGTAGGTATCGATCAGTTGCTGTAATTCCGATTGCTCGGGCGCCTCTCCCCCGGTTATTTCGCCGTCGCCTGAACCAAGATTCGCGACCGCAAACACGCCCGGTTCCACCAGATCGCCTTCCGCGCCGATCGTGACGTACAAATCGGCGTCGACGGTTTGCGGCGGACGGCACTCCTTGTCATTGCACGGTTGATACGTAACCCGGACGGGAAGCCGTATCTTTCCCGGCGGCGCATCCTGATTGATGCGCACCTGAAAACGGAGAATCACCCGCCCATCGTAGACCGACATTTTTTCGCCCATCAATGGCACGTCGCGGCCTGGCGGATAGGTCACCGCCTGAGGGACCACCTCGGGCAGGGTGTCAAACGACAATTGCGCGGGGATGAG
>Ga0315287_10009033_pt1 | contig 10081 bp, 8 predicted proteins | sample YL17G11_0_MG_FD_205037 | JGI IMG/M metagenome (GOLD analysis project Ga0315287, IMG submission 205037) | Sediment microbial communities from Yellowstone Lake, YNP, Wyoming, USA - YL17G11_0 | ecosystem: Environmental > Aquatic > Freshwater > Lake > Sediment | place: USA: Wyoming | collected... | reverse complement strand
GTCATGGCCAACGCGACCAATACCATCGCCGAGGGGGAAGTGCTGCAGCTGATGAATGCGCACGACCCCGACACGACCGAGGAGCGCTACCTGGAGGTCATTTACCGCAAGACGGCCAAGCTTTTCGAGGCCGGGGCGCAGATGGCGGCCATCCTTTCGGGATCCACGCCCGCGGTGGAAGAGGCCATGGTCGCGTACGGCCGGCACCTGGGCGCCGCGTTCCAGCTGGTGGACGACGCGCTCGATTACACGGCGAGCGCCGAGGAACTGGGCAAGAACCTGGGGGATGACCTGGCCGAGGGCAAGCCCACCCTGCCGCTGATCTACGCCCTGGCGCACTCCTCGCTCGACGATACGGCCAGGCTGCGGGCCGCCGTACTCAACGGCGAAGTCGAGAATCTCGCGCAAATCACCCGCACGATTGAATCGGCGGGGGGGCTTGAGTACACTGCGCGGCTCGCAAGGCGCGAGAAGGATCTCGCCATCGAGGCCCTGAGCCGACTCCCCGGATCGGCATATCGAGAGGCCCTCGGCGCTTTAGCGGAATTCGCGGTGGCCCGGACGTACTAGTCCAGCGCAGATCGTGACCGGCATCGGGATGTAGCTCAGCCTGGTAGAGCACTACGTTCGGGACGTAGGAGTCGGAGGTTCAAATCCTCTCATCCCGACCATCTAAATAGGCCTTTTTCTCCCCTACCCTGCCTGCTGTCTGGTGCTCGTAACGTCTATTGACTCGAAGACGTCGGCGCTGCGCACTTCCTCGCGGTAGCTGCGGTTGAAGCGCTCGATGTAGGCATTCTGGTCAGGCATGCCCGGCTGGATGTCTGGCACCCGTCGACGAGCGTCTTGGCCGTCAGTTCGGGGCCATTGTCGAGGCGCACTGAGCTGGGTAGGCCATGAAGGTCGAGCAGCTGCTCCATGACGCGGACCACGCGGGCGCTGGGCATCGACATCCCGATCTCGATCGGCAGTGCAAAAACTGTTGGCACTTGTGGTCTCAACGGGTAAACCCATATTCGATGATCCCAGGATTGGTCTGCCCGCTGAAAGAGAACGTGCCAAACGATTCCCCGACCATGCAATTGCCGAACGTCAAAGGACAGGTCAATCTGACTTCACCGTCAATGCTGTACTTGTTGCCAATGGCATCTTCAATCTCGAGGCTGAACTGCCTCGGAAATGCCGCCTCGCCAGAGAATGCCGGCTCTATTTTGGCATTCTTGATTGACACATTTCCACCATCGACAAAGACGAATCCGTGACGGGTGATTCCGGTTGTCTTCTCATCAAACTGTTCGACATGAAAATAGAAATGACCAAAGTGGCCCATTAGTGCTGTCCAGGAGCGAAACCCTTCCCAGTGTCTTACTCCCCAGGAATGATCCCGGTGCCCAGTACCATCAATGGCGTAGGACTTTCCTGCTACGCTCAAGGCACCTCTAACATGGCCCGATTGCTCGTAATGCATGGCAGCCAGGGATGGCGGCAACGGTGCAAGGCAGTCTTTGTAGTCAAAGACGGGCGTGCTGGCCTGCCATGTGACGTCGAGCATGATTGGGTCGATGCCAAATTTGATGCCATACCGAACCATGGGTTCAATCGTGCGAAATTGAAGCCCACCCAGAGTTATCTTGTCCCAGTCCTCCTGTGGCAGATCCAGGTTCGTGGCCAGATCGTGGTAGATGATCTTGCCGTCGAGAGCGATGATCAGCCAGCGGTTGGCCTTTTTCCGGTTCGGCTCCAAACCAATGCGAGATGAAACCCAAAAATCATGCTTTGCATCATAGAAAGAGAACCACTTGCTTTCGCTGTAATTCTCTTCCGACGTAGGTTGGTGCCGTAAGTCGGCTGTTGCAGAAATCATTCTTCCTCTCCACGAGTGCCCGTCCTGAACATGGGATGGATCGCGAGCTTCCTGCTCCTCTTACTGCAGACGCAGAAATACATCTCAAGCATCTCTCTGAAAACTGATCGTGCCCCGGGAACCATCGATCGCTATGAGTTCTCCGTCTCTGATGAGACGGGTGGCGTTTCTTACCGAAGTTACGGCAGGAAGGCCATACTCCCTGGAAAGGACGGTGCCGTGAGCAAGAATCCCTCCGGTCTCCAGCACCAGGCCCCGAATCAGCAGGAAGACCGGCGTCCATCCAGGATCTGTGCTGTTGGTCACTAAGATATCCCCGGGTTTCACCCGGCTCAGTTCACTCATGCTCTGGACGACCCTGGCGACACCCGCTGCCTTTCCGTAACTGGCAGCGATGCCCTTCAACACATGTGCGTCCCCCGGACCTGGGGTCTCTGCTTCCGCAGTCACCGACTCAAATTCCGTGTCGCCCTGCAGGAACATCGGCGGCGGATTGAGCATGTAGCGCCGATATTCGGCCTTTCTGGGAACGATCATTTTCCTGACCTGATCGCGGGAGACCCTCTCATACAGGGCATCAAAAACCTCTTCCTTGGAAAGAAACCAGACATCGTCCATTTCCGCGACGACACCCATCTGGACCAAGCGCTCGCCCAGGGCGCGAAAGGCCTTTCTCTCCCCGTAAAAGACCCTGTCAATATCGTAACGTTGATTTTCCCGGAAAAGGGAATAGATGTGCGAGTACCTCAAGAGGAACTGAAAGGTAATTGCTTTCAGTCGCCCCCAGCGCTGACGGGAAAGTACTTGTAGAAGCTCCCGGGTCGCCTGCTCGCGTTTCGCGCGAGTCTTTCTTTCCGCGGCTTCCGGTTCAGCCTCGTCACCGGCCTGGATAAAGAGTTGCAATACATCGAGCAACAGATTGGGAGCATCACCCCAGCGAGGGAAGGAAATTTCCCGGTCTTCGGCGCCTCTGAAGGCGTATTTGTTCCGGAACTGTTCCATGTGCTCCAGGAACGTTCTGCCCTCGGCAATGTCGCCCAATCTGGACATGATCTCCGTAGACGGATAGCGGGCAAAAATATCGGCCAGGGCGGGTGATCGCTTTATCAGTCGGGAAAGGCGCCAGGTCTCCTCATTGGTCTCCACTGTGAAATTACCAGGAATGCCAGAGAGGAGAATGCCGATGACGGTTTTGTCCTCGTGCCACTTTTCGAGAACCTTGGCAAGAAAAGTGATGACCGCGGCCGTATGAACCATGACGCCAAAACCGACTGGGTGGCAATGATCCTTGATCAGTCGATCCATACCCAGAAAGTAGCTCTCGAGTTGTTCCAGGCTGGCCGAATTCAGATCCAAGGAGTCCAGTTCCGCGACGCGTTGCAGCAGTTCCGGACGCCAATCCTCGTAATAGGTCCTGTGACAGCGGGTGAAGGTGTACTTTCGATGCAACACGAAGAGGCGAAATTCACTTGCCAGCTTCTTCCAGACCAGGAAAGGCAGTGATTTAACCTCTTTAGCCTGATCCGGCGTAAAGAACTTCAAAACCTCATCGTCACGGAGAGACTTGGGTACGTAGCGAAGACACTCCATCAGATACCTGGTGCTGAAGTAGCCGCGATTCTTGTGGAACCGCATGAGCTTGAGGGGCAGCAGCCCCGTCAGGCCATAGCACCGATAGATAAAATCGTAGGTAACGGTGATAAGGTCGGCCTGGACTGAGTAAAAAAGTGGCGTAATGGCCCTGGTCAGGACTTCATCGCTCCAGGCACGCGTCCAGATCACTGCGTCTTCACCGGATACCGTTTCCTTATTCCATTTTTCGAGACCGGAATAATCCAGTTTGTCCTCGGTCTTCATCACGATATCGCGAGACTGCAAGACATACAGTCTTTCCCCGGCGTAGGCCCATTCGATGTCCTGGGGTTTTCCGTAGTGCTTTGCAATCCTTCCGGACATCTCGGCGACTTTCAATATCAGATCATGCGGAATCTCCGAACTCGCGGGCTGCTCCGTAAAGGTCAACGGCTCCTTGGTGAGCAGGAATAAGTGCGGGCTGACTTTCCCCGATACCAGAGCTTCACCAAGCCCTTGAATGGCCTCGATGACAAACTCGTCCTTACGGCTTACCGGATTTGCAGTAAAGGCCACGCCCGAGAACTCGGAGGGAATCATCTCCTGGATCAACGCGCTGACTCTGACGTCGAAATGATCAATCCCCTTGTTCCAACGATCGGCCACTGCCCTGGCGGTCCACAATGAAGCCCAGCACATCTTTACGTTGGTCAGGATCTCTGACAATCCCACGACGTCATAGAAGGTATCCATCTGTCCGGGGAAGGAACTTTTCCCCAGACCGGGCACCATCGATGACGACCTCACCGCAACGGGTGTGTCTTTTTTCATCGTGTTATAGGCATCGCGAATCCCGGAGACTATTTCATCTGGTATTGGAGCGTTGGAAATCAAATGTCTGATTCTTGAGGAAACCTCCTCCACCTGTTGCAGCTCTCTGAAATCGACCTCTGCAACTAACTGACGCAGCGGGGAATCGAGGTGATTCGCCGCGAGAAAATCCGCGTACCCGGTTGAAACAATTCCAAATCCCGGAGGCACAGGAAATCCAGCCGAGTACAACTCACCCAGATTGGCGCCCTTCCCCCCCAGCAGGGGCATGTCTTTTAAGGAGGCCTCGCTAAAGGAAAGAATGTATTTGCTTGCCATACTCCAATCCCCCTATGCCCGATGCCCTCTGCCGGTAAACTCGGTGTCTCAATGAGAGAAGTGCGGAAGTACGGCTTCGCCGAATAGCTGCATGCAGCGCCTCGTCGCCTCCCTTGACGGGCCGTATGCGCAGCGGAAGCGCATCACCAAGTAGTCGGCTCGGTACTCATCGCGATAGCGCTCGATCGCCTCAATGCAGTCTTCGGGTGACCCGATGACCATGGACTCCCGCAACTTGTCGATCGTCACATCGGCGCGGGATTGGATTGTCGGATCATGATGAGTGAGGATTCCAAGGTCGTAATAGTAGAGCCACTCAGCCATGAATGCGTCGCGGCAAATACGTTCGGCCTCTTTGCGCGTCTCAGCAATGAAGCCTTCCCGCATGAGGATGATTTTTGGATTCTCCACTTCGCGTGCCTGAGCCGTCTCTCGAAAAGTGCGGGTTTGACGGTTCCATGTTTCGAGATGCATAGGGAAGGGATCGCTACACCATCCGGTCGCAAATGCTCCGACCCGCCTGATGGCCGCATCGACTTGCCCTCCGCCCCAAATGGTCGGGTGCGGGTCCTGCTGATACGGCTTTGGGGTGAGGAAGACTTCGTCAAACTGGTAACGCTTGCCCTGGAAACTGAATGGGGTGTGCGATGTCCAGGCTTGCATGAGAACCTGCATGGCCTCTGTGAATAACGACAGCCGGTTCTTGCTGTTGACCCCGAACATTCGAAAGGACTCCTCGATCAGTCCGGTGGCGACGACCAGGGTGAGCCGACCGCCTGAAAGTTGATCGATCAAGGCCGTGGATTCGGCCAAGTGCATCGGATTCCAACCGTAGGCAGGAATTAACGCATAGGTGCCGAGCCGGATTCGCTCAGTCCTGCACGCGAGAGCCGCCAAGAGCAGGAGAGGGTTGGGGAATACGGTCTCCGTGTGCATGTGGCACTCGGGAATAAAGAGGCCTTCAAATCCAACCTGCTCCGCAAGAATGCCTTCGTCGATCAGTTGATCGATGCACTTCTTGATCGTGTCCCGATCCGGTTCAGGCTGGCCGTAGGGCCCAAAGTTCGTATCCAGCAGGCACCCAATACCGAACATTTCAAGCTTGTCACGCATGGCCGATTCCTCCGCACATGTCCCTAGTTACAACCCACGGCTGCCTGACGTCAACTGCATTGACCGCGCCGCGGCAACTTGTTCGGCGTCAACTATCTTGACCGCGCGGGCTTGACACGACCTGGATTCAAATCCAGGCTCCCTAAGAACGCGCGGTCGCGGGACTTGCCCGGAAGACGTCGCGGCTTGATGCTGCTGGATCGCCAATTTGAGGGGAGCCAGAATATACATGTCGAACACCAAGCAGCCTGAATTGCCGCACGGTCGGCTGGACGTCACGAAGCTGCCGAACAACCAGCCGGCGTGGGCTCCGCTCTATCCGCCGTTTCCGTGGAAGATGTTCGGCGGCAAGGCCATCGTCGTGAACTACGAGACCGACCTGGACGCGGTGCTCGACATTCTCCCGCCAGAAGTGACTCCGTTGACGGATCCGCCGATTGTCTCCTGCTACCTGAACGGCGGCTACGAGTTCGCCACAGGCGGCGGCGCTTATTCCGAGATGTGCCCGATGCTTACGGTGTCTTACAAGGGCGAGCCATACATCTTCCCGTTCGTTGTCTACCTCGGCGAAGGCACGGAGGAGTGGCTGGCATCTGGCCGTGAAGTGCTTGGCGACTCGACGAAGATTGCGCACGTCAGCCTTACGCAGCAACTCGGCCACGGCATGATGCTCGGAATCGTCGAGCGCCCGCGGGGACACCGGCTCGTGACGCTGGTCGCGGGCCCCTTCGAGCGTCAGGGCACTGAGAACGACTTCATACTCTACCCGAACCTGGTCGTGCGCCTCCTGCCGAGCGGCGAGGCCGGCAACAACCGCCCCCAGGTGGCCGAACTCGTGTGCAAGCGCGTGAGCGCGACGATCCGCAAGGCGTCGGATGGCAGCCCGATGATCTTCCACGGTCCGGGCACGGTCGAGATCGGTCGCTCGGAGCAGGACCCGCTCTACAAGCTTCCCGTGCGCAAGGTGCTCGGCAGCCTGTACATAGAGTTCGGGACGATCGAGCAGCCGGCCGGGGAGGTCATCAAGCGCTATACGACCGGCGGCTAGCCGCTCGGCTCAGGTGCAGCGTAACGTAATCGCCATGGCTACAATGGCGGCGGGCGCTCACGCCACCGGCGTCAGGTGCATGTGCCCGTGGTGCTGATGGGGTGCGGCCAGCGGGTGCTTGTCGCCGGGCTCCACGGCGATCAGGTTGATCTGGCCGTACGCGACGCCGCGCTCCGCGCGAATGCTGTCTGCGAACGCGCGTACGGCAGCGGTCGGCCCCTTTAGAAACACGTTCTCCAGGCAGTGCTCGTGATCGAGGTGCACGTGCGTCGTCGCGACGACGAGGCCGTGATGGGCGTGCTGCGCGGCCGTCAGCCGCTCGGCGAGTTCTCGTACGTGATGGTTGTACACGTAGGACAGGCTGGCCACGCACTGCGTGCGAGCTGATTCCTGCTGGGTGCGGCTGACACCCACCTCGCGACGCAGCAGGTCACGCATAGCCTCGGAACGGCTCGAGTAGCCACGGGCCGCGATCAGCTTGTCGAAAGCCTTCGCGAGATCCTCGTCGATCGACATCGTGATTCGTTCCATGTGCCCTCCTTCGTCAATCCGGCCCACGCCCGCAGACCGGGCAGCCCTGCATCGCCAGCGGGCGCTCAAGCCTGCATTTCGACAGCAACGCATCGTCTGCGAATATGTCGCCGGTCGGTCCGTCGGCCATGACGGTGCCCTCGAACAGGACGATCGTGCGCGGGCAGACATCCAGCACCATGTCCAGGTCGTGGCTGGTGAAGATGCGCGTGTGGCGGAATTCGCCGAGCAGCCCGATCAACTGGCGTCGCGCATGCGGATCGAGACCGCTGGTCGGCTCGTCCATCACCAGGATGTCCGGCACCATCGCCAGCACGCCGGCGATCGCTACGCGCTTCTTCTCGCCCCCGGAGAGTCGATACGGCGGCTTGGCGCGAACTTGCCAGACGCCGACACGCTCCAGCGCCTCATAAACTCGCCGGCCAACCTCCGCCTCCGGCAGGCCCTGGTTCCGCGGGCCGAACGCCACGTCGTCGTACACCGTCGGCATGAACAGCTGGTCGTCGGGGTCCTGGAACACCAGGCCGACAGTGCGCCGAATTGCCGGCAGCGTCTGCTTCGTGATCGGCGTCTCGCCGATGCGCACTTCGCCTCGCGTCGGCGTCAGGTGACCGTTGAGGTGCATCAGCAGCGTGGACTTGCCGGCGCCGTTGGCACCGATTATCGCCACCGACTCGCCATGAGTGATGCGAAACGTCACCTCCTTCAGCGCGATGGTGCCGTCCTCGTAGACATGCGTCAGTCCACGGGCTTCGACGAGATGGTGACTCATTGCACGGCACCGAGCACGGCGGCACCCAGCCAGTGTGTAACGTCGCTGGTGCGCAGCAGCAGGAAGAACAGGCACCAGCCTGCGACATAGCCGACCTCCGGCACACCGAAGCGCGCCGCGCGGCCGCTGCGGAAATCGCCGGTGAAGCCGCGGGCGCACATCGCAAGATAGATCCGCTCGGCCCGGTCCCAGGTCCGCAACAGCAGGCGGCCGACCAGCGTCCCATAGAGACGTATCGACAACGGGCGATCGCCGCCGCGTTGCTCGCGCGCGGCCGTCATCCGCACGGCTTCTTCGCCAAGCACCGCCAGATACCGATAGAGAAACAGCAGTTGAACGGCGAGCGGGCGGGGCATGCCCATCCGTTCGAGCGCCCCGCAGATCGCCGGGAACCCAGTCACTGCGACAAGGACGATGGCCGCGGCGGCGGCGAGCAAAGCTCGCAGCGCAATCGACAGCAGCGAGATCCAGCCGCCCGTGATTTCGATTCCGCCCAGGCTCAGCAGGGACTCGCGGTCGAACAGCGGGTTCGGCAGCCCGATCAGCAAGGCGATCGGGAGCACGATGGCGACCTTGCGCGCCAGGAAAGCCACCGGCAGGCCGGCCATCGCGACGACCGCGATCGGAAACACGAAGAACGGCAGCAGCGGCGCCACCGTGTAGCGCCCGAAGGACATCGCGCAGACGACGAAGACCAGCGTGACCGTGACGTGGGCGCGGGGATCGAGGCGATGCAGCGCCGAATTCCCCGTCGCCAGCAGGTCGAGGCGACGGAAATCGAGGAGCCCGGTGATGGCCGCAGTCGCTGACATGAGATCAGTCTCGCGGCTTGCGCTTCAACGCATAACCGAGCAGCAGCGCGAGCACGAGCGTGATCGAACCGCCGACCACGCCGGCAAGCGAAGAGCCTACACGATCATCAATGACGCCGGTCTGCGGCGCCTCGGGCTCGGGGGCGCCAGTGACCCTGGCGATGGACCATTCGAGTCCATCCGGGTTCGTCGACGCAAACCATGCGCCCACGCCACCCAGCGCGAGCGCCACGGCGAGGAAGACTCCGAGGATGCCGGCCCGATGGCGGCGTGGCTGTACGGTCGTCGACAGGATGCCGGGACTTGCGGCACGCACGAAAGACACGACCGCCGCGGTGACCGCGCCCTCGACGATGCCGATCGCTAGGTGGATCGGCAGCATGAACAGCAGGAACGTGCCGAAAGGCAGCGCCGAGATGCCGGACGCGACCGTTTCCAGCACGACCGCGAACGCGCCCAACTGCAGGGACACTATCGCCGCAAGCATCGCGGCAACCGTAGCGCGCGCCGAACCTGGCGCATCTCCGGCGAGATGGCGATACAGCGGATAGCCGATGAATGCAGGGAAGAATCCGAGGTTGAAGATATTGCAGCCAAGCGCGAGTAGCCCGCCGTCGGCAAAGAACAGCGCCTGCACGATGAGCACCGAGGCCATGACGAGAAACGCCGCGTGCGGGCCGAGCAGGATCGCGAGCAACAGGCCCCCGCCAAGGTGCCCGCTCGAGCCCGTGCCCGGGATACTGAAGTTGATCATCTGCGCGGCGAACAGGAACGCGCCCAGCACGCCCATCAATGGCACGCGGCGGTCGTCTGCTTCCTTACGCAGGCATCGCGAGCACCAGGCCACTGTCGCGGCCGTTGCAACGCACATCGTCCCGCCGACCGCGGGGGACAACAGTGCATCGGCCATGTGCATTGCGCATTCTCCGTGACGGCACCCGGCCCGATCGCGTAGGAATAATGTCCAGAACATTCTTACACGATCGCAAGCCGGGTCGCTTGCGGCTTTCCGCAGTGTCAGTAGATGAACGGCACGAGGCGCCGGGTGCGCGATGCGTAATCGAGGTAGGCCTGTCCCAGCGCGCCGTTGAGCGCCGCCTCCTCGACCGCGATGCGTCGCATGAATGCGGCAGCGATCGGCACCGTCACCGCCAGCAACGACAGCCAGTTGCCGAGCGCGATGCCGTAGCCGAGGAACGCCAGCAATACGCCGGTGTACG
>Ga0315287_10009032_pt1 | contig 10082 bp, 11 predicted proteins | sample YL17G11_0_MG_FD_205037 | JGI IMG/M metagenome (GOLD analysis project Ga0315287, IMG submission 205037) | Sediment microbial communities from Yellowstone Lake, YNP, Wyoming, USA - YL17G11_0 | ecosystem: Environmental > Aquatic > Freshwater > Lake > Sediment | place: USA: Wyoming | collected... | reverse complement strand
GAAGCTCAGGTCTTTACAAGTCTTGTCGCTGATCAAGACCTTGTAAATTCTTCCCCCCACCCAGAGATACATCCGCAAAAACGGAATATAGTCGTAGCGCTGGACCGCCACCGTCTCGAAGCCGGCCTTTTCAAACTTGTTCTTCCAGGCCTCGATGGTATTTGAGTGGGTGTTGGCGGCCTGCGCCACCGTGCTTTCCATGGAGATCACATACCCGCCCGGCTTGAGCATCTGCCGCATCTTGCGGATCACCACATCCTGCTCTTCAAACGGAATATGCATGATCACGGTCACAGTGGTGATCAGGTCAAAGGGGGCCTCGGGCTGGAAATCCTGGGCCGCGATGTTGAAAAATTTCATATGCGGATAGCGCTTGCGGTCAGCTTCAATCAGGCCCGGCTGCAGGTCAATGCCCGTGGCGTCATAACCGGACTCTGATAGAAGACGGCACCACCTTCCCGCGCCGCAGCCTATGTCCAGTGCCCGGCTGCCCGACTGCGGCGCCGGCACAAGTCTCATCAGCTTCTGATAAATCTTCTTCTGAAACCTGGCCACAAACTTGTTGTACCAAAGAGGCTCCCAGACCAGACAGACATCGAGCAGGCCGTCCGGGTCCTTCTCATAGTCCACATCCGACATGTGCTGACTATAGATCTCCCAATACTTCTTGGTCTCCTGCCAGTCAAACTTCTTCATTCAACCTCCGCAAGCATAATAATTCATTCCACCAATTCCTGCACGGTCTCTATGAAAACGCGCAAGCCGAATTTGTAGCCTTCGATCGATATCCGCTCGTTCTTGCCGTGGAACAGTTCCTGGAAGCTCTCGCCCGGGGCCAACCGCAGCGGGGAGAACCCGAAATATTTGATCCCCATCTTGGCGTAGTTGGACCCGTCCGTGAAGCCCGACATCATCAGAGGCATGACGATCGCCTCGGGGTCGTGCTCTTTTATATGCTTCTCAAAAATTTTCATGATCGGGTCGTTAACATCCTGGCACGCGGGCTGCATGTAGTGGATGACCTCAAGCTCCAGGTCTTCCCCGATCAGGTCGCGCACCTCCTTGAGCATGCTCTCCGAGGTCTGGCCGGGAAGGATCCTGCCGTCCACATCGCAACTCGCCTCGCTCGGGACGATATTGGTCTTTTCCCCGGCGCGGATGATGGTCGGATTGGTGGTGTTATGAAGGATCGCCCAGAAACTTTTGGCCAGTTTTTTGTCCGGGATCACTTTGTCAATTATGAAATCAGCCGCAACCGGATTGGTCAACAGCCCGAGCAGCAATCCTTTTGCCCCGCCCATGCCCTTGGATAGCGCTTTGATAAATTCCCGGGCCGGAGGAGTAAGATGATAGGGCAGCTTGTTTTTTCCAAGCTTGACAATGGCCTCCGCGAGTTTGATTGCGGCGGAGTCCGGGTTGGGAATGGAGCCGTGCCCGGCGTTTCCTTTTGCTTTTATCCGAAACCAGCACACCCCTTTTTCCGCGACCTCAATCGGGTAGAAATGCTTGCCGTCCATCTCCATGCAAAAGCCGCCGATCTCGCCCAGGCCATATTCCGCTTTCACCAGTTCCGGATGTTTTTCCACCAAAAACTGGGCGCCGTACCTGGAGCCGTCTTCTTCGTCGGCAACCCCCGCGAAGATCAAGTCCCGCTTGAGCTTAACGCCCGCGCGCTTCAAGCTGAGGATGGCCATCAGGTTCATCACCACCGTCTGCTTCATGTCCAGGGCGCCCCTGCCCCAGATGTATCCATCGGCGATTTTTCCGGAAAACGGAGGGTGCTTCCAATCACTCTCCGGGTCCGCGCTCACCACGTCCAGGTGGCCGTCCAGAAGAATGGGAGGCTTCTCGCCCGTGCCCTTGAGGCGCGCGATCACATTGCCCCTGCCCGGAGCGCTCTCCAACACCTTCGGCTCCAGCCCGTTCTTGGAAAGGATCTCGGCCAGATAGTCCGCCGCGGGCTTTTCATTCCCGGGCGGGTTGACGGTCTTGAACCGGATCAACTCGCAAAGGTAGTTGACCGCCTCCGAGAAAATATTTTCCCACTCTTGATTTAGAAGCGCCATGACAGATCCCCCGTAAGCCTGGAAGAATTTCCCGCCTTACTTTGATTTCTTGGCTTTTTTGCGCGGACGGGTCTTGCCGTAAGTTCCCTTGTTAATTTTCCCGCGCTTGGTCCGCTTGTCCCCTTTTCCCATCTGAGCCTCCTTAAGTTTTGCTAGATTATAGCAAAATATCGCGTCCCGTGAAACTAGGGCTTTGCGCCGGACGCCCGCTTTGCTAAAATAAAAGCGAATGAAACGCCTGGCCAAATTTTTCGCCCCGGTTCTTTTGCTTGCCTTATTCGGCTGCGGCTATCACGTCCTGGGCAAGGAAACTCATCTCCCCGAAGGCGTGACCAGCATTGCGGTGGCGCCGACCCTGAACAAAACCAGCGAACCTGAAACTGAAAGCTACCTGACCCAGGCCCTGATCCGGCAGCTCAAATCGGACGGCAGGCTGAGAGTGGAAGACAAAAAAAACGCGGCCGCGATTTTACGCTCGGAGCTGATCGGGATTGTCGACCGGCCCCTAGGCTACGACCGCTTCGGAAGGGCCAACCTGATGCAGGTAATTGTCACCGGCCGGGTCTATCTGATCAGCGCGGAAAGCAGCAAGGAACTCTGGTCCTCTGGAATCCTCACCGAAACCGAGCAGCACCCGGTCAGCGACAATACCGTGTCCAACCACGAACTCCAGGAACTGGCCATGGACCAGGCCTGCCAACGCATGGCCAAGGTCGCGGTCGATAAACTGCTGAGCGGTTTTTAAAAATGGCCTGGAACAAATACGGCGATTTTGTAAACCGGGTCCGGCTCGCGCAAATCCCTCCCCTGGTCTGCCTGCTCGGCTCCGACCTCTACCTGCGCGGGCAGCTCCTGGAGATCATCGAGCAAAGGCTGGGAAAAGGCAAAAAAGTTGAGCGCGAATCTTTTTACGCGACCGAGTCGCCCCCGCAAAGCGTGTTGATGGCTGCCCGGACTTATTCGATGTTTGCGCAGGAAAAAACAATCCTGGTCCACCAGTTCCAGGCTTGGAAGCAAAACGAAAGGAATGAAGCGCTCGGCATCCTGGAAAAACCCAATCCCAGCACCATCGTGGTCCTGGTCGCGGATGACCCGCCCTCGGAGTATTATGAAAAGCTGTCCTATAACAAATGGTTCAAGTCAGCCTCGGGATCGATCGAGGTTGTTGACCTTGGGAGCCTGAAACCGGACGAGCTCAAAGCGGTCATCAAGGAAGTGGCGGCAAAGTTTGAGAAACGGATCAGCGAGCAGGCGGTTGATATGCTGATCGATCTGGTCGGGGCCAGGCCGGAAACGCTATATTTGGAGCTGGAAAAATTCTCGCTCTATCTGGGCAGCGCCAAGATGATCACGCCCGAGCTGGTCAGCGAGCTGGTCATGGGCAGCAAGCTCCAGAACATCTTCGAACTGGCGGACGCCCTGGGCGACAAGGACATCGAGCGCGGCCTGAAAATCTACCGCAAAATGTGCGAAGCAAACCCCACCAATGATTCTTTCTGGTTCCTGGGAATCCTGGGCATCGTGCGCCGCCAATACAGGATCCTTTTGGAAATCCAGTCGCGGCTGGGTGCGGAGCGGGACCTGAAAGAGATCATGGACCGCTACAATATCCCCTATCCGCTCCGCCGCGATTACGAGCAGCAGGCGGAAAGGATGCAAAAAGCCCGGTTATTTGATTCCTTCGAACAACTGCATGAGACCGAGCGCGAGATCAAGTCCTCGGCCCATGAAAACAACATTATTATCGAACGGCTGATAATGAAGCTGTGCTCGCCTTAAATATTATTTGCCGGCAAGCTTGTTGACTTGGAGCGTGAGTCGGGAGATATAGCGGCTGGCCGTGTTTTTGCGGAGCACGCCCTTGCTCACCGCTTTGCCGGCAGCGCTGACCGCGGCCTTTAAGGCGGCTACCGCGGCCTCCTTGTTATTCGCGGCGATCGCCGCACGGCATTGCTTGATCCGTTCCCGGCAAAAAGTTCTAACCGCCTTGTTCCGCGCAGCCCGCTTTGCGGTCTGTCGGATTGCTTTTTTAGCAGATTTACTATGAGCCAATTTGTTCCTCCTAAGTTTCCTAAGCCGCTTATACTAATCGTTTCAACGGTTTTGTCAACTCCGGTCCTGATTTGCAGCCAAATTTGCCCGCAAAATACAGCTCATTTGACTGGCCCCGGGACTTCTCCCGCAGCTTGACTTTTTTGACAAACTCGATAAACTTAATATTCGAAATTGTTTAATAAACCATAAATAACAAAAGGCAGGGAAAAATGGCAGACGATTTTAATTTCGGTGGAAAAAAAGATGAAAAAGGCGTAGAGGCATCGTTGGATGACTTTTTCCAGCCAACTGAGACTGAAGCCACAACAAAAAAACCGGCTAAACCTGCTGCGAAAGAACCCAAACCAGCCCCCAAAGAAGCCAAGCCCGCGGGAGCGGCAACCAAGCCGATACCTGTTGAGGTCAAGGGCTTGCCCAAAGACGCCAAACCCGCTCCCAAGGCTGCTCCCAAAAAAGAAGATGTCCAACTGCCCATAGAAAAAAGCCGGCTTGCGGACCTCCCGGAAGAACCGCCCATGGAGCCGGAGCCGGAATCCACGGAAGAGCCTTCGCCCGCGGTTGAGGAAGAAACTGAAGGCAAAAAGAAAAAAGCCAAAAAGGAAAAGAAAGCCAAGGAGCCATCCTCGGGTAATAAAACCCTAAAAATAGTCCTGCTCGTGGTCCTGCTCCTGGTGGTGTTAGTTGCAGCCGGAGGCTATCTGGCATTTTCTGTTTTTTCCGACAAGTTCGAAGAAATCACCGCCAACATTCCTTTTATAGGAAAAAAACCGGAAGAGCCTGTGCCGTCTCCGGTCAAACCCGCGCCCGTGCCGCCTCCGGAAGTCCCGGCTACGCCGCCGCCGACCGCGGCGCCAACGCCCGCGCCCGGAAAGCCGGGTCCCGGAAAACCAGCGGCTGTGCCTGTAAAGCCGGGACAACCGGTAACCCCGGGAAAACCAGTTCCTGCGCCCATATCCGCGCCCGCGCCGGTACCTACGAAACCTGCTCCGGGAAAACCGGTTACCGCACCTGCTCCTGCTCCAGTACCTGCGCCCGCGCCGGTAAAACCCGCACCCGGAAAGCCAGTCCCCGCACCGGCTCCCGGGAAACCAGTTACTGCACCAGTACCAGCGCCTGTGCCTGCAAAACCTGCTCCGGGAAAACCGGTTACAGCACCGGCTCCTGCGCCAGTTCCAGCGCCTGCGCCGGTAAAACCCGCGCCCGGAAAGCCAGTTCCCGCACCGGCTCCCGGGAAACCAGTTACTGCACCAGTACCAGCGCCTGTGCCTGCAAAACCTGCTCCGGGAAAACCAACTCCGGCTCCAGCGCCCGTTCCGGCAAAGCCGGCTGCGCCAGCATCGACCGCAATCAATCTTCCCTCCTATGCTCCGGCCAGAGGCTGGTCGTGCCAACCAGGGGCATATATGTTAAAGGAGAGCTTGGACGAGGTCCTTTCCGAAATCAAACCGCTTGGCTATACCAATCTTTACTATATCGATATGAAGCAGAACCTGAGAATTTATCATCTTCGTCTCAAAGGTGAGTTCGATTTGAACACCGCCAACGCCAAGAAAGGCGCTCTGGAGCAAATCGGGTTCAAGGCCAGGCTGGAACCATCCGGCGCCCAATACCGGGTCCTGGCATACAGCTACGGCAATAACGCGGTGGCGCTCAAGTCCAAGAAGAAGATAGAACAGGAAAAGCTGGGACCGGCTGAGATCACTTCCAAAAGGGAAACCGTAACCCTGCACCAACTCCGGATCGGGACCTACCCGACCAGAGTCGAGGCAGCCAAGGTAATGCAAGCCCTCAGACAGAAAGGATTCTCTCCGGCTTTAGTAGAGGAGAAGTAAATGGGCCGGCTCGACCAAATGATGTTCACCGTGCCCCCGGCTCTGCTCAAGTTTATCAGTCCGGATTTGCCGAGACCGATGAGACTGAACGCGGCGCGCGGAACTATGCCGCTTCCTCCCCGGGACCTGCTCATGGCCGTCTTTGCGCTCACCCGAGACCAGGACCAGGAAATCCAGGACTTGAGCAAACAGACCCTGGTCAAAACGCCGGTCACGATGTTGAAGCCCTTGCTGGCGGACAACAGCACCCACCCTTTGATCATGCACTTCTTTGCCCTGAACCTGCCCACTGAATCGGAACTGCAGGAAACCATCGCCCTTAACAAGGCCACGGACGACGAGACCGTGCTGTTCCAGGCCACTTTGACCAATAAAAAACTGGTGGACATCATCTCCAACAACCAGATCCGGATGCTGCGAAACCCCAAGGTCATAGATGTGCTTTCCGAAAACCCGCTTTGCAGCCCCGCGATTTTGGACCGCATCATCAAGTTCATGGAATTGGAAGTCAAGCAAAAGCCGCAGCCCGCAAAGCCGTCTGCTGCCGCGGGTGAGGGCATGGAGGTTGAGATAGAGGAAGTCACTGAAGAAGCCCAGGCGCCTGGCGAGCAGGATGAAGTCGGCACCGTGACCATGGGCGGGGAAGAAGAGAGTGTTGAAAACGCCTGGGCCAAGATGACTTTCAACACCGAACTCCTCCACGACAAGGATTTGAAGGACCAGAAGGAGAAGGAAGAGGAAGTGCAAAACCTGTCCGGAAAAATTATGGACATGACCATTTCTCAAAAGATCAAACTGGCGATGATGGGCAACCTGAGCGCGCGCAGCATCCTGATCCGCGACTCCAACAAGCTGGTGTCGAGCGCGGTCTTGAAAAGCCCGAGGATAACGGATTCCGAGGTGGAGGCGGTGTCCAAATCGCGCTCGGTTTCCGAAGAGATAATCCGGACCATCGCCGCGGACAAGGAATGGACCAGGACCTACACGGTCAAGCTCAACCTGGTCAACAATTCCAAAACCCCGATCGGAGACGCACTGAGGTTCTTAAACCACATCCACGACAAGGACCTTGGAATGCTGGCGAAAAGCAAAAATGTGCCCCAGCCCATAGCACTTGCTGCGCGGAAACTGGTCCAGGCAAGGTCGGAAGCCGGCAAGGTCAAGAAACCGGGCCATTAAGGAAAGGCGGAATATAAATGGCGGTATTGGATTTAGAAAAGAAAGAGGTAAACGCAAAGATCGTTTATTACGGCCCTGCTTTGTGCGGAAAGACCACTAATATCCATTTCATACATTCCAAGCTCAAGCCCGAGCACCGCGGCGAACTCAAGACCCTTTCCACAAAAACCTACCGCACCCTGTTCTTTGACTTCCTGCCCGTGGAAGTCGGAGAGGTCAAGGGTCTGGTCACCCGCTTCTTCCTCTACTCCGTGCCCGGGCAGATCTTTTACAACCAGATCCGGAAGGAAGTCCTGCGCGATGTTGACGGCATAGTTTTTGTCGCGGATTCCCAGCTCAAAATGAAGGAAGAGAACCTTTCCAGCCTCAAGAACCTTGAGGAAAACCTTTCCGAGATGGGCCGCAACCTCAAGGACATCCCCCACATCATCCAATACAACAAACGCGACATGCCCGAGGTGCAGAACCTGGAAGACCTCCACCGCCAGCTCAACAAACACAACGCGCCCTTTTTTGAGGCGGTGGCCACCCAGGGCGTGGGCGTGCTCAAGGGCCTGACCACCATCTCCAAAATGGTCTTGAAAAAACTCAGGGAACAGCCCCAGCTCGCGCAAAAAGCAGAGGGAGTCGGCCCCGTGGAAGCTTACGGGATGAGCGAAGAATTTGTGGTGATGAGCAAGGAAGAGACCGAGCGCGCCAGAGCCGCGGCCAGCCAGGCAAAGCCGGCTGCAGCGCCTACTCCGCCGCCCGCTCCGGCTGCGCCGCCACCCCAACCGGCGCCGGTCCAGGTTGCTCCGCCGCCCCCGCCCAGAGTTGCTCCGACTCCTCAGCCGGTCGCTCCACCCGCGGCTCCGCCGTCGCCTCCAAGAGTTCAGCCCGCACCGCCGCCTCCGGTTGCGCCGCCACCGCCGCCAGTGCAAGCCCAGAGACCAGTTGCTCCGCCGCCGCCTGCTCCGGTCGCGCCGCCGGTTGCCCCGGCAGCGGTCAGGCCGGTTGCTCCACCCGTAGCCCCAGCCCCGGCAGCGCAAGCGCCAGCGACTCCGAGCGAACTGCAGTTGGTGAAATGGGATCGTCCGCAGCTGGTGGGCAAGAACACTCTCCGCCTGCCCCTGGTCTTTGAGGACAAGGCAACCGGGAAGCTTTACGCAACCACTTTGACGATTGTCCTGGAAAACCTTCTGCCGCGCTGATTAAAAAAATAATCCACAGGAAAACGTCCAGGGGTTCGGTTCCTTTAGTGCCGACCCGCAGCTTTTAAGTTTTGATCAGCGTTTGATGGGCTTCAGCATTTCCAGGTAAGCGTCCAGGCGGTTCCGGATCTGCTCGGACTGGTAGAGCCGGGGGTCGCCGTGGTCGGTGTCCAGGAGAAGACCGGGCACGCCCGTGACCTCGTGCACCTTCTTGAGCGTATCCATCAGTCCCAAAGAGAGGAACCTGCAGGAATGGTCGGAGTGGAGCAGGTAACCGTTCAGGCTGTATTCTTTTACGGCATACGCGATGTCAAATGACCTTTCCCTGATCATGGGGTCGAAGTTCCTGACCAGACGGGTGGCGTAGTCTTCGAGCATCTTGTCCAGGTCGTCGCTGGGCTCGAATGAAAGCTGGCACCAGGCGCGCGTGTAATTGTTGGCGACCAGGTTTATTTTCCGCTCCAGCAGGATGTTGTAGAAGTCCCTCATGGCCATCCAGAGCGGGAGCCCGTCCCACCAGAAGCGGTATTTTTCCCCGGGGATGCCCTCGATGCCTTTGGCGATACGGTCCTTCAACTCCTCCACCAGCGCCTTGTAGAAATCGACCGTGACCTGCTTTCCGCGCTGGTCAACGATCGGGGCCATTGCCAGATACTGATCGAATAAGCTTAAAGGCGCCGGCACCTGGCGCGCGGCGAGCAGCACCAGGTAGAACAGCCGGGCCGCCTCGTTACTCAGCCTGACCGTCTCCTTGAAGCGGGCCAGGTCGAACTTCTGGCCCAGCTTGTCCTCCAGCCACTCGATCAACTGGTAAAGCTGCTCTTTCACGTAAAGCACCGAGTTCCGGTCCGGTAGCTCGCGCAGTCCCCTGCCCTCGCCCGGGACATCGAGCACGAAGAGCGGCACATTGTACATCCGGGAAAGCTCCTCGAACCACTTCAGCAGCGTGAAGCACTGGGCGCTGGAATAGATGATCAGGTCCGGGGTTGGGATTCCTCCGATCGGGCTTTTGCCGGAGTAGCGGTATCCCAGGTCGCAGCGCGCGTAGGAGCAGATGTCGAGCGAGTATCCCTTGGCTTCCGCGGCCTGGGCGGTATCGAGCGCCATGCGCTTGGCCTGGAGCACGACCGCGTGGTTCTCCGGGTACACCGGGAGCGCGTCAAAGGCGTAAATGAATTCGATGGGCCCGAGCGCGTTGTTGTAGACGATCTTCGTGCCTTTTTCCTTGCCTTGCTTGAGACCAACATAGTAAAAGAAGTTGATCTCCTTCAACTTGTTCAGGGTTTCGATTATTTTTGTTTCACTCATAGGCTAAATGATAACAGAGCCGGGCGGATTTTCAAGCAAAACCGGGGAAGGTTAAAGGTCTGCGCGCCCGCGGCTTGCCTCCATCCCATAGTCTCTTTAAAATCATACCATGAGCATGGACAAGCTGTGGCGCCTGGACAAGAACTGGTTCTGGATTCTTTCCTTCTTCTGGTTCCTGCTGATCGAGATCATGCTCCGGATGAAACTGGGAGTGGTCTTCTGGCTCGCGTTCGGCTGGTTCCTGGTGCTGGAGTGGCAGGCGAAAAATTTGCTGGGTATCGAATTCAGCGACAACCAGATCCTGAAAGTTTTGAAAAGCGCCTATTACGCGTTCCTGGTCTCGCTTTTGATCTTTGTTGTCTTTTTCCTGCTCAATGCCTTGTGCCGGAGCTTTGACAACAATATTATGTTCTTCCAACTGCCCTGAGCTTAAGCAATTCCAGGGGGACTGC
>Ga0315287_10009028_pt1 | contig 10084 bp, 5 predicted proteins | sample YL17G11_0_MG_FD_205037 | JGI IMG/M metagenome (GOLD analysis project Ga0315287, IMG submission 205037) | Sediment microbial communities from Yellowstone Lake, YNP, Wyoming, USA - YL17G11_0 | ecosystem: Environmental > Aquatic > Freshwater > Lake > Sediment | place: USA: Wyoming | collected... | reverse complement strand
CCGGGGCGAGGTCGATGCGCGCCTTCGCGGGGACCAGCTGGCCGTTGACGAGGTCCCGGCCGGCCCTGCCCGGCTTGCCGCCTAGCAGGCCCCGCGGCGGAAAGCGGACGCGCTCGTGGCGAATCGTCATCTGCACCGGTGAGTCGGCCGTGACGCGGAACGACACACGCTGCGCGAGGCCGCCGCGATACCGGCCGGCGCCGCCGGAGTCCGGGATCAGCGCCTTCTCGGTGATCAGCAAGGGCACGCTGTTCTCGAACTGCTCGACCGGGACCGTGGCGATGTTGCTCGGGAAGCTCAGGCACGACGGCCCGTCCTCGGCCGGACGCGCACCGTGTCCGCCGTTCATGAAGAACATCTTCACGAAACGCCGGCCGCCGCGCAGCCGTCCGGCGAAATAGACGTTCCAGATCGGCGAGCCGCAGTCGGCGATCACGCGCTCCGGGAGCCGCTCGGCCAGCGCACTGAAGATCACGGCGGGCAGGTAGTGACCCGACAGATGTCGCGCCCAGATCGGCGCCGGACGGCGCGGGTTCAGCAGGCAGCCTTCGGGCGCGGTGATCAGCACGGGGCGGAAGCAGCCGTCGTTGTTCGGCACCGCCGGATCGAGCGCGCACTTGATCGCATAGGCGCTGTAGGCCGTCGTGAAGTTCAGCACCGAGTTGATCGGCCGGTCGATCTGCGGCGAGGTGCCCGCGAAGTCGACCGTCAGCGCATCCCCCGAGACGCGGATCTCGCACTGGATCTTCAGCGGCGACTCGAAGCCGTCCACGAGCAGGCTGTCGCCGTACACGCCGTCGGGAATCGCGGCGATCGCGCGCCGCATCGAGGCCTCGGAACGATCGAGGATCTCGCCGACGAAGGCGTCGAGGTCGTCGATGCCTTCGGAGTCCAGCATCTTCAGGAGTCGCGCAATGCAAAGCCCGTAGGCTGCGAACTGCGCGCGGATATCACCGAGCGTCTCCTCCGGCGCGCGCAGGTTCTCCTCGAGGAAGGCCACCACGTCCTCGCTCTCCACGCCGGCGCGCACGATTTTCGCGATCGGGATCGTCAGCCCCTCGGAGAAACTGTCGCGGGCATCGATCGAGGGCGCGCCGCCGATGTCGACGCTGTGAAATACGCTGCCGACGAAGGCAATCAGGCGGCCGTGTCGATGGATGGGGCGCACCATCGTGATGTCGTTGAGGTGGCCGGTGCCGATGTAGCCGTCGTTGGAGATCAGCACGTCGCCAGGCTGCAGCGTCTCGGCAGGATAGCGCTGCAGCATCGCGGCGAGCGTACGCGGCATGGTGCCGATGAACGACGGCACGCTGCGCGAGGACTGCGCGAACATGCGGCCGCGGCTGTCCATCAGGCTGACGGCGAGGTCCCAGTTGTCGCGCACCACAGAGGAGAACGAGGTGCGTACGAAAGTCTGCGCCGTCTCGTCCATCAACGCGTTGAGGCGGCGCCAGAGCACGCCGACCTGCAGCGCGGAGAAGGAGTGGGGGGCTGACATCGTGGTACTGATCGATCCCTGGCAGGTGACCGCGCTATTCGCGCTGGCTGGCGGCATCCTGCTGCGTCCCGGACGGAGGCGCGGCAGCGGGCGCGGTGCGGGCCCGAAGGAAGGCGATCACCGCGGCGCGATCCGCCTCGGCGGCGACGCCGACCGCGGCCATCGCGGTGCCCGGCAGGAGGGTGGACGGCGCGCGGATGAAGCGGCCGAGGGTCTCCTCGTTCCAGACGAGACCGGCGGCCTCCAGCGCCGCGGAGTAGGCGAAGTCCGGTTTGCCGCCGGACTTCGCGCCATAGACGCCCCAGAGGTTCGGGCCGACACCGTGCGGGCCATCCTGCTCGAGCGTGTGACAGGCGATGCAGTTGGAACCCCAGATCTTCTGGCCGGCCGCGACCAGCGCGGCGTCGGGCGCTCGCGGGACCGGCGCGGCCCCAGCGGCGGAATTCGGGGCGCCCGGGGCGACCGCCACGGCAGCACTGGAGGCGGAAACTCCCGCGGCGACACCGGCGGGCGACGCGGGCACCACCCCCGCGCCCGATCCGGCGGCCGGCATGGCCGCTGGCAGCAGGCCGTTGGCTCGAGCCCACAGGGCATAGGCCTCGGCGTTCCGAGCCTTCGCCGGAGCCATCCGGATGCCTCCCTGCACCGGCGGGGCTGGCGGCCCGCTGAAACGTGCAAGCCGATAGCCCTGGCTGACCTCAGGATGGTAGGCGCCCAGCGTCGGGATGCGGTCCTTGTCCGGATAGAGCACCACCGCGGTGCCGCCGTAGCCGAGCACCTTGCCGGCGTTGCGGTAGAAGAACCAGACGCCGTCGTCGCGCGTGATCGTCGTCTTCAGCGTGTCGGAGCGCACCGGGATCGGGTAGTGCGTGAAGCGATCCGAATCCGGGTCGTAGCTGGAAAGGTAGTTGTCGTTCGACAGCCAGATGTGCCCGCGGCTGTCCGGCTCAGCGTTGTAGACCGACGCATGCGGCAGGTCGGTCAGCGGGGTCTCGACGACCTCGCCGCTCTCCGGGTCGAGGCGGTAGAGCTTCGCGAGGTAGTTCACGCTCGCCCAGGTGCCCGCCCAGATGCGGTTCTGGCGATCGACGCCGAGCCGGCGGATCGAGCTGGCCGCCGCTTCGCGCACCATCGGGTAGTGGCGGAACTGCTCGGTCTCGGGATCGAACCGCGTCACTCCGCCGTTGTGATAGTCGGCGAACCAGACCTTGTCGAAGTTGTCGACGATGATCCCGTAGGGGCGGCTGCGCACCACGGGCACTTCCCACCAGACGATGGTGTCGGTCTTGCGGTCCCACTTCGCCAGGCCACCGGCGCCGAGCAGCGACATCCACAGGTTGCCCTTGGAATCGAAGATCTGCGTATTGCTGGCGAGCGCCCGATCGTCGCCGAGCTTCCAGTGATCGACCTTGCCGGTCTTCGGGTCGAGGCGACGCACGGTGTCGCCGGAATACCAGACCGTGCCGTCCGTCTGGTCGACCGCGATGCCGTGGCCACCGCCATGGCCCTCGAACGCCTTCGAGGCACCGGTGCGCGGATCGAAGCGCACGATGCAGCAGGACGTGTACGCGAGCCAGACGTTGCCGTCACGATCGAAGTCCACCTGGTGGGGCCAGGGATAGACGTCGTACTTGCCTTTCGGTTCGCGGTAGTTGTACTCGATGAACATCGCGCGCTCGAGCGCCTTCGGGTCGAGGCGCGGTACGCTGTCGAGCTGCACGACACGCGGCTCGGAATCCGCGCCGAAGTTCGCCGCGAGGTAGGCGATGAGGGTCTCGCGATCGGCGGGCGGCAGCAGCGCCGGGTCGAACACCGACGCCTTGCCGGCACGGCCGAAGGCCGGCACCTTGTGCATCTTGTCGACGGTCGCGGCCCAGGCGTCGCGGTCCTTGGGCGCGCGGCCGCCGGAGTAGTCCCGCGGCACGTTGTAGGGCAGGAAGTTCACGGCGTGGCAGGCATTGCAGGTGCGCTCGACGATCACGCGGCCGGGTCCCGGCGGATAGACCTGGTCGTAGGGCAGAATTTTTCCGTCGGGGAATTTCGGGTCGCCGTCGTAGGGCATGCCGCCCACGTAGTTCGGCATGGCCTTGACCGGCCCCAACGCGAAGTCGGCCCGCACCCGGGCACCCGCCGCCACCGCGCGCTCGAGCGACTGCGGCGCGAAGCCCTTCAGCTGACCCACCGCCGGACGCACCGTGATGCGGTAGGTGCCGGGCAGCACCTGCGTCGCACGGTAGCGGCCGTCGACGACGTAGACGGTGTAGGCAACGTCGCGCCTGGCGTCATGCGCGAACACGACCGCCAGTGCGTCCGGCTGGGTGCCACTGACGCGACCGGAAATCTCGCCGAGGCCTGCGGTCTCCGCCGCCGTGACCGGAGCCGCGAAGGCCGCCGTCGATCCGAGGCTGCAGATCGCGATGAAGCACGACGCCAGTGCGAAACGGAGTGAGTATCTCATCGAGCTTCCCACCTCAACGCCGCACGAACGGGTTCGCGACGTCGCCGCCGCTGTAGAGCCAGACGCTCTTGACCTGCAGGTACTCGTGGATCGCCTCGAGCCCGTTCTCGCGACCCAGGCCGCTCGCCTTGTAGCCCCCGAACGGCGAGGTGTAGCTGGTGGAGCGATAGGTGTTGACCCAGATCGTGCCGGCCTCGAGCCGCTCCGCCATGCGGATCGCGCGCCGCAGACTCTCGGTCCAGACGCCCGCCGCGAGCCCATAGTTGACGTCGTTGGCGATCTCGACGGCCTGCTCCTCGGTCGAGAACTTCAGCACCGACAGCACCGGACCAAACACTTCTTCCTGCGCGATGCGCATCTTCGACGTGACGTCGGCGAACACGGTCGGCTGCACGAACAGCCCGCCTGCACCCGGCACCACGGCCGGCCCGCCGCCGAGCACGCAGCGCGCGCCTTCAGCTTTCGCGATGTCGATGTAGTCGAGGATCCGCCGGTACTGCGGCTCGGTGGTGATCGGTCCCACCTGCGTGTCGGGCGACAGCGGATCGCCGAGCCGCGCCGTCGCGGCGAGCTTCAGGAAGCGCTCGAGGAAGGCGTCGTGGATCGAGTCGTGCAGCAGCAGGCGCGAGCCGGCGATGCAGGTCTGACCGCTGGCGGCAAAGATGCCGGAGATGGCGCCGTTGACGGCCTGGTCGAGATTCGCATCTTCGAACACGATGTTGGCCGACTTGCCGCCGAGCTCGAGCGTGACGCGCTTGAAATCGGCCGCGGCTGCGATATTGACCTTGCGACCGCCAGACTCGCCGCCGGTGAACGCGACCTTGCGCACCTTCGGGTGCCGCACCAGCGGTTCGCCGACCTCGGCGCCGAAACCGGTGACGACGTTGATCACGCCCGGGGGGAATCCGGCCTGCTGCGACAGCTTCGCAAACTCGAGGGTCGAGGCCGACGTGAACTCGGACGGCTTGATCACGATCGTGTTGCCGGCCGCGAGCGCCGGGGCCGCCTTCCAGGCCAGCAGCAGCAGCGGCGAGTTCCACGGCGTGATGCAGGCGCAGACGCCGAGCGGCTCGTGGCGGGTGTAGTTCAGCACGTTCGGCTTGTCGATCGGCGGCACCGCCCCTTCGATCTTGTCGGCGAGGCCGCCGTAGTAGTCGAACCACTCCGCCATGTAGCGGCACTGGTTCAGCACCTCGGCGTGCAGTTTGCCGTTGTCGCGCACTTCCACCTGCGCCAGGGCCTCGGCGTGGGCGGTGAGGATGCCCGCGAAACGACGCAGCAGCTGGCCGCGGCGCGTCGCCGTCAGCTTCGGCCACTCACCGTCGCGGAACGCGCGCTGCGCGGCGAGCACGGCGCGGTCGACGTCCGCCGCATCGCCCCGGGGGATCTGCGCCCAGGCATCCCCGGTATAGGGATTCACGGTGTCGAACCAGCGCCCGGCCGCGGGGTCGGTCCACTGGCCGTCGATGAAGAGCTGGTACTTCATCGAAGTGCACCGGGCCACGAGGCTACGCCCGACATCAGACGAGCGTCCGCCATTGCGGATGATCGGGCACGAGGCCGCGCACGAGATTGAAGTAGTCCTCGCGTACCGTGCGCGTGATGGCGCCAATTTCGCCGCGACCGACGGGCAGGCGATCGATCCTGGTGACCGGCAGGATTTCCTGGCCGGTGCCGCAGAGGAAAGCCTCGTCCGCGAAATACAGCTCGCTGCGATCGACATCGCGCTGCTCGACCTCGCAGCCCGTGCGCTCGCGCCAGCGGGTGATGATGGTGTCGCGGGTGATGCTCTCGAGAATGCCGCTCGAGGTGCTCGGCGTGATGAGCCGGCCGTCGCGCACCATGAAGAAGCAGGCGATCGGCGCCTCGGAAACACGGCCGTCGGCGGTCAGCATCAGCGCGCCGTCATAGCCATCGGCCCTGGCCTGCAGGGCGGCGAGGCGCGCGTTGTGATAGTTCGCCGTGCTCTTGATGCGCGGCGGGCTGGCGTTGTCGGCGAGCCGATGCCAGGAGCTGACCCCGAGGCTCATGCCCGTGTCGGCGAACTTCGGCTTGTCGCGCGGCATCGCGGCCGCGGTGAAACCGACAGGCCCCGTGGTGGCCATGAGGCCCGTGCCTTCGACATAGGCCAGCAGGCGTACGTAGACGTCGCTGTCGGGCTCGTTGGCGCGGATCAGTCGCCGCAGGCAGTCGAGAAGGTAGCCGTATTCATAGACGTGGTCGAAGCGCAGCAGCTTCATGCCCACCTGCAGGCGCCTGACGTGTTCCTCGAGGCGGAACAGCGAGAAATTGCCGGAGGCCGGGTCGTGGTAGGCCCGCAGCCCCTCGAACACGGTGATGGCATAGGTCACGGCGAGCGACAGCGGATGAATCCGCGCTTCCGCAAACGGCAGCAGCTCGCCATTCATCATGATCAGCTTGGGCGTCCACACGATCGTCCAATGCCCCCCTTGTCCACCAGCCCACTAGCGCCTGAGTCGTCGCGGACCGACGCTATCGCGGAGCGAAAAGGCCGGGCAAGGGCGATCCCGCAGGCGTCTCAATATTGGACACGGCGGCCCGCGGGCGCATGCGCCGGCGCTCCCGTGCTCAACGCACGCCCTTCGGAATCCGCGCAGCGATGCGGCTGGCCGCCTCGGCCAGCACCGGCACGAAGGTCGACACCGCGATCGTCTGCCGCACGGCGGCCGAGGCATAGCGCAGGGTGACGGCACCCCGTACCGCGCCTTCCGCGTCGACGACCGGCACCGCGATCGAGGTGGCATCGGTGCGCTGGCGGCGGCGATCGTAGGTCGCGTAGCCGCGCAGGCGGAAATCGCGCAGCCGCTGTTCGAGCGTCGCGCGTTCGCGGCTGCTCAGGGCGGCTGCAGGCTCGCGCTCCGCGAGCGCCGCCAGCACCGCGTCGCGGCTGCCGGGATCGAGGTGCGCGAGAATACAGAGGCCGGTGGCCGTCGTCAGCAGCGGCATCCGGTAACCGATCTTGAACTTGTCGGTCGCCAGCGGGCTCTCGTCGTCGGTGTTTTCCCGCACGACGAGGTCGAGCCCGGAGAGCGTGCCGAAGGAAACCGGCCACCGAAGTTTCTGCGTGACCAGCGCCAGGAACGGTCGCGCGACGCTCGCCAGGTGTTGACCGTCGGAGAACCCCTCGCTGAGCGTCAGCACCTGCAGCGTGAGGCGATAGCGATGATCCGAGCGGTGCTGGTAGAGGTAGCCCTCGTCGACCAGCGCGTCGAGGATCCGGTACAGCGACGCACGCGGGATCTTCAGGGCGGCACAGATGTCGGGGACGCTGGCGCTCTCGCGCCGGTTCAGCAGCGTCAATATTTCCAGCCCTCGGGTCAGGGAACGAGGCATCGGCCACTCCAGGGCGCACACGCGCCGCGACCCTGAGACTTCCTGCGGCCGACCTCGGGCCACCCAGATCGGACACACCGACGCACGGCTCCGGTCTTCTCAGTTTTGAGAACAGCGCCCACCAGGCCTTGCCCGACCCGAACCATCGGTACTAGCGTCGGACCGCACTGCGGATGCGGCATCGGGCTCGGGGGGGCCAGGGCATCTCCACTTCCGGGAGCGGGCGCGTGTCGCCGGTCCCGCTTCGCCAGCCTGAAAAATACATTGAGGGGCACATGATCAGATCTCGCGGCTCGATTCTTGCGTCGGCGACCATCGCCGTCGTGCTCGCGGCGCTGCCGACCGCCGGCGCCCTGGCTCAGGACAAGCCTTCAAGCGAGGCCGGAAGCCTGGCCCTCGAGGAAATAGTCGTCTCAGCCCGCAAGCGCGACGAGACGCTGCTCTCGGTGCCCCTGACGATCACGGTGCTGACCGCCAGGGACATCGAGGTCAAAGACCTCAAGGAGCTGCGCGACGTCGTCGACTATACACCCGGATTCTATTTCGGCGGCCCCTCGGGCGGCGCCAACGACCGCTCGTCTTCGCGACTGCTGCTGCGCGGCATGCAGGTCAACACCGACGTGCAGACCCGCCAGGGCGGCACGGTGTTCATCGACGGCGCGCCGATCCTCGGCGCGCAGATCGGCGGCACCGAAAACGCCGAGCGCATCGAGGTCGTCAAGGGCCCGCAGAGCGCCTACTTCGGCCGCTCCACCTTCGGCGGCGCGATCAACATCATCACCCGCAAGCCGTCGATGGATCGCTGGCTCGCCAAGGCGGACCTCTCGCAGGGCAGCTACGACACCCACAGCTACGGGTTGCAGGCCGAGGGACCGGTGATTGCCGACAAGCTCGCGATCCGCCTCAGCGGCAGCACCTTCGGCAACGACGGCAACTTCCGCAACGCGGCCGGCGGCCGCACGCTCGGCGATCGCAGGACCGATGACGTCGCCCTGACGCTCTACGCCACCCCGACCGAGCGCTTCGACGCCAAGGTCCGGCTGCACTACTGGGAGAACGACGACGGCCCGAGCGCAAGCCTCGGCTATGGCCGCCTCAACGGCGAGGACGTGTTCAACTGCTTCCTGGGCGGCACCGCGACCCGCTTCTCGAACGGCAACAACTGGGTCTGCGGCGAGCCGCGCTTCCCCACGGCGGCCGAGATCAACGTCGACACGACGATGGACGCGGTGTTCCGCCGGATCATCGGCGGCGACGCCACGGCCTGCCCGACCTGCGGCCTGCTGCTCGGCACCGACTTCCTGACCGACTACGGCCTGAAGCGCGAGGCCAAGGAAGCCAGCCTGATCATGAATTACCGCTTCGGCAACGACATGACGCTGTCGTCGATCACGGCGGCGCATGGCGACGAGATGGCGCGCATCGAGGACCTCGACCGCAAGGCCACCGCGCAGCTCGGCGTCGCCCGCGATACGAAATTCCTGTCCCATCGGGACCTCAGCGACTTCAGCCAGGAGATCCGGCTGACCTCGCCGGACGGCGACCATTGGCACTGGATGATCGGCGCGAGCTACAGTGAGATCGAGCAGCTGTCGCTGAACGTCACGCGCAACAACCAGGGCATCTGGAGCTCGGGTACCGCGGGCACGTCGCTGAACAACGTCAAGACCTCGGGCGTCTTCGGCTCGGTGACGTACCGGTTCGGCGAGAAGCTCGCGCTCAGCGCCGAGGGCCGGTGGCAGGACGACAAGGTGACGGATGGCGCCGAGCCGTTCACGCAGCTCAACGGCGCGCAGAGCGCCGCCGGCATCACGCTGTCGGACACCTTCCGCAGCTTCACGCCGCGCGTCATCCTCGATTATCAGGCGACCGACGCCGTGAAGCTCTACGGCATCTACGCGGAGGGCACGCGACCCGGCGAGTTCAATTCGCAGCTGATCAGCCCGCTGATCAACGCCAGCGTGCTGGCCTGCATCTCGCAGTCGATCTATGCCGGCATCGCGATCCCGGAGGAGAACCTCAAGAACTTCGAGGCCGGCATCAAGGGCCGGTTCTGGGACGGCCGCGCGACACTGACGGCCGCCGCGTACTACGCCGAGTGGCGCGACCAGCACAATCGCGGCCAGACGAACTGCCCCGACGCCAACGGCGTGGTGCGCACCTTCCAGTCGACCGGGCTCGGTGGCTCCTCCAACCTTCAGGGCGTGGAGATCGAGTTCAAGGTCGCCGCGACCGAGCACCTCATCCTCGAGGGAACGCTGGGATACAACGAGACCGACATCCTTGCGCGCGATTGCGCCGATTGCCTGCTGATCCTGGGATTCCGCGAGATCGCGGGCTTGAACAAGCAGTTCTCGCGCTACCCGAAGATCAGCAGCACGCTGGCCGGGACGTATGAGCGCGCGCTCTCCAGCGGCTCGAGCTGGTACGTGAGGGCGGATTACATCCGCACCGGCAACCAGTACGCGACCGAGGCGAACCTGGCGGAAACCGGCGCCGCGGACCGGCTGAACCTGCGTGCCGGCTGGCGCACCGACAACGGCCTTCGCCTGGAGGTCTACGGGACCAACGTCACCGATGACAAGACGTTCACCGGGTTCCAGCGCTTCGACGACCAGGCATTCGCCGGCTTCCACATGCTGACGGCGGGCCTGCCGAACAAGCCCACCTACGGCTTGCGCGCGAGCTACGAGTTCGACTTTTCGCGCGCTCGCTGATCAGGGCCCGGCGAATTGCCCGGCCTTCCACTGACCTTCCCTGACGGCGCCGTCGGG
>Ga0315287_10009027_pt1 | contig 10084 bp, 6 predicted proteins | sample YL17G11_0_MG_FD_205037 | JGI IMG/M metagenome (GOLD analysis project Ga0315287, IMG submission 205037) | Sediment microbial communities from Yellowstone Lake, YNP, Wyoming, USA - YL17G11_0 | ecosystem: Environmental > Aquatic > Freshwater > Lake > Sediment | place: USA: Wyoming | collected... | reverse complement strand
TGTCCGAACGTGTGGCGACCGTAACGGTCCCGCAGTTCGGATTTCTCCTTTGACAGATCGAACACCTCGCGGCCCTGGCCTAGAATCAGGTCATAGGCCTGTTTCTTGGCCTCCTCGGAAGCCGTCAACTGGGGGCTGGCCGCCATGGTGTTACCCATGGTGTTCATCCGATTGAGCAATTCCCGCCGCGCCTTCTGCCGGGCATCGGTGATGCCCCGGGAGACAACTCCCTCGACCTCGAACCGGTTCGCGTTCGGATCGCCGCCGGTGGCAAACGGTTTCAGTTTCGGTCCCAGAAATCCTTCTTCGGAAAACCGGCCTTGCGGTTGGGTTAGCACGACGTAGGGCGGAATGATCCCAGTGTAGGTTGAGTTCTTGAACAGCGCAAACACGGCGCCGATGCTCGGATAGGCCAGGCGTTCACCGGGCGCGTGCGCGGTCTGCATTAGGTAGGCCGCGGTTTCGTGGCCGTTGTTGCGGTGCGTCATGCTCCGGATAAGGGCATACTTGTCGGCCTGCTTGGCCAAATTGGGGAACAGTTCGCCGATCTGGATGCCATCCACGTTGGTGGGGATCACTTTCAGGAACTCGCCCATATAATCGCGGCCCGACTCCGGTTTCGGGTCCCACGTGTCGTTGTGCGACATGCCGCCCCAAAGGAAAATCTGGATGACCGACTTGGCCTTGGCTTGGATCGGTGGAGCGGCCGTGGCCTTTTCCTCGGATGGCGCTTCGGCAGCCGCCCATACCCGGCCCTCGGCCAGCCACCAGCCGGTGGTGCTGAACAAGCCGATGCGCAGGGCTTCGCGCCGGGACATCGGCCAGCTTAAACTCATGCCCAATGAATCCGCGCCCGGAGAGTGGCGATGGGAACTGCGGCTCGTGGTCATAGTGTGATCTGCCTTGGTTTGTGCGGTCAGTGACGATACAGGAATTCCGCACTGTTGATCAGTGCCCAGGCGATATCCACCCAGTCTTCCCGCCGTTTCTGTCCGCTGGTTCTGCCGGGCTGGTTCGCCGTGGCCGGCGTGCCATACGCCTCGGCGTTCTCCACTTCTTCCGGCGTCGGGAAACGTGACAGAATTGTCAGGTAAAGTTCCTCGACGATTTCCGGCGGCGGGCGGCCGGAATCGAAGCTGGCTTTGAGCTTGGGGCCTTGTTCGAGCTTGCGCTGGATGTGGCTCGAATTGAGCAGGTGCAGCCACTGGGCGGGGACAGGTTTATTGTTACGCTCGTTCTCCATGCCGGTGGCGCGCGCCGACCGTCCGAACAAGGCCAGGAAGGGACTGGTGATGCTGCCATCCGCGATGGCAATCGCCGGCTTATCCGCGGGGATGTAGGTGAACGGCTCTGGGATGGGGCTGGTATAAAGATCCGACGAGCCGGTGATTTTGTTGATGGCGTCGATCAACACTTCCGCATCCAACCGGCGCAGCGGGTAGCTCGCAAAATGGGCCGCGGCCTCGGGCGTGTCGAATCGGGGCATCGAGGATAGCTGGTAGGTCTGGGAGTTCAGGATCAACCGGTAAAGATGTTTGAGATCGTAGCGGCTTGCGACCAATTCCTTTTCCAGATAGGCCAGCAAGGCCGGATTGCTCGGCGGGTTGTCGTCGCGAATATCGTCCGGCTCATGAATGATTCCTCGGCCGGACAGCCAGGCCCAAATGCGGTTCACCACATTGCGGGTGAACCAGGGGTTCTTGGGGTTGATCAGCCAGTCGGCGAAGACTTCGCGCGGATCGCGGTTCGGGGGCAACTCGATCTCGGTGCCATCCGGGAAGCGGGGCGTGCGCGAAATGCCGTTCGTCCGCGAGGGGATTGCCGGTGGCGACCCGCCGTTGGGAACCGGTCCGACGGCGGTGATGGCGGCGCGGCCCGGGGCGCTGTTGCCCTCGACGGTGCTCGAACCCAGGGGATCCCAAAACACGTGTTCTTCTTTCCACTCGCTGGTGGGCTTGTAACCGATTTGCGCGAAGAACGCCTTCATGTCTGCCAGACGGTTCGTCGGCCAGTACTCGGCTCGCGTTCCCATGAATGTCAAGGCCACGGCGCTCGCAATGCCCTCCGGCGTCCGGTTCTGGATGGCCCGGAAGAAATTGACCGGACCCACGCGGAAATTGCTACCACTGGCGGTCAACATTTCCCGGGCGAACTTGTCGTAGGTCAGGTTCTGGGCGATGGCAGTGTGGACCCAGCGGTGATACGCCTGCGCCGCGTTGGGCCAGAGATTGACCGGGAACTCGGCCTTGATCCGGAGAATGTCGCCCCACTTCATGGCCCAGTAATCGGCAAACTCATTCCGCTGCAACAGACGATCGATTAAGCGGCGGCGTTTGTTCTTCGCGTCCGGATCCTGGATAAACTCTCGAGCCTCCTTCGCGGAGGGCAGCGTGCCGATCACGTCCAGATAGGCGCGCCGGACAAACACCGCATCCGAGCAAAGCACGGGATGCATGTCCAACCGCGACAGATCCGCAAATACGAATTTATCAACCTGGCTTTCCGGAATCGGCGCGGCCGAGCTTTCGAAAACGTTGGTCGCTGTTTCCGGCGTTGTCGCCCGGAGACCGATTGCCAGGACAACAACCACCGCCGTCAACAATGCCTTTTTCATGGGCGTTGAAGGCAATTCCAACGCGTGGCAGCGGTGGACGAACGATCATCCGCCCGAGCCTCGGGCCGGGTATTCTTCCCCGGGGCGTTCGCGGTTTCGGCCGTTTTCATCGGTGAATGAGTCAATATTCTATAGATCGTAGAAAAGGTCCGCAAATTCATACTTTTACCGGGCCGGCGACGCGAAATAGGCCAGGGAACTGTCCATTATGATTCAGGTCCTACTCAAGAAACCTCCGCCTCCTGCCGATGAACTCCTGGGTGAGTGGGATGACTCGCTCCTTATAAAAGTGATGCAATACACGATGCTGGGGCGCGGGCGACCAAATGTTCGGCGGCAGCGCCGTCGAACGCGGATGTTGTCCATATCCTGGCGTGATTTGCCGGTGAGCATGCTCGCTTGGCTGGTCGCAGTCACTGTGGCATTGGGTGGCGCACAAGGTGCCACGACGGAAAAAGTTACCTCGTTTCAGCAGTTCTACGGCCTGTCTCGTGATCAGGCTCAGGCCGGCTGGCCCGTGCAATTCAGGGCGGTGGTGCTCTGTTATGACGCGGGGTGGAACCAGTTGTATGTTCACGACGGGCACGATACCGCTTACTTCAGCCCGCAGGCGTTCCGGACCCGGCCCGAAACGGGACAATCAATTGAAATCACCGGAACGACCACGGTTATCCAGGGCAACAATGCCTTTACGAACCTGAACCTGACCGTCCTGGGTCCAGGGACCATCCCGGCGGCGAAGGCGCTCGACCTCCCGAACTTGATCCGCGACTTCGGTCAGTGGATAGAAACCAGCGGTCGGGTACGGGTGGTGGACACCAGCCTGGACCGACTAACCTTGGTGCTGCATGCACGGAATCAGAGCGGTGTGATTTATGTCATGGGATCATTGGGTACCAATAATTTCCGGGATCTGTTGGACTGCAAGGTCCGGATTCGCGGGATTATCGCCGGCAAAACCGTGCCGGGGAAAGGGGCGTCGATCATTGTTTTCGTGCCCCGGTTCGATGAAATCAAGATCCTCGAAAAATCCGCGGCGAATACCGGCTCAATGCCGGTCGTGCCCATCGGCGACTTGCTGGATCGTGAACTGGGTTCCTGGACCAACCGCCGGGTTCGCATCAATGGCTTGGTCGCCTCTTATCAACCGGGATCGTCGTTAATGGTCAAGGATCCGACCGGGGCCGTTCGGGCCCAGGTCATCCAGCAAACCCCGGCTCCGGCGAACGCCCGCGTGGATGTCTACGGGTTTCTGATGGTCTCCTCGAACGAGACTTATTTGAGCGACGCCTATTTTGAAGTCGCATCGCCTCCGTCTCAGGGGAGCACCGCCCGGTCGGCACCCGAGTTGCCCGCCCGGAGAGCGAACCTCCCGGATCTGCTGACGAACGTGGCGGATATTCTCAAGCTGCGCCGGGCAGACGCATCACAGCGCATCCCGGTGCGCCTGCGGGGAGTCATCACCTACGCGGATGCCGGATGGCGCAACGGCTTTCTTCAGGATCGGGGTGGCGGCATTTATTTCGATCTGGCCCAGAAAGGTGTCCGTTCCGGCCAATGGGTCGAGCTTACGGGAGTAACGGGTGCCGGTGGATTTGCGCCCGAGGTGATCGAGACCTCGGTCCAAGTGCTGGGCACCACCAATCTTCCGCCGGCGATCAAGGTGGAACTCACCGACGTGGCCGATGGTCATTTGGATGCGCAATGGATCGAATTGGATGGCGTGGTTCGTCAAGTTGGCAGCCGAGATGGTCACGTTTCGTTGAGCCTGATGACCCGCAAAGGAAGGTTCGCGGCCCTGATTCCGGATTTGTTGGACCAACCGGAATTGCCCACGCATCTCATCGACGCCCTGGTGAGTGTTAAAGGAGCCTGCACCTCGGAATTAAACGACCGGCGTCAGGTGCGAGGCATCACGTTGAACGTCCCCCGGTTGGACCTGGTCCGGGTCCTGGAACCCGCTCCCGAAAATCCGTTCCTGATCGAGGCCACGCCCATCGCATCGGTGGCTACGTTCGATCCGGACCGACTGGCGGGCCGCCGGGTGAAGGTCAGCGGACAGGTCACGCTGCGAATCCCCGGCGAGGGGTTCGTCTTGCAGGACGCCACCGGAGGCATCCGGATTCAGGCATCGCAGACCAATGAAGTTCAAATCGGCGATGTGCTGGACGTGCTTGGCTTCCCCTCGCTACGTGAATTCTCGCCCGGCTTGGAGGAAGCCCTTTTTCGCCGGACGGGGATCGGCGTTGCCCCGCCGGCCCTGAAGATCACGGCCGCGCAAATCCTGCAACACGGAACCAATGATAGCCAGGTGGTGCAATTGCTGGCCCGCCTGGTGCAAAGTGTGTCTCGCTCCGTCAATCCGCAATTGGTGCTGCAGGACGGCCCCATCATCTTCACCGCTCGCCTGGAGACCCCGGTCTCCGGCCAGGAAGTCCCCGCCTTGCAGTCGGGAAGTCGAATTCGGCTGACGGGAGTCTGCTCGATTCAAGGCAACCAACAGCGTGAACCGTATGCTTTCCACGTGCTGCTCCGCAGGCCAAAGGACCTCGAGTTGTTGGAATCCCCGCCTTGGTGGACATTGCGCCACACCCTGACGCTCGCCGGCGGCATGCTCTTGGTCATTATCACCGCGCTGGCGTGGATCGCGCTGTTGCGACGCCGGGTGCGCGTCCAGACGGAGGTGATACGGCAAAAACTGGAAGTCGAGGCAGCCCTGGAAGCGCGATATCGCGAACTGTTCGAGAATGCGAATGACCTGCTCTTCACGACCGACCTGCAAAGCCGGTGTTTGTCGGTCAATCACGCGGTGGAACAATTCTTCGGACTCAGCCGCGCGCAGGCTTTGGGAAAGCCCATCGCCGACTTTGTGGTCGCCGAACATCAATCGCTCATCCTCGAACATACCAGCCGCCTAATGTCCGGGACGGGCGCGGATCGATTCGAAGTCAATGTCCGGCGCGCGGACGGCCAGATGGCGGTGCTGGATTTTCGGTTGCGGGTGATTGAGGAGGGGGGCCGTCAGGCAGGGATCCAGGTGACAGCGCGCGACATCACCGAACAAAAAAAGACGCAAGCCGAATTGCTGCGAACCTCCCACTTTGCGGGCATGGCCGAGGTGGCCACCGGAATCCTGCACAATGTGGGCAATGTGCTCAACAGCGTCAACGTTTCCACCACTCTGGTCAACGAGCGGATCCGGAAATCCAAAACCCTGGATCTGCATCGGGCGGCCATGATGTTGCGGGACCATACCGCCGATTTGGCTGCCTACTTAACCCTTGATCCCAAAGGGCAACTCTTGCCGTCCTATTTTATCCGCGTCGCCGAGTACCTGGTGGGTGAGCGGACGCAATTGCTCGCGGAACTGGAGTCGCTCACCGAGAATGTGGCGCACATCAAGGAAATCGTGGCCCAGCAGCAGAGCTACGCCAAAGTGCTGGGCGCCATCGAATCTCTGCTCCCGGTTGACCTGATGGAAGACGCCTTCCGCATGCAGGCGGAGGCCTTAAATCGCCATCACATCGAGGTGGTTCGCGCATACCAGGAAACGCCGCGGATCAGCGTGGACAAACACAAAGTCCTGCAAATACTGCTGAACTTGCTGAGCAACGCCAAGCACGCCATGACGGAGAAAAACGCCAATCCGGAGAAGCGTCTGATTCTGGGCGTGGCCCGGAACGGCCCGGATTTCATTAGCCTCACGATCAGCGACACCGGCGTCGGCATCCCGCCTGAGAATCTGACCCGCATTTTCCAGCATGGATTTACCACCAAAAAAGACGGACATGGCTTTGGGCTGCATCTCGGCGTCGTGGCCGCCAAGGAAATGGGGGGCGCGCTCAAGGTCTTCAGCGAGGGGGCCGGGCATGGCGCCCGCTTCGTTTTGGAGCTTCCGGTGACGCAGAAACGGACCGGTCCCTCCGCGGGATCAAAGCTGGCATATCAGGCTCGATCCGTAAATCGAACGTAATAGGCCGCCGCCTCGGCGCGGCGCTCGATGTTGAGCTTTTCCATCAGGTGGCTGACTTGGTTGCGCACGGTTTTCTCGGACCCGCCGAAGGCCGCGGCAATTTCTTTGTTGGTTTTGCCTTCGGCGACAAAGGCTGCACCCGTCCTGACCCGGAAGCCGCACGTCCACCAATACGACATCGGGTTGGATCGCCGGAATCACTTTCAGCGCGGTGACAGCCTCGGCCGCCTCGCCTGCTACTTGTATCTGGGGGTAATCCTCAAAGATTGAGCACAGTCCAGCCCGCACCATGTGATGATCATCCACGATATAGACTCGAGTTGCTTTTTCTGTCGTCATGTCTCAGGACCTCCCCGCGTACACCGCGACGCGGGCAAGTGCACCGTCCATTGCACGCCTTCCCCGGGTCGGGCCTGCAAATGATACGTTGCGCCAATATCAGCGGATCGGTCGGCCATGTTTTTAAGCCCGTATCCTCGAGCCGACAATTTTTCTGGATCGAATCCGCAACCATCATCCGCGACTGCCGCTTCGAGGATGCTCATGTGCCGGGAAAACCTTCATTTGTGTCTATGCCCCTTCAGCCCATCCTCGTTCTTCTTCTGAAACTCAGAGCATTACGGCGGATTTGTGGCCAGGGCCAACGCTCAGGGCAACGCGATCTTTTCCTTCAGATCCGGGGCAAAGGTCTGGAAGTGGCGAACATTGATCGTGAGAATCCGCCGGGCCAGGCCGCGCCGGGCCGCCGGGAGATGCAGGACGGCTCTTCACCGGCGCTCCTCACGCGCGACACTCACCGCCACGACGGCGTTAAACTTGCGGCCGCCGGTGGAAACCACCAGCAGACCGCGCCTCTTTTTGAGCACGGCGCCGCTTCGCGCGGGGATCAAAGTGAGTTCCACTTTATTCCCCATGACCTCCGCCTTGAACGCTGCCGGCGGCGAGACCTGAAGCGCTTTGCGAATTCGGCCGGGCAGGACCAACCGCCCGGATATGTCCATCGTGACTAAGGCATTCATGAGGGGGAATACTACCATTGGCCATCCCTTGGCGGATTATCATTCGTTCTTCACCATTGATTGCATTTGTTGTGAAGGTTTTTATAGTTTCTCATCAGAAGTAACTCCGCAAGCACATTGCTCGTTAAGGGAAGAAGGATTCATGAAGAGTCAACTTGGCTCGTTCACCGTTTCAACTCCAAAATGCCCAGGCGCCACGGGATGCCGCCGTAGCCTTGGCCGCCATATTCCCGGTCGCTGGCGCCCTGAAAGACGAAGCGCATGGTTGCCAGGTCCACTTCCATCCGCTCGTCCACGCCGGTCCGGATGAGTTCGCCGTGGCTGATGTTCGCGGTCCATTCGGTTTCCTGCTGGACATTCGCGCGCGCGGCGAACGGTCTGGCGAGCGTGTCGGCCAGGCCCTGCCACGGGCCCTCGAGGCGGCCAGCCAGGTAGGCTTTATAATAGCGCCGGCCATCGCCTTGCGCCTCGACCAGCGTCAGGTATTGGTTGTGTCCTTTCAATTTGTAGGTGTGTGAGGCTTCGAAGATGTCGGCGCGGATAGCCAGTTGTTGTTCCGACCAACCGAACGGGAAGTCCGACTGTTTCGTCTCGCGCCGCCACATAGCGCCATCCAATGAAGTGTAGAACAGATGCGCTTTCTCCCCGTCGTCGATGACCCAAAAGTCGAGCCACTTGGGTTTCTCGGGCGCCTGGGTGATCATCGGCTGCGGTTTGGTCCACGACTTCCAGTCGGCGAGGTTGGTGGTGGTTGAAAAGCACGGGCCGAAAGGCGGCGTACGCGTTTTATCGGCCAGTTGATAAACCAAGTACCACTTTTGATGCGGTTTGAAGTAGAAAACCTGCGGCGCGCAGTAGTATTGGTCGTGCAAGGCGAGCAGGTGCCGCGGCGCCTGGCCGGCCTGGGACCAGTCGGCGAAGTTCAGGTATTCGATGTCCACTTTGCCGGACTTCAGGCGCACCGTGGCGAACAAGTGCCACCGCCCGTTGTGAAACACGATGGTCGGGTCTTTGATGGCCACGTGCGGATCCGCCGCGTCCTTGCCGAGGCCGACATCAATTAGCGGACCGCTGGTCTTCCAGGCAAAGCGTCCGTCGGCCAACGCGGTCGCATCCTGGGCGGGGACATGGGAGGTAACAAACCATACCGTCGCCAAGAGGAACGGGAAATAGTGTTTCATAATTGGTAGACAAGAATAACTCCGTTCGTGCCCAATGCGCAACAACCTGGATTCGACACTCGAACACCGCGGAGGGTGTGGCGCAGATCAGCCTACCAAGAAGCAATTATGGTTACTCACGGAATCCCAGGTTTCGTGGCGATAAACCAGAATAGCATTTGCCAGAGCTGCTGCTCGTGCATTGGGCAAAGTCCCGAGGCGCGAAGGGCAGCACGAAAATCCGTAGCATCGAATCGAGCAGCCACCGGATGCGCGAACAGCCGGTGCATGAGCGGGTGGTTGAGGAATGACCCCAGCGGCTCCTCCGCATATAGCACTCCACCGGGCCGGAGCACGCGGTGAATCTCGGCAAGGGCCGTGCGCCAATTGGGAACATGGTGGATGATGCCGAAGTCAAAGACGGCAGCGTAAGCATCTGCCGGAGCGGCGATGGCGATCGCGTCGCCCACCCAGAGCCTGGTCTGCTGTTTGCGGCCGCTCAGCCGCCGACGGGCCATCGTGATCATGCGGGGATCCAAGTCAAAGGCATCAACCGAGGTAGCGCCAAAGACATCGAGGATTAGTTCCACGCCCACGCCACGGCCGCACCCAATCTCCAGGACCTTTGCCCCTCGGACGCACCCGCCCATCTGCCGGAACCGAGGCGCTTCGACCCAGCGCTGGAGAGCGGCACGGACCGGGTTGTTCATCAGCATGAACTCCAGGGGATTAAGCAGCATGACGTCAATGGACAGGGTGGGGTGCGGCCACCCAAACCAAATTATAGCCCACAAGGGAACGAATCCGCGATAGGCTGAAGGCGATGGGACCTTTCTTCATGAGATCATTTGGCGATAGTTGGCACAAAGACCAGGAAGCCCTCGCGGATCTCCAGGCTCTTGAGCCGCGCCAGGAACGCGGCAACATCCGGGGTGTGGATGGCGTCTTGGTTTAGACTTTTCGATGCTATCCGGGACAGCATCCAGCGGGGCAGCGCTTTGCCGTCGAGTGTGGCGGACAGGATCTCGAGGCGCAGGGATTTGTCGGCCTCGAGCCTTAGATTGTGCCGGCCGACAGCATTGAGATACCGCCCTTTTCCAATCACCGGCAACACCTGATCCAGGGGAATCGAAACTTCTGCCCGCATATGGTTTTGTTCGATGTCGAGATGGACCCGATCTTTCAATTGCGGCAAGATGGCCGCGAAGACATTGAGATCCTTGGGGGACACTTGGAAAGGGGCGGTGGGATGCCCGCTCGTGACCTCCTGATGGAATTGCGCCCATTTCGCGATGAGCGCAGTTCGGTCCTCCTCGGT
>Ga0315287_10009023_pt1 | contig 10085 bp, 15 predicted proteins | sample YL17G11_0_MG_FD_205037 | JGI IMG/M metagenome (GOLD analysis project Ga0315287, IMG submission 205037) | Sediment microbial communities from Yellowstone Lake, YNP, Wyoming, USA - YL17G11_0 | ecosystem: Environmental > Aquatic > Freshwater > Lake > Sediment | place: USA: Wyoming | collected... | reverse complement strand
GTTAGTATTGTTAGTATTGTTAGTATTGTTAGTATTGTTAGTATTGTTAGTATTGTTAGTATTGTTAGTATTGTTAGTATTGTTAGTATTGTTAGTATTATTTGCATTGTTAGTATTATTTGCATTGTTAGTATTATTAGTATCGATAGTTAATTGTTCGCTAGATTTAAACCCAAATATTTCTCTACATCGTTTATGATTTAAACAAGTAATATCATATTTGTCCGATTTAGGTAATTTATCTATATTTCCATAAGGTAATAAAAGTTTATATGATTTTATTGCACCATGTCCTGGCATATTAGTATGATTATTAAAATCACAACCGCACATAATGCATAAATCTAAAAATGTTTGATAATTCATATTTAATGCTTCTAATGATTTATCAAGTCTAACACAATCTAACATTATCGTCGGTTTACCAAATTCATTTTTATGATGTCCTTTAGAAAATCCAGTTATAACTAAAGGAGCTCCATGAGCTAAAGTATCAGTATCATTAGAAAATACAGCAGCAACTTTACCTTCAATACATAATGAAGCACATAATTGCTCTGCATCACCCTCAGCTACTGACCAAGGTACTCCGAGATGATCTAATAAAGATTTAAAAGATTCAATGATATCTCTATCTATTGGATTGTAACTACTTAATGCTTCTCTAAGATCACTGACAAGACTTGCTGGATTGGCTAAAATATCAGATTGTATACTTTCATATAATGAATCAATTTTATCTTTTTTCTCTTTTTGTTTTTGATATCGTTCTTCTTTAACTTCATTTTTTTCAAGAGGTTTATTCTTACCGTCGAATACAAAAATAGGAGTTATACCATTATTTATCCATTTAAGCACAAAAGCTGTAATAGTTAAAAGGAACTCCTTTGTTAATTCATATTTATCTATTTCATGAAGAGTGACATCCGTTCTATTTATAACTTTTTTCCTACAAAATACCATGTTCGCGAACATCCAACCATAAGCATCTATAGCAACTCTTTTACCCTTTAATTTAGATAATTCCATGATAAAAAAAGCATCACTGCTATACTTTTTGATTAAATTATTAAGTCCTGTGATTCCCATCGTTTTATATAATATTTATAATTAATTATATAATTATCAAACATTTTTTTTATCATATATAGTATAAAATATATTATAATTATATATAAATTGAAAATGTTTGGTAATATTAATAAGAACAACAAAAATTATGCCTATAAACCTGATGTAAACGATAACTCTCAATCGTCGCGGATCAGGACCAATAGACCAATAAATAGACCACAATATTCAAACAGATCTAGCCGTTATGAGGAAGCAACATACTCTTTATCAAGCGAAGAAGACTCTGAAGAATCACACAGATCTATCCGAAAAATAAACCCTAATAATATTAATACTATTAATCATAGTAAAACTCATAGAATTGATGAATTAGAATTAGTTAAAAAGGAAAACATCGAACTAAAATTAAAAAATGAATATCTAACAAAATTAAATAGTTTATCTGAATCAATATTAAAAACTACTAATTTGATTCTTGATGTTTCTAATGAACAGAAATTAATTAATGTTAGATTAGAAAAATTAGAAAAATTAGAAAATGAGTCTAAAAATAAATCAGAATTGGAATCTATTAATTATAAATTGGAAAATAATTTAAAGAATGAATTAACGATTGTCAATCATATTACGGATATCAAACGTAAATTACAAAAATTTGAAGATGATTCAAAAAATCAATCAGAATTAGATATCAAACAAAAAAATGATGCAGATATTTTACCGATAGGAGATAACTCATCTGTCGACGTATCTGCTAATAGTTTAGTTGATGCATTAATAGTTAAATCTGGCGATGTTTTATCTAAATTGCCTAAAATAGATAAGAAGTAAGAGAATATTATATATTTAAGAATTATATATGTATACATATATAATATAGTCATAGATTATAATGATATCTACAAACTGGAACATACTCATTTTTACCTCCAATACATTTTTGTTCATCTGATTGAACTAAACGTTTGGTAAAAGGAGCTTTAATCATATCGACATTACCCTTAAAATTCATTTGTTTAAGTTCAAGTAAACAATATTCACAAGTTGCTGTTAATTTTTCTGCACTGTCACTTAATGGTATCAACTCTAATATTTCCCCCCATTTTTGTCTATTAGAATCACCATCTAATCCAGTAACTAATACTCTTTTATGTTTAACTTCAACTAAATTTTTGACAAAATCATAAAGTCCAGTAAAAAACTGAGCTTCATCAATACCAATAACATCAAATTTATCAAGATTTAAGTCCAAAAAATTATCCGTACTAACTATAAATACTTCATCAGATAAAGTTTTGTGCTTCAAATAATGAGTTGATCCAAATTCGCCACTAGATTTAACATTAGTTCTATTTGCATCATCAGGATGAACTATCTTAGCTACCGCTAATCCTTTGTTAGTATAATCAGACAAATTTCCATCTAGCCATTTAGTCTTGGAGCCGAACATTCCTCCATAACGAATATCTAAAGTGCCACTATGATACATTTTATTTTAGCCTATTTTATTATATAAATATTATATGATTATACTATATTATATTATTTTTATTTTGTATCATATAAAAACAAAATATAAACATATAAAATGGGTTCTACAATATCAATAGATAATACAATCTTGGGTCAATCTCTGGTACATAAAACTTTTTGTACTAAGATACCGTTTTATTATAACCGTTATAATAATAAAAATGGAGTACTTGAACAAAGAGCTTATCTTCAAGAATCTCCTATAGGAATAATGTATGGAGCCATCAGTGAAAAACTTGATGAAGGTCTTATTTTTACAATAAATAAAGTTGAAAGAATTTGGGGAATAGATGCTGGATTTAGCTTATATTTATATATAAGTATTGATAAATTAACGGATGATAAATTAAAAGAATATAATTTATTACCTTTAATAATTCCTGTTCGTTATACAAATAATATACTACCAGAAACTTTTAAATTTGAAACTAATCCTAATGAAATTAATTTTGATGTACCAATAAAATATGATAATACCAAAATATATCAGGTAAATCTTATTTAAAATATTATATAATAATATAATATTATTTCTCTTCATGATTTTGGATATTCACTTTCCCAAATAGATCTTTCCCAAATAGAATTAAATGGTATTATTTTAATTCTATTCAAAGCCTCTCTATCAGCATTATGGATTGTTGGTGTTTTGGAAGTATTAATAAATGACATAACTTTATCATTTTGATTTGAAGTAGTCTCCATTCTTTTTAATAATATATTTATATTATTATGCTAAATATTCAATTTTTTATTTAAATCATTTTAATTGTTATGATATTTGTAATATCTTCAAAAATAATAGAATGTAATAACATATATTTTTGAAAAAGAATATATCTTTCAATGTATATTTTACGACATATACAAAAATCATCTACAATTTTATTTTTAATAGGAAATGCAAAGATAAAATTAAGTGTCACTATTGTTTCATCTATATAACTATCAAAATATTTTATATATTTTAATATAATTTGGTATATTTCATTAAGAAATATGTTACCTTCATTATTCTTAATAAATCTATAATTAACAGTTTTACCAGTTAAATTACTGATAGCACCAATTATACTTGCATGTTCTTTAATATTATATTTTTCGAAAGGATTTCTAATAAAAGATATTAACGTTGGTAAAATTTGTTTGACAATACATTTATCACTCTTCATTTTTATTTAAATATAGTATAATTATACTATATTATTGTTATTTATGATGTATGAAACAAAATTGACTGTTTCTAATTTTAAAATTACCACAATTTTTATTATTACACAATTGTCCATCAAAATGTTCTATACAATAATTAGAATCTGTTATATTATTACAATAAATATCATTATAGTTAAAACAACATGTATTTATAAATTTGCCTTTATGGTTATTACAAAATAGATTATCATTAGAACTAAATTTACAATTTTCATAATAACACGTATGATCAAATGATATATGCTGATACATATTCCCACTAATATTTTCTATTTTAGTTTCTAACTCATAAATCTTTTTACTTAGTTCATTAATTTCTTCAATATGGGTAACCAATAATTCTAATTTATCTTTGCCATATTTATGAGGATCATATAATTTATCTTTATCATAAATTATTTCATAATTATCAAGTTCATGGGAATATTTTAATGGATATGGATAGGTATCATCGATAACATATGCAATAACATGATCAAATAATAATGATGATCTATTAATAGTTATTATGTTTGATTTAAATTCTTCTAAAAATTGTCTAAATAAAGGTATTTTTATTAGGATATTTTTATCAATTTGATATGTCTTACCAATAAGTTTTATTGTATAGATCTCTGACTCAACATCCATTTTTATTAAATAAATCCTTAATTTTTATTTTAAAATCTGATTTTTCTTCAAAATAATTTCCTCCTATTAAAAATCTTGCATATCTATCTTTTATATGACCATTATTAATTTTTTCTTGTACGTTTTCTTCATCATCTAATATATCCCAATCGAATTCATAAAAATATAAAATCTTATTGGTATTCAGTAAAATTTTATGATAATAATCACATACTTTTAATGATGTTTTACATAAAGGTCTAAGTATTTTAGTAACAATTAAATCATTAGCAATCAGATATAATTCTAAAAATATTTCTAATGGAATATCCATTTTTGATGTATATGTAATATTTAATTTAAAAATGATTTTATTTATTATATTTATTCTATTTTAAATCCGATCATGAATAATATTTATGATATTTTACCAAAAGAAATTTGGATTAGTATAATTTTAGAATTACCATGTAAGTTTATCTATAATTTATACTACGTCAGTACTGAATTTAGAAAATTGTGTTATGAAGAAGATTTAATAAAACGAAGAAAATTTAAAGACTACCCAAGAATAACAGAACGTTGTAAATCTTATATTGTATATGATCATATCGGAAAACATTATAATACAAATGGTGAGATCGTTAATAATAGAAGGTTAAAGATAGCAGTTAATTCAGCAAGAAATAACCCTAAAGCTCTCAAATTAATGTTGGGTGCTCTGTTAGATAAGTTATACAATAATAACATAGATTTAGTACGTGGAGATTTAATAGATTTTGAAGTGGATAAGGGTATATTTTTATTCGATGGAGAAAACATTGTAGATACTTATATAGGGAGTGATATTACTTTACCAAAAGACATGGATATTATTAAGGATAATTTACCATTAGAATATTGGAGAGGAACTAAATTTAATAAGATCATATTCAATTGTAATCTTATTAAATTTAGAGATCAATTAATCAGTGATATTATTTATAATGACATACCATTTGGACCTGTAAATAGTACTTGGTTTCTATCGAATAATAAAAAATATATAATCGCATTTCCTAAATATCTATCATTATCAGAAATCAAAGAAAAATTTGTAAATGATGAAATATTTCTTATCTCTAATAATATTTTTGGATGTATCACATTTGCATGTAAATAAAATTTAATAAGTTATAATTTACTTTTAAAAAACTTTTTATTATTTTGGAGCCAACTGGAAATATTGTCGACCATTGATAACGTGTGTCATAACATAAGATATATTTGAAAATAAATTATGACATAGACCATCAATTCTATTTGTCATAGCTTGTTGTTCATCAATTTGTTCTCTATTATTTTCTTGTATTAATATATTGTTTGTAAAATCGATGAGTTCTGATGGTAAACGACTAAACAATGACGAATTATCTCGATGTAAATATTTTAAGAAGTTAGGTAGGATTACTGTTGATTTCATATATTTATAGAATTTGATAACGTCATTATTTGTACAATATTCTACGTTTTGATTAATTAACCAAGTATTTCTACCTTTTAAATTAATTGTTACTTTTGGGTCGTGACTTTTATCATAAAATTTAACTAAACGATATTTTACATCTGAATATTCATTATCATAATTATTAATTCGTATTATATCATTTTCTGTAATAAAATCATTAGTTAATTTTATCATCGTGTTAATATGACAAGTACCAAAATTTACATTATATACAATATTATGAATTTCATATTTACCCATTTCAATAACAGTGTAACCAATAAAATCTAATATTATCAGTGATACTTCATCAGTATATTCATAATTAATGTTATGAAACGTTATTCTTTCATTATTAATGTTAATGTTATAATTTTTATTATCATAATAATATTTTAATTCAATAATTAAAAAATGACTATATGTTATTTCTTCAAAATATTGATTTTTATGATGAAAATTTTTACATTCAGAAGATAAATTTTCATCATCTACTTTTGATAATCTATCACGTATGGATTGTAGAAATTTATATCTTTGTTCGTTAGAAATATATCCTCTTTTATGTTCGTTGTATTTATAATTAGGAGGAAAATCATAACTATAAGTGATTTTTGAAATAGTTATATTATTTTCTTTCAAAAAAATCTCGTCGTCCATTTAAATTATTTAAATTTAAAATTAATAATTGATTTTAAATTTAATTAATTTAATCACTAAGAAAATGAATTGTACTCGATGTAATAAGAAACGAGGTGTTAAGTGCGAAATTTGTCCTGATTATTTATGTGAATCATGCAATAAATTGCATACAAAATATCAAGAATGTTTTATTCAAAAACAGACTAAGAAATGTTCTTTATGTGATAATGAAGGATGGTATGATTATGGTATTTGTAAATTTACCTGTCAATATCATATTTAGAAAATGATATTATTTAAAAAATAATACAGCAAATATCATCATCATCGTAAATACCATCATAGTGATGTTTCATCACTTTATGAATGTTACCATATTTGACAGTACCATTACGTCCATAATACCTATGTACATTGTGTTCATTTTTTGATAGGGGGATTATAGTAATAAAATCCATCATCTCTGAGGTAACAATATCTATCTAAATATTGTTCTTTTGATAAATCAGTAGTGTTTTCTTCAAATATTATCGATTTCCCATTTTTTGTAATTCTATTTATACCAGATTTATCAGGAACATATGGTACATAATAATTAACGGATGTATTATCAAAATTATCATCCATTTTTAAAAAAATTAATAAATACTTTTTGTAAAATAATAATTGATTTTTTATTAATTGTCAAAAGAGTCTATTTTTATAAAATTGTGATATGTCAGGTCAAAATAAACATACTTTTTTGTTGAAAGGCGTTGATCCTAATAAATTACTAAATGATTATAAAAATGGGATATTTCCAAAAATCTTTGAAATTAAGAAATTTCCTTTAGCTCCAAATAATAGATTAACAGTCCAATTATATGGATCATCGGATAATGATCCTATTTTTAGTATTAAAGATAGAAATAATAATAGTATTGTTATAGCAACTACTGGATACGAAAATTATCAATTAGTTTCTGCTAACGATGGAAATAATCCTCAAATAGGTGGTAGATGTGATTTCTGTAAACGTGACTTTATTCATCAGAATTTAGGTTATCCTGTAGCCCATGAAGAGCATACATTACTTGTTGACAATGATGATGTTCCATACTACAAAATTCATTATGTTTTTTGGATGGATCGCGAAACTTGTTCTTTTGAATGTAGTCTTTCAAAAGTGCGAGAACACCAATGCAGACGCTCTGAATTTAAAGAAAATTCTACTAAAAATTCTGAATTTATGTTACACAAATTATTTAAATTAATGCATCCAAATTCAGGAGTATTACGTCCAGCTCAAGATCCAAGATTACTCAAATCTAATAAAGGATCATTGACTAAAGAAGAATGGGAAAATCCTAAATTTTTATATAAACCAACAGATAGAATTCTAATGTTACCTGTAAAGACCGAATATCTACAAAAATTAATCTATTAATATGATCATATAATTAATATGTTTAAACAAACATTTTACTCTAAGTAAATGGATTTTATATTTCCTTTTATATTTGGATGTATTAGCGTTGCTATATTTTTATTATATATCAATGGTTATTTTGAATTATTTTTTTCATTAATTAAAGGATTTAAATTAATGAATAAAAAGATGAAAGAATTAAATATTACACCCGAAAATTTAAACCAAATGGCTACTATGTTTCTTAGTGATAAAGAATTAAAACAAAATTCTAATACTACTTATCTTTCTAAATCAGGTAAATGTATGCATATATATTATGATTTTTTAGGAAAGGAGTATATGTTAACTGTTCCTTATAATAGATCATCTTCGGTAGATATGATCCAATATCAAGTAGATGCTATGTATCAGGATGGAAATACTTTAACAATTACCCAGCAATCTGGAATACCATATTTAGTTAATTCTAAAGATTTGGGATGTGAAAAAATAAATGCAATTAATCATGAAACTGATGTTTATCATGAATACAAAAGTGATGAAGTCCCCCAATATTGTACTGAAATTTGTGATGTATAATAGGTATAAAAATACAATAAAATAAGAAAAATATTAAATTAACGATATTAATAAAAATAATTATTTTTTATTAATAATTAACATATAAACCATAATAAATGTTATCCGATGATTCTAAATTTCATCAAAAAGTAAATAGTAAATTGCTTTTTGATGAAATTGCTAGAAAGGCAAAATGTAAGAAAGAAAAAGATATAAATAAAGATATTCATAAAGAGACGTTAAAAATACCAAAAACTCCTAGGACTCCCAAGACTCCAATGAGTAATAAAATATTAACAAGTCCGTATATTCCGAGTTCACCAAAAATACGAAGTCCTACTGTACCAAGGACTCCAAATAGAATAGCTACTAGTCCCTATCATAAATGTTTACAATCCCCTAAAACCCCAAGAACTCCTTTTGTTCTTAGGAGTCCATATTCATCACTACCATTATGCTCTCCAAAAAGAGATCCATGGGTTTATATTTCTACAGAAAATGAACGATCGTCAAAACTGATTGGAATTGATGAATATGGAAATATAGCTAAAATTCCTACTGTAGATTATCCATTACCACAAACTGTTAGATATATTATAGAAGAGAGTGATGATTCTGATGATTATATAACTATAGGTGATATTTATTTAGATCAGAAAAATTCAAAAGGAAGAGATTATAATTTTGTTGCACAGAATATGAAAAATATATCTATACAAACTAATAACTTACGTTCATTATATGCTAATAAATTCAAGTCTTATGATAAAAATATAAGAGGTAGAGTATCATTAGAAATTTACGAAGAATTATTAGAAATATATGAAAATAATCAAGTATATTATCAAGATTGTATGCAAAATGAAAGCATGACATATGATCAATTATGTGAAGCTTTAACTGAATTAGAATACTGGTTTATTTGTATTATAGAACCTTATGACCACAACGATCTTGATTTAGATAAAGATGATTATAATGAATGGAAATCTAGAGAACAATTTAAGATAAGTAAAGGATTTAGTGGTTATTGTGATCCAGATCTATATTTTTATATTAAACAACCTTTACCACAAGAAATAATTAGATTTATCAATAGCTCCCATAAAAATATTTTTTAAGATTTTGTTTGTAAATTATGATATTAAAATATATCATCATTATTATAATTGTTATAACTTTAACTGATATATTGATTAAATTTAGAATACAAATTTAAAATTTAATCGCAAAAATTTTAGAAAACACTTTGATCATAGTAATTTTTATATAATAACATCTATTTATTAGAATTTTATCTATAACAACTTGTTTTCTAAAATTTTCTAATCAAAATCAAAATTTTGTATTTAGACTTTATTAATATTCAAGTTAGATTTGGATATTATAAGAAACTAGAACCTGAATATTAATAATTGTAGATATTAACTATAATATTAATAAAGTTCAAATATAAAATTTAAAATTTAATCGCAAAAATTTTAGAAAACACTTTGATCATAGTAATTTTTATATAATAACATCTATTTATTAGAATTTTATCTATAACAACTT
>Ga0315287_10009022_pt1 | contig 10086 bp, 8 predicted proteins | sample YL17G11_0_MG_FD_205037 | JGI IMG/M metagenome (GOLD analysis project Ga0315287, IMG submission 205037) | Sediment microbial communities from Yellowstone Lake, YNP, Wyoming, USA - YL17G11_0 | ecosystem: Environmental > Aquatic > Freshwater > Lake > Sediment | place: USA: Wyoming | collected... | reverse complement strand
TGTCCCCCTGAAGCTCATAAACCTTCCTAGGGTGGGCGGGTGGGAAAGCCTGCCCGCCGCAGGCGGGAACAACGCCCATGTTACGGCGACAACGCCGACGCGGCTCATAGCGCACAACGCCGACCCACATGACCGAGTACGAGGCGTGAGAGCGGCAGTACTCGCAGGTTCGAGAATTGACACCCCCACGAAGCTGCAAATACAATTCCCCCAAGTCATCCGCCTACAGCGCCATTCTGATACACTAGTACGACGATACGATATGGATACCGAACAGATTCGCAGGAAGTGGGTCGACTTCTTCCAGAAGCGGGGCCACAAGCTCATACCCAGCTCCTCCCTGGTGCCGCACGGCGACCCGACCCTCCTCTTCACCAGCGCTGGCATGGTCCAGTTCAAGCCCTACTTCATGGGCCAGGCCGAGCCGCCCGCCCCGCGCATGGTCTCGATCCAGAAGTGCTTCCGCACCAGCGACATCGACAGCGTTGGTGACGCTACCCATCTCACCTTCTTCGAGATGCTGGGCAACTTCAGTGTCGGCGACTACTTCAAGAAGGAGGCGATTGAGTGGGCCTGGGAGCTGGTGACCGACCCCAAGGAGGGCATCGGCCTCGACCCCGATAAGCTCTGGATCAGCGTCTACCTCGACGACGACGAGGCGGCGGGCCACTGGCGGGCGCTCGGCGTGCCCGAGGATCGCATCATGCGCTACGGCGAGGAAGACAACTACTGGTTCTCCGGCGACGTCGGCCCCTGCGGCCCCTGCTCCGAGATCCACTACGACTACGGCCTTACCGACGGCTGCCCCGAGTGCGCAAAGGGCGCCTGCCATCCCCAGATCGACTGCGGGCGCTTCACTGAGATATGGAACCTGGTCTTCACGATGTACTACCAGAACGAGGACGGCTCCCGCAGCGACCTGCCCCAGAAGAACATCGACACCGGCGCCGGGCTGGAGCGCTGGGCGAGCGTCCTCCAGGGCAAGCGCACGGTGTACGAGACCGACCTCTTTCGCCCCATCATCGCCAAGGTAGCCGAGCTATCGCAAATCGAGTACGGCAAGCATTTGCCGACTGAACACCCTGTGACCACTGCGTCAGCGGAGCAGCAGTACCGGGCTATGCGCATCGTGGCCGAGCATGCCCGCGCCGCTGCCTTCCTCATCGCTGGCGGCGTCATGCCCTCGAATGAGGGTCGGGGCTACGTCCTGCGCCGACTCATACGTCGGGCGACATACTTTTCAAGATGGGGAGTCTCGCGTGAGCTGTCAGAGGTGGCCAAGACGGTCGCGCAGTGCATGGGTGGCATCTATCCAGAGCTTCGCGAGCAGGAGTCTCTGATCATCCGCGTATTGGACAATGAAGAGAGGCGGTTTTCCGAGGCGACGCGCCGCGGAGGGATTGAGTTGGATGCACGCCTCAGCTCCCTTTTCGGGGCAGGCCGGTCAATCGTGCCAGGCGATGTCGTCTTTTTACTGTATGACACCTACGGCTTCCCGATGGAGCTCACGCGCGAGATCGCCCGGCATCATGGCTCCGGCTTCACTATCGATGAGGCCGGTTTCCAACGGGAGATGGAGGAGCAGCGGGAGCGCGCCCGCGCCGCCGCCCGCTTCCGCCTGACCGACGCCGAGTCGGCGGAGGCCTACGCCGACCTCTCCCACATCCAGACCCGGTTCGTGGGCTACGACACTCGCTGCCACGAGACCACCATCGCCGGCATCATCGCCGGCGGCCAGACGGTCGAGAGCGCGGAGGAGGGCGACGAGGCGGAGGTCGTGCTGTTCGAGACGCCGTTCTACGCCGAGTCCGGCGGTCAGGTCGGCGACATCGGCGAGATCAGCGGCCCCGCCGGTCGCTTCCAGGTGCGGGATACGCAGCGCACCGAGGGCGGCCTCATCCTCCACCGCGGGCGCGTCGTCGAGGGGCGCATCTCTGTTAACGACGACGTGGTCGCCCAGGTAGACGCTGAGAAGTGCCGCGACACGGCGCGCAATCATACGGCCACCCACCTCCTGCACGCTGCCCTGCGCCGGGTGCTGGGTCCGCACGCCCGACAGGCCGGCTCGCTCGTGTCGCCGGAGCGGCTGCGCTTCGACTTCACCCACATCGAGGCGCTGAAGCCGGATGAGCTCGCCGCTGTGCAGCGCCTTGTCAACGAGAAGGTCCGCGAGAACCTGCCGGTGCGCACGTGGCGCACTTCCTATGAGGAGGCGACGGCGGGCGGCGCCATGGCCCTGTTCGATGAGAAGTACGCCGCCGAGGTGCGCGTGGTCGAGGTGCCGGAGGAAGAGGAGGACGAGCGCTACAGCGCCGAGCTCTGCGGCGGGACGCATGTCCAATCCACCGGCGAGATCGGCAGCCTGGTTATTGTGAGCGAGGAGAGTGTCGGCGCGGGCATGCGCCGCATCGAGGCCGTTACCGGCCGCGGCGCCGAGGAGTACGTGCGGGAGCATCTTGCCGCTTTAGATAGGCTCGGCGCCCGACTCAGCGTCTCCGGCGGCCCCGCTGAGCTGGAGCAGCGCGTCGACTCGCTGCTGGGAGAGATGGAGTCGCTTAACAAGCGCGTGCGCGACCTGGAGCGGGAGCTTGGCCGTCAGACCGCCGAGTCGCTGCTGAAGGACGTGGAGAATGTGGACGGCAGCGCTGTCCTGGCGGCGCGGGTGCCTGCTACCAGCGCGGAGACGCTGCGCGAGATGGGCGACTGGCTGCGCGATCACCTGAAGAGCGCCGTCGTCGTGCTCGGCACCGTCGTCGGTGGCCGTCCCAGCTTTCTTGCCATGGTAACACCGGACTTGACGGCGCGCGGCCTCCACGCCGGCGATCTCGTCAAGAAGGTGGCGCAGGTGACCGGTGGTGGTGGTGGTGGCCGGCCGGAGATGGCGCAGGCGGGCGGCGTGGAGGCCGCGCGCCTCGACGACGCCCTACGGCTGGCCCGCAAGCTGAGCATGGAGGGCATCAAGGCCCTCAGGGGATCGTAGGGGATGCGTGTGCTTGCCCTGGACGTGGGGGATAGTCGCATCGGCATCGCGATAAGTGACCCCAACGGGCAGGTGGCCGTGCCCGTGCGGACCCTTCATCGCCGTGCGCTGGAAGCCGACATCGCCGACATAGCGGGAGTCGCAGCGCGGGAGGAGGTGGAGGTCATCGTCGTAGGGCTTCCCCTCTCGCTGGACGGCACCGCCGGGTATCAGGCCCAGCGCGTCCAAGATTTCGTCGATGATCTGAAGACCGCTATCCGGCTGCCCATCGAGCTCTGGGATGAGCGGCTGTCGACAGTCCAGGCGGAGCAGCTCTTGCGGACGGCGCCCCCGCGGTCGCGCAAGGCCCGGGCGGAGCAGGACGCGCTGGCGGCGGCGATAATCCTTCAGGGCTATCTCGATAGCGGACGGGGCGGCGACAAAGGCTTGTCTTCCGAGTGATATGTCACGATTTGTAGCAGCGGCTGTATTCCTCCTGGCGCTGGCCGCGGTGGCCCTTGTCGCCTTGGTCGTGGTTGTTGCCCCCGACACCATCCTCCGCGATGAGCCGTCCAGCTTCCTCGGCCCGACGCCTCAGACAGGGGAGGTGGCGCTCATCAGCATCAAACAGGGCGACGGCGCCAAAGCGATCGCCGAGCGTCTGCAGAACGCGGGCGTGATTCAAAGCGCCCGCCTATTCCGCGTGCTGGTCACCTTCATGGACATCGAAGACGAGCTGGTGGCCGGAGACTACGAGTTCGACAAGGGGATGACGACCTTGACGGTCATCGGCCGGATTCACAATGGAATCACGGCGCCTGTCGTAGTGACGATACCGGAAGGGCTTCGCCTGGAGGAGATCGGCGCCCTGCTGGAGGAGAAGGGGGTCGTCTCCGCCTCCGACTTCCTGGCCGCGACGAAGAAGAGCTACGATTTCCCCTTCCTCGCCGGCCTCCCTGCGGGCGTTGGTCTGGAGGGTTACCTTTTTCCGGCCACCTACGGCTTCTCGCGCACGGTCACCGCCGAGCAGGTGGTCAGGCAGATGCTCACCGCTTTCGGGGACAAGGTAGCGCCCGAGGTGCCGGCCCCTGCTGCGCCCACCGACCTCACCCTCCATCAGGTCATCACCCTCGCCTCCATCGTCGAGCGGGAGGCGGTCAAGCCTGAGGAGCGCCCCCTGATCGCGAGCGTCTTCCTCAACCGGTTGAAGGCGGGCATTCCCCTTCAGGCCGACCCCACCGTCCAGTACGCCCTCGGTAATGATAAGCAGAGCGTCGCTCGATACGGCTACTGGAAGAAGGCGCTTTCCCTGGAAGACCTGAAGGTCGAGTCCCCCTACAATACCTACAAGAACGTCGGGCTCCCGCCCGGGCCCATCGCCGGCCCCGGCCTCGACTCCATCCGGGCGGTTGTGCGGCCTGCCCGCACCAACTACCTCTTCTTCGTCGCCAAGGATGACGGGAGCCACGTCTTCGCGGAGACGCTGGAGGAGCACCTGCGGAACGTCGAGCAGTATCAGCACTAGCAGCAGTGGAGACGGTGCCGGTTCCATGAAGCGTGTCGGTCTCATCGGATTCCCTCTCGCTCACTCCTTGTCGCCGCTGATCCAGGGAGTGGCCTTTGCCCATCACGCCCTCCCCGAGCGCTACGAGCTGTGGGAGACGGAGGCGTCCCAGATCGAGGAGCGGCTGCGCGGCCTGCGCGCCGGCGACTGCCTGGGGGCGAACGTAACCATCCCCCACAAGGAGACGGTGATACCCTATCTCGACGAGCTGGACGCGCTGGCCGAGAAGACAGGCGCCGTCAACACGATCGTCAACAGGCAGGGGCGTCTCTACGGTCATAACACCGACGTCACCGGCTTCGCCCGCGCGCTGACGGAGGCCGGCTTCTCGGCGCAGGGAGGGCGGGCCGTCATCCTGGGCGCCGGCGGCGCGGCGCGGGCGGTCGGCGTGGCCCTCGTCGAAGCCGGGGTCGCGGAGATAGCCCTGAGCGACGTCGTCCCCGCTCGCAGTGAGGCGCTGGCCGCGACGCTGCGGTCGCTCGCGACAGGCACAGCGGTTCACGCCTGCGCTCCCGATGATGAATCCTTTCGGAAAGCAACAACCGCTTGCCAGCTTCTGGTAAACTGTACGCCGGTCGGCATGCGTCACAGCGGTTCCGAGGGACAGATCCCGCTCGATGCGGAGATAATCCCGCCGGGGGCGCTGGTCTTTGACCTCGTCTATAATCCGCCGGTCACCCCCTTGTTGGCGGCCGCCCGGGCGCGTGGCGCCGGCGTCATCGGGGGACTGTCGATGCTTGTCTATCAGGCTGCCGCTTCGTTCAAGCTGTGGACGGGACTGGCGGCGCCGGAGGGTCTGATGCTGGCGGCTGCCCGGCAGGCGTTGGCTAACGGCGACGGCAGTAGTTGACATAATATCATGCAAAGTTGAGGTGCAGGGACGCGATGTTTCGTTTCTTGACCGCCGGCGAATCGCACAGGCAGTCTCTTTCGGCGATCATCGAGGGCATGCCCGCCGGCCTCGCCCTGTCGCCCGATGACATCGCGGCGGACCTGCGGCGGCGGCAGGCCGGACACGGCCGCGGCGCCCGCCAGCAGATCGAGCAAGACCGGGCGGAGATCGTCGCCGGCGTCCGTCATGGCCGCACGATTGGGAGCCCGATCGCACTGCTCATCGCCAACCGCGACTGGGAGAACTGGCGCGACGTGATGGCGGTGGAGGCCCCGGCGTCTCCTGTAGAGAAGCTGACGCGTCTGCGGCCCGGCCACGCCGACCTCGCCGGCGTGATGAAGTACGCCCAGGATGACGTGCGTCCCATACTGGAGCGGGCCAGCGCCCGCGAGACGGCCGCGCGCGTGGCGGTGGGCGCCGTCGCCCGCCGTCTGTTGAGTGAGTTCGCCATCCAGGTGCACAGCCACACCGTCGCCATAGGGGGCATCGAGGCGAAGGTCGCCGGTGAGCCCGACTGGCAGGCGGTGGAGGAATCGCCCGTGCGCTGCGCCGACCCCCAGGCCGCACAGCGGATGGTCGCCGCCATCGACGCCGCCCGCGAATCCGGCGACAGCCTGGGCGGCGTCATCGAGATATGGGCGACGGGCGCGCCTATCGGCCTGGGGAGCCACGTCCACTGGGACCGCCGGCTCGACGGCCTCCTCGCCCAGGCTCTCATGAGTGTCCCCTCCGTCAAAGGCGTCGAGATAGGGGAAGGATTCGGGCTGGCGGGCAGCCGCGGCTCCCGGGCCCACGATGTCATCCTGCCCGTCGAAGAGTGGGGCGATAGGCCGTGGCCCCGCGCCTCCAACCGCGCCGGCGGTATCGAGGGCGGCATGACCAACGGCGAGCCGCTGCTGCTGCGGGCCGCCCTCAAGCCGATCGCTACCCTGCCCAAGCCGCTGCCCTCGGCGGACCTGACGACCGGCGAGCGGGTCGAGGCCCACTATGAGCGCGCCGACGTCTGCGTCGTACCGGCGGCGGGCGTCATCGGTGAGGCGGTGGTGGCGATCGTCCTCGTCGGCGCGATAATCGAAAAGTTCGGCGGCGACCACGTCGACGAGACGCTACGCAACTACCGCGCATACTTAAGCACGGTCGGCCCGCGCCGTCCCCTGAAGTGAGCCATGCCCGCTAGAAGACCGCAGCGGATCTTCCTCACCGGCTTCTCCTTCACCGGCAAGTCCCTGGTGGCCCCTCTGGTCGCCCAGGCGCTGCGCTGGCGCCCGGGCGACCTCGACGACCTGATCGAGAAGGCGGCGAAGATGCCGGTGCCGCAGATATTCGCCGACGAGGGCGAGCCCGGCTTCCGCCGCCGCGAGCGAGAGGCGCTGCGGGAGGCCTGCCGGCAAGAGGGGATCGTTGTCGCCACCGGCGGCGGCGTCATCCTCGCCGAGGAGAACCGGCGGGCGATGGGCGAAGGCGGCTTCGTCGTCTGCCTGGAGGCGCGGCCGGAGACGATCCTACGCCGTATGCGGGAAGCGGACGGCGACTCGGTTTCCGAGCGGCCCTTGCTCCAGGGCGGCGACCCTCTGAGCCGCATCCGCCATCTGAAGGCGTTGCGTCAGCCGCTCTACGCCCTGGCCGACTGCGCGGTTTACACCGACGACCTGTCGCCCGCGCAGGTGGCGTCCGAGGTCGTGCACGTCTGGCGTCGCTACGCTGCCGCGTCCTCTCGGGACAGCGACCGCTTGGCCGGAACCGGAAGGGGGCAGATCCCTCGCGCCGTCGAAGCGGGGACGGCGGACATCGCCTGCTGGGTAACCACCGAGACCTCCCGCTACCCCGTGTACGTGGGATGGGGGATCCTGGGGCAGCTTGGGGAGCGGATGCGGGCCGCGGGCCTGGCCGGGACGGCCTATGTGGTCAGCGATTCCAACGTCCACCGCCGCTACGGCAGGGGCGTTGAGAAGGAGACCCGCGCCGCCGGCTGCGCAACCGATTCCTACGTGGTCCCTGCTGGAGAGGCGAGCAAAGACATAACTATAGCGTCTGAAATCTACGATTGGCTGGCGGCGAGACGGGCGGAGCGGGGACACACGGTCGTGGCCCTCGGTGGCGGCATGGTCGGAGACCTCGCCGGCTTCATCGCCGCGACCTACCTCCGGGGGATGCCCGTCGTGCAGGCGCCGACGAGCCTGCTGGCGATGGTCGACGCCTCTATAGGCGGCAAGGTGGCGGTCAATCACCGCGAGGGCAAGAACCTCATCGGCGCCTTCCACCAGCCGCGGCTCGTCCTTGCCGACGTCTCGACTCTCAAGACGCTTCCCGCACGGGAGATGACATCCGGCTGGGCGGAGGTCATAAAGCACGCCCTTATTATGGACGGAGACCTTCTCCGCACCCTGGAGGAGGACGCCGAGCGACTGCTGAACCTCGATCCGGATGCGACGGTACTCGTAGTGAGCCGCGCGATGGCCCTCAAGGCGCAGGTAGTGAGCGAGGATGAGCGGGAGACGACGGGCCGGCGCACCATCCTCAACTATGGGCACACCGTCGGCCACGGCCTGGAGGCGGCCTCCCGCTATGAGGCGCTTCTGCACGGCGAGGCGGTGGCGCTGGGGATGATCGCCGCCGCCGCCATCGGCTGCAGGCTGGGGGTGACGCCGCCGGCGCTGGCCGACCGGCAGAACGCGCTGCTGGAGCGCTTCCGCCTGCCGACACGGGTGCGCGGCATCGACCCCGAGGACGTGCTGCGGGCGATTGCGCTCGACAAGAAGACGAGCGACGGGTCGGTCCGCTGGGTGCTGCTGGAGGATGTGGGACAGCCCGTCCTGCGCGCTGACGTGCCTCTCTCCCTTGTGCGGCAGGTCATCGAGGAGATGCTGGAGCCGTAGGGTCGCGCCATGTCCGGTGAGGAAGAGAAGCGGGAGACGAAGGCGCTGCGGGCGGTGGTGCGGGGGATGGTGCAGGCGGTCGGTTTTCGCCAGTTCGTCTTGATAAGGGCTCGTTCGTTGGGCCTCTCCGGGTACGTGCGCAACAGCGACGAGGGCCGCAGCGTAGAGGTGGTGGCGGAGGGCCCCGTCGCGGCCTTAGAAGAGCTTCTGCAACACCTGCGCCGCGGGCCCTTCCTCTCCCGTGTGGACGAGGTGGAGGTATCGTGGTCGGAGGAGCCGGGCAACTACGATAGCTTCAGCGTCGACTTCTAGCGCGGTGCTGAAGAAGTCGCTCGACGCGTCGGCCACGTCGCACGCCGCCTTCGGCGGCGGCTCGCGGCCGACCGCGCATCTACTTGCGCGTCTTGACCGCCACGACGATGCTCTTCGGCTCTTCCACCCCCTTGAGGGAGCGCACCATCCCCAGGACCGTGCTGGCGACGATCTTGCGGACGAACAGCGCCAGCGGCAAGCGCACGCCATCGATGAAGAGGGCGGCGTCCTCCCCCGGTTCCGCCGTCAGGAAGCGCCTCCGGACCAGCTCCGTCAGGCCGGAGAGGTCGTCGGCGGCAAAAGTGGGGATATCCAGGCCCGCTGGTTTGTCGCCGACGACGGCCAGGAGCTCGTTCTTGTGGCAGAGGAGCCCTTCCCCCTCGCCGGCGCGGTGAACCTCCAACTTGAGGAAGCTGCTCTGGCGAAAGCCGTCGGCGAGGACAATGTCATACTCGTCCCGCATCTCCCAGACCAGCTCATCCAGCGACGGCTCCTCCTTCGCCCGCCTCACCGTCGTAACCGTGCCGGGCGCGCTGATGATCACCGTCTCGCTCCCCGCCGCCGCATAGCGAGCGGCCTCCGGCGAGAGGGAGTCCAGCGAAGCGGTCCTATCGTCCTGAGCGATTACGGCGACCCGCACTCCTTTGCCCGTCAGCTCCCGCACCAGCCCCTCGACTACGGCGGCGCTGCCGGAGCCCGGCCGGCCTACAACACACAGCACCGGAAGCATCTCCCTGCACCCCTTTCCCGAGCTACCCCTCGCCGTGAGACCAGTTGAGCATCATCACCGTGACCTCCTCCCCCGGCTCGACCGCGGCGACATCCTCCGGCACGATCGCGAGGGCGTTGGCGACGACCATCGAGGTGAGGATCCCCGAGCCCTGAGGGCCGGTGAGGGAGGCGTAGTAGCGCCCATCCCTCTCCTTGACCACCGCCCGCGCGAATATGCGGCGGCCGTCGCGGTTGACGATGCGCCCCTCGACGACGGCGCGCAGGGTGGGACGCCCCCATCCCGATCTGCCCATCATCTTGAAGATGGCTGGGCGGGCGAAGAGCTCGAAGGAGATCATGGAGCTGACGGGGTTGCCCGGAAAGCCGATGTGGGGTACCCGGCGGTTGCCGCTGGGGAAGGTGCCGAAGGCGAGGGGCTTGCCCGGCCTCATGCGCACGGTCCAGAAGTCGATCTCCCCCTCCCGGGCGAGCACGTCCTTTACCACGTCGTAGTCGCCGCGGGAGACGCCCGCCGACGTGAGGAGCATGTCGGCGTCCAGCCCGCTGCGGATCTTCGCTGTCAGCTCCTCGACGCTGTCGCGGGCGATGCCGAGAGGCTTGGGGATGCCGCCGCTCTGCCGCACGAGGGCGGATATGCTGTAGTTGTTGGAGTCATGGATCTTGCCCGGCGGCAGAGGCTCCCCCAGCGGCACCAGCTCGTCGCCGGTAGAGAGGATGGCTACCACCGGCCGCCGGATGACGCTGACGGTTG
>Ga0315287_10009020_pt1 | contig 10087 bp, 11 predicted proteins | sample YL17G11_0_MG_FD_205037 | JGI IMG/M metagenome (GOLD analysis project Ga0315287, IMG submission 205037) | Sediment microbial communities from Yellowstone Lake, YNP, Wyoming, USA - YL17G11_0 | ecosystem: Environmental > Aquatic > Freshwater > Lake > Sediment | place: USA: Wyoming | collected... | reverse complement strand
AAAAATGGAATTATCTTACCGGGGTGGCTTGACAGCAGTGTGCGCTTATCAAAAGCGTTGGTTCTGGAATTTAACATTTGAAGAATGGGCATGCAGCACCATGAAGCCAATCCGAAATATATCAAGAACTCGCGACCCTGAACGATGTTGAGTGCTTATTAGCGAAAAGGTGATGGATAATCAGAGTGTGCTAGTTATCGAGGCAGGCAGGGCGGAACGCCATTATTGGAAAGACCTGTGGCGATACCGCGAGCTATTTTATTTCCTTGCCTGGCGGGATATTCTTGTCCGCTATAAACAAACAGTCATAGGTTTGGCATGGGCACTGATCAGGCCGTTCCTGACCATGGTCGTATTTGTGGTCGTGTTCAGCAAACTGGCCAAACTGCCTTCCGAAGGTGTGCCCTATCCGATTCTGGTTTTTGCCGCGCTCCTGCCATGGCAATTTTTCTCCAGTGCTTTTAGCGGTGCCGGCGATAGCCTGATCAGCAATGCCGGGATGATTTCGAAAGTGTACTTCCCGCGTTTGGTCATCCCAACCAGTGCAGTGATCGTGAGTTTTGTCGATTTTCTAATTTCGGGGATAATTCTGGTTGGTTTGATGCTCTGGTATGGATTTGCGCCTGATTGGAGAATAGTTACCCTGCCACTATTCATTTTTATCACCTTTGCTGCTGCAATGGGCGCGGGTCTGTGGACTGCGGCGCTCAACGTCAAATACCGGGATTTTCGCTACATCATTCCTTTTGTGGTGCAGTTCGGCCTGTACGTTTCACCGGTCGGATTTAGCAGCGCTATCGTTCCTGAGCAATGGCGGTTGCTATATTCGATCAACCCGATGGTGGGCGTGATCGACGGGTTTCGCTGGGCCATTCTGGGGGGCAATCCCCAACTTTATTGGCCCGGTTTTTTGCTCTCCCTGTTTCTGGTTCTGGTGATGCTAGTCACCGGGATAGTGTATTTCCGTAAAACGGAAAAAACCTTTGCGGACGTGATCTGATGTCGCCTGTCATTGCTGTCGAGAATCTCTCAAAAAAATACATCATCGGCCACCAAAAGCGGGAGCGCTATACTGCATTGCGCGATGTTTTAGCGAACGGTGCCAAGCGTTTTGTCAATAAACTGACCCATCCATTTGCTGCACAAGAAAATGACCCCACTCACGAAGAGTTTTGGGCACTCAAGAACATCAGCTTTGATATTCAGAAGGGTGACCGTGTGGGAATCATCGGACGCAATGGAGCAGGCAAATCGACTCTTCTAAAAATACTGTCGAGAATTACCGAGCCAACTACCGGAAAAGTGAAAATCAAAGGCAGAGTTGCCAGTCTGCTGGAAGTAGGCACAGGCTTCCATCCCGAATTGACGGGGCGGGAGAATATCTTCCTGAATGGCGCAATTCTTGGCATGAGCAAAGCGGAGATCAAGAAAACATTTGATGAGATAGTCGCCTTTGCCGAAGTGGAGAAATTCCTCGATACCCCCGTAAAACGATATTCATCTGGCATGTACGTTCGACTGGCTTTTGCGGTGGCTGCGCATCTGGAGCCGGAAGTACTCATCGTGGATGAGGTGCTTGCGGTGGGTGATGCACAGTTTCAAAAAAAATGCCTAGGTAAAATGGAAGAGGCGGGCAAGGATGGGCGAACGATATTATTCGTGAGTCACAACATGGGTATCATTTCTCAACTGTGCTCTACTTGCGTGTGGTTGGATAAAGGGGAAATAAGAGACGTTGGCCAAACGGGTTCAGTAATTAACACATACATGCTCAATGGAATATCCGAACTAACCGGCGAGATGGCTTTCCCTGACGATTCTGGAAAAATGGTGCAACTGAAGAAAATATCCCTCCTGGACCGGGAAGGAAATGTTGCCCAGAAATTCGACTGCGACAATCCTATTAACATTAAGTTCGACATACAGGTTCGCAAGCAACTGCCGGGGCTGTATGGATATCTTGCGATTTACAAGCCAGACGGTACGCAAGTGTTAGAGTCGGACAGTTTCGATGCCGCAACAGTCAATTCGCTGGATAACTTGCCTATCGGCATGAATACCTTCAATGTGACTGTGCCGCCAAGAACCTTGGGGCACGGGGATTACATGATTCATTTTTCCATGGCTAGCCCATCAGCGGATAATTTTAGTGTGGATGTGCCTGGTATTGTGTGCGGCTTCAGCTTGGATGACTTCACTTCGAAACGGGGTAATCGGAGGAACGGACTTTTCAGCACTTTGTTGCCATGGAGTAAACTTGAAAGTTGAACATCGGGAGTCCAGTATGTTAACGAACTCATCCATCCTCATCACCGGCGGTACCGGATCCTTTGGCCACACCTTCGTGCCTATGACGCTGGCCAAATACAACCCGCGTCGTTTGGTCATCTACTCGCGCGATGAAATGAAGCAATGGGAAATGGCCAAGCTCTATTCCAATGACCCACGCGTTCGCTTCTTCATCGGTGATGTGCGCGACAAGGATCGTCTATCCCGTGCGCTTGATGGTATCGATTATGTGGTTCACGCAGCTGCAACCAAAATCGTACCCACTGCCGAATACAACCCATTCGAGTGTGTCAAAACCAACGTGATTGGCGCAATGAACTTGATTGATGCATGTATAGATCGGAGCGTCAAACGAGTTGTCGCACTCTCAACCGACAAAGCGAGCAGCCCGGCCAATCTCTACGGTGCAACAAAACTCGCGTCCGACAAACTTTTTGTTGCGGGGAACTCTTATGCGGGGGCACATGCGACACGCTTTGGTGTGGTGCGCTACGGCAATGTAATGGGTTCACGCGGCTCAGTCATCCCATTTTTCCTCTCAATTGCAGACAAAGGCAAATTGCCCATCACGGATGGTCGCATGACTCGTTTCATGATCACCTTACCGCTGGGTGTTGAGCTGGTCTGGCATGCCTTTGAAGACATGGTGGGCGGCGAAATTTACGTCAAAAAAATCCCTTCAATGAAAGTAACCGATGTCGCGCTTGCCTGCGTGCCTAGCGCTAAACACGAGATCGTTGGAATCCGTCCTGGTGAGAAGCTTCACGAGCAAATGATCGGCACAGAAGATGCGCTCTACACCTACGAGTACACCGAGCACTTCAAAATATTGCCCGCCATACATAACTGGAGCGACGACCCGTACCGTATCAAGAATGGCAAGAAAGTGCCTGAGAACTTCACCTACTGTTCGGACAACAATGCCGAGTGGATGAGCGTTGAAACGTTGCAATCGTGGATTGCACAAAACCGGGAAATAGTCGGGAAGATATGACAGCGATGATCCCTTATGGACGGCAAGATATTTCTGAGGCAGACATCCAGGCCGTCGTGGAGGTGCTACGTTCCGACTACCTGACACAAGGCCCGGCGGTTCCCGCTTTTGAAAAGAGCATCGCGGAATATTGCGGTACGGAACATGCCGTTGTGGTGAACAGTGCTACGAGCGCGCTGCATATTGCCTGTTTGGCACTAGGCGTGGGGCCAAACGATATGGTTTGGACCACCCCGATCACCTTTGTGGCAAGTGCAAACTGCGCGCTTTATTGTGGCGCGCGGATCGACTTTGTGGACATTGATCCGCGTACCTACAACATGAGCATGGAGCGACTGGCAGAAAAACTGGAGCACGCAGAAAAGATTGCCAATCTACCCAAGGTCGTGATTCCCGTGCATCTATGCGGACAGCCCTGCGACATGGCAGGCATACATGCGCTTAGTCAGCGATATGGCTTCAAGATCATCGAGGATGCTGCGCACGCCATTGGGGGCAAATATCGCGGTGAATCGATCGGCAACTGTCGTTACAGCGACATCACGATATTCAGCTTCCACCCGGTCAAGATCATCACCACAGCGGAGGGTGGCATGGCCATGACCAACGACGCACAGTTGGCGAAGCGCATGCAGTTACTGCGTAGCCACGGCATCACCCGTGACGAGAACGAGATGACCCATGCGCCGGATGGGCCTTGGTACTACCAGCAAATAGACCTTGGCTACAACTACCGTATGACCGATTTACAAGCCGCCTTGGGCCAGAGCCAAATGCGGCGACTGGACGAATTCGTCACAAAGCGTCACGTCATCGTCAAGCGATACGACCAGCTTTTGGCTGACCTGCCGGTGATCACACCTTGGCAGCACCCGGACAGCTATTCCAGTTTGCACCTGTACGTGATTCGTTTGAAACTCGGAGAGATCGGCAAAGCACATCGCCAAGTGTTCGAAGCATTGCGTGCAGCAGGCATTGGCGTGAACCTGCATTACATTCCAGTACATCGCCAGCCCTACTACGAGAGACTAGGATTCAAGGCAGGACATTGTCCGGAAGCAGAGCGGTATTACGCCGAAGCGATCAGCCTGCCGTTGTATTCGGGTTTTACCGAAGCGCAGCAAGACAACGTGATAGCAGTATTACGCCAGGCCACCACAAAATGAAAATTGCCATCATCCCTGCTCGCGGCGGAAGCAAACGCATTCCGCGCAAAAACATTAAATTGTTTTGTGGCAAGCCGATGATTGCCTGGTCAATAGAGGCGGCGAAGTCCTCTGGGTTGTTCGAGCACATTATTGTTTCGACGGATGATGCAGAAATAGCCGAAGTTTCTAGGAAGTGGGGGGCAGAAGTCCCCTTTATTCGCCCTGAAGAACTATCCAACGACCACGCAGGAACCACACCCGTTATCGCCCACGCCACGCAGTGGGCATTAGACCAGGGGGGCGATGTGGATGCGGTGTGTTGTATTTACGCTACTGCACCATTCGTACAAGTCGATGATCTCAAACGCGGGTTGGTAGCATTGGAATCAGGGGGCTGGGATTACGCATTTTCTGTGACAGACTTCGCAGCACCTATTTTTCGGGCATTCAAGCAAACTGCAGAAGGTGGCATAGAAATGTTTTTTCCTGAACATTTCACGACACGCTCGCAAGATTTACCCGTTGCATTGCATGACGCGGGTCAGTTTTATTGGGGCCGGCCTAGTTCTTGGATGGAAGATAAAAGAATTTTTGATCGACATTCAGCACCTATAAACATCCCACGTTGGCGAGTACAGGATATCGACAATTGGGATGACTGGAAGAGGGCAGAATTAATGTTTGACCGATTGGATGGTGAAAAACGTGTCAGAGGAGAATAACTACACAACACCGCAAGAGGCATTTTGGGCTGGTGTCTTTGGCAGCGAATATATTGGACGAAATGACAGTGATCAATTATTGGCTTCTAACCTGAACTTCTTCACTAAAGCGTTAAATCAGGCCGGAAGAATTTCGTCTTGCCTTGAGCTTGGAGCCAATATTGGCATGAACTTGAAAGCTCTCCAGTTACTTTATCCCGGCATAGAACTAAAGGGAGTAGAGATCAATGCTGATGCGGCCAAATTGCTAGTCAAGCTCATAGGTGAAGAGAATGCATACCTTGGCTCAATATTCGATTATCCAATATCCAACAAGGTCGACCTGACTTTGATAAAGGGGGTGCTGATTCATATCAACCCTGAAATGCTGAGCGTTGTATATGAGAAGCTATATCAAGCATCTAAAAAGTTCATTCTTGTTTGCGAGTATTACAATCCTTCACCTGTGACTATTTCCTATCGTGGTCATACTGATTGTCTTTACAAGCGAGACTTTGCAGGGGAAATGTTGGAGAAATATCGTGATCTTCGTCTTGTGGACTATGGTTTTGTTTACCGCCGAGATCCTGCCTTTCCGCAGGACGATATCACGTGGATCTTGATGGAAAAAAGGACCTGAATGCTGAAGTATTGTGTCCGTTGTGTGATGCCGCATACTAAGCCTGATCTTCATCTTGACAATGAGGGTGTTTGCAGCGCCTGTCGTTCCATCGAGGAACGGAAAGAAATAGATTGGGAACATCGCAGAAAAGAGCTCCTTGATTTGCTGGAGAAATACCGTCGGCACGGGAGCAACTGGGACTGCATTGTGCCAGTAAGCGGAGGAAAAGATAGCACGTATCAAGTTGTTCGCATGTTACAACTAGGCCTCTCTCCTCTATGTGTGACTTCAACCACTTGTGATCTTTCAAGCATTGGCCGAAAAAATATCGAGAATATCAAACACCTCGGTGTTGACTACGTTGAGTTTTCACCTAACCCGATTGTCAGGGCGAAGCTAAATCGCATCGGTTTGACCGAGGTTGGTGACATCTCATGGCCCGAACATGTAGGCATTTTTACGATCCCGGTTCGTGCTGCAGTTCAGTTTAATGTGCCGCTCATCGTTTGGGGTGAAAACTCCCAGAATGAGTACGGGGGGCCTGCCGCTGCTTCGGAAAATAATGTGCTCACTCGACGGTGGCTTGAGGAATTTGGCGGTCTTCTCGGCATGCGTGTTTCGGATCTCACTGAAACCTATGGTATTGAGCAGAAAAGGCTTTTGCCCTACCAATACCCCAGTGATGAAGAGTTGCAGCGCGTCGGCGTTACTGGGATTTTTCTGGGGCATTATTTACCTTGGGACGGTTTGTCAAATGCACTAATTGCTCAAGCGAATGGGCTCACAACTTTCGATACGCTCGTGGAAGGTTCAATGGTTAACTACGAAAATTTGGATAACTATCAAACGGGAATTCATGATTATTTCAAATTCCTAAAGTTCGGCTTTTCTCGTGCAACGGATATTGCCTGTTTGCATGTGCGTCGCGAGCGCATTACTCGGCAGGATGCCTTAGAAATTGTGAGGGCGAGAGATGGCAAATTCCCATGGACTTACCTTGGCAAACCATTGAAAGACATTCTTCAACCACTGGACATGTCGACCGATGAGTTCGTCAAAGTGTGCGACCGGTTTACAAATAAAAAGATTTTTAAGCGTGATGCATCTGGAGTCTTGATCAAGGATAAGCATGGTAATCTGGAAAAGCTGAATTACGATAACGTATGAAAATCGCCATCATTAACTTTGGCATGGGAAATCTAGGCTCAGTTCGCAGAGCGTTTGAGGACATTGGTTCTGAGGTTTGTATTGCCAATCATCCTGCGGCTATATATGACGCAAACAGGATTGTTCTTCCTGGTGTCGGCGCATTTACTGAGGGGATGGCGTGTTTGACCAATGCTGGGTGGGTATCCGCTTTGCATGAGGTTGTCATTCAGCAGGGCAAGCCTCTGCTCGGCATTTGTTTGGGGATGCAGATGCTTGCTACTACGGGGCATGAGGGTGGTGAAACGAATGGGTTGGGTTTTATTCCGGGCAAAGTTCAAAGGTTGGATGCGATAGGTTGCAAGCTCCGCATCCCTCATGTGGGTTGGAATGAGGTTAACTATCAGAAAGATGATGTGCTATTTGACGGAATACCTGACTCCTCTGATTTTTACTTTGTGCATAGCTATGTATTCGTTCCCGAAAAAGACGAGCACTTGATTGCTAAGGTACCTTATGATGTAGAAGTGGCTGCAGTCGTAAGAAACGGCAATGTTTTTGGCTGCCAGTTTCACCCCGAAAAGAGCTCCAAGGCCGGGCGGCAGCTTCTGAAGAACTTCATGGGTTATTCGCCATGTTGAAGGTGAGAGTGATCCCAACGCTACTCTGGAAAGACTTTGGACTGGTGAAAGGCGTTGGCTTTGATAGTTGGCGTCGAGTGGGACCCGTCCTTCCGGCGATCAAGGTTTATAACGCGCGCGATGTGGATGAATTGATCTTGGTTGATATAGCTGCCTCACAAGAAGGTAATGCGCCTGACCATGACTCAGTCAATGACTTCTCTGAGGAGTGTTCCGTCCCATTTACTGTTGGTGGGGGCATCACGAGCCTTGATCAAATATTATCGCTTCTTCATGCTGGCGCAGACAAGATTGCGATCAATACCATCGCTTATTCAAATCCAGAACTTGTCGATGCTGCCGCTAGACGATTTGGCATGCAGTGTGTGGTAGCCAGCATCGACGCGCGGCGATTTGAAGGTGGCCGATATAGCTGCTTCAGTCACTCAGCTACCATTGATACCGGCAGGGATCCTGTTGAATGGGCCAAGGAACTAACAGATTGCGGTGCCGGTGAAATTCTCCTCACTTCCATTAACCGGGACGGCACCATGCTCGGCTACGATCTGGATATGGTCGAGCGCGTAGCCAAGGCAGTAGATGTCCCAGTGATTGCGTCTGGGGGCGCAGGTAACTATCAGCACATGATTGATGTGGTGCAGCAAGCCGGTGCTTCTGCCGTTGCTGCAGCGAGCATTTTTCACTTTACAGAACTGACCCCTGCGGGCGCAAAATTGGCAATGCAGGTAGCAGGGATTCCCGTCCGTCGAAATTTTGTCAGCGCTGGCCAGAAATGAAATTTGCCTTTCGTGTCGACGCCTGTAACGAAATCGGCATCACCCAATTCATGCGGTGCCAGACCTTAGCCGATGCATTGAACAACGAGGCGCACGGACTCGCTTTATCAGCCGGAACCTGCCAGAGTATTTGCGGGGCTTGTTAGCGGCAAAGGGATATGAGTTTGTCTCGCTCAATAGTAGCTCAAGCGAGACGGTTCCAGATGATCTGCCTCGCGCACACTGGCTCGGCACCAGTCCTCACGACGACGCGCAAGAAAGCATCCCGGCGCTGTCTGATCAAACTTTTGATTGGACTGATATTTACAACTAAGTGTTATATACGGTTTTCGCGCTGGCCAAAGAATGCGAAGAGGGCTGGGGTCTAAGGGGTCTGCTCATAAGGCCGGTGTGTAATAGCGAATTTAGAGGGTTGGATTGATGCCTAAGACCATTCTCATCCTTGCCGCCCATCCCGATGACGAAGTTCTCGGTTGTGGCGGTACTATCGCTAAACTGGCGGATGAAGGCTCAAGTATTCATGTTGCATTTCTTGCAGATGGTGTCTTTTCTCGAGCGGGTGATCAAAACAAACAGCAGGAAGAATTGTATATCCGTCGTGCTGCTGCCCGAATATCCTGCGAAATTCTGGGTGTCAAGTCTGTGTCCTTCGACGACTTCCCAGACAATCGTATGGACACTGTTGCACTGCTCGATATCATCAAGGCCGTGGAAGTACTGATTGCCGAGCACCAGCCTGAGACGGTTTTCACGCACCACGCAGGGGATGTGAACATCGACCACCGACGCATCCACGAAGCAGTCGTCACTGCCTGTCGGCCCCAGCCTGGCCATCCTGTCAAAACACTGCTTGCTTTCGAGGTGGCGTCCAGTACGGAATGGCACCTCCCTAGCAGCGCGCCGATATTTGCGCCTAACTGGTTTGTGGATATTTCTGACACGCTCGACCGAAAGCTTGCTGCATTGGACGTCTATGCCGTCGAGTTGCGTGCCTGGCCGCATCCGCGTTCACGACAAGGAGCGGAGCATCTGGCCCATTGGCGTGGGGCTACTGTAGGCGTGGATGCCGCAGAGGCATTCATGTTAGGTCGGCAACGGGCATGAATGTCGTATTCCGTGTCGATGCGTCGGCCGACATGGGCACCGGCCACCTCATGCGTTGTTTGACCCTAGCTGAAACCCTGCATGAGCGCGGCACGCAGACGAGATTCATCTGTCGCGAACACAAGGGCAACCTCATACCCCTATTGCAGCAAAAGACTATGCCCGTCACCATGCTACCTCTCCCGACGGCAGGAGATACAACGCCTAGCGAAGACTACGCGGCCTGGTTAAGCGTGACACAGGCTGAAGACGCCGGGCAGACCATCGAGGCACTCAATGGCGAAAAGCCGGACTGGCTGGTGGTGGATCACTACGGGCTAGATGTCACATGGGAACAGCGGCTACGCCCACACGTCAGCAAGCTGATGGTGATTGACGACCTAGCCAATCGCCATCATGACTGCGATGTGCTCTTGGACCAAAACTATTCTGCAGAGGGCGAACGCCGCTATGGTGGCTTGGTAGCGGATGCCTGCAGGTTGCTAGTAGGGCCACGCTATGCGCTGCTTCGTCCAGAGTATGTGGCTTATCGGAGAACTCTTCGTACCCGTGATGGGGAGATTAGGCGGGTGCTTGTGTTTTTCGGCGGTTCCGACCCACACAACATAACCAGGCTGGCACTGGAGGGGCTATCCGCGCCCGAGTTCCAACATTTGGAAGTCGACG
>Ga0315287_10009019_pt1 | contig 10087 bp, 5 predicted proteins | sample YL17G11_0_MG_FD_205037 | JGI IMG/M metagenome (GOLD analysis project Ga0315287, IMG submission 205037) | Sediment microbial communities from Yellowstone Lake, YNP, Wyoming, USA - YL17G11_0 | ecosystem: Environmental > Aquatic > Freshwater > Lake > Sediment | place: USA: Wyoming | collected... | reverse complement strand
GCCCCCCCCGCGCGCCCCCGCGGGGGGGGGGGGGGCGGGGGGGGCCCGCGCCGCGCCCGGCGCGCGCGCGGCGCCGGTGCCTCCCCCACCTCCCACCCTCCTCCCTCCCCCGCACCCGCCGCCTTGGGCCGCCCGCCCACGTATTTGACGTCGGGCGATTTCAGCGACGCGACCCACGCCGCCTTGGCCGCGTCGTTGCCGTCGTCCAGGAGCCACACGGTTCGCGCCGCCCCCGGCGGCAGCTCCGCCTCGGCCACCGCCCACACCGTGTCGGCCACGATGTCGATGGATTCCGTGTAGCAGGGGACGAGGGCGTGGAGGGTGTAGGGCATGCGCGCGCCGGGCGCGGGGCGCGCGGGCGGCGCGGGGCAGCGGCAGGAGCAGAAGCCGAAGAGGGCGACCGCGGTGGCGCCCAGCATCTCCACGGCAAACACGAGGACGGCGTACCTAGTGGAGGAGGGGTGTGGGGGTCGGGGCGGGGCCAACGCGGCCGTGCGCGCGCGCACGCGCGCGCGCCGACCGCCGCCACGGTCTCATTTTTGTCTCGGCACCCCTCCTCCCCCACCCACCACGTGTATTGCCCCAGGTCCAAGCTCGTGGTGGCGCGCACGAACGCGTAGTGCGCCCAGGCGATTAAATAGAGGCCGAGGATGGCCGTCCGCGCGCGGCGCCACCCGGGCGCCGCGCGCGGCACGGGCGCCGCCTTGTCGGCGGGCGCCTTGCCGCGGTCGGCCGCGGGCGTCGGCGCGGCGTCGGCGTCGGCGTGGGCGCCGCGCGCGCGCAGGGAGTTGCGCGTCGCCATGAGGGGTGGCGTGCGGTCGATGGGGGAGTTTCTGAGCGTCTGGAGAGTGCCTGCTCGATTGGGGGAGGGGGGAACGGTCGCCGCCGGCGCGCATGGCGCGCGCGGCCAGCCGCGCGCGCGGCGGCCGGCGGTTGCGTGTCGGGCCGCGCCCGAGCGGTCGCCGGCACCGCGCCGGGCCCACCTGACGCGTCGCGGGGCGGCGGGGGCGGGCGCGCCGCGCGGGGAGAGTGGAGTGTGGCCGCGGCGTCGCCGCACAGCCCCGGCCCGCCCCTCCCGCCCGCCGCCCGGCCCCGATGGGCGCCCACGCGCCCGCGGGCGCCCGTTAGTGAGGCGTTCCCGCCCCTGGCCAGCCATGGCGGACGACCTGGACCGCGCGGTCCTCTTCTCGTTCGATCAGACGGGCGCCGTGGCGCCCGAGCTCAAGGTGGGGGAGAGGGGATGGGGTGGGGGTGAATGGGTGCGGCGTCGGCGCGCGGTGCCCGACCCCCGACCCCGACCCCCCTGCTGCCCTCCTCTCCCTTCTTCAGCAACGCGCCGACGCCTACCTCGCCGCCGTGCGGTCCTCCCCCGACGCCGCCCGCGCGTGCGCGGCCCGCGCGGCCGACCCTGCCGCCCCCCCCGAGGTCCGCTTCTGGTGCCTGCAGACCGCGCACGCCGCCGTGCGCCGGGGCGCGCACGCGGCGGCGGCGCCGGGGGAGCGCGCCGCGCTGCGCGCCGAGGCGGCGCGGTGGCTGGCGGCGCCGCCTCCCGGGGACGACCCCCCCGCGTTTGTCCGCAACAAGGCCGCCCAACTCCTGGCCGCCCTCGCCGCGGCCGACTTTCCGGGCGAGTGGCCGTCCCTGTTCGACGACGCGGTGGCAGCGCTGGAAGGGGGAGGCGGGGGTGGGGGCGCGGCCTCCGCGCGCGCCCCCCCCCCCTCCCCCGCCGCCGCCGACGCGTTTGTCCGCCTCGTCGCCGCCGTGGACGACGACGTCATCGCGCTGGACGTCCCCCGGTCGGCCGCCGACGCGGCGGCGGCGGCGGCGGTCAAGGGCGGGTTGCGAAAGGGGGCGCTGCCGAGGGTGGTCGCCGCGCTGCTCTCGGTCGCGGCCGCCCACGCGCCCACCTCCCCGCCCCTCGCCGCCGCCTCTTTGCAAGCCTTTGCCAGCCTGGCCGGCTGGGGCGACGCCGGCGTGGTGGCGAGCGAGGCCGCGGTGCGCTCCCTGGCCTCCCTCCTCCCGCCCGGCGGCCCCGTCGCGTCCGCCGCCGGCGCCGCCCTGGCCGCCATCGCGAGCAAACGCATGGAGGCACCCGCCAAGCTGGCGTTGCTGCGCGAGCGCGGCGTGGCGGCTGCGGCGGCCGCGTGGGCAGGGGCGGCGCCGCGCGGCGCGCGGGCGCGCTTGCTGGCCACGGTCGCGTCGGAGGCGCTGGACGCGTGGGCGCGGGTCGAGGGCGGGGTGGCCGCCTTGGGCGCGTGCGGGCTGGCCGTGCCGGCCGACGCAGTCGCTGACGCCGAAGCCGCGTGTGCGGCGGCCTCCGCCCTGCTGGACGCTGTCGTGCCGCCGTTGATCCGGTCGCTGCCCCCCATGGCGACAGCCGGCGACGGCAGCGACGGCGACGACGGCGACGATTCGAACGGCGACGGCGGCGGATACGCCGCCACCGCCTTTCTCGCGGCCTACGTCTCCCGCCTGCGCTCGTCCGTCAAGCGCGGCGGCGCCCTGCCCGCGGGCGACGCCCGCGGGCACGTGGCCGCCATCCTGGCGGCGTGCGCGGCGGGCGCGCGCTGGCCCGCCGGAGCGCTGCCGAACGGCCCCGCGCCCGGCGGCGCCGACGCGGAAGAGGCGGCCGCCGAGCGCCGGCACGAACTTTTCTCCCTGCTGCGCGCGGCGGCCAGCCTGGACTCGGGCGCGGCCGCCGCCGCCGCGTCGGCCGCGCTCGCCGCCGCGCTCGCGCCCGGCGCGGGCGCGCCCTTTGAAGCGGTGGAGATTGCCATTGCGACGCTGTTTCATTTGGGCGAAGGTGCTCCCGAGGCATCCATGCGCCTCGGCGCCCCCTTGGGCGACGCCGCGCGCGCCCTCGCGCGCTCCTCCCTCCCCCACGCCCGCCACCGCCTCGTCGCCGCCTCGCTGCTGGAGTGCCACGTGCGGTACGCCAAAGCGTTTCAATTCCACGACGAAGGTGCGCTGGCGGCCGCGGCGGCCGCTTTCGTCGGGGCCAGCGGCGGCGCGCACGCGCACGCACCGACCGCCGCGCGCGCGGCCTACCTCTTTGCCCGGTTTGCGAGGGCGCTGCGCCAGCCGCTGCTGGCGCATTTGGAGGGGTTGCTGCCGGCGCTGGGGCCGCTCCTGGCTGGCGTCGTGGACGGGGCGGGAAGAGTTGACACGGGGGCCGGCGCCGCCACCGCCACACCCTTGCCCTCCCGCCCTGACGACCGGCTCTACCTGTTTGAAGCCGCGGGCGTGCTTTTGGGCCAGGCCGAGCTGGCGCCAGGGCCGCAGCTCGCCGCGCTGCGCGGGTTGGTCGACCCCTTGCTCGCCGCTGTCGCCTCGTCCCTGCCCGCGGCATCCGACCCGTCCAGCCCTGCCGCCGACGCGGCCGCCGCGCGCACCCGCGCCGCCCTGGACGCCCTCGCCCGCGCCTCGCGCGGGTTCGCCCCCGCCCTCGTCCTCCGCGCCCGCCCCGCCCTGGGCGCCGCGCTCGCGCCTGCGGCGGATGCGGCGTTGGCGGTGTTGATCGGGGCGGCCGGGTCCTCCCAGGGCGCCCGCGCGCTGCGCGCGCGCGCCGCGTCGCTGCTCCACCGCCTCGCCGACTGCCTGGGGGACGGGTTGCTGCCCCTGCTGCCCACCGCGGCGCGGGCGTTGCTGCGGGCCGGCGGGAGCGGGGCCGGGGGCGGCGGGGTCGCGCCGACGGCCGCAGACGTGGTCGACGCCGCGTCGCTGCTCGCCCAACTCGCCTCCCAGTACGGCGCCGCCGCCGCCCCGTTGATGGCCGCCGCCCTGCCCGACGTCACCGCGGCCGCGGGCGCCCTGCTCCCCCCCGGGTGCGATTGGTCGGGCGCGGGCGCGCGCGCGCGCGCGCGCGAGCGCCGCGCCGCGCCACGCTGCGAGGCGGCGCGCGAGCGGGACGAGGTGCGGGGGGCGATGCTGGCGCTGGCGCACGCGCTGGCGTCGGCCAGGCTGGGGGGGGTGGCGGTCGCGGCGGGGGGTGGCTTGGTCGACGCCCTCCTCGCCGCCGCGGAGACGCACGTCGACCCGCCCGCCCGCCGCGCGTGCCTCGCCTCGGTGCGCCGCCTGGCGGCCGACGCGGCGGCGGCCCAGCCGCCCGCGCCGGGGCTCGCCGCGTTTCTGGCAGAGCGGGTGGCCGCGCGCGTGTGCCTCGCGGGGCTGGCCGCGCCCGCGCGCGGCGCGGCGCCCGCGCCGGGCGCGGCCCGCCCGCCGCCCGCGCTCGACCCGAGGGACGCGGCGGTCGCGGCGCTGGTGGGGGACGCCGCGAGGCTGCTGGTGGACGCGGCGGGCGCGCTGGCGGCGCTGGGCGCGCCACCGCTCGACGCGGCGGCGCTCGCCTCGGCCGCCGGCCTGCCGCCCGCGGCCGCGGCCGCCTTGGGCAACGCGGTGGCGGCCGGTGACGTCAAGGGCGCGCGCGCGGCGCTGCGCGGGGGCATGCTCGCCCTCGCGGGTGTGCTGTCGTCGGCCGGCGCGCGCGCGCGTGTCGCGGCGGCGCGCGAAGCGGCGGCGGCCGCGGCGGCGGGGGAGGGCGGGTGGCGGGGACGCTGTGCAGACTGAGCGCGGGCCGCGGTTGTTTCACGGAGTCGCGCGGGGCGCGGCGCGCGCCGCCGCCCCCACCCCCCGCGCCCCTCCCTCCCCCTCACAGTTTCCCCTCGCGCAGCTTCTTGCGCAGACGCATCTTCTGTGCCTTGGTCATGCCGTCCATGTCGAGGGCGGCGGGGGCAGCCGGAGGGGGCGGCGGCCGCGCGGCGCGCGGCGGCGGCGGCGGCGGGCTGGGGACAAATGGGGGGGGTCGGCGGTGTCGGCGCGCGCTCCCCGACACGGCCCGCGCACGCGTTCCGGGCGCCTCGCGGGCGCCGCAGCGCCGCCACCACCGCGGGCGGCCACGCACCGGAGGACGTGCGGGGGCGGCGCGTGATACGCCGGCCGCGCCGCTGGGGGCGCCCCACCGCCGCCCCGTCCCCCGCCAGGCGCGCCACGGCCGCCAGCGCCCCCGCGGCCGGGCGCGGGGCCGCGGCCCGGGGCGCCGTTGGCGCGCGGCGGCGCGGGCGCGGCGCCGGGCGGCGGCGGGCGGGCGCCGCCGCCGGGCGCCAGGCCGGGCACGTTGCGGTACTCGTCGGGAAAGTCGATGTGCTGGTGGATGGGGGAAAGGAGGTGTGAGCGCGCGGGCGGTGGGCGATCGGCGGCGGCGCGCTTCGCCCCCGCGCGGCCTCCCACCCCTCTTTCTTCACGCACCGCACACGTCGGCGGCTGCACCTGCAGCGGGCGCTCAAAGGGGCGCTGCGGCGGGTGCTGGATGAAGCCTGGGAAGGAGGGAGGGAAGAGGGCGGCGTCGTTGGCCCGCCGCCAGGCGCCCGCCCGGGCGGGGATACGGTCCAACCCCCGCAGCGGCTATGTGTTGTTTGCGCCGCATCGACGCCAGTGGCGCGCGGCCAGCAACCGCGCCTCCCGCCCCCGGATCGCCCCCCCCCCCCTTTTCTCTCTCACCGCTGCCGACGATCGGCGCGTCGATGCGCAGGGTGGCTTCATCGATGCGCTCCTGCTGCGTCTTGTTGCGGTGGGCCATGGCGGCGGGGGCGGCCGGGAGGCTGTGGAGAGAGGGACGGCCGCGCGCGCGGGCGCCGTCGCTCCACTCCCGCCTCCCCTCCCTCCCCTCGATCCAGCCATGCGCTCCAGCATCGCGTGCGCCACGTTGGCGCTGGCCGCCGCCGCGTCGGCGGCCGCGCAGGCGCCCCGCCCGCGCGGCGCGCTCGCGCCGCCCGCCGCGCCAGCCTCCCTCCCCCCCGTCCCCGGCGCCGTGTCCGCCTTTGGAGCGGCGCCACCTCCTCCACTGCTGTGCGGGAGTGAAGTAGAGTGCCGGGCGGCGTGCGAGGGCGGGGATGACTGGACGGCGCCCGGCGCATCGCGGCCCGACGCCGCGGCCGCCTCGGCCCAGGTGCGGTGGTTGGCGCGCCAGGAGGGTGGCCACGATTGTTGCATTGCTCCTGGAGGGGGCGCCCGATGAAGGCGGGGGGACGGGAGGGCGGGAGGGATCGTAACGGACGGGGAGGGGCGGCGCGGGGGCCGGCCGTCGACGCGCGCCGCGCGGCCCCGCCTAGCCCCCCCCCCCGACTCCTCCCCCCCCCACCCCCCAGCTCCTGGCCTGCGCCAACGCCATGCGCGTCCGCCCCAGCGCGTTCGCCAAAGAGCTGGCCGACGCGTGCGACGCGCGCGCGTGGCTCCCGGCCGCGGCGGCGTCCGCGCCGTCGCGCCGCGCGCTCGCCCCCTCGCCGCCCCTGGCCGCCGCCGCGTCCGCCAAAGCCGCCGGCATGGCGTCCAAAAACTATTTCGCGCAGGCGCCGCCCAGCGGCGCGGGGCCGGGGCCGGCAGAGACTGTGCGCGCCGCGCTCCCCGCCGCGCGCCGCGCCGGCGGTCTGATCGCCGCCGGCTGGCGGTCCCCGCTCGACGTCCTGACCCAGATGATGTGCTCGGACAAGCACCGGGAAGCGCTGCTGGTGAAACGGGGGGGGGGGGGGGGGGGGGGGTGGCGCGCGCGCGCCGGCGCGGCGCGCCCCCCCCCGTGGTTTCCGCGTTCCGCCACCCCCCAGTACTGGGGCGGCGACCGCGCCCCCCCCCCCCCCCCCCCCCCCCCCCCCCCCCCCCCCCCCCCCCCCCCCCCCCCCCCCCGCCCGCGCGGGGGCGCCCGCCCCCGCGGGGGGGGGGCCAGGCGCGGGCGCGCCGTCGCTGCGCGCCCACCCCCTTGCTTTCCTCGTTCCTCCTCCCCCCAGTACTGCGGCTTCGACCGCGCCGGCTGGGGCGCCGCCTTCCCGACCGCGGCCGCCGACTGGACGTCGTACTACGCCGCCTACATGGCGTGCGCCGACGGCCCGTGCGCGTGCGGGGGCGGGGGTGGCGCGGGCGACCCGGGTGGCGCGCGCGCGCCCGCCGCGCGCGCGCCACCGACCAACGCGACGTGGATCACGGTTGATGTCCGGGGGTCGCCCGCAACGTGGCGCGCGGCGCCAGCGCCGGCGGCGGCGGCGGCAACGACTCCGGCGGCGACGGCCGCGCCGCCGGCGACCGCCACCCCCGACCCGCCCGCCGCCGACCGCTCCAACCCGGGCGACCCCGCCGCCGGCCAACTGGGGCCGGGAGCGACGCCGACGCCGATGCGGGCGACGCTGCAGCCGGCGGCGCCCGCGGCGACGGCCGCGCCGCCGACCCCGACGCCGGCGGCGACCGCGGCCGCGACGCCAGCGCGGACGACGCCGCCGGCGACGGCCGCGCCGCCGCCGCCGCCGCCCGCGGCGACGCCGGCGCCTACGCGCGCCGCCAACCCCGCGCGCGCCCCTTCGCCCCGCCCGCCCGCCCTGTGCGCCGTCAACATGGCCCTGCCCGCTGGCGCGATGCCCGTGTCGCCCGCCACGTCCGTGCTCGTCTTTTTGGCGGGGCGGGCGGACGGCTTTGCCGCGGCCGACGTGCGCGCGACGCTCGCAGGCGGCGCCCCCGCCGCCGTCGCCGCCCCGCTCCCGCACGCGGGCGGCCACCTCATCCAAATCGCTGCGCCCTCCAACTACTCCGGCGTGGTCACGGTGTCGCTGCAGCCGGGGAGTGGCGGTGGTGGGGGCGGCGACGACCGCGCCGTCGCTCCTCTTCGGGTGCGCGTCGGGGGCGCGGCCCCGGTCGCGGTCGCCGTGGTCGCGCCCGCCGCGGTGTGGTGACGGGGGCGAGGGAGGCGGGAGGGCGGCGGCCGTTGTGTCAAAAGGAGGCGCGGCGTTGCCGGCGCCACGCGCCCGCCGCGCTGGCGGTTGTCACTCCTCCCGGCACTTCCGCCGCCCAGCCCGTCGCCGGCCAATGATGCGGCTCTCGGCCCGCCCCTGCGCCACGCCCCGCGCCGCCGGCGCGCCCCGCGCGCGCGCCGAGCGCCGCGCGGCGCATGCGGCCGCCGGGCCGCCCAAGCCGCCCGCGCCGCTCACGCCCCTGCCCACGGCCGCCGCGCTCTGGCTGCTCACCGCGGTGCCGGCGCTGGCTGCTGACGTGGCGGCTACCGCGCCCGAGGGCGGCGGGGGATTCGCCAAAGAGTCGTACTACGTCACCCTCGGCCTCTTCCTCCTGTCCTTGCCAGGTGAGAAGGGATAGTGGGGGCGTGGGAGGGTGGAAGCGGCGTGTGGCGAGGGGGGAGGAGCGCCTCGCCACGACCGCGCCGACCTCCCCACCCCCTGCCCCCTCCCAGGCCTCTGGTCCCAGATCAAGCGGGCGCCCAAGTCCAAGCGCGTGCGGCGCACGTACGAGGTGGCGGGCCCCGCGGCCGAGGGCGGCCCGTCGCTCGACGCGACGGCGCGCGCGATCTTTTCGCATTTCAAATCGTTCAACTACCGCGTCGCCGCCCAGGGCGACGTCATCCGCTTTGTCGGCACCTACCGGGCGTCCAAGGGGCAGGCGGCGGCGCTCGTGTTCTACGTGTTTTGCGGCCTCGCCTCGACCGCGCTCGTCCTCTCCATCGCCGCCCCTTTTGGCGGCGACGCCTGGTACGCGCTCACCGCCCTGTCCCCCCTGGCCGGCACCTACTACTGGGCGCGCGGGGAGCGGGAGGAGGAGGTGGCGGTCAAAATCGTGTCGTCCGACGATGAGACGACGGCCGACGTGACGGTCGACGGCGACGTCGAGGAGGTGGAAAGGCTGGCCAAAGCGCTGGGCCTCATGGAGAAGGGCAAGGTGTACGTCAAGGGGTTGCTCGGGTGAGGGAGACAGGGGGGAGGGAGAGCGCGTTGGGCGCGGTGCTGCAAGTCGCCCCACTCCGAACTCGTTAATCACGCCCCGTCGCCGGTGGCTGGCGCGGCGGCGTCGCGCAGGGCCAGGAAGGCGGCGCGGCACGCGGCGTCGCGCGAGACCGGCCCCGCGGTCGGCACACCGGCCGCCTTGCCCAGCAGCGTGGCAACCGGTCCATCGCTCCTCGCCCTCGGCGCCACCGCGGCCGCCCGCCGCGCCGCCGCCGCGTCGCGCGCGGCGGCCGCCGCCTCGCCGCGCTCGGCGCGCGTCAGGTCGCCGCGCGCGGCCAGGAGGCGTTCAAGCATGGACGAGGGGATGGTGGGGGCGGCTGTGAGCAGGGAGGTGGCGGCCAGGCGCAGGGAGTCGGCGTCGGGGCCGTCGATCAAGGCGGCGATGTCGACGAGCGGCCGTACCGCGGCCGCCACCGCCGCGGGCCGCGCGCCCCACGCGGTGAACGCGGCCTCCAGATCCGCCGCATCCGTGCGCAAGCGGGCGGCGTCGGCTGACGAGGGGGTCTTCGACAGCGTCAGCGCGACCGCCCCCACCGTCGCCGCGGCCGTCGCCAGCACCCGCTCCGCCACGCGCACGAACAGCGCCTTTTCCGCCAGCGCTCGATAGTCTTCCAAGTAGTCGCCCAGGGTGGCCACGAGGGACGCGGTGACCGACCCGTCGCGCCAGTCGGGCCCCGCGCAGACGCGGGCGGCGAGCTCCCCCAGCCCCGCGTCGCCGAACACGCGCGCGGCCAGGGCGCGGGCGGCGCCCGCCGCCAGGTCGGCAAAGCCGCGCGCGGCGGCGTCGACGTCGAGGCGGTGGCGGAGGGCGGGGGTCAGCGACGCGTCGACGCGGTCGGCGAACTCGGCAGACTCTCGGTACGACGCGGCCGCGTTGTTGGCCAGGGCGGTGAGCTGGGCGTCGTCCAAAAGGGGGAGCGGGGCGGGCGGCGGGACCGAGGGCGGCGGCGTCGGCGGGGCGCCACCGGCGCCGCGCGCGGCCGCCCCTCCTCCTCCCGCCCCCGCCACCACCGCCGCCAGCGCCAGTTGGTATTCCTGCATCACCCCCACGACATCCGTTGCCACGCCGAGCACGAGGTCGCCGTCCGTCGCGGCGGCGGCGGCGGCCAGCTGGTCGTGCGCGGCGCGAAAGAAATCCGCGCCGCCGGGCGTGTAGAGGCGGCCGTCGGGGCGTTGGCGGGGGGCGGCGGCGAGGTCGGAGGCGAGGATGTTGCGGCACCAGCCGGCTGGGGAGGGGGGGAGGCAGACGGGGGGGGAGGTCGGCGCCTGGTCGCGGCCGCGACCTCTACCCCTCCCTCTTCCCTCCCTCTCACCGAGCG
>Ga0315287_10009018_pt1 | contig 10088 bp, 9 predicted proteins | sample YL17G11_0_MG_FD_205037 | JGI IMG/M metagenome (GOLD analysis project Ga0315287, IMG submission 205037) | Sediment microbial communities from Yellowstone Lake, YNP, Wyoming, USA - YL17G11_0 | ecosystem: Environmental > Aquatic > Freshwater > Lake > Sediment | place: USA: Wyoming | collected... | reverse complement strand
TAACTCTGTGAAGCAACACCTTTTCATCAAACCATTTTTCATGAATTTTGGACTTAAACCTTTTAAGGTCTTCCGGACACCCGCCCTGATCCCTTAAAAGCGCGGTAAAGAAGACCTTTTCAAAAGCATTATTATGTTTTATTAACATTTATTTTATACCATTCGTAGGTCAATTTAATTCCTCTTTCTAGATCAATCTTTGGCCTCCAGCCCATATTTAATAATTTTGTAGAATCCAAAAGCCTGTGCGGCATGCCATCGGGTTTATCTTTCTCGAAAGTAACCTTCCCTTTAAACAAAGCAACATCTTTTATCCTTTGCGCCAAATCCTTTATAGAAATCTCAATTCCCGTGCCGATATTAATTATTTCGCTTCCGCTGTAATTTTTCATCAAAAAAATTAAAGCATCCACTATATCATCTATAAAAATAAATTCTCTTTTTGGCTTACCTGATCCCCATATCTTTACCTTTTTACCGCAGAACTTCTTTATTAAAGCCGCCATAGCATGGCCATTGATATCAAAATGGTCTTTCGGGCCGTAAATTGTCGCAGGAACAACAGAAATAAAATTAGTTTTATATTGCCGGTTGTATGCCTGGCACATCTTGACGCCGGCTATCTTAGCTACAGCAAATGGTTCGTTTGTCGGCTCTATCGGTCCAGTAAGTAGGTATTCTTCTTTCATAGGCTGAGGGCAGTATTTCGGATACATACATGCGCTTCCCGGGAAAAGTAATTTTTTCACTTTATATTTATATGCCGCATGAATTACATTTGCCTGAATAACGCAGTTCTGATAGATAAAATCAGCGGGATAAGCATTATTCGCATAAATTCCGCCCACTTTCCCTGCCAAAAGAAAAACATACTCCGGTCGCAGTTCTTTAAAAAATTTATCTACCTTGTCCTGATCAGTCAAATCCATCTGGCTATGCGTCCTTAAAATCAGATTTCTAAAACCAAGCTCTCTAAGCTTGCAGGCTAATGCGTCGCCGACAAAACCTATGTGTCCGGCAACATATATGCGTGATTTTTTTTGCATTTTATTTTACCTTGGTATCGATAAATGATTTTAACGTCCTGAATATATAATCTATATGCTCGTTATTTATATCCTGATGCACGCCGATATGAAAGCCGTGATTCCCTATATACTCAGCATTAGGGAACTCTCCGAGTTTGTATCCAAGATAGGCAAAACCGGGGCATTGCGTAGGCATAGAGGAAAAAAGATCCCTCGTGTCTATCTCATGTTTATCAAGATAATCCACCAGCTCATCGCGAGTAAATGGGGCATTTTCCTTAACAATTATAGGGAAGGCATGCGGCCCAATTCTCTCATCTTCATCCTCTTGTATAGTAAAAAGATATTTACTAAGCTCTCCAAGCCTCTTAATCATAGCAATAAGATTATGGTGCCTCTTATTGATAATCTCATGATACTCGCTAAGGCTACCTAATCCCACTGCTGCCTCAAGCTCATTCATTTTCGATGAATAACCAACTCGCTCAAAAATAAACCGGATATCCTTACCGTATTTGAATCTCTTTTTGCAATATCCAGAAGTAGTATTTAAAACGCAAATTTTACATTTACAAGCCCGTCCATGGCTACGAAGCGATCTTAATATTTCCGCAAACTCAGGCCTATTTGTAACCACTACACCACCCTCTACCGTCGTAATTATGTGAGCGACGTATAGACTGAAGGCGGCCATGTCCCCTAAAGTCCCTATATTCCGTCCTTTATATTTCGCGCCGTGGGCTTCCGCAGCGTCCTCAATGACAAATATCTTATGTCTCTTCGCTATCCGGTTTATCTCATCCATCGCGGCCGGCTTGCCCATCAGATGAACAGGCATTATTGCCCGTGTCTTTTTTGTTATAGCGGCTTCTATCTTTAAAGGATCTATATTTAATGTCGCCCTATCTATATCTACGAATACCGGAACAAAGCCTGCCTGCAAAACTGCATTGCCAGTTGCAACAAAGGAGAGGGCAGGAACGATAACCTCATCTCCCCTGCGAGCCCCAAAATCATGTAATACAGCGAGCGCCAGCGCATCAGCATCTCCGCCGCTCGAAAGCGCCACGGCCTCTTTTGCGCCGACAATCCCGGCGAATCTTTTTTCAAAGATACTGACGAACTTGCCGCTGGAGACCCGATTTGATTCAAGGGCTTCCTTGATAAGTTCTTTAGACCTCTTATTTATTTTTACTGTTCCAAACGATACTTTCATCTCTTTCGGAAATCCTTTCTCCATATCCCTCTAAAAATACGGCTCATTGTCAATATGACTCCGAGAAGCCCGCTCTTCTTAATCATCGGTATTATCCTCCACGGCGCAGAATATATGCTTACAAATCCGTCGTTCTGCAGCTCGATAAGATCTTCCGGGGAAAGATCGTTGACCGCCATGACCGCTGAACCATAACGGCGGTATTTTGAAAAATCTTCTGTTATCAGCTTAAGGCCATGCTCGCCTCTTTTTGCCATAGTGAAAAGTTCTGTCCCGGGATAGGGAGTAGCGATGCTGAAATTGGCCTGATGGATCTCCCGCGCGCTTTTCAAAAAGGCGAGTGTCTTGCCTACGGTCTCCCGCGTTTCGCCGGGAAGACCCAGCATCACCGAATTCAATGTCTCGATCTTATACTTATTTGTGATACGGTTCGCTATTGTATAACTTTCAAGCGGGACATCCTTTTTGATGATCCTGCGTATCTCCGGATCCACCGTCTCAAGCCCGAAAGAGAGCCGTATCAAGCCGGCTTTTGCCATTCTTGAGATAAGCTCGTCATCAACAAGATTCGCCCGCGTGCTGCCTTCAAATGTGATTGACAGTTTCTCCTTGTCGATCATGTCGCATATCTCAAGTATATATTTACGGTCTAAAGTAAGCGTGTCATCAAGAAATATGAAATGTCTGATATTGTAATCTGAGATCACGCCATTGATCTCATCGATGACTGATCGGGCTTTGCGCCTTTTTACTTTGCTTCCGAAGACATCAGTACTGCAAAATACGCACTTGAAAGGGCAGCCTCGCGTGGTCATGATGGTAGTGAAATTTCTCTTCCCGCGCATGGTCCCGATGATATACCGGTCCATTTTCAACAGATGCCTCGCCGGAAACGGTATGGAGTCGATATCATCTATATTGTCCTGCATGCCGGTGGATATTATCCTTCCGCCGTCCCTGAAAAGGATGCCTTCGACATCCGATATATCCTTTTTTTCTTCAAGGTATTTTATAAACTTTGGCCACGACACTTCCGCCTCACCGATAAACGCATAGTCAAAAGGATCGGCAAAACCTATCTCTTTAAGAACAGTGATATGATGCCCGCCTATTATTATGGGAATGCTTTTGTCCGCTGCCTTAAGTTCCCTTGCGAGTTCGACCGCCAGATGATAAAAAGGCGTGGTCGCAGTTATCCCGATAATGTCTGGGGCAAATACCGCAACTTCCTCCAGGGTCTTTTTCAAAGATAGATTTTCGGCTTCGGCGTCGATTATCCTCACTTCGTGCCCGTCTTTTTCAGCAATAGCAGCCAAATATGCAAGGTTTAAAGGAGGCCAAACGGACGCTTTTTTGGCGAAGTGGGAAAATATACCGTATTCGCCCGTCCAGCTAGGAAATAGTAGTGCTATCCTCATCTTTTATGAACTCCGGTCAAGAACACCTTTGCCTTTTCAAGCCTTTCAGGGGTACCGATATCGACGACCTCGCTATCGACAACGTATCCATAAATCCCTTTACCTACCATCGACGGAAATAGGTCATACTCTATCGAAAATAAAGTATCAGGCGGTATATGGCTAAATACACTACTGTCAAAAGCATATACGCCGGCGTTCATATAAACCTCATCCCCAATGCCGTCTTTTTCGCTGAACGCAATGATCTCGCCTCTTCCACTCACCCTTACCGACCCTGTATCGTCTCGTTTAGCAGCTTTTGTCAGCACGATAGAGACAGCTGCCCTTTTCTTATCATGAAACTCGAGAAATCTCCCGAGGTCTATAGAGAGAAAAGAGTCGCCGTTCATCACTAAAAATCTGTTGCTTTTAATAGAGCTCTCGGCATTTTTAATTGCACCACCAGTTCCCAATAACTTCCCCTCGTGCTCTTCCGAAAAAACTATCGTGACATCACTCTTATGCGCCCGAAAGTGGTCTTCTATCGCTTCTTTTTTGTATCCTACGCATAGGACAAAACGCCTGAGACCAAACGACGAGATATGTTCTATAAGAATGTCCAAAAAGGGCCTATTGCCAATCATGACCATCGGTTTTGGAATATCTTTCGTTATGGCGCCAAGCCGCCTGCCAATCCCCCCGCAGAGTATAACCGCATCGATCTTCTTCAAAAAGCTATAACCTTTCATTGGCCCTTATTTTATAGCTGAATCTCTATAGAAAATTATCTGACTTCCCTGATTTTCGAATCTAAATTTAACGCGGAGCAGTTTACTCAATTTTTTCCCTACTCTTTCCTGAAATTTCGGCTTCACAAAAAACAGTATAAAGCCGCCGCCCCCGGCCCCCAGAAGCTTACCCCCTGTTGCACCGGCGCTCAGGGCCATGTCATAGATAGAATCTATTTCAGGCGTGGATATTTTATCTGTAAGAGATTTTTTCAGTACCCATGATTCATAAAGTAATTTTCCAAATTTTGTTATATCAGAACTATCTGTTAATATGTTCTTGGCGTCATCGACCAGACTATGTATCCTGCCAAGTTCGTTCTTCTTATGAACGGTATTTTTGATCTGCTTCTTGGCAATACGGGAAGCTGTACGGGAAAAACCCGTGAAGAATAACATTAGATGACTCTCCAGTTCATGCAATCTGCCTTTGCTTAAGATAATGGGTTCAACGCTGAAGCCTCCGTCCTTTTCAAAATTTATCTTATTGAAACCTCCGTAGGATACGGCTACCTGATCTTGTGACCCGACGCTCTCTTGAAGAATATGCCTTTCGACATATATAGCCTCTTTTGCCAAACGGTGTTTTGTGGGCATCACGCCTTTTAAGGCATATAAAGAATTTAAAAGGCCCACCGTAAAGGCTGAGCTTGAACCTAAACCAGTCCTTGCAGGAAGGTCACCGTCATGATGGACTTCAACGCCGTTTTTGATCTTCATAAACTCCAATATCGCTCTCGCGGCCGGATGGCGAATATCTCTTATCCGATTCACCGTGTCGATCTTTGAATAGACTATCCTGTGCTTGTGTTCAAAAAAAGGCGGCAAATGCCTGCATGTAAGATAGCAATATTTGTCTATCGTTGTAGATAATACCGCTCCACCGTGTTCTTCATACCATATGGGATAATCGGTGCCGCCTCCAAAAAACGAGATCCTAAAAGGGGTTCTGCTTATAATCATTCTAGTATCTTCCTCCTTAATTTAGTCTGAGCCATCTCTTCTATATGAGTCCTTAAATTTGGCCCAAATTTTTTCGCAACCATATTTAAATAAACCAGATTGTTAAAAAATTTATGAAATGCCTCATCCCTGAACTCCAGTACTTCTTTAGCGCTGACATGTTTTGTAGGAAGAGGAAACGTTTCGTAAGAATGCTGGGAAAAACCATGCCATTCTTTAGGAAGTGCCCATCCTTCTTTCTTTGCAATTTCATAAAGTTTTGAACCCGGATAAGCCATAGCGCAATAAAAATTTGCAAATTCGCAATTAAGCTCTATTGCCATGTCAAGTGTTTCCTCCATCGTTTCTAGGGTATCATCCGGAAGACCAAAGATAAAATTACCTATAACTCTAATACCTGCACCCTGAATATTTTTTACCACATTCTTTATATCTTTTATCCTCATTTGTTTGGATGCACCGTCTCTTACACCTGAATTTGCGGATTCAATACCCAAGGCCAGCCAATTTATCCCTGCTTTTTTCATTCTTTTTAAATTCTCACTTTTTACAGTGTCGACCCTGGCATATGCCCAGATGTTCAGTTCATGGCCTTTTTCAATCAATAAATCTACTATTTTCATGTAATGTTTTTCATCCAGGACAAATAACTCATCGACAATTTTGATATTCTTAACCTTATATTTCTTAACCAAAAGCTCTATCTCTTGGACTACTAATCCCGGGCTCCTGTATCTTATCCCGGGTTTTCCAAACGGCGCATTGATACAGCAAAAAATACAGTTATAGGGACAACCTAAACTTGTGTATATAGCTGCATAAGGCTTTCTATTTTCAATATCATCGAAGCAATGCCAATTATGCGCTTTATATTTATCCATGGGTAATAAATCCCAGGCAGCAATGGGCAACATTTTATCTAAATCTTTAATGTGTTCTGGGCGTGGATTGTTCTTAATTGCGCTATTTTCCCTAAACCAAAGGCCAGACACACCTGTAAAATCGGAACTATTAGACTTCAATACACCGATAAGCTCAAGCAACGTGCGGGGCCCTTCTCCGTCTATAACGAAATCCACAAACTCATCCTGAATAGTCTGCAAAGGAAGCGCCGAAGGATGAAGCCCGCCTATAGCAACCTTGACAGAAGTATTTTTCTTAATTGCCTTACAAATTCTGCCGGCAATGGTCATATTCTGAGTAGACGCAGAAGGCTGTGATCCATAAACTATCACTGCGGACAATAAAGGATTTAGCTGCTTAATCCTTATTGCGGTCTCCTCCGAAGTGATGCCTTCAGCATTTGCATCGATAATCGCCACTTCGTATTTGTTGTTTCTTAAAAAAGCGGCTATTACGGCAACCCAAAAAGGCGGCTCAACTGCAGAATAATCTCTCCCCAGGCCCTGGTAGACCTGTTTTTTATCTCCCGGATTTATCAATACAATATCTAGTTTTTCAGACATCAAGATTACCTTAATAATGCTTTAATATTTTTTATAATACTGCCTTCGTCTAGCTTATTTAGCTTGTGCAGATAATCCCTGCTGCCGATATCAAAAACGTAACGCTGCGAAAAGCCCATATTTTTAAACTTTATTCTTATGTTTTTACGGTTTATTAATTGCAAAACCAAACTATCTAATCCCCCGTTATTGATAAACCCCTCTTCCAGAGTAATCACTGCCTGATATTTTCCTAACGCCTTCATAAATAACGCTTCGTTTAAGGGTTTTATCAAGAAAACATCAATAACTCCGATATCAATACCGTCTTTACTTAACCTTTGTGCGGCCTGTATGGCCTTATGCGTCATAATACCCGTAGAAACCAGGCATAATTTTTTACCTTTTTTTAACTCGGATAAACCTCTTTCAATTTTAAAATCTTTTATTGAATTATAAATTTGAGGCAAAGGCTTACCATCCAGCCTGATATATTTGGGTTTCTTGACTCTTATAGAATAGTCTACGAATCCTTGAGCTAATACCCAATCGCTGGGAGAGAATACTTCTAGATTAGGTAAAACTTTCATGATGGTAATATCTTCCAGGCAATGGTGCGTTGGGCCGGATACATCATAACTTAGGCCAGCTCCTACACCGACTAAGTTAACATTAATTTCTCTGAGTTGAGCGTGTAAAGACAGATTTATCCTTATTTGTTCATACGCCCTCATGGTCAGAAACGGCGCGATTGCGTAGGCATAAACCGTAAAGCCTTCCAGCGCCAGGCCCGTAGATACGTTAATAAGATTTTGCTCGGCAATGCCCACGTTAATAAACCTGTCTTTAAAATCTTCTTTTAATTTATCTAGTTTGGGAGAGCCAAAATCAGCGCAGAGAAAGAAAATATTTCTATCATCGCGCATGCGATAATAAACCTGCTCAATAAACACATCCCGCATTACCTTTGTTTCCATATTATTCCAAGTCTACGATTAAGCCTTGAGCTTCTTCCGGCTTCAGGTTTTTTATATGGCTTAACGGATCTGTCTCGAGGCGAGATACGCCTTTTCCTTTTACAGTATTAGCAATTAATACCTTCGGCATTCCGCCTGCTGTTTCTTTAAAGCTCTGCAAAGCGTTATATAACTCTTCTACATTATGCCCATCAGCAATCTTTACATTCCATTTAAAAACTTTAAACTTCTTATCCAAAGGTGACAAGTCAATAATATTTCTACAGAAATCAAGCATACATACCTTATTATTATCTACGATAAGTACCAGATTATCTATTTTATGCATTCCGGCAAACATAACTGCCTCCCACACAGAACCCTCATTCAACTCTCCGTCCCCCATTAATACAAATACAATTTCTTTTCGCTTTTTTCTTTTTAAAGCCAAGGCAATGCCGCAGGCAACTCCCAGGCCATGCCCCAAAGAGCCATTTATTGTTTCAAAACCGGGAATAACAGAATCAGGTATACCGCCAAGAATGCAGCCCTCTTTGCAGACCCTGCCTAGGGTTTCTTTTGGTAAAAAACCTAAATCCGCCAATACAGGATAAAAAGATATTGCCCCATGGCCTTTGCTAATAATAAACCTATCCCTATTCTCCGATCTAGTATCCTTAGCGTTAAATCTTATCAATTTACCGTAGTATAAGACTGTAAATATCTCCACCGCCGATAAAGACGAGGCAAGGCGTGTTTCCGCAGCCACCTTATGTATCCTTAAAGTCTCCTTTCTTACCCAACGGGCTTTATCTTCTAGGAATTTAAAAAGCTTTTCTTGATTAGACATTTCCATATACATTATTGGAAATTATTTTATAGCCTTTTATAAGCTCTCTTATCCCCATTTCAAGAGAGTATAATGGCTTGAATCCGGTTTGCTCAATTTTCTCATTCGAAACAATATAATCCCGCTTATCAAGATCCTCTCCCACGGGGGATTCCAGGTAGACAAAATCAGCAACCTGCTCTTTTATCTTTGCGCAAAGTTCCAGCTTAGAAATATTTACTTCAGACAAACCTACATTATACGGTTCATTCTTCATTTTAGTAAAATTATCCATAGCGTGTATAAACACTCTTACCACATCGCGCACGTGGATATAATTTCTCTTGAAATGGCCTTCAAAAACAACCACAAACCTATCCCTCACCGCCCTGTAGGTAAAATCATTTACCAATAGATCAATCCTCATTCTCGGAGACATGCCAAAAACAGTGGCTAAGCGGAAACTGATGGAATTACCCCTATCAAGGATTATCTTTTCCGCTTCCATTTTAATTTTCCCATACAAAGTAATCGGATTTAAAGGGCTTTCCTCAGTGCAATAAACTCCCTTTTGGCCAACGCCATAACCGCTATTTGTTGTAGGTATGATTATCCTTTGTTCTTTGGAAGCAAGTTTTGCAATAGAAGCAACTGCGTCTCTGTTAATAGTTACGGCTCCTATTTTATCCCTGCTGCACAGCGGAGCGCCAACTAATGCTGCCAAAGGAATGATATAATCTGCTTTCTGCAGAACTTCTTTTAAGATACTTTCATCACGGGCATCCCCTCTTACCACATCAAAATTATCATTTGCAGTGCATTCAAGCAAGGAGTTCTGCCGATACATAAAATTATCCAATACCGTAACCTTGTATCCGGTTCTTAGAAGCTCCGGGACAAGCACAGATCCTATATAACCGGCTCCGCCGGTAACCAATACCTTCATCTTTTCACATCTCCTTTACAGATTTAATAATGTCGTCCTTATCGGTATATTTTTCATGGCTGCCATTATGTATGAGCTATTCTTTGCGCCATTCTGTTAAGGCGTGGTTATGGTACCTGACCTCTCTTTTGAGTTTCAGGTATTTCGCGATTCTGTTGTGCATATCCTGCAAGTCATAAGGTATAGTATCCAGGTGATGTTCCTGGATTACCTTCTTCCCGAAGCCCATCAACGTCCAAAGGATATATCTGTCATTTCTTATCGGCAGATCCACGAACACCTGTTTGATATTTGAAGAGATTATCCATTTCAATATATCATCAAGCTCCTCATGAGTCACATGTTCAAAGCTTGATACGGAGAAAAAGAGGTCCGGATCGGTCTTCCTGTAATCATCCACATCGGTATAGTCAGTGATTAAATCGTATCCGATGTATTTTAGACCTTTCGGCAAAAAATCTTTGAGGCGTTGCTGCCCGCAGCCGAAATCCAGCACCGTCCCTTCCTTGATCTCTAT
>Ga0315287_10009013_pt1 | contig 10090 bp, 8 predicted proteins | sample YL17G11_0_MG_FD_205037 | JGI IMG/M metagenome (GOLD analysis project Ga0315287, IMG submission 205037) | Sediment microbial communities from Yellowstone Lake, YNP, Wyoming, USA - YL17G11_0 | ecosystem: Environmental > Aquatic > Freshwater > Lake > Sediment | place: USA: Wyoming | collected... | reverse complement strand
GATGTCGGCCGGGTCGCCCGAGAGCGCTGCCCAGCGGAACGGCCCCTTGCCTTCGCAAAACAACGGCCGGATGTACTCGGGGACAAACCCCGGGATGTCGAACGCGTCGGCGATGCCGCCTTTGACCGCCTGGGCGCGGATGTTGTTGCCGTAGTCGAAGACAATCGCGCCGCGCTTCCGCAAGTCCAGCATCGCGCGAACGTGCGTGGCCATGGCGGCCACTGACCGCTCGATGTACTCCCGGGGCGCGCGGTGGCGCAGCGATTCGGCGTCGGCCAGGCTCATGCCGTTCGGCACGTAGCCGTCGAGCGCGTCGTGGGCCGAGGTCTGATCGGTCACCACATCGGGCACGAACCCGCGGACAACCAGTGCCGGCAGGATGTCGGCCGCGTTGGCACAGAGCGCCATCGATCGCGCCGTGCCGTCCTGCCGCCAGCGCGTCACGGCAGCCAGCGCGGCATCGAGACTGTCGGTGGCCTCGTCCACGTAGCGGGTCGCCAGCCGCCGCTCGATCCGGTGCGGATCGACTTCGACCACCAGCGCCGCGGCGCCATTCATCGTCGCGGCGAGCGGCTGAGCCCCGCCCATCCCACCGAGGCCAGCCGACACGAACACCCGGCCGGCGAGCGTGCCCGCGAAGCGCTGGCGCGCCACTTCGGCCAGTGTCTCGTACGTGCCTTGCAGGATGCCCTGCGTGCCGATGTAGATCCAGCTGCCCGCCGTCATCTGCCCGTACATCGTCAACCCGCGATCCTCGAGATCGCGGAAGTTCTCGATGGTCGCCCAGGCCGGCACGAGCAGTGCGTTGGCGATAAGCACGCGCGGCGCGCCCGGGTGGGTGCGGAATACGCCGACCGGCTTCCCCGACTGCACGAGCAGGGTCTCATCGTGGCCCAGCGCCCGCAGCGATGCGACGATCGCGTCAAATGCGTCCCAGCTGCGCGCAGCCCGGCCCGTGCCGCCATACACAATCAAGCGGTCGGGGTCTTCGGCGACCTCGGGATCGAGGTTGTTCATCAGCATCCGGAGGGCGGCTTCCTGCTGCCACCCCTTGCAGGACAGGACCGTTCCGCGGGGCGCACGCACTGGACGGGCAGACGACGGATTCATGATGGCACCTGGATAAGGTTCTCGGGTATGCGCCCTAGAACTTATGAAGACCTGAGGCCGTTGTCAACCTACCCACCCGAAACCCATGCGATTCCGGGTCCTGTGCTAACATCACCGGCTGGCTTTCGAGGAAGGGGCTGATCCGTGCAGGAGCAGGAACGTCCATGAATATCGCCGTAGTCGGGGCGCAATGGGGCGACGAGGGCAAGGGGAAGGTCGTCGATTTGCTGGCACGGCGGTTCTCGATGGTCGCCCGGTACCAGGGGGGCCACAACGCCGGACATACGGTGCACGTGGGTGGCAAGCGGTTCGTCCTTCGGTTGATCCCGTCCGGCATCATGAATCCCGGCGTGACCTGCGTCATCGGCAACGGCCTCGTGGTGGATCTGAAGGCCTTGTTTGACGAGGTTGAGGAACTGAGGCGGGCGGCGATTTCGGTGGACGGCCGGCTGTTTGTGAGCGACCGCGCCCACGTGATTCTGCCGTTTCACCGCGACCTCGACAAGCTCAGCGAAGCCAGCCTGGGAGATCGGAAGCTCGGGACGACCTCGCGGGGAATCGGGCCTGCGTACGAAGCCAAGATCGCCCGTCGTGGACTTCGTACCTGCGACCTCGCCGATGCGGAATTCGTTGAGGAACACATCCGGCAGGCGCTCGACGCGCTGAATCTGGCGAATGAGGACGCTCACTACGATTGGCGCGAAATGGTCGGCGCGACACTCGCGCTCGGCGAGCGTCTCCAGCCGATGCTCGTCGATGTCTCGGTGCTGCTGGCCGGCGCGATGAGGGCGGGGAAGTCGATCCTGTTCGAAGGGGCGCAGGGCACGATGCTCGACGTGGACCACGGCACGTACCCCTACGTCACGTCGTCGAGCGCGACGGCTGGCGGTGCGTGCACCGGCCTCGGTGTCGGGCCTGGGGCGATTGGAGCCGTGATCGGCATCGCGAAGGCGTACACCACGCGGGTGGGGGAGGGGCCGTTCCCAAGCGAGCTGCACGACGCGTTCGGGACGGTTCTGCGTGAGAAGGGCCAGGAGTTCGGCGCCGTGACCGGCAGGCCGCGCCGCTGCGGCTGGTTCGACGCCGTGGTGGTGCGTCATGCCGCGCGCGTGAATGGGCTCGATGGACTCGCTCTGACAAAGCTCGATGTGCTCGACGGACTCGACAAGGTGGAGATCTGCGTCGGCTACCAGATTGACGGCATGTCGGTGACGGAGTTCCCCGCCGATCTTCGTCGCGTCCGGCGTGCGGTGCCCGTGCTCGAATCGATGCCGGGCTGGAAGACGCCTACCGCCGGGTGTCGCGACTTCGGCTCGCTGGCTCCAGAGGCCAGGGCATACGTGGTCCGCCTCGAGGCGCTGACCGGCGTGCCGGTGTTGCTGGTGTCAACCGGCGCCGCGCGCGAAGACACGATTATCAGAGACGATCCACGGGCTATCGAGTGGTTTGGGACACGCGCCGCCGAGCGGGTCTAGTTAGTACTTCACGTGGACGATTCCAGGTTCACTGCGATCCTGAAGCGTCAGCGCGTAGATCGCGGCCAGCTCTGAGGTCCGGGGTTCGGCGATCGCGCCATCCACTTCCGACAAGAACTCATCGTCGTTGACCAGCGGACGGTTCGTGCCAACCGCGCGCATCACTGGCACGGACCGCTGCCCACTCGCGGCCGTGGCGACGGTCTTATGCGAAGCGGACCAGCTGCCGCCGGCGAAATCAAACACATCCAGGTAGCGCCCGGCCGTGACGCCGATCATCACGCCGGCAATGGCCGCGGCCGCGACCCAGCGCATCATCGGCCGGGCATGCAGGGGATCGTGCCCGGCGGCTGCCGCCGCAGGGAACGCCAGAATACGGGCGCCGTTCTGAGCTTCGATGCGCCGCATGATGCGCTCGCGCTGGTGCGCAAGCCGATCGGCCGTGAAGGCGGCATCGACGCGTTCGACCACCAGGTCGCGGCTCTCATCGAGCGCGGCGCCGAGCGCGCGATAGCTGGCGTGGCACGACGAACAGTGCGCCAGATGCCGCAGCAACGGCTCGTCGGCCGCTTCCAGCACTTCGAGGCCCCGTTCGGCCAGGTAGCGCCGAACCAGCCCGTCGTCGTCCAGATGTCGCTTATCGGCGAACACGGCTTCCCTCCAGCGCCGCTTTCAACTTGCGCAGCGCCCGAAAGAGATGAACTCGCACCGTCGATTCACTGAGCCCGGTCAAGGCTCCCACTTCCCGCGGCGACTGGCCTTCGACATGGCACAGCAGCAGCACCGTTCGTTGGCGTGCCGGGAGGGCGTCGATCGCCGTCATCACCGTTCGCCGCGTTTCCGCACCGAGCACCAGCTCTTCCGGCGTCGGCGCATTCGAGACGGCGCGCTCGACGCGCGAACCGTATTCGGGATGATCGTCAATCCCGCTCAGTTCCCACCGCTCGCGCCGCCGCCGCGCCTTCTTGCGATCCCGGCAGGTGTTGGCCAGGATGCGCGTGAACCACGCCTCGAACGACAGGTCTTCGCGGTACGACGTGATATGCGTGAAGACCTTGACGAAGGCGTCCTGTACGGCTTCGTCGGCATCCGAAACGTCCCTCAACAGGTATAACGCCAGTCTGGACGCCTGTCGCTGCTGGGCGGCCACCAGATCGGCGAAGGCTTCGTGGGCCTTCGCCATCTCGCCCGACAGAACCAGAGCCTTGACCCGACGGGCCTCCGCCGAACTGCTCGGCTTGGTCTGGTCAACCGGGGGGATCGGGTGGGAACACGATTCTCCGACCAGATCGCCACCCGGAGACCCCAACTTGGCGCCGAACCAGGACCCCGGCCTTCCAGTCACTGCCCTCTACACCTGTTTTACGCCTGGAGCGCAGGCTTCGTTTACCGTTTCCCTCGAGATCGCGGCTGCCAACAGATGCGATCGAGCTGATCCTACCCGATAGCGTGCCTGCCGCGCCAACATATTGAGCCGGAGAAGGTTAGGGGATGTTGGTGATTCGGGCGAAAGTCGTGTCGGCTATACTCGTGGCTGGCGCGTTGCCCGATCTTCGGCGGATGCGGCGCGCCGGGCCCGCTATGTACGAACCAGTCATCGGCCTCGAGGTGCATGCCCAGTTGCAGACAGCGTCCAAGCTGTTTTGCGGCTGCGCGACCTCTTGGGCCGCCCCGCCCAATACGCAAACTTGCCCCGTGTGCCTCGGGCTGCCCGGCGCGCTTCCCGTGCTCAACGAGCGGGCGGTCGATCTGGCGGTGGTGGCTGCTCTCGCGCTCGGGTGCCGCGTGGAGCGCGAATCGGTGTTTGCGCGCAAGAACTATTTCTATCCCGACCTGCCGAAGGGTTACCAGATTACCCAGTACGATCGGCCGCTCGCGCTCGACGGGCATCTGCAGTGGACCGACGACGGACAACCTCATCGGGTCCGCATCATCCGCGTTCACATCGAAGAAGATGCCGGCAAGTCGCTCCATGAGGGCTTCGCGGATGCCGATCGCGCGACCTGCCTCGATTTCAACAGGAGCGGCCTTCCGCTCATTGAGATCGTCACCGCGCCCGATCTCGGCTCCGCCGACGATGCGGCGGAGTGCTTCCGCCGCCTCCGCGCGCTGCTGGTCGCCATCGGCGTGTCGGACGGCAACATGGAGCGGGGCAATCTGCGCTGTGACGCGAATGTCTCTGTGCGCGTCCGGGGCACCGCGACACTTGGCTCGCGAACCGAAATCAAGAACCTGAATTCCTTTCGCTTCGTCGAGCATGCGCTGGCGCATGAAATTGATCGCCAGACCCGCGTACTCAACGGCGGCGGGACCGTCCATTCCGAGACGCGGCTCTGGGACGAGCGCACGGGCGAGACCGTGGTGATGCGGGGCAAGGAAGAGGCCGACGACTACCGGTACTTTCCGGAACCCGACCTGCGACCGCTGTTGGTGAGCGACGAGGCCATTGCGGCGCTGCTGGCGTCGTTGCCGGAACTGCCCGGTGCGCTGCGCGAACATCTGGCGTCGCGCTACGGCATGACGGGCGACGACCTGGAGGCCCTCGCCGGGTCGCCCGGGCTGGCGGCGCTGTTTGAACAGACGGTTGCGAATGGAGCCGACCCCGCCGCGGCGGCCGCCTGGATTAGAGGTGAGTTGGCTCGCCGACTGCACGAGAGCGGGTGTCCGATCGACGCGATGAAGGTCACGCCATCTTCCCTGGCACGTCTGATTGAGATGGTGTCGTCGGAAACGCTCTCGAACTCGGCTGCCAAGCTCGTGCTGGCCCGCATGTTCAGGACCGGTGAGACGCCTGATGCGGTCGCTGCCGCCGAGCATCTCGCGCAGGAATCGGATGTCGACGCACTTCGGCTGCTGGTAGACGACGTCCTGGCGAAGTACCCCGAACAGGTGGCGCAGTTCCGCGCGGGACGTCGTGGTGTGGCCGGCTTCCTGGTCGGCCACGTGATGAAGGCCAGCCAGGGCCGGGCTAACCCGAGGATGGTCGACCAGCTGGTTCGAGAGCGCCTGACTGGCATCCGATCGTCTTGATGACGAACGACGCCTGGAGACTCCCCGTCCCGGCCCATCCGGCGGCGGCCGGCGATGGGACCCGCTGAAGGCGCCACGACGGGCGCGGGGCTGCCGCCCTCTTCCCGGGCCGACCACAACCGGCCCTCGACGTGGACCGGGAGCTCATCAGGCCGCGTGCTATACTCGCGTCACCTCGCGCGAGTGTGTGTGGTGCACAGCCGCGCGTGGACCGCTCGCCAACTGCCGTGATCGAAGCCTCGAATCTCTCCAAGATGTACCGCCGGGGCATCTACGCGCTCCGCGACCTCTCTGTGTCGATTGGCAAGGGAGAGTTCGTGTTTCTGACCGGACCAAGCGGTGCCGGCAAGTCAACATTTCTCCGATTGATGCTGCGCCAGGACGTGCCTTCCGCAGGCGTGCTGCAAGTCGGCGGGCGCGATCTGGCGACCCTCTCGCTTCGCCAGGTGCAGACGTACCGGCGCACCCTCGGATTCGTGTTTCAGGATTTCAAGCTGATTCCCACCAGGACCGTCCTCGAAAACGTGGCGCTGGTGCCGCGCGTTCTCGGCGACAACTCGGTTCAGCAGCAGCGCCGCACCTTCCAGGTGCTCAAGTGGGTGGGCCTTCAGCATCGCATGAACGCGTATCCAATCGAACTGTCGGGAGGCGAGCAGCAGCGCATCGCGATCGCGCGCGCCCTGGTGAACGAACCGGCGCTCGTGCTGGCAGACGAGCCGACCGGCAATCTCGATCCAGATCTCTCACTCGAGATCATGAACCTGTTCCGGGACATCAACGCCCGGGGTACAACCGTGGTGGTGGCGACACACGATCGCGAACTCATCGGCCGCGTCGGGCGGCGAACCCTCACGCTGGACCACGGCCGGCTGTTGTCATCCACGTAGGGAAGAGCCGCCGATGCACGCGTTGCAGTACTCCCTGACAGAAGCGTTCCGAAGCCTCCGGCGGCAGCCGGGTTCCTCGGCTCTGTCGATGTTGACCATTGCCGCAGCGGCGCTGGTGGTCGGCGGGTTCCTGCTCCTGACCGTGAATCTGGAACGCGTGCTGGCCCGATGGACAGCGACCGCCGAAGTGTCGATCTATCTGCGCGACGACATCACCCAGGAGCAGCGCGTCGAGCTGATTCGCCTGCTGGCCGCGAGCGACGTCGTCGCCTCACGGGAATTCGTGTCGAAATCGGACGCGCTGGCACGCTTCAAGCGCGACTTCCCCGATCTGTCCTCCGGGTTGGACGGGACACCCGACAACCCGTTGCCGGCATCGCTCGATGTCCGGCTGCGCCCGCAAGGCGCGGTCAGCGGGGCCGTCGAAGCGCTCATCCAGCAGGCGCAGCACATGCCGGGGGTCGCCGACATCCGGTTCGATCGCCAGTGGCTGGCCCGGTTGTCGTCGATCATCCTGGCCTTGCAGTGGACCGGGTGGGTGCTCGGCGGCGTGCTCATCGTAGCGGCCGTGCTGACGGTGGCGACTGTCGTCCGGCTGACCCTCCATGCGCGGCGCGACGAGATCGAGATCATGCAGTTGGTGGGGGCTCCGCTTGGACTGCTGCGCGGACCCCTGGTCGCCGAAGGCATGCTTCACGGCGGCATCGGTACGCTGGTGGCGCTGGTGGCGCTCTACGGGGCGTTTGTGGCCGTGAAGGCGCAGGCGGGGCCGGCCCTGGCCACGGTCGTCGAGCCCGAGATACTGAGATTTCTTCCGGCCTCGGCCGCTGTGGCGCTCCTGGCCGGCGGGATGGCAGTCGGGTGCCTCGGCGGCTGGGTGGCCGCCCGGCACGTCAGGTGACGGGTTTGACACCATCCAGAGGTCGCAATACACTGGATTCGTCTTGCACACGCATCGTCTGAGGATCCGGATGCACAGCACTCTTCCTGGACAGCCAACGGCGATTCAGTTTTCGCCGCCTACCCTGATCTCCAATTTCTACAGAGAAGAGTTTCTGAAGCACCGCGAATACCTGCAATTGCAGCGTGAGTCGTACTCCGAGCGGGCCGTAGCCAGCGCCGAGGCCGCGCTCTGCCGCGTGCTCGGACAACTGGACCGCCTGTGCACGTGTCATGACGGCGTCGAAGTCGTCAGCCGCCTTCTACGGTCTTTTGACGTCGTGACCGGCGTCTCGGCCTGCTGTTGCCTTAAGAAATCACACTGAGTCTGACCGTCACCAACCTTCGGGAACATGCGCTCGCGATCGCGGCGGCGGCTATCGCCTCGGCCGACGCGGGCCTGCGGGTCGCGCAGGCGATGCCGTCCGTCGTCGAGACAATCGCGGGCGCGCGTCGATGGCATGTCATCGCCGCAGGCAAGGCCGCCGGTCCGATGATCCGCGCCTGCCTGGCTGCTGCTAAGAGGCAGCCAGCCACCGCGATAGCCGTGGCGCAAAGCGGGCTCGAGACTTTGCCAGTTCTGGTCCGCGTGTTCATCGGCGGGCATCCGATTCCCAACCAGGCCAGCCTCGACGCGGGCAGGTGTGCCATCGAGATCGTGGCGGATGCGGGCGCCGACGATGTCGTCTTGGTGCTGGTGTCGGGAGGAGCCTCAGCCTTGCTGGTGCTTCCCATAGCGGGAGTGTCGCTCAACGACAAGCAGGCGGCCACAGCGACGCTGCTGCGTGCAGGCGCGGATATTCATGCCCTCAATACGGTGCGCAAGCACCTGTCGAGGGTGAAGGGCGGGCGGCTCGCGGCGGCGACAAGCGCGCGCGTCGTCGGTCTCCTGGTGTCCGACGTGGTCGACGATGACATCTCAGTGATCGGCTCGGGATTGACGGCAGGCGACCCGACGTCGTTCGCGGATGCGCTTGGACTGCTCGACCGGTATGGCGGCAGTGACGCGTTTCCGCCGGCCGTCGTTCGCGCGCTGCGCGACGGGGTGGCTGGCCGGCATGCCGAGTCACCCACGCCTGGCGCACGGGCTCTCAGCCGAACCGATACGCGGATCATCGGAGGCCGGAGAGACGCGATGGCCGGTGCCGGGAGCGAAGCCGAGCGTCTCGGTTACCGCACGGAGGTCATCGACGAGGCCGTGGTGGGTGAGGCACGGGCCGCCGCAGGGGCGTACGCTGCGCGGCTCCGTGAGATCGCTTCGGCTGGCGGGCCCCCGCTGTGTGTGGTGTCGTCGGGCGAGACCACAGTCCACGTCACCGGAGCCGGCACGGGCGGCCGCAACCAGGAATTCGCGCTCGCGCTGGTGCAGGCGCTTCCGGCAGTGGGAGGCGCGGTCGTTGTCTCGAGCGTTGGCACCGATGGCGTCGACGGTCCAACCGACGCGGCCGGCGCGATTGTGACGTCCGACACCTTTGCCAGGGCGGACGCTCGTCAGCTCAATCCGCAGGCGTTTCTCGACAGCAACGACGCGTATCATTTCTTTGACGTGTTGGCCGATCTGATCAAGACGGGGCCAACACGCACCAATGTAGGAGACATTCAAATCGCACTCATCGTTCCCGGAACAGGGCCGGTACACCTGTGACCAAAGAAGACGTCCTTCGTGCCGTCGCATTGCGCGTCGCCCATCCTGCGTCTGGACGCGAGTTGATCCAGCTGCTCAAGATCCCCCGCGAAGCGCGGGTGACGTTCCGCCGCGTGCTCCGCCAGCTTGTGGCCGATGGCGCGCTCGTCCAGGTTCGCGGTCATCAATACGCGCTGCCAGGAAAGACAGATCTGGTCGTGGGTGCCCTCACGATGAATCCCGGCGGGTACGGATTCGTCGTGCCCGACGACGCCCGTGAGGGCGAGGGGGATGTGTACATTGCCGCGCCGCACTTGAGCGACGCCATGCACGGTGACCGCGTCACCGCGCGGGTCGAGGGCCGCCGCGACGAGCGGCGGAGGGAAGGCAAGATCATCCGCGTGATCGAGAGGGGCCAGACCACGCTGGTCGGTCGGCTGGACATCGATCGTGCGGGCCACGCCCGAGTCGTTCCGCATGAGAAGCGCGTCGTGCAGGAGATCCAGGTGCCGCCCGCCGATGTGGGAGGGGCCAGGGCGGGCGACATGGTGGCGGTGGAGATCACGCGCTGGCCGACGGCGACGCGCCCGCCGCTGGGCCGGGTGGTTGAGGTATTCGGATCGCTCGATGAGCCAGGCGTCGATACGCGCGTCATCATCTGCAAGCACGGGCTTCCCGACGCCCACAGTGAGCGGGCCATCCTCGAGGCGACGCGGCTCGGTGAGCACGTCCAGGCGCGCGATCTGGACGGACGCACAGACTTCAGGTCGTGGCCCACTGTCACGATCGACGGCGAGGATGCCCGCGACTTCGACGATGCGATTACGCTCGAGCAGTTGCCCAACGGGCACTACTGGCTTGGCGTGCACATTGCCGACGTGGCGCACTACGTCGGCGAAGGGACGGTTCTCGACCAGGAGGCTTACGATCGGGCGACCTCGGTCTACTTCCCGGAGCGCGCCCTCCACATGTTTCCGGCCGAACTGGCCACCGGGCTCTGCAGCCTGAAGCCGGATGTCGACCGC
>Ga0315287_10009012_pt1 | contig 10090 bp, 9 predicted proteins | sample YL17G11_0_MG_FD_205037 | JGI IMG/M metagenome (GOLD analysis project Ga0315287, IMG submission 205037) | Sediment microbial communities from Yellowstone Lake, YNP, Wyoming, USA - YL17G11_0 | ecosystem: Environmental > Aquatic > Freshwater > Lake > Sediment | place: USA: Wyoming | collected... | reverse complement strand
TCACGGCGCTCGAACATGTCAACCAGAAGACGCTGACCGACGCGCACTACTGGGAGATCGTTGCCAAGGCCAGCGACAACTTCGTCGCCGGCTCGATGCGCGACTCGATCTGGCAGACCGTCTGACCAACCAACGCTGCTCTTCGCCGCCGCCAACTACAGGTGCGCGGCGTAGACCGACAGATTCCACAGGTTGTGCACGATGATCGGCAGCACCAGGCTGCCGGTGCGCGCGCGCAGCCACAGGTACAACAGCGCGGCGGGCAACACGCCCAGCAGGGTGCCGACGTGCAGGCCATGCAGTGACACGAACACGAGCGTCACCGCCACGCCGCCCCAACCGATCGGCGCTCCGAACAGCGCCCTTCTTGCCGTGAACGCACGGTCGAGCAGCGCCAGCAGCACGCCGCGGAACACGGCTTCTTCGACCGCCCCTGGCAGGGTGGCCTGATAGACCCAGGTCTCCCACGGCACCGTCGTCAAGCGAAAGCGGCTCTGGCTCGCCAGCATCAGATTGAGCGACAGCGCGATGGCCGACACCCACAACGCCGGGCGAAGCGACCCGACGCGCTGGGCCCCGGTGAAACCCATCTCGCGCCACGGCACACCGGCACGCCGAGCCAGCATCCTCGCGACCCACAACGCGCCGCCCAAACCGAGGAACTGGCCGCTCCAATTCCAGTACTCGCCGAGCGCGCTCGCACCCAGCAGTGTCGGCAACTCGCGCAGGCCCAGGAACAGCGCGAGCGTGGCCGCGAATGCAATCAGCCAGTGACGCGCCAACCTGCGGCCTCCAACGCTGGGCAAGGGCCCGACCGAGCGCCGCGGCCGGTCATCGCGGTCGCAGCCTCGGCCGGCAAGATCATGGCTTGAACGTCAGCAACCAGCTCAGCACGTCGGCCTTCTCGCCGGCCGTGCACTCGCGGCCAACGACGTCCTTGCAGTTGAGGCGAAACATGTGCTCGACCCTCGCGCCATCGACGAAGCGTGCGGGGTTGAAGGCCGGCGCCATCGGCTTGATGGTCTTCTTGGTGACGTCGTCCTTGCCGTTCTGCGTCGGCACGGCGCCGTGGCACGACGAGCAACTCCAGCCGAAGTCGCGCCCGAAATTGGTCGTGAAGAAGCGCTGGCCCCGCTCGGGTGACGCGGCCGCGCCGGCCTTGGCGCTGTAGCCGGCGAGCAACTCCGCCGGCGTGGCCGCCTGTGCAACCGGGACCAGGAGGGTCGTGGCGACGAACACCAGAGTCAGGCAATGGCTGAGGATCGAGCGGTACATGGTGGCTCCCTGATGGAAACACTGGACGCGAAACCTCGGGTCCTCTCGCCGCTGCCGCCGCGTCCAAGGCTCGACAGCGCCAGACACCCCACGACGACATTGGACCCGCGCTGGCCCGCGCGAGTTTGTCCCAGCGCAAGCGGGTTCATGCGCGCAGCCAGGCTGCCACGGCGTCGGCCTCGAGGTGACCGTTCCTGATGCAGTCGCCGACCGATACCCCGCCCTTCCAGCTGGCGCACAGGAACAGGCCAGGCAGCGCGCGGGCTGCCGCCTCGGCACGCGCGACGCGCGCGAGGTGGCCGAGCGTGTACTGCGGAATCGCGCGCGGCCAGCGCGTGACGGCCTGGAACAGTGGTGCGTCGTGCGCGCCCAACAGCACGCCATGCTCGGCGTGGGCCAAGGCGGCGATGTCGGCTTGCGGCAGGCCCGGCAGTTCGGGGTGGCGCTGCCCGCCGATGAAGGTGGTCAGCAGCGCCGTGCCCGCCGGCGCCCGGCCTTCGAACATCGAGCTCGAGAACAGCACGCCGAGCACGCGCCGCTGCTCCTTCCTTGGCACCAGGCAGCCAAAGCCGTCGAGCGGGTGAGCGATCGCCGAGGTTGCATAGGCCGAAGCCACCGTCGCGACCGGCGCGTAGGCGATCGACTCCAGCGCCGCAGCGGCGTCGGCCACATGTTCGCGCACCAGCGTCGCCGTTCGGTCGGCTGCCGTCGCCAGCACCACGCTGCGGGCTCGCCACTCGGCCGCCTGGCCTTGCTGCTCGGCACGCAGCGTGAAGAGCCCGTCGGCGTCGCGTTCGAGCCGGGTGGCACGGGTGTGCAACGCCACGTTGCCGACCGCCACCGCGAGGGCGTCGGTGAGGGTCTGCATGCCGCCGGCGAACGAGAAGCTCTTCGCGGTGTTCTTTGCGGTCTCCTTCAGGCGCTTGCGTTCGCTTGCGCCGAGGATCTGGCCGCGGATCAGGCTGCCCCAGCGCTGCTCGAGGGCGTACAGCTTCGGGAAGGCGGCGCGCACGGAAATCTGCTCGGGGTCACCCGCATAGATGCCGGCCACGAACGGGTCGATCGCGTAGTCGAGGAACTCGCTGCCCAGGCGGCGCCGCACGAATCCGGCAATCGACTCTTCGGCGTCGGGTGCTGCCGGTCGCAGGAACGGCTCGCGCAACAGCGCCAGCTTCGCCGCGGTCGAGAACAACCGGGTCGACAGGAAGGCGCCGGGCGAGGTCGGCAACGCGGTCAGTACGCCGCCACGCACCACGTAGCGCTTCTCGGCCACGTCGGAAGCGAAGCGCATGGCGCTGGTCAGGCCCAACTCGTTGACCAACTCGCCGATCAGCGGCGTGGTGTCGAGCGCGCTGTTGGGCCCGCGCTCGAACAGGCAGCCGTCGCGCGTCACGGTGCCAATCACGCCGCCCGGCTGCTCGCCAGCGTCGAGCAGTTGCACCCGAAAGCCGGCGCGCTTCAGGCAGTGCGCGGCGACGAGGCCGGAGATCCCGGCACCGACGACGACGGCGTCGAACACGCCCATCCCGGCGCCACGGCTCATGCGGCGCGCCGCCCGGCAACCATCGGCAAGCCTTGCGGCGATCGGGAGTTGACCATGCGAAACGATGACACGCGGCTTGATGCGTAGCAAGTGGCGATTGCCGGCGGGTTGTTCCAGGTCAACCCGACACGGCATCCGCACGCGCCATATGCAGGCTGCGCGCCCGGCAGTTCGCCGGCGAAGGAAGGAGTCATGCACATGGACGCTGACCGTGCTTTCGACGGCCGCTGGCCCAAGGCCAGCGCCTGGACCCGGTGGAGTGCAACCACGGCGGTGGTGCTGGTCGCGGCGCTCGCGGCGGGGTCCGCGCCAGCGCAAAGTGGCGCCAGGAGCGGGCCGCAGGTGGTGGCTTTGGCGTGTGCCAATTGCCACGCGAGCGGCAAGGATGGGGCGCCGAGGATCGGCGACAAGAAGGCCTGGAGCAAGCGGGCCGAACTCGGCCTGTCCGCGCTGACGCAAGAGGCACTGACCGGCATTCGCCGCATGCCGGCGCATGGCGGCAGCCCGATGCTCAGTGATCTCGAGGTGCAGCGGGCGATCATCGACATGGTCAACAAGTCCGGCGGTCACTGGATCGAGCCGGTCGACAAGACCCAGCCCGCGGCCGTGCGCAGCGGCGCCCAGGTGGTGCAAGCGCAATGTTCCAAATGTCACCAGGATGGCAGCGGTGGCGCGCCGCGCATCGATGATCGTGCGGCCTGGGCTCCGCGGCTGAAGAACGGCCTCGACGCCACGGTGCGTTCGGCCATCAACGGCCATGGCGGCATGCCGGCGCGTGGTGGCATGGCCGACCTCAGTGATGCGGAAATCCGCAGCGCCGTGACCTACATGTTCAATCCGGGTGCCGCCGCAGCACCGGCGAAATAGAGCGACGCGCTGGACGGTTCGACACTACGATCAGCCTGATCGACCGTTCGGCGGCGGGCGGCCATCGCGCTGGCAATTGATATTGGACAAGGTGCCGAACTGACTGCGTCGAAGAATCGAGGCTTTCGAGAACGAGGAAATCATGCCCAGGACCAAGTCCCGTCCCTCCCGCGCTGCGGTCCCGCCGTTGCCTTTGTTCGAGTCGCTCGACCAGACCCATCGCCAGGTGATGGAGGTGCTCGGTCAATTGACCCAGCTGATCGAGCAGGTGGACGCGACGGGCGTCGACGACCGCGCGAGCCTGCTGGCCAGGCAGATCTGCCAGTTCTTCGACGGCACGGCGCGCGCGCATCACATGGCCGAGGAGCAATACGTGTTCCCGAGCCTGCTGGCCAGCGGCGATGCCGAGCTGGTGCAGCATGTGCTGCGCCTGCAGCAGGACCATGGCTGGCTGGAAGAGGACTGGCTCGAACTCGGGCCGCACCTGCAGGCCGTCGCCGAGGGCCAGGGTTGGTACGACCTCGACGTCATGCGCTCGGCGATCCCGGTGTTCACGGCGCTGTACCGCGACCACATCTCGCTGGAAGAAAACATCGTCTATCCGGCCAGCCGGCGCAGCCAGACATAGCCGGCGCGGGCCGGCGTCTTCGGCGTTACTGCGGGCCCACCGGTTGATCTCGATCGGCATTACTTGCTCCTCGCTGCGCAAAGTCGTCGTGCTGTCGCTGCTGGCGGCCCACGGCGCTGCGGCGCTCTCGCAAAGCGTTGAGCAGCCCGCTGCGCCAGCGACTGCAACGAAGGCGTCATCGCCCGCGAGTTCCGCCACCGTGCCGTCGCACGCACCCCGGGCACCGCTGTTGAGCGGACTCGGCGGCCCCCACCTCTTCCCGATCGCATCGCGCGACCCGCGCGTTCGCCGCTACTTCGACCAGGGCCTGCTGCTGGTGTTCGGCTTCAATCCCGACGAAGCCGTGCGCTCATTCGAGACGGCCGTGTCGATCGATCCGGCCTGTGCCGCCTGCTGGTGGGCGCTGGCCTGGGCGCGCGGCCCGAGCATCAACGCAGACATGGCCCCGCAGGCGGCGCAGCGCGTCGAAGCTGCGATCCGGCAGGCGCGCAGGCATGCCCATCGAGCCACGGCGGTGCAGCGTTCACTGATCGATGCTCTGGCCTTGCGTCATCCGGGCGGCAACACCGTCGACGAAGCGGCCTATGCGCAACGCCTGCGCACACTGGCACGCCAATACCCGCAGGATGCCAATGTTGCGCTACTGGCCGCCGAGGCGCTGATGAACCTGCACCCATACGACTGGTGGGCAACCGATGGCGCACCACAACCCTGGACCCCTGAAATCGAACGCCTGCTCGAGAGGGCGATCGCGCTGCAGCCGCGTCACCCCGGCGCGCACCATTACTGGATCCACCTGCAGGAATCGTCACCGCACCCAGAGCGTGCGCTGCCCAGTGCCGATGTCCTGCGCGACGCCGTGCCCGGCTCCGGCCACCTGCTGCACATGCCGGCGCACATCGACATGCGTGTCGGGCACTTCGATGCGGCGATCCGCGCCAGCCAGCGCGCGATCGAGGCCGACCAGCGCTACCTCGCCGAGGTCGATGCCCAAGGCGCGTACCGCGTCGGCTACGTCGCGCACAACCACCACTTCCTGTGGGCCGCGGCGTCGATGGCCGGCAATCGCGCCTTGGCGATGCAGGCGGCGCAGGCGGCGTGGCCCGCGGCCTGCGGGCCGAGTGGCCGCGATCCGGGGACCGCGATCGCACAGCAGTACGCCGTGCTGCCGTACTTCACGCTGGTGCGCTTTGGTGCGTGGGCCACTCTGCTCGTCGACACTCGCCCGCCCGACGTATCCGGGCCGTATCCGCAGGCGATCTGGCATTACGCCCGCGGCACGGCCCTTGCGCGCACGGGCCGGCTGGACGCTGCCGAGCAGGAGCTCGGTCGCCTCGAGCAGCTCGCGGCCGACCCGTCGTTGCGCGCCCTGAAGCTCAAGAACCTCAATCCTGCGGCCGAGCTCACGCGCATCGCCGAGCTGACCCTGCGTGCCGACATCGCACTCGGGCGTGGCGATGCGCCGCTGGCCGTGACCCTGCTGCGCGAGGTCACGCAGATCGAAGATGCGCTGCAGCCCGACGAGCCGCATCTGTGGCTGGCGCCGACGCGCCACGCACTCGGCTCGGCGTTGCTGGCTGCCGGCCGGGCCGATGAAGCCGCCCAGGTCTATCGGCAAGACCTGCAGCACTACCCCAACAACGGCTGGTCCTTGCACGGGTTGGCGCGGGTGCTCGAGCAACAGGGCCGCGCCGCGCCAGCGCAGCAGGCTCGCAGCGCCGCAAGGCAGGCCCTTGATGCTGCGCAAGCCTTGCCTCCCGACTCGCGCTTCTGACAACAGAGCCAGGTTCTGCATGCACAGGATTCGCCGATGTCAATCGGCGACAACCCGCTCATCTTTGATCAGGATCAGGCCGGCAGCGGGTCGCAACGCATAAGCTGTTGCTTATCGAGTAAACAACAAGCAACCGGCCCGTCACCCCGCTTCGATCGCACGCGTGCGGGCCGCCGAAAGACAGGTCATGGCGCAGCTCTCCCGCAGGCGGTTCCTGAAGGTCTCCACGGCCACGCTCGGTGTGACTGCCGTCGCCTCGCAGTGGCAGCCGATCTGGCCGCTGGCCAATGCTGCCCAGTCCACCACAGCCGGCAGCGTGACGACGATCCCGACCTTTTGCGAGATGTGTTTCTGGCGCTGCGGTGGCATCGCCCACCTGCGCGACGGCAAGCTGTGGAAGTTCGAGGGCAACCCGTTGGACCCGCAGAGCATGGGCCGGCTGTGCCCGCGCGGCACCGGTGCTGTCGGTGCGCACTACGACCCGGATCGCCTGCGCCAGCCGCTGATGCGCGTCGGCGAGCGCGGCAAGGAGGCTTGGAAGCCGGTGAGCTGGGACGAGGCGCTCGGCTTCATCGCCGAGAAGATGAACAAGATCAAGGCCGAGCACGGGCCCGAGTCGATGGCCCTGTTCAACCACGGCTTCGGCCAGCGCTTCATCCAGCATGCGCTCAAGAGCTGGGGCGTCATCAATTACGCCGGCTCGTCGTATGCGCAGTGCCGCGGCGCGCGTGACGTCGGCTTTGCGCTGACCATCGGTGCCGGCGTCGGCTCACCCGAGCCGACCGACATCAAGAACACCGATTGCCTGGTGCTGATCGGCTCGCACCTGGGCGAGAACATGCACAACTCGCAGGTCCAGGAGTTTGCGCAAGCCGTCGAGCGCAAGGTGCCCGTGATCGTGGTCGACCCGCGTTTCTCGGTCGCCGCCAGCAAGGCCAAGTACTGGCTGCCGGTGAAGCCCGGCACCGACCTGGCGTTGCTGCTGGCCTGGGCCAATCTGCTGGTCGCCGAGGGCCTCTACGACAAGGCCTTCGTCGAACAACACGGTCACGGCTTCGACAAGTTCGCGGCCGAGATCAAGGGCTACACGGTGGAGTGGGCGGCCGAACAATGCGATGTGCCGGCCGAGCTGATCCGCGCCTCGGCGCGTGAATTCGCCAGCCACCGGCCGGCCACCGTCATCCACCCGGGCCGCCGCGTCAACTGGTACGGCGACGACACCCAGCGCAGCCGCGCCATCGCGTTGCTCAACGGCCTGCTGGGCAGCTACGGCCGCAAGGGCGGCATGTTTGTTTCGCAGGGCATCAAGATCGCGCCCTACCCGCTGCCCAAGTACCCCGAGCCGACCAAGCCGCGCGCCGATGGCGCCGATGCGCTGCAGTACCCGTTTGCCGACGAGGGCATCACCACGAGCATCCGCGACGCCACGCTCAGCGGCAAGCCCTACCCGATCAAGGGCTGGTTCGTCTATTCCACCAACCTGATGCAGGCCCTGCCGAACGAGCAGGCCACCATCAAGGCGATCCAGCAGCTCGACCTGCTGGTGGTCTGCGACACGGTGCCCAGCGAGATGGCCGGCTGGGCCGACGTGATCCTGCCCGACACCACCTTCCTCGAGCGCCACGACGAGTTGCTGACCGGCTTCGGCCGCAACGGCTGGGCCTCGCTGCGCCAGCCCGTGGTGGCCGCGCCGCACGACCAGAAGCCGGCCTGGTGGATTGCCAAGCAGCTGGCCGAAAAGCTCGGCATCGGCGCCTGCATGCCCTTCAAGGACATGGAGGAGTACCTGTCGTACCGGGTCGAGAAATCCGGCCACAGCTGGGCCAAGCTCAAGACCGAAGGCGTGATCCTGGCCGAGCACAAGCCGATCACGGTCGAAGAAGGGCTGGAGCTGAAGTTCGACACCCCCAGCGGCAAGGTCGAGTTCTGGTCCGACCAGCTGGCGGCCAAGGGCTTCGACGCGGTACCCAAGTACACCCGGCATCCCGAAGCGCCCGCAGGCCACTTCCGGCTGATCACCGGCCGCGCGCCGGGCCACACCTTCAGCCGCACGCAGACCAACCCCCTGCTGCACGACCTGATGCCGGAAAACGAGATCTGGGTCAACGCCGCCACGGCGGCCAGGCTCGGCCTGAAGAACCGCGACTATGTGAAGCTGAAGAACCAGGACGGCGTGGTCAGCAACCGCGTCCGCGTCAAGGCCACGCAGCGCATCCGTGAAGACACCGTCTACATGGTCTACGGCTTCGGCCACACCAACAAGATGCTCAAGACCGCCTACCTCAAGGGCGCCAGCGCGGGGGGTCTGAACACCCGCTACGCCACCGACCCGATCATGGGTGCCACCAGCATCCACACGAATTTCGTTGCCCTCGTGAAGGAAAGTTGAGATGCCCCGCTTCGGAATGGTCATCGACACCCGCAAATGCGTGGGCTGCCAGGACTGCGTCGTGGCCTGCCAGACCGAAAACGACGTGCCGCAAGGCTATTGCCGCGACTGGATCGCGACCGAGGTGCGCGGCAGCTTTCCGAGCCTGTCGATGGAGATCCGCAGCGAGCGCTGCAATCATTGCGACAACCCGCCCTGCGTGAGTTGCTGCCCGACCGGCGCGAGCCATGTCGAGGACTTCGGCAAGGTCGTGCTGGTCACGGCCAACAAGTGCATCGGCTGCAAGGCCTGCATCGCCGCCTGCCCCTACGACGCACGCTACGTGCACCCCGACGGCTACGTCGACAAGTGCACCTTCTGCCTGCACCGCGTCAAGCAGGGCAAGGACCCGGCCTGCGTCTCGGTGTGCCCGACCCACTGCATGCACTTCGGCGACCTGGATGACCCGAAGAGCGTGGTCAGCGAGTTGCTGCGCACGCGCAAGAACCACACGCTGCTGCCCGAAGCCGGCACGAAGCCGCGGGTGTTCTACCTGACCTGAGGAGCAGCACGCCATGCTCGAATTCACCACCACGCGCCACAACCCGCTGATCGACCCGCAACTCGCGGTGTGGAGCTGGGAAATCCCGGTCTACCTGTTCCTCGGCGGCGTCGTCGCCGGCATGATGGTGCTGGGCGGCCTGGCGATGCTGCGAGTCGCCCGCGGCGAAGACAGCCGGGCCTTCTTCTCGATGCACACGCCGCTGCTGGGCTTCGTGCTGATGAACATCGGCATGCTGGCGCTGCTGCTCGACCTGACGCACCGCCTGTACGTCTGGCGCATCTACCTGACCTTCCAGGCCAGCTCGCCGATGTCGTGGGGCTCGTGGGTGCTGCTCGTCGTCTACGGCGTGCTGCTGCTGTCGGCGCTGGTCCGCCTGCCCGAGGCCTGGCCGTGGCTCGGCCACAGGGTGCCGCAGCTGCGCACGATCTCCGACCGCATCGTCGCGCGCCCGCTGTGGTTGCGCCTGCTGGGCGGGTCGAACATCGTGCTCGGCGTCGGCCTGGGCATCTACACCGGCATCCTGCTCAACACGATGATCGCGCGGCCGCTGTGGAACAGCATGGTCCTCGCTCCGCTGTTCCTGGTCTCGGGGCTGTCGGCCGGCGCGGCGGTGATGCACCTGGCCGCGTCGGTGCCCGCCCGCCGCCCGGCCCCCAACGGCCTGTTCGGCGGCGCCCTCGCGTCGATGATCCAGCCGCTGGGGCCGCAGCGCCCGCAGAGCAAGACCGTCGACTCGCTGATCCGTGCCGACTTGGTCTTCCTGGTCACCGAGCTGGTCCTGATCGGACTGCTGCTGCTCAGCCTGATCAACGCTTCGCCGTCGCACGCCGCGGCGGCGGCGCTGATCATCAGCGGCCCCTACGCCTGGCCGTTCTGGGGCGTGATCGTCGTCCTCGGCGTGCTGGTACCCATCGCCTGGCAGGCACTGGAGCTGTCGCACCGGATCGCGCACACCGTCGTGCCTGCGCTGCTGGTGCTGGTGGGCGGCTTCACGCTGCGCTGGGTCATGGTCAGTGCCGGGCAACTGAGCCAGATCGTGCCGGCTGCCGGCCTCGGCCAATGAATGTTTC
>Ga0315287_10009010_pt1 | contig 10091 bp, 7 predicted proteins | sample YL17G11_0_MG_FD_205037 | JGI IMG/M metagenome (GOLD analysis project Ga0315287, IMG submission 205037) | Sediment microbial communities from Yellowstone Lake, YNP, Wyoming, USA - YL17G11_0 | ecosystem: Environmental > Aquatic > Freshwater > Lake > Sediment | place: USA: Wyoming | collected... | reverse complement strand
TTGTTGCACCTCCTATCGTAGAAGGGCGAGCCGGCGAAGTAGTCGAGGACCGTGCGGCGGTCGAGCGGGTAGGTGGAAAGGAAGGCATCGTCGCGCCAGGCGATCGCCGTCTGGTCGGAGGGCTCGCGGAGGCTGTCCGCCATTCTCTCAGGGCAGCCAGGCGTATTCGTCGTCTGTCTGCAGCGGCAGGCGAAGAGGAAGAGAACGCGCTCGTGACCAAAGCAAAAACAACGGCGAAAAGGCGAGAGACAAATGAGGTTCAATGATTTCGTTCTTTTTTTCTACTTTTTTTCTTTCGTCCTCTCCACTCTCTCTCCCCCCCCTTTCATTTCTTCCCTCCTCACTCTCTTCCATCAAACCACGGGCAGGTGGTTGATCCTGTACAGCAGGCACTTGCCCTTGGCGTTACCGATCGCCAGCATGCCCCCTCCAGGGCTGAACGCGGCGCAGTGCACGTGCCCCAGCGGCGTCCTCGAGCTCGGCCAGTTGGCGTAGACCTTCAGGTCCGCGCCGGAGCAGACACGCAGCGCGTCGCGGCGCATGCGCGAGGCGAGCACGAGGAGCTCTCCGCCGGGGCTGAAGGCGAGCGTGTCGATGGTCGTGGTGAGGTTGAGGAGGGAGCGGGCCGGCTTGGGGCGGGCGGCCGAGGCGGGGGAGCGGAACAGCGAGGAGCCGCCGCCGCCGTCGTTTCCGCCGTCGTCGCCCCCAACCAAGGCCCTTCCTGCCTTCAAACCGCCGTCCGAGCTGCTCAGCAGCGTCCCGCCGCGCCCCCTCCCGTAGACGTTGACCACGCCCGAGTCCGACCCGGCGGCGATCCACCCGCCGCCGCAGGCCAGCGCGGTCCCCGAGACCGCGCCCTCGTCGCTGCTGCGGCCGAGGCACCGCCGGGTGCGCAGGTCCCAGGAATGGACGACGCCGTCGCCGCCCGTCGCCACGAGGACGTTGCCGTCGCTCGGGTCGAACGCCGCCGAGCGGACGGTGCCTCCGGCGGTGCGGAGCTCGCCCGCGAGGCAGCGCGACTTGAGCGACAGCAAGGGGATGCATCCCCTGTTGCCCAAGAGGGCGACGACGTCGCCGCCGCCGCCGCCGCTCTTGCTCACGGCAAAGGCCTCGAACGTCCTCTCCTCCCTCCCCAGCGGCTTCTGCACTTTCTCCGCCCTGCCCGACCCCAGGTCGAACACGTACAGGAACGGGCGGCGGCCCACGGCCAGCGCCAGGTTGCCCGAAGCGCCGCAGAAGGCGGCCTGGCGGATCGGCATGTCCCGGAGGAACAGGCTCTGCAGCTTCGAGTTTCTGGCGCCGTCGGCCTGGAAGAACCGCAGCCGCTTGTCCATTCCCGCTGTGAGAAGCAGCTGCCCCGAGTCGTGGAAGTCGACCGCGCTGACAACAGCGTCGGAGGCGTCGGCGGCGTTGGCGTCGAGGAGGCGCGAGACCTCGAGGCGCGCCGAGCCCGCGGCGGTCGCAGCGGCGGCAGAGGCGGAGGCGGAGGAAGCGCCCGCGAGGAGGCTGGCGCCGCTGGTGAGGACGTCGGGCGTCGAGGGCCCGTCGTCGTCTTCGTCGCGAGCGTCTTTCAGCCCCCTCTTCGCCGCCTCTGCTTTCGCCCGGCTCGCCCACGCGCGCGCCCTGCTGCCCGAGGAGTGCTGCACGCGCCGGCGCAGCCTGCGCTCAAACTCGCCGCCGCCAACGGGGACGTTGCGCCGCTCGCCCTCGTCGTCCTGCCTGAGCTTGCGCCAGCGGGCGGCGCCGCTGGCAAGGTCGACGACGGCGGTCTCGACGTAGGGGTCGGACCACGCGGCGGCGGTGGAGGAAGAAGGGGCGGCGGGAGAAGGAGCAGCAGCGGAGGAGGAGCGGGGGAGGGCGCTGACGACGGCGGCTGTTTGCGTCGGCGGCGGCGTCGCATCTGCTCCCTTCGCCGCCGCTGCTGCCGCGCTCCTCCTCGTCACTCTCGCCGCAGCAGCCGCGGCAGATGCCCCATCGTCGCATCCGTCGCCGTTGGCTGCTGCTTTCCCTCCGTTGCGGTCCTCGAAGAACAGCAGAGGCTCGGCAATGCTCCTGTGAGCCGCCGTCGTCGCCGTCGTCGCCGCCGTCGACGCTGCCAATGCTGCCTCGTTCGCGAGCGCCTCCTCGCGCCCGAGGTCGCGCACGGCCTCACCCTTGTCGCCAAACAGGAAGCTCTCGAGACTATCCATCTGCGAATTGGTGTAAACAATATCGTTTCAGAGAAAAGAAAAGAGGTGAGCGCGCGGAAGCCGTTCGAGAAGACGAGCCATCATTCGACGGCCAGGGTCGAAGGTTCTTCGGCACATGGTCGCGCTTCCCTTCTCCTCTTCGCTTTTCTGTCCTACCTTTTTCTTCTCGGCGTAGCTCATCGGCCTCGCAGCAGAGTCCCGTTTGGTCTTCTTTCTGCCTCCCGCGGCAGCGGCGGCGGGAAGGCGAGCTGCTGCTGGCTCCTGGGGGCGCGTCATTTTTTACTAGAGGTTCTTCCTTCGTCGAAGTCGACGTCGACAAGAAAAAGAAGCGAAAAGTGGAAAGGTTTTGCTCTGCGCTCTCACTCTCGAAAAAAAAAAAAAAACTCGACCCGCTTGCCAAGGATGGAGCCTCGCAGTCGCCCGCGCGCTTTGCTCCCGCTGTTCCTCGCGCTGCTCCTCGCGGCGAGCGCAGCGGGCGCCGCGAAGAGCACGCTGCAGCTGTCGACGAAAAAGGCTTCGTCTCTCTCTCCTCTTCGCTTCCTGCAAAGAGGAGGCGACGGGAGGAGCGATCTCAGCCATCAGCGCGAGGAGCATGCTCACCATCGTCGCTCTCGCCGCGACGACGACGCGAGCCAGCAGACATGCGTCCCTCCCGTCTACAACACGACCTCTAAACGGTGAGGACACGCACTGAAGATTCGAATCCAGCAAAAGTGTCGATCGAAAGGGGGCGAAACGCGCTCTTTCGAGTTTCGATGGATCATCGTCGCCTCCTTGCCCAAAGCACCCCCCGCCGACAACGCTGACCCAACTCTTTTCCCCTCCCCGCCCCCGCTTTCCCACCTCAAAACTCGAACGAACAGCGCCAAGGGCAAGCTCAACGTCCACCTCGTGCCGCACACGCACGACGACGCCGGGTGGCTCAAGACGGTGGACCAGGTGAGAAGAGAGAGACGGAAAGAGAGGAAATTTCCCGGGGGGCTGGGGGTGGGGAGAGAGAGGGTTTTCCTCTTCTTCCTTTTGGCCGCCCCAACCTTCTGACGTTGTCGACCTCGGCGCCGTTTCTTTCCTTGTTCTCACACCCCTCTCTTTCTTTCCCCTCTCTTTTCTTTCCCGCTCTTAGTATCTCTACGCCCTCAATCAGACCATCCAGGTCGCGGGCGTCTCGGTCCTGCTCGACGCCGTAGTCGCTGCGCTGGCCGAAAACCGAGACCGCACGTTCTCGTACGGCGAGATCGCCTTCTTTTCGCGCTGGTGGCGCGAGGCCTCGGCGGCGCAGCGCGAGACCGTCCGCTCGCTCGTCCTCGGGGTGGACGGAGGAGGCCGGGGCGGGGACGGCGAGGGGGGCGGGGACGGCGAGGGGGCCGCGACGACGCCCGAGCGGCAGGGGCGGCAGCTCTCGTTCGTCAACGGCGGGTGGGTCCAGCACGACGAGGCGGCGGCGTTCTGGGAGGACATGGTCGACCAGACCGCACGCGGCCACGCCTGGCTCGCCGACACGTTTGCCGACCTGGGCGTGCTCCCGACGGTGGGGTGGCAGGTCGACCCCTTCGGCCACTCGGCGACGCACGCCGACCTCCTCGTGGCCGGCGCGGGGATGGACGCCGTGTTCTTCGGGCGGGCCGACGCGCAGGACCTTGCCCTGCGGGCGAGTGAGGGCGACCTCGAGGTGGTCTGGGAGGGCGGGGACGGCGGCGGCGGCGGCGACGAGTCTCCTCCCTCCTCGGTTTCCCGCGGCGGGGTCCTCGCTGGGACGTTCGCCTCGGGGAACTACGGTCCTCCGCCCGGGTTCAACTGGGTACGCATCAAGACGTACGAACGAGAGAGGGCGAGAGGGCGAGAGAGCGCGCGCGCGAGAGAGAGAGGCTCACTGAAAAAACTTTCAACAAAAAAAAACAGGACTGGGGCCAGGGCGACGACCCGATCGTCGACTCGACCTGCGGCGGCCCCGCCACCAACAACGTCGCCGCCAAGGTCGACGCGTTCGTCGCCGCGGCCCGGGCCCTGGCGAAGACCGTCGTCGGGGGAGGAGGGGGCGCGGACGAGAGCGGGAGCGGAGGCGGCGACGGCGCCGCAGACGGCGCGACGGGCGACGTCATGATGACCATGGGCTCCGACTTCCAGTTCGCCGCCGCGGCCTGGTGGTTCCGCAACCTCGACCGGCTGATCCACCACGTCAACGCCGACGGCAGGGTTAACGTCTTCTACTCGAGCCCGCAGGCCTACGTGGCCGCCAAGGCGCGGAGCGCGGAGGGGGGAAGGGGCGACGACGGCGCCCCCTCTTCTGCAGCTGCCGCTCCGACCGCGCTGGCCTTCAAGGTCAAAAGGGACGACTTCTTCCCGTACTCGGACTGCGACTCGTGCTTCTGGACGGGGTACTTCGCGTCTCGCCCTTCGCTGAAGCTCGACATCAGGAGGAGCGGGGCGCTGCTGGCCGCGGCGAAGCAGCTCGCGGCGCTCGACTCGCTCTCTTGGGAGCCGTCGTCGCCGCGGCCGCCCCCGCCGTCGCTCTGGGCCCGGGCCCTCGACGAGCTCGAGGAGGCCGTCGCGCTCGGGCAGCATCACGACGCCGTGACGGGCACCTCGCAGCAGCACGTGGCGTGCGACTACGCGGTGAGGCTGTCCCGGGGCAGGGCGGCGGTGGAGGGGCTGGTGGCCGGCGCCGTCGCGCTCAGGGCGGCGACGAGGCCGGCGGCGGCGGCGAAGGAGGTCGCCGGCGCGCCTCCCTCGCCGGCGCCGCCCCCTCCTCCCCCTCCACTGCGCTCCTGCCCCGGCACCAACGCCAGCATCTGTGACGTCTCCGTCGGCGCTTCCAAGGAGCGGAAACCGTTCCGCGTCGCCGTGTACAACCCTCTGGCGCAGGAGAGGGTGGTAAGGCTCCGAGTTCCCATTTCTTCTTCGCCTTCTTCTTCTTCTTCTTCTTCTTCTTCTTCTTCTTCTTCGTCGTCGTCGTCGTCGTCGTCGTTGTCGTCGTCATCGTCGTCGTCGTCGATCGTGCCTGCTTCCCCTTCGGCGTGGAAGGTGACGGCAGAGGCCGACGGCGCCTTGCTCCCTTCGCAGGTCGTGCCGCTGTCCAAAGGCGCGAGGCGCGCGAGGGACTCCGCCGTCGCGGCGGGAGCAAGCGACGAGGGAGCCGCGGGAGACACGCACCTCGCCTTCGTCACCCCTTCGCTGCCGCCGCTCGGCGCGGCGACCTTCCTGGTCTCTCCCGTCGAGCCGGGCTCCCCGGGGGCGTCCTTCGCGTCGATCGTCCTGCTCGAACAAGGGGAAGAGGAAGAAGGAACTCCTCCCCCTCCGAGGCCGCGCCACCCCGACGTCCTGCTGACGCCGACGGGCGGCGCCGGCGGCGGGGCCTCGGGAGGCCAGGGGAGGGCCGACACCGCGGCGCTCGTCCTCGACGGCGCCTCGCTGCGGCCGACCTCACTGCTCACCCGCGGGTCGGCGCTCCCCATGAGCTTCTCCGCGAAGTGGTACAACGCCTCGGACGGCTCGGCGGCGAGGGGGAGCGCCGAGGGGGCGCCGGGGGCGTCGCCGAGCGGGGCCTACATCTTCCGCCCGACGCCGCCCGACGCCGGCTCTTTGACTTCCTCCTCGTCTGCCGCGGCCCAGCCCCCGAGGGGCTACCGCCGCGTCTCCCGCGACGCCGTCCTCGGGCCCGTGCTCGCCGAGGTGCGTCAGGACTTCTCCGACGACGACGACGACGGCGGCGGCGGCGACGGCGGCCAAGGCGGCGGCGACTGCGACTGCGAGGGAGGAAGAAACTGCCCTCGTCCTCGGGGCGGCGGCGGCGGCGGCAGCGCGAGCGTCGACGTCGCCGTCTGGAGCGGCTCCGCCGACGCCCACGTCTCCTGGTCCGCGGGGCCCCTGCCGGCCCACCCCCGCCAGTCCGGAGGCACCGAAGTGGTCATCGTCTACTCGTCGCCCCTGCAGACGAACGGGGAGCTGCTCACGGACTCCAACGGCCGCAGGCTGCTCCGCCGCCGGCGCGACGCGAGGCCGACCTGGAGGCTCAACGTGACCGAGCCCGTCGCGGGCAACTTCTACCCCGTGACCTCGCTCGCGTCGCTCGAGGAGGCCGGCGGCGACGACGGCGACGGCGACGGCGACGGTGGAGAGGGGGGAGGAGGCCCCCCTCCCGCCCTGTCCTCGCTCTCGGTCGTCGTCGACCGCGCGCAGGGCGCCGCTTCGTTGGTCGACGGCGAGGTCCAGCTGCTGGCGCACCGCCGTCTCCTCTTCGACGACTTCCGCGGCGTGACCGAGCCGCTGAACGAGACGGCCTGCGGCTGCCGTGGCTGCGCGTGCGCGGGGCTGGTCGCGGCGGGGGACCACGTCGTCGTCGCGGCGAGAAGGGGCGATGAGGCGGCGGTGGCGAGGAGGGCCGCGGCGGGGCGCGCGGGGAGGCCCGCCGTGGTCCTGTTTGGCGAAGCAGCAGCAGCAGCAGCAGCAGAAGGAGGAGAGGGAGCGGCGGCGGCAGCGGCGGAGGAGGAGGAGGGAGCTTCCTCTTGGACCTCTCCTCCGTCGATCCCGGCCCTCCCTCCCTCGCTCCACCTCCTGACGCTCGCCCCGGCCCCGAGACCGGCGCCGGAGGGCGCCCTCCTGCTCCGGATCGCACACTCGTTCGGAGCGAGCGAGAAGCTGCAGAAGAAATCGGCGAAGAAAGGAACGAGGGGCCCTTCCTCTTCTTCCTCCTCCTCTGCCGACGGCGGCGACCATAACAGCCGCAGCGGCGACGACGGCGGAGACGGCGGGGACTTTGCCGCCCCGGCCTCGCTCGACCTGAACGCGCTCCTCCCGGGGGTCCGCTGGAGGGCAGCCCTCGAGATGACGGTCCCCGGCGTGAAGCCGCTCTCGGACGTCCGGCGGGTCAGCTGGAGCGTGTCCGGCCCCCTCGGAGGGGCGACGGAGGAGGTGCCAGAGGAGCCGAGGGCGGCCCGGAAGGAGTCGGCGAGGCGGCGGGAGGAGCGACGATGGGCGGCTCGGCTGCCCCTCGAGTGCTCCAAAGGGTGCGCGGACGAGGAGCTGTGGGTGACACTGGAGCCGCTGCAGGTGAGGACGTGGCTGGTGCTCCCCGAAGGGAGGGGAAGGGAGAGGGGGGCAGCGGCGGACGTCGCTTAAGAGACAGAGAGAGAAAGAGAGAGACGGAGCGTTGTTTTTTCTTGTGAAACGAAAAGAGGGTACCTTTTTTCCGCTTTTTTTTACATCCTCCTTCTCCTCACGTCGCGTCCGCAACCGCGGGGACCGCCCTCTTCATCGCCGCGGCCTCCACCGCCTCCAGCAGCGGAAGGTCGGCCGGCGGCATCTCGAAGGACCGCAGCTTGCCCGCGGGCGCCCACTCGAGGGTCTGCCCTTCCTTTGCGCAGGGCTCTCCCTTCCACCTCGTCACCTCGAACAGCGGCATGATGAGATAGAAGCTCTCGTTATTGCCGTCTCCCTTTGTGTACGCGTGCGACGCAAAGGTCAGGGGGCGCATCGATGAGACGTCGGCCTCGATGCCGAGCTCCTCTCGGAGCTCGCGGGCGAGGCACCCCTCGAGCGTCTCGCCCGCGTCGACCTTGCCCCCCGGGAACTCGTAGAGCCCCGCCATCGACTTTCCTGGCGGCCTGCGGGCGAGGAGGACCCTGCCCTGGTCGTCGAGGAGGGCCGCCGCGGCGACAAGGATGGTCTTGGTGGTGGGCGCTGTTTTTCCAGGGGGGTGGGGGCGAGGGCGAGGGTGAGGTCGAAGTTTTTGAGCGAGAGCCGATCTGCTGTTGGAGCTCGTGAAAGAAAAAAGAGAATTCCGAACTCGATCCGAACGCCCACCTTGCGCCATAGCAGATACTTTCAGGGATCGGCGGGAGACGAAAGGGGACGCGAGACAGCAGCGGGAGGCTGTGTGTGAGGGGGCGGGGCAAGGGGAGAGAGAGACAGGAAAATAGGTGAGCATTGTTTGGGGACAGCGGTCGAATGCCCCCCGTCGTTTTTGTTCTCTCCTTGCGCTCTCTCCCCCTCCCTCTCTTTCTCTCTCTCTGGCCCTCCCTCTCACCTCGGGCGGCTGCAGGTCGAGGCTTAGAAACAGCAGCGGAGAACGCGGAGAGCGTTCCCCTGAGGAGCATAAGATAATTCGAGAGAGAGGCAAAGAGAAAGCTAGGAAGAAGGTTAGGCGGGAAAGTGAGTTTTTCGAGGTTTTGAGAAAAACAAATTTTGAAAAAACAGTTTTTTTCCTTCTTTCTCTTTTTCACTTTTTTCCGCCTCGTCTTGGACGACAAAGCGCATTGCACCGAAAAACAAAACCTCGTTTTCTCTCCGTCACCCTCTCTCTCTTCCCCGCCTGTCGACCCGTCGAACAGCGCAGAGTCTTCTCGTGCCCTTGAGCGAGGTCTGTAAAGCAAAACAGGGATAACACCGGCGCTTTCCGAAAAGCGTCGAAGCAACAGAGACAATGGCCGAAGCCTTCGACACCCGCGAGCTCGCCGCGACGCTCGACGACGTCGAGTTCCCCGTCGACGACGACCGCCCGAAGACCATGAACGACCTCCCGAATGATGTGCTCGTGTCGGTCTTCGTTGCGGTCGGGGACCAGCGCTTGGTGAGGCACACCTTCCCCCTCGTCTGCAGGGCCTGGCCTGAGCTCTACCGCTCAAAGGACGCGAGCCCTCTGCACGAGACGCTCGAGGTTAACTTTCGAAAGGAAGCCGAGGGAGCAGCGGCGAGAGAGGGGGAGGAGGAGGAGGAGGAGGAGGAGGAAGAGGAGGAGGAGGAGGAGCGGGCTCGTCGCCGCCCTGTTGTCCACGCCTCGAGGTTCATCTCGTGGGCCGAGAGGCGAGCCGGCTCGGTGCGCAAGCTGCACTTCGAGGGGGGATTCCGCGGAGCTCTCAACGACTTCAGCTCGTTGGACTTGGGCACGATCGTCGCTGTCGCGGCCCCTTCTTTGACCGGAATTCGGATTCGCGTCGGCCCCTACGCGCAGAAAAAAAAGCCTTTCTGGGAGTCGCTGCGAGGCTCCGTCGTCCGCGCCGGCCGGCTTCGCTCGTTGGCCGTCAAGGGCGTCTTCGCCGACGTTTCAGAGTCCGACGTCGATTCCCTCGGGCAGCTCGCAGGGAGCCTCGAGGAGCTGGTGCTGGATCCGCACTTCGATCGCCCTGGGGGGTTCGAAGGCGTTTATTTTCGGCTGAGGCGCTTTCCTGAGTCCCTCTGCGCTCTCACAGAGCTGCGGCGCCTCGCGCTGGTAGGTCACTTCTGAATCAAAGCGATTCCCGCCAAGATTTCGTCTCTGGAAAAACTCAAAGAGTTTGACCTCCACTACTGCCGCCTTTCTTCGCTGCCCAAAGAGCTGGGCGAGCTCACGGGACTGACGACACTCGATCTCTCCGTCAACGAGAATTTAGGGATAACGACCCAAGACGAGGCGTTCCCTGCAGAGCTCGGGGAGATGAAATCTCTGCGAGCCCTCGGCCTCGCCGGCTGCGGCCTCCGCACCGTCCCTGCGTTCGTCGGCGAGCTGCAGTCGCTCGAGCGCCTCGAACTCTCCTATAACCGACAGATCTACGCCACGCTCGACATCCTGATCAAGGGCTGCCCCCGCCTGCGAGATGTGAGGCTCTCCCGAGGCCCCGATGCGCCGCCTTTGACTCCGGAATTATGGGCGCACCTCGGAGGCTTCATGAGGAAGCTGGTCGCGGAAAACCCGAACATCTCAGTGTCATTCAGTTGAAAGCGAAGCGTGTTTTTCTAGTTTTTCTCTTTTTATTTTCTTGCGCGTTTTGTTATTTGCACGCAGTTTGTTGAGAGAAACCGCAGGGAGGGTGCTGAGGGAGTGCTTGTCGTTCTTTCTTTAGGGTGGAGGAGAGAGAGTGCGCAGAGGAGGGCGAGTGCAGAAGAGAGAGAATATATCTGTTTTTTTTCTTTTAAAAGTGAGTGAGTTGC
>Ga0315287_10009009_pt1 | contig 10092 bp, 10 predicted proteins | sample YL17G11_0_MG_FD_205037 | JGI IMG/M metagenome (GOLD analysis project Ga0315287, IMG submission 205037) | Sediment microbial communities from Yellowstone Lake, YNP, Wyoming, USA - YL17G11_0 | ecosystem: Environmental > Aquatic > Freshwater > Lake > Sediment | place: USA: Wyoming | collected... | reverse complement strand
GGGCCTGGAGGTTGAGAAACCCGGTAAATCGGTGTTTGATCTCGACTGTATAGGGGTGAAAGCACCCCAGTTTTCTTTCTCACGGTTGCAGAAAGCGGATCCCATTTTGGGGGTCGACATGGCTTCCACCGGTGAGGTAGGCTGTATTGGCGAGAATTTCTATGAGGCTATTCTTAAATCAATGCTTTCGGTAGGTTATACTTATCCCAAGAAAAACATATTGTTATCTACTGGTCCAATGCGTTCCAAGGTGGAACTCGTAAACAGTTGCCGGTTGCTGTCCGACAAAGGATACAATTTGTTCGCCACTCGCGGTACCGCTCAGTTTCTCGAAATGAACGGGATCCCCTCCACCATGCTTCACTGGCCTGACGAGGATAAAAAACCCAACACCCTTGATTACCTGCGGAATAAAATGATCGATCTGGTGATCAACATCCCCAAGGACCTTTCCAAAACCGAACTCAGCAACGATTACCATATCCGCAGGAGTGCGGTGGATTTCAACATCCCGCTGATTACAAACGGCAGGCTTGCCAGTGCCTTTTTAATGGCTGTTTGCAAGATGAATATCGAGGATATTGCCATTAAAAGCTGGGACGAATATTAGTCGCAATACGCAGGTTTACCGGGATTGTTCTTATAGTCATACATAAGCCTGATCTGTTCAAGGGTGATGCGTTGTTCCGACAACGGGGGGAAGGTATCGGGACCGAAGAATCCTGTTTCACTTGTTTCCATACCGCCCTTCAGTTCGCCGCCGGTTTCCTCGCACAAAATGAAAATTTTGTAGATATGGAACATGTCCGGTGGGTGGCTGTGCCGCTTTTTATCGAGCACCGCCAGCAATTGCCTTGGCTCCACAACAAGCCCGGCCTCCTCGAAGACTTCTTTTTTTGCTACTTCAAAAGGGGTCAGGCCCACATCAGCCCAACCTCCGGGAATGGACCAACGCCCATCGATGGTTTCGCGAACCATCAGCAACTGGTCATCCCTGAAAACCACACCCCTTACATCCACCTTGGGCGTCTGGTAACCCCGTTCCGCCGCAAATACACCCACAAGCTTTTCCATCGGTAATTCTGTGAATTCCTTCATGATCTCAATGCTGAGCTGCCGGACCTGGTGGTACCTGTCGATATCATACTTATTTTCGCAATATTCCAGTCCTGCCTGCGCTACTGCCTGTAACTTCTTGGCCATCTCAAGCCAGTCATATTGATGTGTCTTCATTTCTTTTACAACAATTTGTTTCGCTTTATGATAATAAACATGATGCTTGCCGTAAGCAACATCAACAACACCGAAAAGGGATATCCAACCCTCCATCCGAGTTCCGGCATAAACTTGAAGTTCATTCCGTAAATTCCTGCAATCAGGGTGAGGGGAATAAAAAGTGTTGTGATAATGGTCATTATTTTCATGCTTCCGTTAAGCTTGTTGTTGATATTCGAATTGTTCAGTTCGATCAGGTCTGACAGTGTGTCCCTTCCCGACTCATACATGTGGATGATATGGTTGATGTGGTCCTTCACATCATGCAAATAAACAACGGTATCATCCGAAAGGAGCGCATAGTCTCCCTGCACTATATTTAAAAGCGCTTCCCTGATCGGGTAAACCACACCCCGCAACTCACTCATTGGCCTTTTTATAAGGTAAAGATCCCGGATATAATTGTTTTCAGGTGTTTCAAGCAATTTTTCTTCAATTTTATCAACTTTGTTACTAATCTCATTTACTATTCCATAGTACGTATCTACTAAAGTATCCATTAAAAGATAATACAGGTAATCCGACTTCTTTTGCCTGGCACGGCTCATTCCGTTTTTAATCCTTGTCGTCACATCGCCAAACAACTTATTTTCAAAATCCTTGAAAACAAGCACGTAATAATCTCCCAGGATCAGGCTTACATGCTGCTGCATCAGTTCACCGTCAACCGGAAATTCGAGGTGTTTCAGCGTAAGGAGGAGTTGGTCTCCCGATTCCTCCACCTTGGGAAGGTGGGATGTATTCAAAACATCTTCGAGGATCATGGGATTAATATTGAATAGCCTACCTATACTTTCAATTAAGGTAACGTCTGTTAAATTATTAATTATTAAAAGATTTACCCTATTAATATCTATTGACTTTGACAATTCGTCAACCGATCCTGTGTTTAAGAAAACACATGTTTCGTTGTCGTAAATAAGCAATTCGACCTCGGCCGGGGAAGGCTTCCGGCTTCCTGTGTATACAAGGCTCTCAGGAGGCATCCCGATTTTTCTCGCATAATTTTGAGGATTTCGCTTCATGGGGTTGGCATAATAGAATGATTCGGCTACAAAGTAAAGTTATTTCCCAACGGGATCCCAACCGGACGGAAATCAGTTAAAAATTTCTTTCAATACCTGCAGCGATTTAAGACGGTCCATTCCATCGATATGGAGCGCAAAATACCGAACCAGTCTTTCGAGCAGGAGGGTACGTGTTTTTTGGCTGATGAATATTTTTTCAGGTGCTGCAAGCGATGTACTTGTCAGGTCTACCAGTGCCTGCCAGGCTTCCTCAGGCATATGGCTGAAAACTGAAAGTTCCCTGGCCCCTTGAATGTGCGCGAGTTCTGCCGGAAAAATTCCAAGATACTTTGAAAAATTCAGTAAAAACAACAGGTGAAAATTGGAAATCCCCTCTTCTTTGGTATCGAGCAGCTGAAATGAATGAAAAAGAAAACTGAAAAGGGCCGGATTGGCCTCTTCCTCACGCAAGGTGATATACAGCACCTCGGCAAGAAACAGGGCGATTGAACTTTTGGTTATGATAAAAGGAATGGTGGTATAATGAAAAGGGCATGCCAATTCCTTTAGCCGTTGCATTTCCCTGTTCTGTTTATAATAAATTTCCGCTTCAAGCAGGGTAAGGGGCTGAAAATAGGTTGGCGGAAACTTTGACCTTTTTGAATGCACACCGCTCACCATACAGGTAAGCCTTCCATGCCTTTCGGTGTAGAGGGTAACGATAAGGCTTGAGTCGCCATACCTGATATGATGAAGCACTATTGCCTGTGTCTTGTTCAGCATGTTGCCAATGCAAAAGGCATTAATGGATAAAAAGCATTTTTGCGACGTGGGTGCTGGTTCCGTCATCGTTGGTGCAAAATACAAGGTAAACACCGGTATGTACGCGCTCGCCATGGAAATTCATGCCGTTCCAGATTGCCTGGCCGCCAAGCGCAGTAGTCTCGTAGACAAGGTTTCCGCTGATATCGGTAATTTTTACATTCACATCCTTCACCAGGCCCGTGATGGTGATGTCGCCCTCGTAGTTTTCCCGAACCGGATTCGGAAATACGTATACGTTACCAAAATTATCACTTCCTTCTGTAGCCTGCCCCCTGAAAGAAACTATACCCTTGTCAGTACCAAAAAAGACCTCCCCTGTTTTGTCATTTACCGTAGCAGTCTGCACGTTGTCGGAAAGAAGGGGACTGTTCGCTTCTGTAAAATGGTGCAATTCCACCTTCCCATCATCCGAAACAAGAAATACGCCTGATTTTTCAGTTGTAAACCATTTCCGGTTTGCACCGTCAACGGCAATGCAGTTGATTTTTTCAGTAGAAAGCAGCAGGTCAACGAAATTTGTTCCGTCGTTTCGGGGTATTTCGGGCTGATAGCCTGTAACATCTTCCTTTTCAAAAATTTCGGATGGATCAAAATATACCACGGGACCTTTGTTTGTGCCAACCCAGATACTCCCTTCAATGTCTTCTGCAATGGAATACACCCTGTCGAGCAAATCGGGCACCTGGTTCCTGACGGTGAAAAAACGTTCCTCGAGAGATCCTCCGTCGGTTTCATGAAATACGAGAATCCCGTTGTTTTGAATTAACAGCCAGATGTCTCCGGCAGAAGTTACCAGAATGTCTCCGATACGCGTATCCAAACCAAAACCCTTGAATGCCAGTGGAACGGTTTCCAGATCACCTCCAGGGCTCCTGCGGTAAACTGGCATGTCACTTAAGCTTGTTGAAATCCACAACGTACCGTCGGAACCAATGTCAGTTCCGGTTACAAGTACATATCCATGGCCATATCCGGGTACCGGTGTTAATACACTGTTGGTTTCATCAAAAACACCTGCAAGTGCGTTGTTTCTGAATTCTGCTATTCCATATCCATAGGATCCTCCGATGATATGGTTGTTGTCGGATGGGTCGATGGCTATTTCCGAAATATTCAAAACGCCTTCAAGCCCCGGTACCGTAGTATTGTTATAGTTTGCCCAGTCTTCTCCGATAAACGAATAGGCGCCAGCATTGGACCATTTGCTTGCTTCCGTGCCGCCTCCTACCCATACCCTACCTTCTTCCGTTTCCATATCACCGGCGTAAATGTAGGCGGGACCATCGGGACAAATAACGGTGCCGGCACCCGACAAATCGATGCGTACCATGCCGCTGACTGGGTCGGCATACCAGACCAATCCGTCGCTGTCATACAGGGCGTGTTTTGCATAATAGCTGCTCACATCCCTCACCAATTGTTCACTGCTGTTGTATATTTTGGTTCTTAGCCCGGAACAAACCACAAGGTTTCCGTTTTGCGTTCCCAGGTAATCAAAATGGTCATTTTCAGAATAGGTCCATGGTTCCCAGCTTTCTCCGCTTACTTCAATGATATTGTCAAAGCCGGTTGCCCCGTTGTTATAAACAGTGTAAAGCTTTCCGTTGTAATTTGCAACAAACCTGAATGCTTCATTGGCAGCGGGTAAAAAGCTGAGCCGGTGCCAGGCGTTAAAATCCACGAGGTTGGGACTGCTAATTTCAGCGGAATAAATTCCCTGTGCTGTAGCAGCAAACAAATTGTTCCCGTCAGAGGTAATGTCGTTCACCCTAATCTGGCTGCCCCCGTCCCCGAACATATAGGTATCTTTTATTTCGCGTTTTCGGATATCACAAACAACGATTCCGAAACCGCATGCCAAATAGGCAAGGTCGTCCTGGAAAAAAATATTCAACACTATCTTGTCCCCTGAAATTGACTTACGCTTGATATCGGGAATGTTGTAAACACTGTCGTTCCTAACCAGATCAATGTTGCCGTTGGTATATCCGATAAAAAGCACGCCCGCTTCTTCCGCATATCCAACTGTGGATATGCCGGCATCGGAAAGTCCGTTTACCTTGGAATGTTTTTTAATGCTGTTGTCGGTAAGTTTGTATGAGAACAATCCGCCCCCGTTTGTGGCGCAATAAACCTTTTCCCCGGCCCGGGCCAAACGCCTGCCCTCGTTATAGGGCAGATGATCACGCCATGCGCCGCTTGGTATCTGTCCCCACGCCATGATGAAAGGCAGTCCCATTCCAACCGCGCCAAGCATTGAAAGCACAAACCTTTGAAGTATGTTGCTGCCGCAACGTTGCGTTTGAATTGACAGGTTGTTCTGCATCAGTTGATGCCTTTAGATAAATACACCAACAGTTCTTTGAGTGCAAGTGTACGGTGTGAAATTTTATTTTTTTCTGCGGGCGACATATCCGCAAATGTGCGGTCATATCCCTCGGGCTGGAAAATGGGATCGTATCCGAATCCGTTTGGTCCGCTTTTTTCATGGGTGATGGTTCCCCATACCTCGCCCCTAAAAGTGTGCAGTGTACCATCCTCAACAAGGGCTATTACCGTACGGAAACAAGCTTTTCGGTCGTGCTTTCCCTTCATACGGCTTAATACAAGGTCCATGTTGTCATCAAAGGTACATCCCTTTCCTGCATACCTGGCAGCGTATACACCGGGTTCGCCTTTCAGGGCCATAATCATGAGTCCGGTATCATCAGCGATGCAATTGATTCCCGTTTTATGGTAAATAAAAAACGCCTTCTGCGCAGCATTTCCTTCCAGCGTATCCTGGTCCTCCGGTATTTCAACATTGATCCCAAGGTCGTCAAGACTCAACAAGTTGATATGTCCCGGAAGTGCGTACCTTATTTCCTCTAATTTATGCAGGTTATTTGTAGCGAATGCCAACCGGATGCGGTTGGCTTTATTTTTTTCAACCTCCACTGGCACTGAAACCTCCTCCGATTTTAGCCGGCCTCGGATTTATACAGATTACGGGAATTCGTTCACTGTTGGCAATGATGTATTGTTCCTGCGGACCCAGCACATAATCGGCAAAACCGATATCCCGGGTAGTTATCAGCATGATAGCGTCGGCATCCACCTTTTTTGCATATTGAATGGTTTCCTTACCAAAATCACTTTCCCCAACGGCTTGCAATGATTCATAATGGACCCCCTTGGTTGCGAAATATTTAGTAATAAAAAACAAGTTCGAATCGAGGCCTCTCCTGAAATTGCTGTCAGTGTACCTGGCCCTGAAAAGGTGAAAACGGGTTCCGAACTTTTTCGCGAAAAAATGTGTCCAGGCCACAGATTCCTTGGTTTCTTTCTTATAATTGATAGGCAAAATGATGTTATTCAGCTTTTCACTTTTTGGGGGTTCCTGTACAACGATGAAGGGTGCTTTTGAACTGGCAATTACCTTAAGGGCCCAACTTCCCAGAAATTTTTGCATCCCAACGATCCCGTGTGTCCCCATAATTACGAGTAGGGCATTGCTTTCTGCTGCAATTTCACCGATGGTATGAAAAATGTTACCTGTGCGAACTACAAAATTAAAAATAAGAGAAGGATTTGTGAATTTGCGCCTAACCTCTTCCGCCATTTTTTTCTCCGCGTCATGGATTTCAGAGTCCTTTTTAACAATGTGAACCACTGATATTTCTCCCTGCAGCATTGAAGACATTTGAACGGCATGTTCAAGGGCAAACATGGACTTCTCTGTAAAGTCCCAGGTAACCATAATCAAGTTCTTTTCGTGTTCCATGCTTGTGGATTGTTTAGTCTTTAAACTATAAAATTATTTTTTTATTTTGAATGACCGGCAAAATAATGCTAAAAATTCTGTTTTTTATTATAATTGGCAATTGGCATAATACCGAAATGCCTATTTTTGAAGTTGAATCAGAATTACGCTGCTATGGAAAACCTGGATTGGAAAAACCTGTCTTTTGGCTATATAAAAACGGATTACAATGTTCGCAGCCATTACAAAAATGGCAATTGGAGCGAGCCGGAGGTATCATCGTCAGAGTATATTAATCTTCATATGGCAGCCACCTGTCTCCATTACGGACAGGAGGCTTTTGAAGGACTTAAGGCCTTTCGTGGCAAAGACAACAGAATCCGAATTTTCAGATGGAATGAAAATGCAAAACGAATGCACAAAACCGCTCAAGGCATTAAAATGGCCGTTGTACCGGAAGCATTGTTTAAAGAAGTCGTTTTCAAGACCGTCAAGCTCAATGAACGGTTTGTCCCTCCTTATGGCACAGGGGCATCTCTTTACATCAGACCCTTGCTCATTGGTTCAGGTGCCGAAGTGGGTGTAAAACCCGCTTCTGAGTTTATGTTCATGGTGTTTGTAACCCCTGTCGGTCCATATTTCAAAGAAGGATTCAGGCCGGTTGACATTATGGTCTGCCGCGGTTTCGACAGGGCGGCTCCCCTGGGAACAGGTTGTTACAAAGTTGGCGGCAATTATGCAGCAAGCCTGACTTCATTGGAACTGGCACACCAAAATGGCTTTTCAACCTCCCTGTACCTCGATCCCAAAGAAAAGAAGTACATCGATGAAGCAGGACCCGCCAATTTTTTTGCCATTCGCGACAATTGTTATATAACTCCGGCGTCAAAGTCAATCCTCCCCTCGATCACCAATATGTGCCTGCAACAGCTTTCACTCGACATGGGTATGAAAGTGGAACGCCGGCCAGTGCTTTTTGAGGAGCTTTCAACCTTTGAGGAAGTAGGGGCTTGCGGAACGGCAGCCGTAATTACTCCGGTGCGGAAAGTGGTGGATCCCGACAACAACAGAATTTATGAATTCTGCCGTGATGGCAATCCGGGCCCTGTTTCTACCCGTCTTTACAACAAGCTCGTATCGATTCAACATGGCGATGAGCCCGATATACACGGATGGATCGAGTTTGTTGACTGATGCGCAACCCTGATCCCCCCCGATTGTTATAAAAAATTATATCTTTGCGGCAACATCCACCCCATTCATGTCAGCAAAAGATCATACCATCCGTCGCCGTCTTACTGCCTCGTATATTACTTCGGTGGTAAGTTTCACGCTCGTATTGTTTATGTTGGGTCTGCTTGGGATTCTCGTATTAAACGCCAGGAAACTTTCCGACTATGTGAAGGAGAATGTTGGTATCTCCGTTTATCTTAAAGATGACACCAGGGAGGTGGATATTTTCAACCTGCAAAAAACCCTTGATTCAAAGAAATATGTGAAGGAAACCCGGTATATAACTCGGGAAGAAGCGGCGGCAGATTTTCAGAAAGAATTAGGACAGGACTTCGTTGAATTTTTGGGATACAATCCGTTACCTTCATCAATTGATGTAAAACTTCATGCCGATTATGCCAATCCCGACAGTTTTGCCGTTTTGGAAAAAGCATTTCGCACCTACCCGCAGGTGGCAGATGTAGCCTATCAGAAAGACCTGATTTATGCAGTAAATCTCAATGTTCGCAAAATCAGCCTGTTTATTCTTGTTTTCAGTATTCTGCTCGCTCTGATTGCCCTTACCCTTTTCAGCAATACCATACGGCTTGCAGTATACTCCAAGCGTTTTATCATCCGTACCATGCAACTGGTAGGGGCCCACCATTACCTGATCAGGCGGCCGTTTTTAGTTAGCGGAATCACGCAGGGTTTAATCGCGGCCCTGTTGGCCGTTGTGCTGATGGCTGTTTCACTGTACTTTGCCGAACGGCAGTTGGAAGGACTATTCAGTTTTCAGGATTTCGGAATCCTGGGAATTCTTTCTGGGATCATCCTGCTGGTGGGGGTATTGCTTGCCTGGCTTTCCACCCTTTTCTCGGTCAACAAATACCTGAATATGAAACGAGACAATTTATATACTTAATTATACATGTATGGCTAAGAAAGCTGATGGAAAACAAACCCATCCCGGTTTTGCAATCGCAAAAGAAAACTACCTATTCATTGCTATTGGTTTCGCTATCATTATACTTGGTTTTCTGCTGATGATGGGAGGCAAATCTTCAGATCCCAATGTTTTTAATGAAAAGGAAATCTTCAGCTTCAGGCGTATTACCCTGGCTCCCATTGTGGTACTTGCAGGGTTTGCCTTCGAGATTTGGGCAATTATGAAGAAACCAAAGAATACCAACCAATAATGGACGTTGCTGCGCTTGCAGAAGAGTTTACACGCGGAAAGGTAATATTACTGAACAAACCCTTGTACTGGACATCCTTTGACCTGGTGCGCAAGGTAAAAAGCGTAATTCGATCGCAGCTCAATTTGAAAAAAATCAAGGTTGGCCATGCCGGCACGCTCGATCCGCTTGCTACGGGACTGATGGTAGTTTGCACCGGTAAAGAAACACGTAACATCGAGCAATACCAGGGAAGTTTAAAGGAATACCTCGCAAAAATAACCCTGGGTGCCACCACTCCTTCCTTTGATCTCGAAACGGATATCGACATGCGATACCCGGTTGACCATATCACTGCTGACAAGGTTGGTTCTGTACTTAGTACATTTAAAGGCATTCAGCACCAGGCCCCCCCGCATTTCTCTGCCCGCATGGTGAACGGGACCAGGGCTTATAAACTGGCCAGGAAAGGCGAGCCCGTAGCCTTAACCGCCAGGGAAATTGATATCAGGGAAATTGAAATGGTTTCTTTTTCAATGCACCAGATAGAAATCAGGGTGTTGTGCAGCAAAGGCACATACATAAGGGCCCTGGCAAGGGATATAGGTCTTAAACTCGACTCAGGCGCCCACCTTGCAGGTCTTGTAAGAACATCCATCGGAAGTTTTACCTTGAACGATGCCCTGAGTATTGAAGATTTTGAAAGAAATTTAGTTCTTTTGTAACTTTTTTAGATGCTTTGCGTATATATTTGGTTTATTTTGATATGAACATTATTACAGCCTATGAAACTTTCACAGTATAAATACAACCTTCCGGATGACCTGATAGCCAAGTACCCGGCCGAAAAACG
>Ga0315287_10009008_pt1 | contig 10092 bp, 7 predicted proteins | sample YL17G11_0_MG_FD_205037 | JGI IMG/M metagenome (GOLD analysis project Ga0315287, IMG submission 205037) | Sediment microbial communities from Yellowstone Lake, YNP, Wyoming, USA - YL17G11_0 | ecosystem: Environmental > Aquatic > Freshwater > Lake > Sediment | place: USA: Wyoming | collected... | reverse complement strand
GCCCCTTTGAAGTGGACTCTGAATTTGACTTCTCTCAGAAAATGCAACATCGTTGACGACCACTCTTGCTTCACTTGATGTGTCCAGTAACTCTCTGAAAAAAACTAAAACAATGATGCTCCCCCTCCTCCGATCTCAGTTACTCAGCCACCCACTTTACGACTCCGTACGAACGGTCCACAATTTGAGACTGTTCATGCGTGAACATGTGTTTGCCGTTTGGGACTTCATGTCATTGCTCAAGCGTTTGCAACAGCTTGTGACGTGTACCCAAGTTCCGTGGTTGCCGCCGACCGATCCCGAAGCCAGCCGTTTCATTAACGAAATCGTGCTCGGTGAAGAATGTGATGACGACGGACGCGGTGGGCATGCCAGTCACTTGGAACTGTACATGCAGTCCATGCAGGAAGTCGGGGCTGACACGAAGCCGATTCACCTGTTCCTCAGCCGACTCACGCAGCAGATTCCCGTAGAGCAAGCGATCACGGAGGCTGCGATTCTCCCGAGCACTCGCGATTTTGTGAGATCGACACTGCGGACTGTTTCCGTCGGGCGGCCTCACGAAATTGCAGCGGAATTCTTCTACGGACGCGAAGATGTGATTCCGGATATGTTCGCAAGGTTAGTCGAAGCATTGCCCAGTCAAGGAGTGCGCGTCGAGAGACTCGTACACTATCTGAAACGCCACATCGAACTCGATACCAACGAACACGGCCCGCTGGCCCGAAAGTTGGTCGATAACCTCTGCGATCAACAACCGCAGCGACTCGCTGAAGCGGACGCTGCCGCTGCGCACGCGCTCAAAATGAGAGCCTCACTATGGGATGGCATCCTCTCGGAAATACAGATCCCATCGTTCGTCCGCTGATCGCACGGACTCGCACATCCAATCCCGCTCAATCACCGGAAAACGCTAGGCACCAACTTCGCGGGCACCGATCTTTTCCGCTGGTCCATAGAAAACATCCATGCCTGCCTTGCCGTTGCCGAATCGTGGTGATTTTGAGGCTGACCGGTGCCGGGAGCATTGACGCCGAAAGGTCGCAGCGATCAGATCCATTGCTGGGGTCAACCGGCCGTGACTCGGGCATTGAGTCGACCCAAAACCATGGTGACATCGATTCCCGCTCGGGACGAGTTCTGAGCTCATCAAATACAGAACGCCGAGACAACGACCATCCGGTTGTAATCGACTTGAAATCCCCGTGACTGCCATCCGGTCACCGGGATGGCGTTCAGCCCGGACCATCTCGCTCTTGATGTCCCTTTTTGTGGCGTTTCTTTTGCCTTCGTTTCTAATTCTCTCTCCGTCTTGGTCAAATCTTTTCATTCTGTTTGCCTGCCTCTGTTGATTGTTATGGCCCGTTTTCGGATGCGGACGTTGAGGCTTGTCAACCTTAGCAGCCTGTTGAAAAATCCGTCGTTGGCTTGAGGTGTGTGACAGGACGCGATGATCTGCGCGTTTGAGGGACTGAGGAGCAGGGAATGGCGATGGGGCATTGGCGGACGGAGCAGCAGCAAGAGTTTTGGATTGCGACCGATGAGCTGTCCCCGGCATCTGTTTTATCAGCGGGTGATTGAATGGCTCGCGAAGGCTGAGTTCGATGCGTGGTTGGAGTAACTCTGTCGGCCGCACGACTCCCAGCAGGATCACGGTTCGATCGCGCCGGGGGAGGGATTTTCGGATGCTGCTGGTCGGCTATTTCGAGGACATCGACTCACAACACGGGATCGTGTGGCGGTGTTCCGACAGTTTGTCGCTGAAGAGTTTCCTGGGCTGTCAGCCACACGAGGCGACTGCCGAGCATTCGAGTCTGACGCGGATCACGTCGCGGTTGCCGCTGGAGATTGACCGCGACGTGCTCGCCTTCGTCCTGCCGTTGCTGCATGAGCAGGGTCTGCTCAAAGGGACGACGCTGGAAGCCAACGCGGCGATGACGTCGATCGTGCGGAAGGACCGCGGCGATGATTGGGAAACTCATCGAAAGAATTTTGCGGCGGCGGAAGAGATCGAGATCTCATGGCGAGCGGACGCGGCTCGCTTCGACCAGCAGCGAGCGAAGACCAGGAAGAAGAAGTGCTCCCACGACGACTGGCCATCGCCGTCTGATCCGGACGGCCGCATCACGAAGCTGCCGGCTGGCTCGACAGACTTGGCGGACAAGACGGAGAGCGCAGTGGACCTCGACACGGGAGCCATCACTGCGGCGGAAATCGATCACGCGGATCAAGCAGACTCGGCCACGCGAGAAGACACACGCGGAATTTTCGGCACCTGAAATGGATACAATGTGATTCTCGATACGTCGCAATACCCCACTGGCTAGTCCCAAAAAACATCGAAGCCCATTCGCCAATGAGCGGCACCGTCACACGATTTGTGTACCCCCCCCAAACACCTTGATTCCTAAATTGTCCTCACACGTTTGTCGCGGGCAGTCTGTTCCTCGTGGACTGTTCCTTTCTCGAAAAAAGTTGATATTGGGTGTTTTAAAATTTTAGAATCAGCTTGATTCAAACGGGGGCCGGTGGAAGACCCGATTAGCACCTGAAAATGATTCCCAGACAGGAACGGGAAATGGGATCGCTATGACACCTCTGAGCCGAACCGCGATTGTGATGTCGAGGCTGCCTCAACGGATCCTTCCGGACTCCTCTTGGCTGCTCGGGCTGCGCGCGGCTCTACGTCGAGTCCGCGATCGAGGAGAAAGATTGCTTGTGGGAGAGGGGACTGCCGGATCCGATTTCGTGAAGCGTGGCGCCCAGTTACTCCACATTGATTGGAATACTTCGCCTGTCCAAGGGCACGACCCCGACCTCGCGAACTCGGAACTGTTCGACATCGCAAAGGTACCCGGTCACGATCGTGCGTTGGCGGAGCACGCCGGTGCAATCATGGCCCTCGGCATACGATTTAACGGTCACTGGCACCGGTTGTTGCGAGATCGCTTAAAACGGGATTTGGGCAGCGTGATCCTTGTCGACCTTCCTGAGTTGATCGGGCCCACGGTCAAAGCGGAGTTGCTGAATTGTGGGGCCTCTCTCTGGCTGCCACCCTCAAGAATGACGCGGCCACTGGTCGATAAGTCTGCTTTTCATCCGCCTCTCGATCAGCGACCTCCGTCAGCGGCATCTTGCTCAATCACGGAGCTTGCCCCATTCCCTTCAGAATTTGGGTGGGCGTATTTTTCGCATTCGACGCGGGCCTGTGCTGGTCCTTGGCCGGAGCAGTCCACGGAAGATTATCTCGACAGCCTGCTGCAATCGCGTTCGGACGCCGATCATTCGGCTCTGGCGACGCTGGAACGAATTGTGGTGCAACGTCGATTGATCTCCGCAAAACGGACGGCACGTGGTGGACGTCGAGTTGTCAGCTTGACGGCATCGCGGCTGTCCGAACTGCCGCGGATGAGATGTTTCCGCCATCATCGTCTTCGTTGGGATTTTGAGCCTTATGGACTGTGCATTTCTCGCGCATGGTTGGAACATCGTGGCGCCCGCCGCGTGCACTATGGCAACGCAAATTTGTGGAAAACATTGACGGAGGCAGATCAACCATTCTTTCAGCCTTCACCGTCGGTTCAGGCGTCAGCCGAAGCTCGCCGGTCAAGCATCGACTGGTCTGAGGAAAGAGAATGGCGACATCTTGGCGACGTCGATCTGAGTCAGCTTTCTCGGGACGATGGTTTGGTGTTTGTACCAAACTTTCAGGCCGCGCAACGATTGTCAGCCATCTCACCATGGCCTATCACCCTTTGGCCCGATCCGTCGATTGATGTCCCGCCGAGGTGCTTCGATTCAATCGTCGGCTAGGATCGGCGTAATCGCCGACGGAATCTGACCTGCCGTCACATGGATCCGGCACTGTCGATCGACGAACACATCGACCTCGCTTCGAATACCAAACTCGGGAAGATAGATTCCCGGTTCGACGGAAAAGCAGCAACCGGGCAACACGCGGCGCGTTTCGTGCGTTTCGAGATTATCCATGTTGGCACCGTTACCGTGAACTTCTTGGCCGATACTGTGACCCGTCCGATGGATGAAGAACTCGCCATAACCCGCTCCTTGGATGACTTTTCGGCAGGCATCATCGACTTCAAATCCTCGTAACGGCTGGCCCTGCTTGAAGCGTTCTCGGACAAGTTGAATCGCCGCATCGCGGGCTTCGGCCACAATTGCAAAAACGGTCGCATACTTGGTTGGGACCAAGTTTCCCACGTAACCCGTCCGGGTCAGGTCGCTGTAGACCGCTCGCGGCCGATCTAGCTTGGCCCACAAATCGATGAGAACAAAATCCCCGCAACGAATCCGTGCTGTCCCCGTCTCGTAATGGGGATCGCCACTGTTCTGATTCACGGCCACAATTGGCGGGTGGTAGGTAGTCAGATTGTGCTGAGCGAAGTGAGCCATAATGACATCGCGAACGGCCGCTTCGGTCGTATTACCAACGGTCCGAACTTCGTCCGCTATAAACTTCCATGCGACCGCATAGGCCGAATCCGTGTGCTCTCCCGCCGCCAGATGCATCGCCCACTGCTCGTCGTCCCAGACCGCCTCGAACAATTGGATCAAATCACCCGACGGTACGACTTCGACACCTCCCGCCATCACTAGCTCGACGGTTCCTGCATCCACTCGGGACAGGGAGGGGATGCCATTGCGAGGCGAGTACTCCATGGCGACCGTCTTCAAGCCGCGAACCAGTTCCGCCACACCGGCCTCGAACGACTGCCATGTGAGGTACACGATTTTTTCGCCGGGCAAATGGTCGAGGGCGGCCGACTCGATTCGATGCACGAGCTTCTTGGGCTGCCCCGTCCCGGGGATGAAATACATCCAGCGTCGTGATCCCATGGCGTGATCCGCAAATTGCAGGATCCGTCTGGCCAAGATGTTGTTGCCTCGAAAATCGGACAGCAACCAACCGTCGATCTCCTGCGAACGAATCGCATTCTGAATCGCAGACACATCAAACATTTCAGCCACCCTTTCGATTTGATCTTCCTGTTATCCGGCTTCTTGCGTCACTTCAAAAATTTCATGCGATAGAGGTTGGCTCATTTCACGGGATGCAGCACGCCCCGCGCTTCGACTGCAAATACGGCACCAAAATGGGTGAGGCGTTGCCCAGACGGTGAAGCGACAGCGTGTCCCTTCCCGCGGACGAGGTATAGCAAGACAGACAATGACTGGAAAATCACCGGCATTCCGATCTACGGAGAATCCGGCTCGAACGGCGGGTGTGACATGGGAATGTTCAATGGACGAGGAATACCCCCCAGACTGCGTTCCACCGCACGGAGAAATTTTGGATCGAGAGTGTCCAGGAATCGTCTCGCCTGCTGTGCCGATTCGGGGGGCGAATCCGGCTGTGTCTTGCGACCATCGCGTTCACAGACAATCGCGAACTTCACGATGTCTTGTTTCGCCAGTTCCGAATCAAATGGATCGTGTCCATAGGCCACGATCAATCGCTCCAGAACCGTCCAATCTTTCCAGCGAGCAAGATCCATCAGCACACTTGCTGCGAGTCGAGGTCGATCCAGAAAACCTCGCATGGCCGCCTTCAAGACCTCTGTCGGCACTCGCTCTCTGGCGTAGTCCCAGACAAAAACGATCGCATTTCGTAACGGCAGTAAATCGTCCTCGGCCGACGGTTCCTCAAACTTGGTGGTCAACAGTTTTTGGAGTCCGCGTTCACGTTGCAGCAGGATGTAACCCGCCATCATTCCATCGATCCCAAAACGGGGGCGTTCGGGATCGGGAAGGGTCGAGATCAAAGATTCGAGAAACGAGGCATCACTCTCGTCGCCGCAAAGTCCGAGCAACATGCCATAGAGACCGAGTCGTACCTGCATTGCCGGATCCTTCGATGACAGCCAGGTTCGCAGCTTAGCACGAGGCAGCCTGTCGGCCATCGCCGCAACGTCCTGATACGCTGCACGACTTATCTCAGCAAAGGCGTCGCTGGCGATTTCCGAGTCCGAGCAATCCAGAAACTGCAGAAAGAAGAACAGTCGATCGGGTGTTTCTGGACTGGGGGCTTGACGCATATAGCCAAATCGCAGCTCGGTAATTTCAATCGGTAACTCCCAATGAATCGTTTCCTCGTCATCCTTGCCAAGTAAAAGGAACAGATCGCCAGGCTGACCATCTCGACCGAACGGAATCGTGATTCGTTCACCTTTCTTCAGTATTTTTTTGCCGTTTCGCACGACATCGACGATCTCAAATGTGGTGATTTCTGTCCCTTCGGCTGCGTTCGACTCAAGCGAGATCCAAGTCACCTGTAAGATCGCGTCAGAGTGCGCCAGACGGAGACTGAACGGCGGATCCGTGGGACCACAGAAAGGACAACCGGGAACGGCATAGGCTCCAAGGGTCTTCCCCAGAAAGATCAGGCCACACAGGGCCAGTCGCATCAACATTGGCAACCACTTCATTTTCATTTCCTGGAACGGTTTCGTGACTCCTGCGTTATCGCCACGGACGCCGATTCGGTTGATTATTGATGACTCTGTATTCCATTTTCAGGTTGGCCATTTTTTGTCGATCGTCATTCCCTGCGGATCAGGATCGGACGAGGCCAGTTGCCTTGACGCCGTTGTTCCCACCAGATTGGGAAAGCCCCCAGGCTTTTCGAAATTCCTTCGCTGGCGAGGAGTTAAGCGTCTGACTCGGTCCCACACCTAAAGTTTCTGAGAGAAAAGAAACATACGACCACCGACGTTGAATCCGTTTGTTCCGTCGAACTGACACAGCAGATGCCCCCCCGGTTGGTTACTGGTTCCCTTGCTGCAGCACTGCTGCTACGATCGGGCTCTCTTTCGACGTTCCGCACGATTCATGGAAGGAGTCGCTCTTGATGCCGAATCGATCTGTTCTAGCGGTGTTGATCCTGCTGATACTCGCGTTTTGTTCATGGCCAATTGAGGGAGCTGAAGCGTCAAAACTTATGAAAACTAACATCATTGAAGGAATCAGTGAACATCGCCTTGAAAACGGACTCAAAGTCTTACTTTTCCCGGATCCGTCCAAACCGACGGTCACCGTCAATTTGACCATTTTTGTTGGCTCACGTCATGAAGGCTACGGGGAAGCGGGCATGGCTCACCTGTTGGAGCACATGCTTTTTAAGGGGACTCCCGATCACCTCAGTGTTCCGAAGTCATTGCAGGCGCGCGGTGCTCAGTTCAACGGAACGACGTGGCTCGATCGTACAAATTATTACGAAACCCTTCCGGCCAGTGATGATAATTTGGAATTCGCGATTCGACTCGAAGCCGACAGAATGATCAATAGTCTGATCAAGGGGGAGGACCTTGCCTCGGAAATGACGGTCGTACGGAACGAGTTTGAACGTGGCGAAAATTCGCCACAGTTAATTCTCGGTCAACGCATGATGAGCGGGGCATTCAACTGGCATAATTATGGCAAATCAACCATCGGTAATCGAGCGGACATCGAACGAGTTCCTGTCGAAAGCCTCCGAGCGTTCTATCGAAAATACTATCAGCCCGACAATGCCATGGTGATTGTTGCCGGTCGCTTTGATGAAGCACGCGCACTGGAATTTATCGAAACACACTTCGGCTCAATCCCGAAGCCGACTCGCACATTGGAGGCGACCTATACGGAAGAGCCGGCTCAGGATGGAGAACGCACCGTCACCCTTCGACGAGTTGGTGAAGTCTCATTTGTCGGAGCGTTGTATCACATCCCGTCCGGTGGTCACCCCGACTTCGTTCCCTTAGATGTCTTGGAATCGATTCTGACAATGGCTCCCTCTGGACGTTTGTATAAGACTCTCGTCGAGAAAAAGAAGGCGGCTGACATTTCGGGGGCTTGCTTCCCCTTACACGATCCAGGAATCGTGCGATTCATGGCCGAAGTGGCCACTGGAAATGCTCCAGAATCGGTACTCGATACGCTCCTCGACACGATCGATACTGTCGTCGAGTTAGGGGTGAAGAGTGACGAAGTGGAACGCGCCCGACAACGGTTGCTGAAGCAAAGAGAACAGGAGTCGTCCAACAGTTCGCAAATTGCCATCGGCCTGAGTGAGTGGGCGGCGCAGGGTGATTGGCGACTCTATTTTCTGTATCGCGATCGACTGGAGAAGGTGACGGCCGAGGATTGCACTCGTGTTGCTCGAGCCTATCTGCTGGCGAGTAACCGAACGGTTGGTCTTTACTTTCCCACCAAAGAATCGCAACGCACGCCGATTCCCGCCAAGCCCAATCTCGCCGAAATGATTGGCGACTATCGGGGACGCGAAGAGGCTTCCGAGGGCGAAGCCTTTGACGTGGCTTCGGCCAGAATTGAAGAGCGAATCACCCGCACAACGATGGATGGAATTCAGGTGGCATTACTGCCCAAGAAGACTCGTGGCAATACCGTTGTCCTGCGATTGACGCTGCGCTACGGGACCGAAAAAACCTTATTCGGCTTGGATACCGTTGCAACATTTTTGCCGTCGTTGATGACAAAGGGAACCAAGCAGTTAACCCGTCAGCAGCTTCAGGATCGGCTCGATCAGAACCACACTTCTTTGGGTGTGAGTGGTTCCGCCGGCGAAGCCACTTTTATAATCCAAACCAAGAGAAAGTACCTGCTGACTGTTGTTGACCTCTTGCGACAGATTGTGCGTGAGCCGGTCTTTCCCGTTTCGGAACTTGATATTCTCAAACAGGGACACCGTGCGGATCTCGAGCAGGCGATCACCGATCCACAGCAACTGGCGGTTAAGGCCGTACGCCGAGCTTTAAATCCCTATCCCATGGGAGATGTTCGTTATCACCCCACGACTGCGGAAGAGATCAAGCTGTCCGAAGCGGTCGATGTCGCGGCCGTCAAAAAACTTTACAACGATTTTCTGAGCGCTCGTTCCGGACAACTTGTCGTCGTCGGCGATTTTGATGCGGACGAGACAACGAAGGCCGTGTCAGCGATGCTGTCCGGTTGGCTTTCTAAACAAAATTATGAACGAATTCCTCGAAGTGGTTTAGTCGACTTGAATGCAGGCACGGTGAAAATCAACACACCGGATAAGGCGAATGCATTCCTGTTTGCAGGAGGTGTGATCCCCCTTCGAGACGACGATTTGGACTACCCGGCATTGATTATCGGCAACTTTATTTTTGGGGCCGGTGCATTGTCTTCACGCCTCGGCGATCGAATTCGTCAGAAGGAGGGCCTGTCCTACGGCGTGGGATCCGCATTCACAGCAAGCGCTCTGGATCAACGAGCGACAATCACGATGTATGCGATCTATAACCCCCTCAACTTGAACAAAATCACCAACGCGATCAACGAGGAACTCGACAAATTGATCGCCGATGGCGTCTCTCAAATGGAATTGGACGACGCACGTCGGGGCTACCTTCAACGACAAGAGGTGATGCGGACGGAAGACGCCAATTTGGCTCAGATCCTTGAGGCAACACTCTTGGCAGGCCGGACCATGGAATATTACACAAAACAGGAGCAGGCGATCGCGACATTGACGACCGCTCAAATTCGCGACGCCCTTCAAAAGCATTTCCCTGTTAAAAAAATATTGACCGTAGTCGCTGGCGATTGGGAGGCTGCTGCAAAAAACTCACCGAAGTCGGTCGAACCGAGCAAATAAACTGAAGGGACCGTGGCTCTTCCATAAGATCGAGGGATGCTTTCGGGTTGTTGATGGTCTGCCGATCCGCTCACGGGTCGCCTCGATCCGCAGCGACTGCGGGGACCCACTCGAGGACAATCCGGGAAACGGAAGACACGTGAATCTCTGTCGAGCACCATGGCGGCAAGTCTGTCGGCCCTCAGCACTCGTGCCTAGACGCTGCCTCAGAAGGCTTTACACATCAAACCGCCGTCCACGGTAATTGTGGTACCTGTGATGTAACTGCTCGCCTCGCTAGCCAGTAACAACGCCGCTCCGGCAAGTTCTTTCGGATCGCCCCAGCGTCCGACTGCCGTTCTCGCAGCAAATGCCTGCTGTTCATCGGCGGTCAAAACGCTCGCCGGCAAATCGGTCAAAAACGGTCCGGGGGCGAGACAATTCACCGTGATCCCATAGGAACCGAGATCAAGAGCCAT
>Ga0315287_10009006_pt1 | contig 10093 bp, 8 predicted proteins | sample YL17G11_0_MG_FD_205037 | JGI IMG/M metagenome (GOLD analysis project Ga0315287, IMG submission 205037) | Sediment microbial communities from Yellowstone Lake, YNP, Wyoming, USA - YL17G11_0 | ecosystem: Environmental > Aquatic > Freshwater > Lake > Sediment | place: USA: Wyoming | collected... | reverse complement strand
CCGGTCGCGCACCCAGCTGACGCCGGTGGTCCTTGCGGCGGCCAAGAAGCTCGCGGCGGTCGGGGCGTTTTGCATCGGCACCAATCAGATCGATCTGGACGGTGCGATGCTGAAGGGCGTTCCGGTTTTCAACGCGCCCTATTCCAATACCCGCAGCGTCGCCGAGTTGGTGCTGGCCGAGATCGTCTTGTTGCTGCGCGGCATCCCCGAAAAGAGCGCCGCGGCCCATCGCGGCGCTTGGTTGAAGACGGCCAGCAACAGCTACGAGGCCCGCGGAAAGAAGCTGGGCATCGTCGGGTACGGAAACATCGGCACGCAGCTGGGCGTTCTGGCCGAATCCCTGGGGATGAAGGTCTTGTTCTATGACGTCGTTTCCAAGCTGCCCCTGGGGAATGCGCAGTCGGTGGGGAGTCTCAGCGAGCTCCTTCAGCTTGCCGACGTCGTGACGCTGCACGTGCCGGAGACCCCGTCGACCAAGGACATGATCCGGACCGAGCAACTGGCGCTCATGAAGGCCGGCTCGATTCTGATCAACGCCTCCCGCGGCACGGTGGTCGATATCGATGCGCTCACCGCTCACCTGAAGAGCAAGAGACTGGCCGGCGCGGCCATCGACGTGTTCCCAGTCGAGCCCGAGAGCAACGAGCAGGAGTTCTCCTCGCCGCTCCGCGGATTGGACAACGTCATCCTGACGCCGCACGTCGGCGGCAGCACCCTGGAGGCCCAGGAGAACATCGGCATCGAAGTCGCGGACAAGCTGGCGCGCTACAGCGACACCGGCACCACGCTGTCGGCGGTGAACTTCCCCGAAGTGTCCTTGCCGCGAACGCCCGGCAAGCACCGGCTGTTGCACATCCATCACAACGTCCCCGGCGTGCTTTCCGAGATCAACGCCGTCTTCTCCGAAAACGCCATCAACGTGGGCGGACAGTATCTGCAGACCAACGACAAGGTCGGCTACGTGGTCATCGACGTCGATCAGGAGTACAGCGAGTTGGCCATCCAGAAGCTGCGCCACGTGAAGGGCACCATCCGGTGCCGGGCGTTGTTCTAGGCGCCCGCTGAAATGAGTCCCTCCGGCTCGCGCCCCTTCAACCTGCGCCGGTACTTCACCGGCGCGAGCTTCGCGGTCGTCCTCGTCGGCACGCTCGCGGCCGGCCTCGCTTCGGCCCAGCTGGCTCGAGTCGTCTTCGCGGAGATGGAACGTGAGGACGCGGCCAACCTCGTCGAGTACTTCGTCACGGAATTCGAGCAAGACGGCTACACCCGGGACGTCTGGGGAACGAGGCCGATCCCCCCGTTCGCTTACGAGCGGGCCCTTTCCGACATGCGGAACTTCGACCTGAAGGAACTGAAGCTGCTCGCCCCGGACGGCACCGAGATGCAGACGATTCTGGCGCCGGGACAGACGCCCAGCCCTCGCTGGACGGAAGGGATCGAACAGGCGCGTGCCGGTCGTGTCGCGTTGCGCTGGGAAGCCGCGGGGGGCTGGCGGTCGATCCTCTTTTCCGCTCAGCCGTCCGGAGCGATCGAGACCTACGTTCCCGTGACCGCCAAGGGGACGGTCGTCGCGGTCGCCAAAATCCGGCACAGCCTCGACCCGGTCATCACCGCGTCGCAGAAATCCCTATTCGTCATCGTGGCCCTGTCCGGATTGGCGGGGCTCGCGATCTTCGTCGCGCTGAACCTGCTCGTCTGGAGAGCGGATCGCATCATCAAGCGCCAGCATGCCGATCTCGCCGACGCGCGTGTTCGGATCGAGGAGCGCAATCGCCGCCTGGAGGAGATGGAAAAAAAGAAGGATCGGTTCTATGCCGCGCTCAGCCACGATCTCCGGAGCCCGCTCGTGTCGTCCCAGGCCGGTATCCGGATCGCCCTGGAGGACCCCTCGGCCGGCCTCGTCGAGGGACAGCGCGAGGTCCTTTCGGACAGTTCCCGCTCGATCCAGGAGGTGCTCGCGATCATCGGCAATCTCCTCGACATGGCGCGCGTCGAGGCGCTCGCGGATGCCCTGGAGAAGCAGCCGCTCGACCTGAAGGGCCTGCTCGAAGGGGTGATCGGCACCCACCGGTCGATGGCGTCGGCGCAGGCCATCGCGATCGAAGCGTCGTTTCCGCCCGAAGCGGTCGTCGTCGACGGCGACCGACTGAAACTCGTTCGCGTCTTCGCGAACCTCTTGTCGAACGCGATCAAGCACGCGGGCGGCCGCCCGGTCAAAGTCGTGCTCGAACGTTCGCAAGGCGGCGCGCGCGTCAGCGTCTGCGACGAGGGACCCGGAGTCTCGTCGGCGCATCGCGAGACGTTGTTCGACCGCTTCTCGCGGGTTCCAGGGACCGCCGACGACGGCGCCGGGCTCGGTCTTGCGATCGTGCGCGAGTTCGTCGTGCGCCACGGCGGCTTGGTCACGTGCGAGTCGGAGCTCGGTCGCGGGACGCGCTTCATCGTCGACCTGCCGGTCCTTCCGCCGGAAAACGGTCGCCGGGGGGTCTAGCGAACCCGAACCTGACTCGAAACGCGGCCTGAGGGACTCAGGCCCAGTATTCGAACGCCCCGCCGCAGACGCTGACCGGCTCCGCTCCGGTCGACCGCGATGCGGTCTTCCCGAAGGCCTCGATGGACGCCCTCGCAGCCGCGGGCTTCTACGGCTTGATCAGCGCCCGCGAGCTCGGCGGGATGGGCCAAGGGCCGGGCGCTGCCGCGCTCGCGGTGCTGAGGGTCGCCCGCGAATGCGGCTCGACGGGGATGGTCCTCGCGATGCACTACGCCGGAACCTCGGTTATCGAAAAGTACGGTGCCGAGGCGATCCGCCGCGACATCGTGGCCGGAAAGCACATGAGCACTCTCGCGTTTTCCGAAGCCGGCTCGAGGAGCCACTTCTGGACCCCGACCAGCACCGCGAAGGCGGTGGGCGGGCACGTCGAGCTCGATGCCGAAAAGAGCTGGATCACCTCCGCCGGCTCCGCCGCGGCCTACGTCTGGTCGTCTCGGCCGTCGCTCCGCTGGGGCCTCGCCGCGCGCGGCGCCAAGGTCGAGCAGGGGAGTCCGTCCTTCGATTTCCCGATCACAGAGAAAGAGGTCGTCTGGGCGGACGAGGCGGCGGCGCTTTACGCCCAGGCCGCGGCGGCGCAATGGGATCCGGCCACCGCGATCGACTGGGCCGCGCCCATCACGCATCCTCCCGAGATCGAAGACACGGTCGTGCAGGTGATGACGTTCCTGATCGAAAACGAAACCGCGGCGCTCATCGTTCCCGCGAGCTTCCTCGCGATCCAGGCGGCCGACGAGGCGCGGCACATCGAGGTCTTCACGCGCCGCGCGCTCTTGCTGCGCAAGGATCTGGGCCTTTCGACGGCGGGCGGGCAGGAATCGTTGAAGATCCTGCTCGAAGAGCCCGACTTCGCTCTCGCGTTTTTCCTCTTATCGATCCTCGGGGAAGGCTCGTTCCTGTCGCTGCTCTGGTTCCTTCACGAAAACGCGCCGGACCCGATCACGCGCGAAGTCGCGCGCCTCGCGGCTCAGGACGAAGCGCGTCACGTCGCATTCGGCCTAGCCCACCTCCGCCGCCATCTTGATGTGGATCCCGGTCTGCGCCCGCGACTCGCCGCTGCTGTCCTACGCCGCCACGACGCGCTGGCTGACACCGCGGGGTTGAACGAGGAAGTCTTCGACGCCCTCGTCGTCCTCGCGGCGGGATCTTGGGACCACGCCGCGATCGCATCCGGGTACGAACGCGTCGTGAAGCTTCAGGCCGACATGGACCACGCCCGGAGACTACGGCTCCTGAAACTGGGCTTTGCGGAGCATGAGGCCGAGGCGCTCTCGGCGCTGCATACGCGCAACTTCATGTAGGCGGGGCCGTCTTCGCGAGCTCGACCACCTCGCGGATCGCCTCGACGACCTTCGAGGGCTGATCCACGGCGATGAAGTGCCCGCTCTTCTCCACGAATTGCTGCCGGCCCCCGGTCGATTCGGCGGCCAGCTCGCGGTGCAGGCCGACCCAGATCGAATAGCGCGCGGCTTCCTCGCCGACCGGAGGCGTCTCCTCGCGGCGCGTCAGCACGATGAGCGGCCGGCTGCCGAGGGGAGTCTTGCCTGCCGACAGTCGCGCCTCGCGCACTTCGGCGAAGCTCTCTTCGATGGCGCCCGTCTCGGCGACGATCGCATCGACCGCGCTCGACCTGTAGCCGACGGCGGCCGCCATCGCCTGCCGATCCGGCGGCAGGACGTTCATCCCCGCCATGTCGACCGGCAACCCGGCGAGTCGCATGATCCCGAGCCTCGAGGCGACTTGGAAGAGGCGCAGGAGCCTCGTCGACTGTCTCGTCGACGGGGCTCTGATGAACTGGTCCTCATGAGCCGGATCCACGAGGACGAGGCCGGCCACCTCCGCCGGGTATCGAAAGGCGAACAGCCGCAGGTTGCACCCGCCGAAAGACGCGCCGACGAGAACGTAGGGTTTCGGAACCCCCGATTTCTCGAGGAGCTCGTGCAACTCGGTGACGATCCTCGCGCTGGTGCGCGGGGCTCGGCCCGGGCCGCTCCAGCCGTACCCGGCGCGGTCGAAGGCGAACGTCGTCGTCAACTCGGCGACCGCGGGTTGGACGAGCGCCCAGCCGAGTGAGGAGGCGCCGACCGGCGCATCGAAGACGACGGTGGGAGCCCCTTCGCCCAAGATCTGCGCGTGGAGCCGGACGCCGTCGATCGTCACCATGCGACCGGGCGGAGGGAAGCGGCGCGCATCGCCCGAGCTCGCGACGAATTGATACACGACGCCGGCGAGTGTCAGCGCCAGAAGAAGCGCGACGCCGCCGGCGAGGAGCTTTCTCATGGACGGTCAGGAGTTCGCGGCAGCCCGGGCCGCGGCCTCGGCCGCGGCAAGCACCAGGTCGCCGCTGGTCGAAAAGGCGACGACGCCGAGGCCGAGACCCTTGAGCGGGTTCCGCCAGAGGATGCTGCCGCTGGACGCATCGAGGCAGAACAGCTGGCCGCCCGCGCCGGCGTAAACGCGGTCGTCCGTCTGCAAGATCGTCACGAAGCTGCCTCGATTGAGTCTCGTGCGCCAGATCTCGGCGCCCGATCCCGGGTCGATCGCCGCCACGTGTCCGCCGAGTCCGATGATGATGTGATGGGAACGGCTCGTCATGGTGCTCTCCTCCCCGTTTCGCAAGGAGAACATGATACGCCGAGGAAGGGCGACCGACGGCCCTAGGCGCCGCGCGTCGCAGGGCGGTCACCCAAGAGGTGGGCCTCGTCCGCGTTCACCGTGGCGGGTTCGACGGTCGCCGGGGCGGCGGCGCCGTACTGGCCGGCCACCGACCGGAGCAGCGTCGTGGTTTCTTCCGGCGGGACGGGCTTGCCGAAGAGATAGCCCTGCATGAGGTCGCAGCCCAATTCGTAGAGGCTCTCGCGCTGGTGGGGGTGCTCGACGCCTTCCGCGATCGCTCGCATCTTGAGAGTGCCCGCGAGGGTGATGATCGCCGAGACGATCGCAGCGGCGTCGGGGTTGGTCGCGATGTCGTGCACGAACGACCGGTCGATCTTCAAAACATCGGCGTGGAACCGCCGCAGGTAGCTTAGAGACGAATAGCCGGTCCCGAAGTCGTCCACCGCGATCCGGAATCCGCGGGACTGGAGCTGCTGCAGCACCTCGAGGGTCGCCGCGGCGTTGCTCATCAAGACGCCCTCGGTGATCTCGAGCTCGATGCAGCGCGTCGGGAGGTTCACCGAGCCGAGCGCGTCGTCCACGCGTTCGAGCAGATCCTTGCGGTGGAACTGCGACCCGGAGAGGTTCACGGCGACGTGAATGTTCGGGAGCCCCGCATCGAGCCACGCGCGAGACTGCACGCACGCCTGGCGCAAAACCCAATCGTCGATCTCCTGGATCAAACCGGTTTCTTCCGCGACGGGCACGAACTGGCCGGGGTAGACGAGCCCGAGATCGGGGTGGTTCCAGCGAATCAGAGCCTCGACCCCGATCAGCTTGCCGTCGCGCGCTTGGACCTGAGGCTGGTAGTGCAGGACGAACTCGCTGCGCTCGATCGCTTTCCTCAAGCTCGTCTCTAAGGAGAGCCGCTGGAACGCGGCGGCGTTCAAGGAGGGGCTGTAGAACTGGAAGTTGTTCCTCCCCGAGTCTTTCGCGTGGTACAGGGCGGCGTCGGCGTTTTTGAGCAGATCCTCGGCGTTCTCGCCGTCCTGCGGAAAGATGCCGATGCCGATGCTCATCGAGACGAAGAATTCCTTGTCGCCGACCTGGATCGGGTCGCGGAACGCCTCGAGCACGCGGCGCGCGACCCTTGCCGGGTCCTCGGCGCGCGAGACGTCCGGGAGCAAGACGATGAACTCGTCCCCTCCGAGGCGAGCGACGGCCCCTTCGGGTCCCGGAACGGAGTCGACGCGGGAGACGAGATCGCTGGCGCGGATGGCCTCTCTGAGCCGGTTCGCGGCCGCGCGCAGCAGCCTGTCGCCGGCGCTGTGTCCGGAGGTGTCGTTGATGCGCTTGAAGTTGTCCAGGTCCATGAACATGACGGCGGCGGTGCGACCCGCGCCGCGCGCGCGCTCGAGAGTCTTTTTGAGCTGCTCGTTGAAATGGAGACGATTGGGAAGCCCCGTCAGGCTGTCGTAAAACGCCAGGAAGCGGATGCGACTCTCCGCCTGCTTGCGATCGGTGATGTCTTGAATCGTGCCGGTCAGCTTCGACGGCTGCCCCTTCGCGTTGCGCACGATTTCGGCTTCGGAGTGGAGGTAGAGAAGCGTCCCATCGGGGTGAACCACGCGATGGTCCAAGCTGAACGGTTTCTCACCCCGGAGCGTGCACTCCAAAGCGCGCGCCACCGTGTCGGAGTCGTCGGGATGGACCCGGCTGAGGTAGTCCTGAGACCGCGGGTGCGGGTGATCGAGCGGGTACCCCAGCAGCCGGTACGTCTCGGTCGTCCACTTCATCTCGTGACCGGCAAGATCCCACGTCCAATTGCCGAGATGCACGAGCCGCTGGGCGGACTCGAGGGTCGCCTCGCTCCGCTGGAGATCGTCGAGGAGCGCCCCCGAGCGGAGCATGTGCCGGATCCGATGGCCCAGCAGGCGCGAGGTGAACGGGCGCGCGGCGAAATCCGAGACCCCCGCCTCGAGCGCGCGCTCCACGGTCTCGGAGTCGCCTTCTTCCGTCAACACGAGGACGCGGACCCGCGATCCGCCCTCCATCCCTCGCAGGGTCGTGCAGACAAGGCCGACGTCAAGCCCCGCGGACGTGGCATCGAGCACCAACAGATCCGGTCGCGAACTCGTCAGGAAGTCGACGATCAAACTCATGTCCTCGATCTCGAAGGCCGAGAATCCCTGGTTTTCGAGAGCGGTGGCCGCGAGCGCCCGCGCCGACGAATCGGCGCTGGCCACGAAAGCGAGGCCTCGCATCACGTCGTCCTGCATCGGGGCGGAATGGTCGATGACAGTGCTCCCCTCGGTTTTCGGCAACGTCAAGGTGAAACCTAGGGGCTGGTCGGGCGCGCGGCAAGCCGGGCGCCTATTGGGCCCTTAACCCCTTGAGCTTCCCGGCCATCCATCGCCCCAGACGGCCGCTGGCCTCGAGCTGTGCCATGGCCGTGGCGAAGTCCTGCGCCCTGCGCTTTTCGGTTGTTTGGTCGTCGAACCGGACCTTGGCGCGGCTGGACATCCAGGCACCGAGCCGCCGCGGGACGGAAGGATCCGCAGTCGATTGCGCGATCTGTCGCCGTTTCGGCGCATCGACGGCGACCGCGTTCAGCGTGAACCACGAACTGCCTTTTGAACCCCTGCGTTCGACCAGTTCGAGCGATCCGCCTTCGAACAGGTCGATCGCATCGGACCCGGACCGGCGACGGAGGCTCAGACGGTCGGAGTCCAGCCGCCACTCGAGTCGCGTGGTCGAAAGGCGCCAGGCTCCCCAGGCGGACATCACCGTCGCGGCGGCGAGCATCGCGGCGAGGGCGCCCCATTGGGGGCGATCGAGGAGCCGGGAAATAAGCAGGAGGGTCGGGATCGCGAGCAGCGACGCGAAGGCCCAGGCGATCTTGGCCTGCGTCGCACGGATCGCGCGATCCTGGACGACCGCGAGCCTTCCGTCGGCGTCCACGATTTCCATCCAGCCTTGAGGAGGCCCAGCCGCAAAGCCAGATCGACAGGAACGACGCCGCAAAATACCGGGCGATACCCTTCGGCTTGAGCGTGGCTTCGAGCCCCTCGGGTGTCCGTTCGAGCGCCATGTCGGGAAGATCGGGCGCGCGGGAACATCCGTCAACCGCTACACTCGTCCGCTCATGACGGAAAGCCCAGTAAACAGCCCGGCCCGCCCGTTGTGCCGTGGGTGCGGCCGCGCGCTCGTGGCGTGGGTACGAGAGGACGAGTCCGCGGACGCCGCGCGCGTTGCGGTCGCCGGCTCTTGCTTTTGCGATCGCATCACCGTGTTGCCGACCCGCACGCGCATCCTGTTGCTCCAGCATCCGCGCGAGCAGCGCGTGGCGGTGGGGACGGCACGGATGGCCCAACTCGCCCTACCCAACTCGCGATTGCGGGTGGGCCTCGACTTTGCCGAGGACGAAGACGTGCTCGAGGCTCTCAACCCATCGGCCTCGACCTACGTCTTGTTCCCCGGGCCGGGAGCGTTGCCGGTCGAGCAGTTGCCGCGCGACCGGGCCGTCACGCTCGTCGTCCTCGATGGCACGTGGTGGCAGGCGCGCAAGCTCCTCAGGCTGAACCCGGCGATCGCGGGCCTTCCGCGGGTCGCGTTCCGCCCGAACAAGCCGAGCGGCTACCTGATTCGCCGAGAGCCCGCCGACTTCTGCGTGTCGACGATCGAGGCGCTGGCGGAGGTGTTGACGGTTCTCGAGCCCGAGGGCGTCCCGTTCGCGCGGTTGCTCGATCCGTTCCACGCCATGGTGGAGCGGCAGCAGTGGTTCCAGACCGAGGTTCGCGCAAGCCGCCACAGCTTCGCTCGCCGCGAACGCACGTCGCCGCGGGACAAGCTGGCCGCGCGCCTCGCAGCGAACTGGTCCCGGCTCGTCTGCGTCCACGGCGAGGCGAACGCCTGGCCGCGTCATCATCCCGAGCGCGAAGAACCGGAGACCGTTCACTGGGTCGCGCATCGCCCCGCGACGGCCGAGACGTTCGAGGCCGTGATGGCGCCGCGACAGGCGCTGGCTCAGGCCACGCCCGACCACGTCGAGCTGTCGCCGGAGCGCCTCCGGTCCGGCGGCACCGTGCAGCAATGGCACGACGCCTGGATGGGCTTCACCCGGCCCGACGACATCCTCGTGATGTGGGGGACGTACTACCGCGATCTTGCCGCGGCGGATGGTTTGCCGCTCTCCGTCCCCTCGATGAACCTCCGCGACGAGGTGTCGCGGCTGCTGCGCCGGCGCTTCGGAACCGTCGAGGCGTCGATGGAGTCTCTCGGCGCGAGGCCGACTCCGTTGGCGCTCGCCGGGCGCGGCGGCCGCCGCCTCTCCGCTCTCGTCGGAGCGCTCGAATCGCTGCGCACGCCCTCTTCGACAACACTGCCACTCATCGCCGAGGCCTCAAGCCTCTGAGGAGATTCCCATGCACGGAGTCAAAGGTCGGATCACCCGCGCCACCGGAGGCGAGCACCGGACGGTCTATCTGAGTGATGCGATGGGTGTTTGGGAAGAGGGCGACCATCTCCACGTCACGCTTCACAAAGGCGACCAGATGCTCCACACGAAGCTAAGCCCCGTCGACGGACAGCTCTACGACGCCTTGCGCCTGCTGTGCCAACAAGGGGTCGCGCAAAACCCTTAGTCCGGCGGTGCGCGGGCGGGCGTGGTAGCTTCACTACGAGATGGCGCACATAAGGAAGCCCCCGGCCAACGGCCCGTCGATCGATTGGGGGCCTTGGGCCACCGTCCGGTTCCCCAGCGAGATCGCCCGCGACGAATTCGTTTGCTCGGTCGCCAATAGGCAAGACTCCGGCTGGGGGGCTGAGGTCATGGCCGGCGATCAACTGGGCGCGCAGGTCCGGTGGCGTCCGGGCCGGTTCTTACGTCTCAACGACGTCGCCTACGCTCACGGCGGCCGGATCGTCGTCGCCGTCGGGCACTTCGGGATC
>Ga0315287_10009003_pt1 | contig 10094 bp, 8 predicted proteins | sample YL17G11_0_MG_FD_205037 | JGI IMG/M metagenome (GOLD analysis project Ga0315287, IMG submission 205037) | Sediment microbial communities from Yellowstone Lake, YNP, Wyoming, USA - YL17G11_0 | ecosystem: Environmental > Aquatic > Freshwater > Lake > Sediment | place: USA: Wyoming | collected... | reverse complement strand
CACCTGCTACCCGGAAGGCACGATGATCTATGCGGCCCGCTGATTGAGAAGCCCACAGATGGCAGAGAGACTCATTCCCTGTCGATCGACCATTACGCCGATCCGCCGGATGAGTTCGATGTCTCTGCCGGAGTAAAGACGCCGCCCCGACTCATCACGGCTCGGCGTGATGAGACCGTAGCGCGACTCCCAGAACCGAATGCGATGGGCTTCCACGTTCGTCAACCTCACAACAGTCCGCATTGGATACAGCGGCGCGTCCGACATGCAGTCAACGCGCGCTACTCCACTGAGGCGGGGCATGTCCACAAACGTACCTCCAATGAGAAGGGGGAGCGGAACGCTCTCCGCGGTCGTGCGGAGTGACAGCAGAGCCCCCTCCACGTTTGTCGTGCCTGGACTCGCCTCGACTAACTGTGCCTTCCTGGTCCGGCGCCAACTGCCCACCCCCATATTCGCGGACAGTTGAGCACCGTTGAGCATTGTTCCACAGATTCGCGCGGATTTGAGATGCCGCCGCGAAAGCCGAGCAGGGCGCCGCCGGCAGGGCTGTGCGCGCTTCCCAGCACACGCCGCAGAAGGGGTGTGAGAACGGGCCGCGCTCATGGGGTAGGTATCCGTGGCTTCACGGGAGGTACGCGATGCCGGACAGTGGGCATGGGGGTTTGGCAGCAGTCGCATGGTTGGTCGCGCTGGCGCTTTCGCTCGCGGGCGGCGGGGCGCTCGCCGGCTGGTCCTTCTACAGGCGGGCGCTCCGCGTCGAGCGGAAGCTCAAGACGCTGGAATCGGCCGTGGATGAGTTTTGCGGCGCCCTGCGCGGCCGTCTGATGACCGAGCGCGCCAGAGTGGCACAGACGGAAAGCGAAGCCGTATCCGACCTCGAGGACCCGCGCAGCCGCAGCGAGGTCGCCGCGCCGGGGCGTCGCGCCATCGTCTAGAGCGAGAGAGCTGGCGGCTCCAGCCCAGCCGAAAGCTGCTCGGCGGCGAGGCCCTGGAGAAGGAGCCGCGCGCACTCCGGCTCATGGGCCTCCGCTTCGCAGCACAGCCCGAGCGCGTAGTAGAGCTTCGGATCCTCCGGCCGCAGGCTGAGCGCATGCCGCAGCGCCTCTCTCGCCTCGGTCATCCTCCCGGCGCGCCGCAGCGCCAGGCCCACGTAATACTGCGTATCATAGTGCCGCGGGCTGAGCTGGGCCGCACGCTGGAGCGAACGAAGCGCCTCGGGTATGGAACCGACTCGCAGCAAGAGGCGCCCCATCTGCCGGTGAAGGCAGGGCGCGTCGGGGTCCTGTTCGAGCGCCCGCTGACAGATGACGATTGCTGCGTGCGGCGCGCCCACGGAGTCATATACTGCCGCGAGACAGTAGTGAGCGCGCGGGTTTGCGGGCTGGAGGCGACACAACGCGCGGTAGCAGGTTGCCGCTTCGTCGAGGTGGCCCGCCCGCACCGCCGCCGCGGCCCGGTGACGCCATATGCGTATGTCCTCAGGTCTCACGTCCAGCGATCTGCGGAAGCAGGCGAGAGCCCAGGGCAATCTCCGCTTGTGCATGAGTTCCCTGCCCAGCCTGTCCCAGGCCTGCGCACGGGCATTCCTGGCCATCACCCATAGCTGTCCGACTCGATCTCGTAGTGGGGCAGGCCGGCGGCGGCTACGCAGTAACGCCGCTTGGTAACCTGCCCGTAGACCCGCCCGCACAACAGAACCGACGGCGTCCCAGTTGGATAGCCATGCCGGTAATCCCATCGCGCCCCCCTCCTTGGCTCAGAGCTCCCTTGTCCCCGTGGGGCAGGCCAGCGGCGGCTACGCAGTAACGCCGCCTGATAACCTGCCCGTAGACCCTCTAGCTTGGACGCCCTCCTGCCGCCAACTCGAACGCGTCGCCATCCGGGACCTCGTCCGAGATCACGGTGCCGCGCTGGAGCGCGTCTGTTATTCCCTCGCATAGATCCAACATCGCCATGTGCACGGTCTGGTAGCAGGACTGCAGCGACCGCGCCCGGGCGGCGAGCACTTCACTCTCTTCGATCAGATCGCGAGTCCTCGTGCTGATCGATGACTGATCGCGTACGGCCAGCGCCAACTGGTTCACGAGCGCTCCGGTGGCGAGGAGAAACGAGTCCAACGTGCCGTGCCGTGTCCGTTCGTCACCGCGCATCGATAGCTGAAGACTCCCGGCTGTGACTTGAGCCTGCGCGAGCTGCTGCCCCAAGTCCTCGTTCTCCCTTTCCAGGGATGTGAGCCTCGCGCACGTCTGAGTCGCTCGCCCCCGGGCGCTCCCGGTGCGCGAGACAGTCTGAGAGAGCTGAATAGCGTGGCTCTGGAGAATCCGCGCGCACAGCCGCAGCTCTGCTTCGGATCGGCGCAACTCGCCCCGCAGCGCCCTGAAGCGGTCTGCTCCGGTCGCCAGTTCCTTCTCCGCGACCGATTTCAGCCGCCGCCGCAGTTCCAGCAGTACGCGCAAGTTGATGGCTTCGCCCACACCCACCCCGGGCCCGCCGTCCGCCCGTTGCCTCGGTACTTCAGCGGCGCCGTCGGCTGCGCCGCCGGCCGGAGTGCCGAGGCCCCTCTGTGACCCCGGCGCCCCGGGCGATCTTCCATTCCCTCCGTCCAATGCAGTCTCGACTGAACCCAATGCCTTCCCCATGTCCCCTCCTTGTGGGCAGAAAAAAAGCCTACGGTCTCGAGAGAACCCGAGACCGTAGACCGTCTAGAGCCCACCGGCTTATCGCGATCTGCGCCCAATGACCGCTTGACATCACCATAGCGCACGCGCGAGAGGCGCGCAAGGCGCTCTCAATCATCCCGCGTTCACTTGCTCACCACGCGGCGGCACTTTGTCCCAGCACCTGCACAAGAACGCGTCGGGGGCAGGTTGGTAACCTGCCCATCCCCGCCGACCATGGAATCTGACCGGGCTGTTGCTCGTCTCAGTGTACGATGCGCTCCGGGAGGGAAATCGCCATGATGCGAAGGGTCATCCCGCGGATTCTCCTTTCTCTACTCGTCTTCGTTGCGTCGGGGCTGCAGTGCCGGCGCCTTTCCGCCGCCACTCCCCCATCCGATCCGAGCGCGCCCATGCTCGTGATCGATGGCCTGCTGCTGACGCCCTGGCTGCCCGGAGAATCCTACCAGGGCGGCGAGCAGTTTGACGAGCGTCTCGAAAAACCAGTCCGGTTCTGGCGCGCCGCCGCGCCTCTTCAGGATGTGTTCACCGACCTCAGCGGCCAGACTGGCGTGAGCCTTTCCTTCTGGCCTCCGCAGACCGATGAGCCCCGGGTGCCTGTCACGCTCTATCTGAATCCGCAGAAGCCCCCCTCTCTGCGAGAGGTGATGGCCCAGCTCGCATGGGTAACGGGGTGTGCGTTCGCGCTGAGCGATGGCGTGGATGGCAGAGCGTACTACCTGCTCGGCACTTCGGCCGGCAGGGGCGTGGCAGAGAAGCTGTCGTCGCAGCAGCAGGCCCAGCAGGAGCAGTTCCGCGCCGCGTGGCAAACGCGCCAGGATACGCAGCGAGAAGACGCATCCCGGCAGTTGACGGAGACCAAAGCCGCTCTGGCGCTCTCCGATGGCGAAGCTATCGCGCGCTATCGCGGGAAGAACGATGCGCTGTTGCTGAACCTTCTCGACCACCCCAGGCGCGCGGCTGTCACACTCCTCGCCGGTCTGCCCGATGATGATGTGGGCCAGCTTCTCAACGGATCCGGTGGCCTCACGCGGGACTGGTCTGGGTGGTCGCCGGACCAGCAGGCAGCCATCAAGCAAGCCCTGAGCGCTGACGAGAACTGGCCGGCGGAGGTGACCATCACCATCACCGTTGACCCGATGCGGGGCGGCGCGCTGACCGCGCACGCGCCCGGCCAGCAGCGCAGGCGGCCGGTGGGAAGAGTCACGGGGCTGCTCTCGAGCGGCGACGTGACAGGGCGCAACCAGATCGCGCTTCTTCGACTTGTCGGTGAGATTCAGACGCCGGAGCAAGAAGACGCCGTGCGGAAGCAGCAACAAGATGCCCGGCAGGCCGACAGGGCCGCGCAACAGGAGCAGTTCGCGCAGCGCCGAGTTGAGGCGTTGGCTGCGACGCGCACCCTCTCTGAGGGCAAGGCGAAACTGCTGACATCTCTGTCTCTTCCCGACCTGGACGGCAGCGCCGACCTGTGGAAGCTGCAAGAGGCTGTCGCGAAAGCAACCGGTCTGCATGTTGTCTCGGATTGCTTCTGGCCGCCGCGGTTCGGCGGGCCTCGCCAGAGGAACGTCGAGAAGGTTACGAACACGCTGGAGGCATTGAGCTCGGCGTGCGCGCCGACCGCGGGCTTCCCTGGGCCGGGGTTCGGAGGAGGCCGGGGGCCGGGCGGCGGCGCTCCGGGTCCGGGGCCCGGCGGAGGCGGTGCAACGGACCTGAGCGTGCGGTGGGGCGACGCGGGAACCTTCCTGAGGTTTCGCAGCCAGAGCCCCGACATGTGGCGCGGGGCGCTGCTTCCCGCCGACGTGCTGGCCCAGCTCGACGCGTGGCTGGAGCCGGCAGTGAGCGCGAGTTCGTCGGCGGCCCCTCCGCCAGGAGACACGCCGCTGAGCAGCGATCTCGAGAAGGTGAGCTGGCTGGCCGGACGCCTGAACGATCTGCAGGCGCGGCTGGGAGGAACCATCCCATACGAGGACCCGAGCGAACCGAAGGGCGCGCGGAGACAGGAGCTGCGTCGAGGCGCGCTCGCTCAGATCGCTTTCACAATGCCGCTGCTTCGTCTGCTGGCGAGCTTCACCCTCGAGCAGTGGGCGCGGGCAAGAGCGGACGGTCTGCGCTGGGGCTACGACTTGACCCCTGACCAGCAGGCGTCCGATGGTCTCCGCGGCGTCGCGAGCAGCGTTTCCACAGATCGCGTGAAGGATATCGTCATCAAGATCGGGCAGACCGAAGCCCGGACCTTTCAGCAGCGCGACGGCACGCCGGGCACCATTCCGCCGGTCCCGGCTGTGACGTTCTCACTCGACGGAGCGCAGATCAACCAGGTGCCGCTGGGCGGTGGGTTCCGGGGATTCGGCGGCGGCCCTGGGGGAGGCGGCCCCGGGGGAGGTGGTCCTGGCGGCCGCGGAGGTCCTGGCGGCGGCGCGGGGAGACCTGCGCCGGCGGCAGGGTAGGGCGCCGGCGAGGAGCCGCGGCACGCCTGCTGTTCGGGGCGGTACTCTCATCACACCCCGATCAGAGATTCCACGGCCACGTACCACTCGCTCCGGGGCGCGGAGATGGCCGACGCGCCCTTGCGCGAAATCGGCCTGACCATTGCCACCTCCACGCCGGCAGCGACGAACCCCGTTCCAGTCAGCAGCTCCGCATGGCTACCTGATTCCGGGCAAAGAATGGTCACCGGCGCGTCCGGCGAAGTGGCCGCCAGCAGCGCGCAGAGATCGCCGCGCGCCGCATTGCCATTAGGCAGGACGAGATCCGAGACCACGGTCAGCGGTGACGGCGCGCCCGAGACCATCAGCTCGCCAGCGCATACTGCTGCGGCCGCGCCGGAATCGGTCCCATAGAGCGCGACCGGATAGTTCCCGGGCCGCTCGAGCCGCCGCCATCTCCAGAGGTCGTCATTGAGCACGAGCCATCCGTCCATCCCGCCCAGCGCTGCCTCGAAAAGCAGGCGCGCTGAGGCATCGAGTTGCTTCGCACCTGCCGGGTCGGCGGAGACCGGACCGGCGGGCCGGACGTAGCGCGTCACCAGCTCTCGCGGTTCATAGCCGAGACCGCGGTACAGCCTCTCAGGGCCGAGCAGCGGCTCGGAACGGGCCGTGTAGAGCAGGCTGACATCCGCGCCTGCCGCCTCCATCGCGGCCAATGCTCGCCTGAGCAGTTGAGTGGCGAGCCCGTGCCGGCGGTGATCCGGGTGAGTCATCACCGTGTCGACCAGGCCGCACTGGACAACACCACTGCCGAGCATCATCGGGGCGAGCGTCACGAACACATTGCACACCAATCGGTCGCCGACGAAGGCCGCCTGGCAGAGATGCGGCAGCAGTCCTGGTCGAGCCGTATACCACCTGAGGAAAGACGAAGTCGAGTGCACCACCCCGTCGTAGTGCGAGAACGTCACCCCCTCCAGCTCGGATAGCGCGATGACAAGTTGCTCTCGGTCGGACACATCGTCATGGGTACAGATGTGGTATTTCATCATGGACCTTTCCACAGAGGCAGAAGGAGTTCGTTGGGGCGTCGGTGCATCCTCCACCGTCGATTCGGGCGAGATGACAGGAGGTTCACGCGATTTTCTTTCTGGCTTGATGTCGGGAAATCAGAACAAGGTTCGAAGGATTCGCGTGAACCGCGTCTGAACAACGCAATGCCAGCAGGAATAACTCCCCATGGGCATGTGCGGTCGTCCTGAAATATCTGTTCTGTCTGGAACTCTAGATGCGTCTAGGCGATAAAGTCCTAACCACCGTCGCGCTCCCTTCGATCCCAGTCGGCGCCGCCGGCGTTGTCGAAGAGGTCGGCACTCTCTTCATCGCAGTCAGGTTCGAAGATGGCCGAATCGGTTTCTACGCACGCCGTCAGCTCCAGCGATTGATGCCTGGCGGCGGCCCGTCCGCACCAGCAGACAGCACCACCGATCTGGGCTTCACCAGCAAGAGGGTCCCGGCTGGCAGTCATCTCTTCCTGGCGGCGGGAAGCGACGACGAGGCTCGAGCGGTCGCCGCGGAGTACCTGATCGCCGGCATTCGGGCAGGCGAGACCTGCTTCTGCTGCGCGGATCACTGCTGGCGCAAGGCACTCGAATCCGCCCTCGCAGCCAAGGGCTTCTCGATCAGCAATGGGTCGAGTGCAGTGATCTTCACCGATCCGATGGAAACCTATCTCGATGCGCGCGAGTTTACCGCGGACAGGCAACTGGTACGCATCGAGGAGGCCCTGGAGAGATTCGGCGGCACCAGGTTGCGACTGCTTGGTCGCTTCGGTGGCGAGGCGCTTCGCAGCATCCCGGAGAGCGAATGGTGGGAGTACGAGATGCGCGTGACCCAGCTCTTGCGCGAGCACGGCACAACCGCCATATGCAGCTACTTCGCCTCCGACCGCAGCTACTCACGTCACGCCCGGGCGGTCCACCCCTACGTCGTCCATAAGGGCCAGCTCATCGCGCACGACGTGATAGCCTAGAGCGTAAGTCCCCGCACCGAGTCCAGGCTCGGCGTCTCCTCGGCGGGAGTCAGAAGTGACGCGCTCTCCGGCGCAGTGCGCGTCCGGCCGAGCGCACGCGCTGCCACCAGGCGCACCACCTCGTTCGGGTCTTCCTCCTGGGTTCGCACAAGCGCCGCGTGAACCGCGTCCCCGGGCATCCCCGCGAGCATGGACGCAGCACGACTCCTCACCTCTGCGAGCGGATCGCGCTCCAGCACGTCCAGCAGCGCGGTGACTGCTTCCGGCGTCGCAAGCAGGCCGGCCAGCTCGATCGCCATCAGGCGCACGCCCGAGTCGAGCGCCTTCATCTCGGTCAGATAGCCGTCCGCGCCGCCCATCCCGCGAAGCGCCTGAGAGAGGGACGGGAGCACTCTCGCCTGATCTCGTTCGTCGGACTGGCGCAGCGCCGACAGCAGCGGGTTCAACTTCTCCTTCCCCGCGCCGGCCAGGAACGATGCGATCGCGCGCGCCGAATCGGCGTTATCCAGCGCGCGAACGAAGGTGCCGGTATCTCCGCCGATGGCCATCTCCACCACACTCGCCGCGGCGGCGGCAGAGAGCGGGCCCTGCCGCAGCAGTTCGCCCGCGTCCGGCGCTGCCATCCACACCTCACGCAGAACCCTGAGCGCGCCGGCGGCCGCCTCGCGCACCTGTGCGCTCGGATCGGTGAGTCGCGCGCTGAGCGCGCCTTCGTGCTTGCGCGCCAACCGCCCCATTGCGCCCATGGCCGCCAGCGCGTTCACGCGCACGCTTTCATCCGGGTCGCTCAGCGCCAGCACCAGCGCCTGAACGGACTCCGGAGACCGCTCCTTGGCGAGCCGCGCGGTGACCGCCGCCCTGATTCGCGCGTCGGGATTGCGCGTCTCGGTGATGAGCGCGTCGGCAGGGACAGCCACCTGGGATCGCGAGAGTGACGCGAGCGCCGCGGACCTGACGCGCGCCGATGCATCGCGCAGCGCCTCCACCACGACCCGGCCCGCATCGACTCCGCCGACGGAGCCGAGAATGGTGACAGCGCGGGCGCGCTTCTCCTCGTCGGCATCCTCGAGCGCGCCGGCGAGAGACCGCCTGATCTGTGCCGCTGGGCAGCGCGCCAGCGCCCGGGTGGCCCCGTCGCGCACGACGTCGCTGCGATCGCCAAGCGCCAGCGCGACCAACGCCTCCGCAGCGGACGAAGAACCCATCAACCCGAGCGCCTCCGCCGCCTCAAATCGAACCCCCTCCTGCGCGTCGGCGGATGCGCTCAACAGCGCGCGCTCGGACTCCGCGGTCGCGGCCGTCATATCGAAATCGCCCGGCAGTATCTCGCTCCGCCAGTTCGACCGCTGCTCGAGCACGCGCCGCAACCCGCTCACCGCGGCCATCCGAACCGCGCCATCGGGATCGGCCGCCGCGCGCGCGAGAGGCGCCAGCGCCAGAGGCTGTCCAATAACCGCCAGTGACTCGACGGCCTTGGCCCTGACGAGCGAATCCGGGTCATTGAGCAGCGCGGCGATTGCCGCCAATGCCGCCGGATCGTGGCTGTGGCCGAGCGCCGCGGCGGCGCGAAATCGCACCCATTCCTGGGTGGAGTCCAGGGCCTCGATGAAAGGCCGAGCGACGCCGAGTCTGGCGGCGATTCCGAGGATGGTGGTGAGGGATTCGTTTTTCTCCTGCACCGGGTCGGCCAGCCAGCGCTCCATCACGCCGTTCTTCTCGAGCGAGGCGGCGAGCCGCGCGGCGATCGGCCTGGGCAGGTTGGTGAGCGCTTCCGCCAACTGCGGCCGGGCGCTATCCGACAGCCGAGCCACGGCGTCGATCATCGTCGCGCGAGCGACTTCCGCAGCATCCGTGCGCCGGCACTCCTCGGCAAGCGCCTCGATCACCGCGGCGCAGGCCATCCCGACGCCGATCTCCGCAAGCGCCGACGCGGCCGCCGCTCGCACGTCGGCGATCGGATCGCCAAGAAGCGGCTGGATCCGCACCGATGCCGCTATCGCCTTCAGACTGCCCAGCCCCTGGATAGCGCGCGCCCTCAGCTCCGGGCTCGGGTCTTGGAGCATCATGATGAGCAAGTCAACCGACTTCTCGCCGCCCATCGCCGAGAGGATCTCACAGAGGCTGCGGCGCACCCGCGGGCTGCGGTCGCGAAGCGCGGCCGTGATAGGCTCGAGCGCATCCTCCCCCATCCCGTCGATGCCGCGCAGGCCCATCGCAAGCGGCCGAAGGCCGGCCTCGAGCATCTCCGCGAACGCGAGCACGCGCGTCTCCTGACGCGTTTCCTCATCACCGGCCATCAGGCGGCCGCCCGCGATCTCGACTGCCGCAGCCAGCGCGGCCGTCGGAACGGCGAGATCGTCGTCGGAGCGCTCGCCGTCTCTACGCATCACCACGCGCAGCACGCGAGCCGCGTCCATTCGCACATTCGCCCGCGTGTCGGTCAGCAGCACCAGGACCTGGCGAACGAACCAGATCGTCATCACCTGTTCCGGCGGGTGAGAGGCCGCGCCCCGCGGCCCCGCGGTAAGCTGACGTCTCAGCGTCCGCGCCAGCATCGCGCGATCCCGCGGACGCAGCGTGTTGGCGCGCTCCAGAGACTGAACGCGCACGGCCGGATCGGAGACGTGCAGCAACGTCGCCAGATCGCGCATCCGCCGCCGTCGCTCCTGCTCCCTCGGCAGCAGCATGGCGAGCGCGGCGATCACGACGATGGCAAGTACAGCGATGATGAGGGCCGGAGCCTGAGTGAATATGCTCATCCGGGACCTCTCCTTCTCCCGCACGTGCATCAGGGATGGGATGGGCCGCGGCCGCAGAGGACCGCCGGCCATCGTGAGAGTATGATACTGCCCGTGGTGTGATTCGCTCCGGGGATGCGCGTCTCCTCCCGGCGCGCGATCACGCAGCCGGCGCAGCCGCCTGCAAATGCAGGGGGCAGGAGCCTGGCTCCTGCCC
>Ga0315287_10009002_pt1 | contig 10095 bp, 10 predicted proteins | sample YL17G11_0_MG_FD_205037 | JGI IMG/M metagenome (GOLD analysis project Ga0315287, IMG submission 205037) | Sediment microbial communities from Yellowstone Lake, YNP, Wyoming, USA - YL17G11_0 | ecosystem: Environmental > Aquatic > Freshwater > Lake > Sediment | place: USA: Wyoming | collected... | reverse complement strand
GCGCCGACCCGCTCGCTATGCGCGCGGGCGTCGGCGGCGGGCGGGGGGAGCGCGAAATCGGAAAGCAAGGCAAGAGGGCGTGCCGGCTCGCGCCAATGCAGCGCGGCGGTCGATATGCTAGATTGCGAACAGTCTAACGCGGAACACGGGAGCGCGGCATGCAGGGGAAAAGCGTGCTGATCACCGGCGGCGCCAGGCGCGTCGGCGCGGCGATCTGCCGGCGGCTGCACGCGGCCGGCGCGGACCTGATGCTGCATTACCGCACCTCGGCCGGTGAAGCGCGCCTGCTCCAGGCGGAGCTGAACCACGTGCGGCAGAACTCGGTCGCGCTGATCCAGGCGGACCTGCTCGATCTCGCCAAGCTCCCGGCGATGGTTGACCGGACGCTTTCCACCTTCGGCCGTCTCGACGCCCTCATCAATAACGCGTCATCGTTCTTCCAGACGCCCGTGGGAGAGATCTCCCCGGCCGACTGGGACGACCTGATCGGCACCAACCTCAGGGCTCCCCTCTTTCTCGCGCAGGCTGCGGCCGCGGCGCTGCGCAAGTCGCAAGGCGTGATCGTCAACATCACCGACATCCACGCCGAACGGCCGCTCAAGAACTTCGTCGTCTATTCGGTCGCCAAGGCGGGCCTCGTCGGGCTCACCCGTTCGCTCGCACGCGAGCTCGCGCCGGAGGTACGCGTCAACGCCGTCGCCCCCGGCCCGATCCTGTGGCCCGACGACGAGTCGTTCGACGAACTCTCGCGGCAGCGGATCATTTCGCACACGCCGCTGCGGCGCGAAGGCACCCCCGAGGACATTGCGAAGGCGGTCCACTTCCTGGTCGTCGACGCGACCTACGTCACCGGCGAGACGATCAACGTCGACGGCGGGCGGCACGTGGCGATCTAGGTGCGAAAGTAGGGTCAGACACGACTTTTCTTGGGTAGGCCGTCACTTGACGGATGCCCTGAAGAAAAGTCGTATCTGACCCTACTTTCGCGTGATGTGCCTCACAGCGTGTCGGCCTCGCTGCGTCGACTCGCCCCGGTCGCATCCCCTCTCGCTCCGCTCGGGGGCCCCTGCTTCCCGGCTCGCGCCGCTACGGCCTCCGCCAGCCCATCGAGGTAGGGATCGACGATGCCGTGCGCCACCAGCGCAACGCGCGTGCGTTCGAGATAATCAGCCGAGGAGCCGAACGCGCCGCACGCACGCGAAAATACGTCCACCTGCTTCGATACCGGCAGCTTGCCCGCATACTGCGGATGGTCGCGCCGAACGACAAAGGTCAGCGCGGTCAGCGCGCGACCGTCCGCATCGAGCCGGACCCAGCGCGGCCGGTAAGAGCCCACGACCATCTCGCGCCGCCACAGCAGGTGCAATTCGTCGAGCGCCAGTGGCGCCGGCAGCCGCATCGCAACGCCGCGGCACGCGCCGCCGCGCTCCAGCCCCAACACCAGCCCCGGGCAAGCGGGCGTTCCGCGCGACGCCAGCGACCAGAGGCAGAAGCGGCGATGCAGACCGTGCACTTTCGCCGGCCGCATTTCGGCAACCGGGAACAGCGGGTTCCACAACAGCGAACCGTACGCGAAGATCCACCAGCCGGCACCCGTCGGCTTGCGCGCGAGCGTGGCCGTGAGCGATGCCGAGAGCTGCTCGTCGTCCAACGCGCGCTCGGGATCCACCGCCGCCGCATACAGTTCACGCATCCGGCCCTGTTCGAGGTCGCTGCGGCACAGCGTTGTCGGGTCGTGCGGCCAACGTTTCATTCGCAGGGTTCCGGATCGCGCAGGAGCTTCGCCAGCGCGACGTTCGCCTGCCTGCGTTTGGCGGCTGCGGTCTTGCCATGCGCGCCACCCTTCCTCATCAGCGGCGAGACGGCGACCGGGTTGCGTGGCTTCGGCACGCTGGGCGGCAGGTGCAGTTTCGCGCGTTTCATGCGGTGCCCGTGGAGGTCGGCAGATTCGGCATCAACGGCCGCTCCCCGACGCGCGCCGACCTGGCGTCATCGCAGACCACGCAACGGCAACTGCGTCGCGGCTGCCGAAATGCTTTCGCTCGTGCGCAGGAACAGCTGCTGCAGGTCGTTCAGGAATCGCCGCCCGAGTTCGGTCGGCCGGATCGCCGCCGGATCGCCGTCGACAAGGCCGCGGCGGGCCGCCTCCGCGAGTTCGCGCTGGACAATGGCGAGCGGATACCCGGTGCGCTCCGCAAACGATGCGGCCGCGACGCCGTCGGTCAGCCGCAGCGCGTTCAGCATGAATTCGAAGCCGATGTCGCCTTTCGTCACCACCGAGTCCTCCTGCAGCGGCCGGCCTTCCCCGATCCGTTCCAGATACTGCTTCGGCTGCTTCCAGCGAAGCTGCCGGATGACGCGGTCGGGCAGCGAGAGCTTCGAATGCGCGCCCGCGCCGATGCCCAGGTAATCGCCAAATTGCCAGTAGTTGAGGTTGTGCCGGCATTCGTGGCCGGGGCGTGCAAAGGCAGACGTCTCGTAATGCCGATAGCCCGCGTCGGCCAATGCCCCGTGGACGGCGTCCTCGATGTCGGCCGCGATGTCCTCGTCGGGAAGCGGCGGCGGGTACCGATGGAACAGCGTGTTCGGTTCGAGCGTCAGCTGATAGAGGGAAAGGTGCGGCGGCCGATAGGCCAGTGCGGCGGCGAGATCGGCCTGCGCTTGCGCGACCGTCTGCTTCGGCAGCGCATACATGAGGTCGAAGTTGACGTTGCCGAAAATCGCGAGCGCCGCATCGGCCGCGGCCCGCGCCTCGCGCTCGTCGTGGATCCGACCGAGCGCCTCGAGATGCCTGCCGTCGAAGCTCTGGATGCCGAGCGAGAGCCGGTTCACGCCGGCAGCCCTGAAACCGGCGAACTTGTCGCGCTCGAACGTACCGGGATTCGCTTCCAGCGTGACTTCCGCGTCGGGCGCGAGCGGCACGCGCGCGCGGATGCCCGCCAGCAGCCGGTCGATGGCCGCAGCGGAAAACAGGCTCGGCGTGCCGCCGCCGATGAATACCGAGATGATCCTGCGGCCCCAGATCGACGGCAGTGCGGACTCGAGGTCCGCGAACAACGCGTCGACGTAGCCTTCTTCCGGCAACTCGTCGCGCGCTTCGTGCGAATTGAAATCGCAGTACGGGCACTTCCTGACGCACCAGGGAATGTGGACGTAGAGCGCAAGCGGCGGCAGTGCGCTGAAGCGCGGCCGGCCGATCGAAGGCACGTCCGCCGTTGCAATTGCTGCCATACTCACGCGGCCCCTTGCAACGTCGGCTCCGCGATGAGTTTGGCGATCAGCGCGCGCATGGCACGGCCACGATGCGACAGTTCGTTCTTCTTCTCCAGCGGCAGCTCGGCGCTGGTCAGCCGGGTCACCGCGTCGAGGAAATGCGGGTCGTAACCGAAACCGCCGGCGCCGCGCGGCGTATCGATGATCGTGCCGTGCCAGGCGCCCTCGGCGATGATCGGCTCGGGGTCGTCGGCGCTGCGCACGAGCACCAGCACGCACGCGTAATGCGCACGGCGATCCTCCACACCCCGGAGTGCGGCAACCAGCCGCTCATTGTTGCGGGCGTCGGATCTCGGTTCGCCGGCATAGCGCGCGCTCTGCACCCCGGGCGCGCCGCCAAGCGCACGAACACAGAGGCCCGAGTCGTCGGCGAGCGCGGGCAGTTTCGCGCACCCGCTCGCGTGGCGAGCCTTCGCCAGCGCGTTTTCGACGAACGTGACGTGCGGCTCGTCCACCTCCGGGATGCCGAGATCGGCCTGCGCGACGACCTCGATGCCGAGGGGTTCCAGCAGCCGGCGGAACTCGCGCAGCTTGCCGGGGTTGTTCGAGGCGAGGACGAGGCGGGAGATCATGGCAGGCGAAGCAGCGGGGCTCCGACCGGAAACGGCGCCGGCACCCCGCGGCGCCTCATCCCGAGCCAAGCGCCGCTCTCTGGCGGCCTATCAGCTCGCGGATCCCTTTCTCGGCGAGCGCGACCAGCGCCTCCATCTGCGCACGCGTGAACGGGATGCCCTCGGCCGTGCCCTGCAGTTCGACAAATCCGCCGGCACCGGTCATCACCACGTTCATGTCGGTGTCGCACGCGGAATCCTCCGCGTAGTCGAGGTCGAGCAGCGGCACGCCGTTCACGACGCCGACCGACACCGCGGCGACCAGGTCGGTGAGCGGCTCGCGCGTCACGAGCCCCTTCGCCTGGCACCATGCAATCGCATCGGCGACGGCGACGCGCGCACCGGTGATCGACGCGCAGCGCGTGCCGCCGTCGGCCTGCAGCACGTCGCAGTCGATCTTGAGCGTGCGCTCGCCCAGCGCGTCCAGATCGACGACGGCGCGCAGGCTTCTCCCGATCAAGCGCTGGATCTCCTGCGTGCGCCCCGATTGCCTGCCTTCTGCCGCCTCGCGCCGCATCCGCGTGTTGGTCGCGCGCGGGAGCATGCCGTACTCCGCGGTGAGCCAGCCGCGGCCCTTGCCCTTGAGGAATGCCGGCACGCCCTCTTCGACGCTGGCCGTGCACAGGACCTTGGTCCCGCCGGCTTCGATCAGCACGGACCCCTCAGCGTGCATCGTGTAGCTTCGGGTGATGCGCAGCGGGCGCAGCTCGTCGGCGCGCCGGCCGCTTGGGCGGGCAGTCATTGGCAAGTCTCGAAGGGGCAGGGCCCGATTATAGCGGCAGGACTTGCGTGGGCTCGAGCTCGCGCCGCGCAAGCTCGGGCAGCCGCTCGTCCCTCCGCCTTGCCTTCAGATGGCATGCCGCGCGCGCCACCACTGCGCGGTCGCGACCAATCCCTGGTCGAGCGTGCAGGGCAACGGACCGATCCGCCGGCGGAGCAGCGAGGCGTCGACTTCGAGCGAAGACACGATGCGCGACTGCTGCGCGTGGCGTCCGCTGAGACGCGCGGCGAATTCGAGCAGCGGCACCGGGAACGGAACAAGGCGCGGCGCAACGCCCAGCGCCGCGGCGATGCGCCGGACGAGATCGGGCGTCGAGACCGCCTCGCCGTCGGCGGCAAGCCACGCCCCCGAGGCCGGCTCCCGGGCGTCGAGCAGTGCAGTAATTGCGTGCACGAGATTGCCGACATAGAGCAGATCACGACGGTTGTCTATCGAACGGAACGGCAGCGGCGCGCGGCGGGCGACGGCATCGAGCAGCGCCAGGAAATTGCCCCTCACGCCGGGTCCATAGACGAGCGGCAGGCGCAGGACGATCGGCACCATCGACGTTCCTTCGCAGGCCGCCGCCAGCCCGCGTTCCGCCGCCACCTTGCTGCGCGCGTACGCGTCCCGCGGCGAAAGCGGATCGTCGGCGCGAAACGGACGACCGGGCGTCGTCGTCTCGCCATGAACCTTGACCGTGCTCGCGAAGATGAAGCGCTGCACCCCCGCGCGCGCCGCGACGGCCGCGAGGCGCTCCGTCGCCACGACGTTCGCCGCATGGTACGCGGCCGCCGGGTCGAGCGCCCGCTCGCGCAGGACGTGCGCCCGCCCGGCGAGATGCACGACCGCAAACGCGCCGCCGACGGCCGCCGCAAGCTGCTCGTCAGGAACCGCAGCGAGGTCGCCGAGGGCAACGAACTCCGTTCCCCTCGACGCTCGCGCCGCCGGCACGCGCACGATCCCGCGGTGCGTCCGGCCGGTCGCGGCAAGATGGGCGCACAACGCACGGCCGACGAAGCCGGCAGCACCCGTGACGACAATCAGCCGCTCGCTCACGGCGTCGCCCCACGGCGTCTCAGAACCATCGCCAGCCGTGCTTTTGGTAGAAGCGGACGCCGCTGCGCGCGAACCAGCCGATGTGCCGCCACCCCTTGCGCGCGGCACCGCCCCCATGGTGGACGACGCGCATCGCGGGCAGATAGGCGGTCTGCGTGATCCGGTTGAGGCGAACGCTCCAGTCGTAGTCCTCGAAGTACAGGAAGAATTTTGGATCGAAGCCGCCGGTCGCGTCGATCGCCTTGCGCTTGACCAGCATGCACGCGCCGGACATCAGCGGGATGTCGAGCACCGGCTTGTCGCTCGCGGGATCGATCCGGTCGCGAAGTTCATAGCGTGCAAGTCGCTTGCGAAACAGGGTCCGGACGAACCCCGGCGCAAACCCGCGCAGTGCGAGGTCGAATACCGCGGGGTAGCGCTTGCAGAGGAACTCGGGAGTGCCGCCCGGATTGATGACCGCAGGCACGACCGCGCCGACCTCGGGGCGGGCGTCCAGCCATCGCACCGCGTTGGTCAGCGCGTCACCCGCCAGTTCGATGTCCGGGTTGAGCACCAGGTGGTGGTCGGCGCCCGTGCCGTGCAGCACCAGATTGTGCGCCGCGCCGTAGCCGATGTTCGCGTGCCCGTGCAGGAAGGTCAGCCTGACGCCGGAATCGCGGAAGCATTGGTTGCCGAGCCCGATCACGCCCTCGGCGATTTCGCGGTCCCCGCTGTTGTCGATCAGCGCGAGCGCCACGCTGTTGATCGCGCCCCCCTCGCGCGCGGCGGCGATCGCGACCACGAGCCGGGACAGACAGCGCTCGAGCAGCGCGCGATCCGGGCGGTACGTGACGATGCTGACCGTCAGCGAGGCAGGCAGCACGAACGGGTCGGCGCAGGGCAGCCGAAGCATGCGGTCATTGCAGCGGGTACCCCGCGCCGCAGCCCGCAGCGGCGATTCGTGGACGCAACAAGGTAACGGAGGCTGCCAAGGGGCTTTCGTTGCTCAAAGCGGTTTTTGTCGTCATCGCGCGCGACCGGACACTCGCAGGCGCTGCGGTAGAATCCTCGGCGAATCGCGCCGCCACGTCAATCGTCGCCATAAACCAGCGCGCGCTCAGTTCCCCGCACCGCATCCCAGGAGAATCCGCATCATGGCCGAAGCGCGTTTTGCCGCCGATTCGCTCGTCACGTTTGCCCGCACGCTGCAGGAGCGCGCCGGCATGCGCGGCGACATTGCGCAGGCGGTCGCCGAAGTGCTCGTCGCCGGCGACCTGCTCGGCCACACGACGCACGGACTCGCGCTGCTCGCGGCGTACCTCGGCGAAATCGAGAAGGGCTCGATGGCGAAGGCCGGCGCGCCGACGATCGTGACATCGCGCCCGGCCGCGCAGACCTGGGATGGCGGCCGTCTGCCGGGGCCGTGGCTCACGCTGCGCGCGCTCGATGCCGCAGCGGCGATGGCCGCAACGCACGGCACCGGCACCGTGGTCATCCGGCGCTCGCACCACATCGCGTGCCTGGCGGCGTACCTGCTGCGGGCCACCGAGCGCGGGCTGGTCGCGATCGTGCAGAGTTCCGACCCCTTCGTCGCCGCCGTCGTCCCCCATGGCGGCATGACACCGTTCATCACGCCCAACCCGATCGCCGCCGGACTGCCGACGTCGGGCGACCCGATCCTGATCGACGTCTCGACCTCGATCACCAGCATGGGGTACGCGCGGCAGTGCAAGGACGCGGGCCGGAAGCTGCCGGGCCCGTGGCTGATCGATGCCGAGGGCAATGCGACCGACGATCCGGGCGCATTGTGGAGCCAACCCAAGGGCGCGCTGCTGCCGCTGGGCGGACTCGAAGCCGGCCACAAGGGCTTCGGTCTCGGCCTGCTGATCGAGGCGCTCACCGCGGGGCTCTCCGGTTTCGGCCGCGCCGATCCGGCCGAGGGCTGGGGCGGCACCGTGTTCGTCCAGGTCATCGACCCGGAGGCGTTCGCCGGCATCAGCGCGTTCAGGCGGCAGATGGACTTCATCGCCGCGGCCGCGCGCAACACGAAACCGCGTCCTGGCGTCGATCGCGTCCGGATGCCCGGCGAGGGCGGCATGCGCCGCTACCGCGAACAGATGTTGAACGGCGTTGCGCTCTACCCGACGATCATGCCGGCGCTTGCACCGTGGGCGGAGAAGCTCGGCGTTGCTCAGCCAGCGCCGGCTTGATCGCGCGCGCAGCACCACGAGGCCTCCTCACCGCGCAAGACTCGACCCGGACAGCCTCCCTGCAACCACCCGAGGAATACCCGCCAGGTCGCGCACCGTGACCAGGTCGGCGAATCCCGCCACCGCGAAGATCGCGCGCACCGCCTCCGATTGGTCGTGGCCATGCTCGACGATCAGCGTTGCGGCGGACGCAAGGCGCTCGGCCGCCCCGGCGACGATCCTGCGGATGGCAGCGAGCCCATCGCCGCCCGGCGACAGGGCGGCGGCGGGCTCGTAGCGCAGATCGCCCTCGCCCAAGTGCGGATCGCCCGCGACGACATAGGGCGGGTTGCTGGCGATCACGTCGAATGGCGCGCCATGCCAGGTCGCCGGTACCGTCTCGTACCAGTCGGATTGGACGAATTCGACGTTCGCCAGATCGAGTCGCCGCGCGTTCTCGCGCGCCACATCGAGCGCGGCGGGCGAGACGTCGGTGGCGAGAACCTTCGCCCGCGGACGCTCGTGCGCGACGGCAAGCGCAATCGCACCGGAGCCGGTGCCAAGATCGAGGACGCGCGTGTCGCGGTCCGCCGGGAGCCGCGCGAGCGCCAGTTCGACCAGCGCTTCGGTTTCCGGACGCGGAATGAGCACCGCCGAAGTGACAAGCAGCGGCAACCCCCAGAACTCGCGAATCCCGGTGAGGTACGCGACCGGCTCGCCGTCGCGCCGCCGCCGGGCGAGCGCGAGGAAGGCGCCGACGTGTTCAAGCGGGAGCGTCTCGTCGCCGTGGGCTGCGAGCCATGTCCGATCCTTGCCGAGCACATGCGCGAGCAGCACTTGCCCGTCGATCGGGACCAGGCCGGATTGGGCGAGCACGCGACGGACGGAGGCAGCGCCGGTCATCGTGCGCCGTTCGAGCCTGCGAACAGCGGCACGCGCGAGCTGCGGCAATGTCCGCTGCCCCGATCCGCGCGCCGCGTGGCCGGCGCGCACATTACGCCTCGTCCCCCGCCAGCGCCGCCAGCTGCTCGGCCTGGAATTCCTGCGCCAGCGACCCCGTCAGCTCGTACAGGTCGCCGTCCATGATCGCATCGATCTTGTACAGCGTCAGGTTGATCCGGTGGTCGGTGACGCGGCCCTGCGGGAAATTGTAGGTGCGAATGCGCTCGCTGCGGTCGCCGCTGCCGATCAGGCTCTTGCGCATCGATGCCTCCTTCTGCTGCCGCTCGCGGCGCTCCTTGTCGGCGAGGCGCGACGCCAGCACCGCCATCGCCGACGCGCGGTTTCGATGCTGCGAGCGGTCGTCCTGGCATTCGACGACGAGGCCGGTCGGCAGGTGCGTGATGCGCACCGCGGAGTCGGTCTTGTTCACGTGCTGGCCGCCCGCGCCCGACGCGCGGAAGGTGTCGATGCGCAGATCCGCCGGGTTGATCGAGACGTCGGCGATCGGGTCGGCCTCGGGCATCACGGCGACCGTGCAGGCCGAGGTGTGGATGCGCCCCTGCGCCTCGGTCTCGGGCACGCGCTGGACGCGATGGCCGCCGGATTCGAACTTGAGCTTCGAGTAGACGCCTTTGCCCAGGATGCGCACGATCACTTCCTTGTAGCCGCCCATCTCCCCCGTCGATTCGGACACGATCTCCACCTGCCAGCGGTTGCGCTCGGCGAATCGCGTGTACATCCGGAACAGGCTGCCGGCGAACAGCGCCGACTCGTCGCCACCCGTTCCGGCACGGATCTCGACGAACACGTTGCGCTCGTCGTTGGGATCGATCGGCAGCAGCATTTTCTGGAGGCCCGCTTCGAGCGTGTCCATCCGCGCCTTCGCGGCGGTCACCTCCTCGTTGGCAAAGGCCCTCATGTCGGGATCGCCGGTCATGTCCTGCGCCGCCGCGAGATCGGCCTCGGCCTGTCCGTACTTGCGGTAGAGCGCGACGACGGGATCGATGTCCGAGTGCTCCTTGGTGAGCGCGCGATAACGGTCGAGGTCACGTGTCGCGTCCTCCGACGACAGCACGGCGTTGAGCTCGTCCACGCGGCGGGTGAGCGCTTCCAGTTTGGAGCGGAGAGATTGCTTCATCGGTAAGAACTGGCCCCAGGCTCCCGCCTCGGCCTCTTTGCACCGTCCGTGCCATGCCAACGCTTGCGTGTCGGCCTCCAGCGTCGACTCGCCCCAGTCGCATACCCGCTCCGCGGGGCCCCTGCTCCCAGGCTTGCGCCGCGG
>Ga0315287_10009001_pt1 | contig 10096 bp, 10 predicted proteins | sample YL17G11_0_MG_FD_205037 | JGI IMG/M metagenome (GOLD analysis project Ga0315287, IMG submission 205037) | Sediment microbial communities from Yellowstone Lake, YNP, Wyoming, USA - YL17G11_0 | ecosystem: Environmental > Aquatic > Freshwater > Lake > Sediment | place: USA: Wyoming | collected... | reverse complement strand
TACCTGTGTCATTGGCCAGTATATCCGCCAAACGATCCAGACTACTTAAAGGGATTCGGCCTTTCAATGCACCACGCTTATCTGTCAGGTGTAAGGGGGCTATATATTCGGGTAATCGACCTAACATAACTTTGCAATGATAGCGGGAAACGGTAAATGCGTCAAACTCTAATTAAATTCGCCTAATTGATACCACGTTAACAATACCTTAATCATCATCACGAACAACTTCTTTCGTAATCGGTACCAAAGGAATATTGTAACTCGCTATAATTGCCTGGATTTTGTCTGCTTTAGTCGCAATCAGCTTGTCAAGCACTGCTTTTCTGGCTTTATCACCATTACGAACCCCCATTGCCATGGCAAAATCAAATTTTATCCCTGGCATTGATTTCATCGGAATCATCGTGTAGCTGTTCTTTGGGCTTTGCGCAGTGACATATGCCGCCATAGGCCCCCACAAAATAACCATATCAATTTTTTTGGCTTTAAAATCCTTATCTATCTGCATGGCCACATTATTTTCGTTATCGCCAGACATCGACTGATAAGGAATACCTTGATCCAGCAGGCCATTTTTTTGCAGCCAGGTTGTTCCAGGGCCGCGATCAAACATGGCAATTTTCAATGTTTCCTGTCTTTGCAAAGGCAGCCCGGTTAATTGAGCGGCATCTTTAATATCATCCCAACCGCGTCCTTTCGCAATTAAAAGTACATAAGTTGATTTATAGTAAGGTGCAGTGGTTAAAGTCAAATCATAACCGGCAGGAACACCCATAACGATATCGCATTTAAACTCATCACTGTCTGCGTCCCAATCGTTTACCGGCGCTGTCAAGGTATTGCGAATAAAACCAATACGTTGAGCAAACCAGGTATATTCAAGCGCTTGCCCCAGTTCCCTGGCAAATAATTCGGCGATTTTGTTTTCAAAACCGTTTTTATTTTTTGTTGAATACGGCGGATTCAGTGGATCAGCACAAACTTTAAATTTTTCTTCTGCGAAAGCCGGCAATATGATCACCGCCAGACATAAACCAGCAAGTATTTTTAAAACGCTCATTTTGTTTCCTTGTTTGAATCGTAAAGACGCCATTCATCGGTGTTAATTAATCGGTTTCTTCAATAAAAGTGTTTTCTATCGGCGTCTGCACATAATGTTTCTTGCTATCCCAGAAGTAATAATAGCCCTTGTCGCTGGTAGTTACCTTGCCATTAACAATCGTCCACGTTTTCGCCGTAGAGCCATTGGCGTAAGTCACCAGATAGTTGCCATCCAAAAATTCAACAGCCTTTCTGGATAACTGATTTTGTTGATCCTGTGTGCAGCCGGCCAGTAAAGCCAGCATGCCTAATAAATTAATTATTTTCATTTATAGCGCCTCGTTGTTTATTACAACGGTTGATTATAAGCGATGATGCTTTTAGATATAGCATACCGCATTAAACCCAGAATTTTGTTTTGCAATAAGTTTTTTGCGAAGCCCGAATTTTCATCCACTGAACATATAAGGAAAAATTTATTTAAACATATTGATACCATCGAATCAGCACATTATTCAAACTTTTTTGAAAGATTGCTTTTGTTATTAGCCCAATGTTTGGTAAAAAGTTCATGATTTTGCTGATGAAGTGTGTATTATGAAAATCGATTCTTTTAGGTTTATGGATAAAAAATGACACAAGAAGCAATCGCCGCATTACGGGCAGCCATTAATCAGGTTTATTTAGCCAGTGAAAACCAAATTATGGCTAAATTATCAGCGTATCTGGATAATTATGATCCAGTGATTGTCGGTGACTGCGCCAAAGCACTGGTTGAAGCGGTCAGAGCAAAAAAAGGCCAGCAAACTGCAATCGAAGCGTTTCTGCATGAATATCAGCTTAATTCAGAGGAAGGCATCGTTTTAATGGCCATGGCCGAAGCTCTGTTGCGTATTCCTGACAGCAGAACTCAAGACCTGTTTTTACAGGAAAAACTTACCCATGCAGACTGGCGTAGCCATTTACAGCATAGCGATTCTTTTCTGGTTAATTTCTCGACCAAGACGCTATTATTTACCCGCCAATTTGAACATCATGTTGCCTCGTCAGAGCGGGTCTTTGAACAGCTGATGTCGCGCCTGGGTACGCCGTTGATACGCACTGCCTTAAAGCAGGCCATGCAACATCTGGCGCAACAATTCGTTATCGCCGAATCGATACAACAAGCCGTTCAGCATTGCAGGCAAAACCCGGCTTACCGTTATTCTTTTGATATGCTGGGCGAGGCTGCTTTAACGGCTGTCGAGGCAGAACGTTATTATCAGTCCTACATTGAAGCAATCGCAACGCTGGCGAAACATGCGTCATCGGCTGATATTTATGCCAATCCCGGCATCTCGATTAAATTATCGGCGCTATGTCCGCGTTATGAGCCTTTACAGCATGCCTGCGCGGTTAAGAAATTAATCGATAAACTGCTGATTCTGGCAAAACGGGCGCGCACGGCTAACATTTCCATCACTGTCGATGCCGAAGAAACTGAACGCCTGGACATGTCTTTGGATATTTTTGCCGCCGTTTTCACTCATCCCGATTTAAAAGGCTGGCATGGCTTAGGTTTGGCGGTGCAGGCCTACCAAAAAAGAGCTCTTCCGGTTATTCGCTGGCTCGCAGAGCTCGCCGACATGCAGCATGGCAAAATCGCCTTGCGCCTGGTTAAAGGCGCTTACTGGGACAGCGAAATAAAACGTGCGCAGGAAAATGGCCTGAGCGATTATCCCGTGTTTACGCATAAATCGGCGACAGATGTATCCTATCTCGCTTGCGCGCAATTCATCCTGTCCCGGCCTGATGTTTTTTATCCGCAATTTGCCACCCATAACGCTCACACCGCCGCCGCGATATATCACATCGGCAAACAACATCCCGGCTATGAATTCCAGCGTTTACACGGCATGGGCGAGCCGCTTTATCGTGAAATCATTGAAACTCAAAACTGGCATATCCCTTGCCGGATTTATGCGCCAGTCGGGCATTTTCATGAACTATTACCCTATCTGGTCAGGCGCTTACTGGAAAACGGTGCGAATACCTCCTTTATCTATCAGATTGACCACCCTGATATTAGCGTTGAGCAATTGATCAGTGACCCGGTAGCCGCGGTAAAGACTTCATCTATGAAATCTCAAATCGCATTGCCTCGCGATTTATACGGTAAACACCGGCTTAACTCTGATGGCGTTAATCTGGCTGATCACGAAATATTAGCACGTCTGCAACAAACTCTGGATGGCTTGGCGGACAAACACTGGCAGGCTGCACCTTTAATAAATGGCAGACCCTATTCCGGTAAGCAACAGCCCATCATTAACCCATGCGATAACCGATTAACAGTCGGCTCTGTGATTTATGCAGATCAAAAAACTATTGATCAGGCCTTAAACGCCGCTTCACTAGCGTTTACCGACTGGCGACTTTGTCCGGCAACAACCCGTGCAGAATACTTGCAGAAAGCCGCAGATCTTCTTGAACAACATCGCCTGGAACTGGTTTCCTTGTGTATTCGGGAAGGCGGCCGCACGATAAAGGATGCGCTGGCGGAAGTCAGGGAGGCCGTAGATTATTGCCGCTATTATGCCCAGTCTGCGCTGGAATTATTCAGCGTACCGATAAAACTGCCCGGACCTGTCGGCGAAGAAAATCTACTCTATTACTATGGCCGGGGAGTCTATGTTTGCATCAGTCCGTGGAATTTTCCCATTGCCATTTTTATCGGTCAGATAACAGCAGCACTTGCCGCAGGCAATACTGTTATTGCCAAACCAGCCAGCCAGACTTCATTAACTGCAATGCGCTGCATACAGTTACTGCATCAGGCAAGCATACCTGAAACAGTATTACAGTTTTTACCGGCAAGCGGCAGCATGACAGGGCAATACCTATTGCCTGATCGCCGAGTCGCGGGTATCGCCTTCACCGGCTCCACGCAAACTGCACAATTTATTAACCGTCAACTGGCCCATCACCATCAGGCTATTGTGCCGTTAATCGCCGAAACCGGCGGCCAAAATGTAATGATTGCCGATAGCTCCGCTTTAGTGCAACAACTGGTTCAGGATGCTATTCATTCGGCTTTCAACAGCGCCGGCCAGCGGTGTTCCGCTCTGCGGGTATTATTTGTGCAACAGGAAATCGCCGATAAAACGATAGAGATGCTGATAGGCGCCATGCAGGAATTATCCATCGGCAATCCCGGTGTTTATAAAACCGACATTGGTCCGATCATAGACCAGGCTGCGCTTGCGCCATTAACCGCTCATCTTGAAACAATGCGCCAACAGGCAAAATTGCTTTATCAACTGCCGCTGGACGATTGCTTTCGTTATGGCAGTTTTTTCCCGCCCAGCCTGATTGAAATCAGTTCCCTTTCACAACTCACTCAGGAAGTATTTGGACCGATATTGCATGTTATCCGTTATCGCGCAGCTGAACTTGAGCAGATTATTGCAGCAGTCAATGCAAGCGGTTACGGCTTAACGCTGGGCATACACAGCCGTATTGACGCAATCATAAAAACTATCCGGCAAAACGTAAAAGTCGGCAATATTTATGTCAACCGGAATATGATTGGTGCTGTAGTTGGCGTACAACCCTTTGGCGGCATGGGACTTTCCGGGAACGGCCCAAAAGCCGGCGGGCCCGATTATCTGCGCCGTTTTGCTATTGAGCAAACCGTCGCAACAAATACCGCCGCTATCGGCGGCAACGCTTCTTTGCTGGCCAGGGATTTGCGCTAACTCCGATGCTGCAACTGACTTGACATAATATAAAAACAAAAAATTTGTACGCACTGATTATGCAAAATAACCTGTTATGCCTTTATCCCCAATTCTGTGAAAATGTTTCTATTGAAAGCTTATATCTTGCCCATCAAATACATAATTTGGGTACGACAGAAGCGCCTTTTGTCTATGCCAACTTTCTATCCAGTCTGGACGGACGCATTGCGTTGGAAGATAGTGATCAAGGTTCATCATACATCCCAAAGCATTTAACAACAGCCTCTGACTTCAGGCTATTCATGGAATTACATGCGCAGGCAGACTGCCTCATTACCCACGGAGGATATATGCGGGCATTGAGTGAAGGACGCTTGGGCAACATATTGCAGATTAGAGACAAGGATCTTGTAGAATGGCGCAGGCATAACGGCTTACAGCCTCAGCCGGCAGTCGTCATTGCCAGCGCAAGTCTGAATTTTCCATTCCACGACAGTCTACACGAACATCAGCAAACGGTTTATATCGCCACAGGAAAAGATGCCGACCCGTACCGAATCCGCTACTGGCAAGACCAGGGCCACTCCATTCTTGTGACTGGCGAAGATCAAATGGTACACGGCGCAGCTTTAGTTGGCGAACTTACCAGATTGGGCTACAAAAGTATTTATATTATCGCAGGCCCGCAAATGCTGGACACAGTGATCAGGGAAAAGCAGTTATCGAGATTATACCTGACCATTACCCACCAATTAATCGGCGGCAAAGACTTTCGTACTTTACTCACAGGTTCCATGCTTGGCTCGGAAGGGAACCTGATGCTCGAAGCGCTATACTACGAACCAAACTCACCGAGTGGCTCCGGTCAGTTTTTTATTCAATTCGACCTGAATCAATCGACACAATCAGCAGAGCATGATCTTGAAGTTAATCTTTGAGTGGTGAAGTATGTGGTTCGGCAGGAACATACTCGCAACATTAAGTTAATTTATAATCACGCTTTTACATATTTTTATACAACATAAATCATGGTAACTAAAACTAACGCTCCTCTGCCTGTTGAGGTTGAAGCAGGAACAAAATACTCATGGTGTAGCTGTGGTTTCAGCCAAACAATGCCCTTATGCGATCATTCACATAGAGAGCTTTCAGATAAAAAATCCGTTAAATTCGTCGCTGAAGAAACCAAAACGCTATATTTATGCGGCTGTTCAGGAACACAGACTCCGCCCTACTGTGACGGTAGCAATAACTGCAAGGAAATCTGATGGCTATAGAAATAGAACATAAGTTTTTGCTCGCTAATAATGATTGGCGACAACATATAACCCGCTCGGTAAAATACCGGCAAGGTTATTTAAGTTCGCAAGCAAGCAGTTCCATCAGAATCAGGATAAGTGATGAACACGCATGGCTAAATATAAAAAGCGCAACGATAGGCACACATAGGCATGAATATGAATATGAAATCCCGCTGCCTGACGCAAACGAAATCATCAACAATCTGTGCAATAAGCCATTAATAGAAAAAACCCGCAATTTTGTAATTGATAATGACAATATTTGGGAAATAGATGAATTTGGTGGCGCCAATCAAGGGCTGTGTGTCGCTGAAATTGAGTTATCAGAAATCGGCAAAGCTTTTGTAAGACCACACTGGTTAGGCGAAGAAGTCACCCATGATTTGCGTTATTACAACAATAATCTAGCTATTCACCCTTACTCAGAATGGCGAGATAAATTAAATATTTCATAGACCTATTGATAATTTTGGCATTTTGCTCTATATTTGCCGTATGAAAAAAACAACTTTTGTTGCATTATTACTACTATCCTCTCAATGTTTTGCAGAGACACTGAACGACTCCCTACAGAACATTGAGTCTGAGTGGGCATCTATTTACTACAGCACCCCTAAACCAAAACAGGAAGCTGCATATAGTCGCCTACTTGACAAGACCATAAACTTATCTAGGCAATTTCCTGAGTATGCTGAGCCATTCATTTGGGAAGCCATTGTCAAGGCATCGAATGCCGACAATCAGGATCCGGTTTCCGCACTTGAAGCCATTCATGAAGCGCGTGACCTACTGCTTAAAGCCATTGAAATAAATCCACAAGCAATGAATGGATCCGCTTATGTTACTCTAGGCACACTTTATTACATGACTCCTAAATGGCCTATAGCATTTGGCGATGATGCTACCGCAAAAGAAATGTTACAAACTGCTCTAAAGATTAATCCGAATGGAATTGATACCAATTATTTCTATGCAAATTATCTTCTATCAACCAACAACCTAAAAGAAGCTGAAAAATATTTTGAACGCGCAATTGCTGTACCTGCACGAACAGAACAACTATATGCTGATAACCAACTTAAAGAAGAAGCCAAATCCGCATTGAAGCAAACCAGAGATCGAAAGATCAGCCGCTCAAAAAGCCTGTTTGCATCTTTATTTAATTCAGAAAGCGTTAAATAAATTTTAACTGCATACTCAAATATGTTTGAACTGCACAATTAATAAATAAATGATAACTTAGTATTCTATGAGTTATTCCTTTCTGCTAATATAGAACAATTAATTAACAATCACCTTCACCAAATCTTTCCTGGTAATAATTATGACTTTTGTAGTCACTGAAAACTGTATCAAATGTAAATTTACTGACTGTGTCGATGTATGTCCAGTCGATTGCTTTCGTGAAGGGCCTAATTTTTTAGTCATTGATCCGGATGAATGTATTGATTGCACATTATGTGAGCCGGAATGCCCTGCCAATGCCATTTTTGCTGAAGATGAAGTGCCCGAAGGACAAGAAATATTCATCAAATTAAATGCAGAACTTGCTAAGCAATGGCCTGCAATTACGGATGTAAAAACACCACTAGCAGATGCTGATGAATGGAATGGAAAAAAAGATAAAATAAAGCTTTTAGAAAAATAGAACACAGTATTAATTCTTATATCTTATATCAGCACCCTTTAATTTCTTTAAAACAAAAAAGCCGGATAATCCGGCTTTTTTGTTTGTAAACGAATTTGCAAAACTTTTATAATTATTGCTTATTCAGGTCTATCAACTAACTCGACATATGCCATAGGGGCATCATCTCCAGCTCTAAAACCGCATTTCATTATACGCAAATAACCGCCTGCTCTATTTTTATAACGAGGTCCCAGCTCATTGAAAAGCTTAGTTACGACTTTACGATCGCGTAATCTTGCGAAGGCCAACCGCCTTTTAGCCACGCCATCTTCTTTAGATAAAGTAATTAAAGGCTCAGCAAAACTTCTTAGTTCTTTTGCCTTGGGTAAAGTCGTTTTAATTAGTTCATGCTCAAATAATGAACTCGCCATGTTACTGAACAGCGCCTTACGATGGCTGCTATTAATATTGAATTTTCTACCTGATTTACGATGTCTCATTGTGAGAATGACCTAATGTTAGTGAGTTGCTATATGAGATTGATCGGCAAGACTATCTGGCGGCCAATTTTCGAGGCGCATACCCAGTGATAATCCTTTCAATGCCAGAATATCTTTAATTTCTGTTAAGGATTTTTTGCCAAGGTTTGGCGTTTTTAATAATTCAACCTCAGTCCGCTGAATTAGATCACCAATGTAAAATATATTCTCAGCTTTCAAACAATTAGCAGAACGCACTGTTAATTCAAGATCATCAACCGGACGCAGTAGAACAGGCTCAAATGAGGGCCCCTCTACTTTGTCCACTTCATTCTCTGGCTGAGGCTTTACTTTTTCAAAATCAACAAAAACGGAGAGCTGATCATGAAGTATAGTGGCTGCAAGTTTAATAGTTTCTTCTGGATCAACTGTTCCGTTTGTTTCCAGTTCAATAATTAGTTTGTCCAGATTTGTACGCTGCTCAACACGCGTACTCTCAACCTGATAAGCAACCTTGACAATTGGACTATATGAAGCATCTAATTGAAGTGCACCTACTACCAAACCATGCTCAGTATTTGATTTGCGAATGCTGACAGGCTCGTAACCTCTTCCGCGACGAACTCTGATTTTCATATTTAAAACGCCAGTTTGTGTTAAATTGGCAATAATCAAATCAGGGTTAATAATGTCAACATCATGAGGCAAATTTATATCCGCCGCAGTAACGCAACCAGCGCCATTTTTTGCAAGCGTCAGTTCAACTTCATCTTTTGAATGAAGCACTACTGCCAGTTTTTTCAGGTTCAGTAAAATATCAATTACGTCTTCGTGAACACCCTCAATTGTTGTGTATTCATGGAGCACACCTTCAATCTCCACGTCTGTGACTGCACAACCCGGAATTGTGGACAACAGAACACGCCTCAATGCATTACCCAGAGAATGACCAAAGCCTCGCTCAAGCGGCTCTATGACAATTATGGAATGATTAGGTGATTTGCTTACAACCTCGACAAGTCGAGGCTTCAATAATCCAGAAATAGAATTCTGCATTTATACCCCTCAGAACTGCAATTATTTAGAGTAAAGCTCAACAACCAGCTGCTCATTAATATCACTACCCAAATCAACACGATCAGGTAATGAGTTGTATGTGCCAGACATGGCTTTAGAATTAACTTCGACCCAAGCTGGAAAACCATATTGCTCGGCTACTGTTAAAGCATCAACGATTCTTTGTTGCTTTTTTGCTTTTTCTCTAATTGCCAAAACGTCACCAAGTGTAACCTGGTAAGAAGGCACATTGATCAGAGAGCCATTTACCTGAATAGACTTATGACAAACCAATTGTCTCGCCTCAGCTCTGGTTGAAGCAAAACCCATACGGTAAACTACGTTATCCAATCTTGATTCAAGTAGATTCAACAGATTTTCACCCGTCGCACCTTTTTTCATGTCTGCTGACTTATAGTAATTTCTAAATTGCTTTTCCAATATTCCATAAATCCTGCGCAAGCGTTGCTTTGCTCTTAATTGCAAAGCATAATCAGAGCTTCTTGTACGCTTGGCACCATGCTGACCAGGCCTTTGGTCTAATTTACATTTATTTTCTAAAGACTTTCCTCTGCTTTTTAAAAACAGGTCAGTCCCTTCTCTTCGACTTAACTTACAAGTAGGTCCAAGATATCTTGCCATGATACTACTCCAGATTTTTTATACGCGGCGTTTCTTAGGCGGACGACATCCATTATGAGGAATAGGCGTCACATCAACGATATTATTAATTTTAAATCCCAGATTATTCAGAGAGCGTACTGCTGATTCACGACCGGGACCGGGGCCTTTAATCATGACATCAAGATTTTTCATACCAAATTCTTGTGCAACAATACCCGCTTTTTCTGCTGCAACCTGTGCAGC
>Ga0315287_10009000_pt1 | contig 10096 bp, 7 predicted proteins | sample YL17G11_0_MG_FD_205037 | JGI IMG/M metagenome (GOLD analysis project Ga0315287, IMG submission 205037) | Sediment microbial communities from Yellowstone Lake, YNP, Wyoming, USA - YL17G11_0 | ecosystem: Environmental > Aquatic > Freshwater > Lake > Sediment | place: USA: Wyoming | collected... | reverse complement strand
GGTGCCGGCCCGGACCTCCTCGGAATCGTCCACGCCCTGGGCGATGTCGGGCGACTGCTCGTCGAGGGCGACCATCACGCCGCAGGTGTTGCCGTCATAGCCGAAGGACTCACGGTCATAGCCGATACCCTTGATGGTCTCCCGGGCGATCGTGGGGATGTCGACGTACGCGGTCGTGGTGATCTCGCCGGCGACGATGCACAGCCCGGTGGTCACCAGGGTCTCGCACGCCACCCGGGCGGCGGGGTCCTCGGCGAGGATGGCGTCGAGGACACCATCGGAGATCTGATCGGCCATCTTGTCAGGGTGGCCCTCGGTCACCGACTCCGAGGTGAAGGTCCAGGTGGTCATGTCGCGTTGTCTTTCTGTTCGCTGTTCGAGTGCGAGCGCTCGGCCAGGACCTCATCGAGGATGACGTCCGCGATCGCCCGCTTGTCGGCCAGGGCCACCTCGCGCTCCCGACCGGAAGCGGTGAGGATCACCACGGCATTCGTCTCGTGCTCGAAGCCGACGCCCGGAGCGGACACATCGTTGGCCACGATGAGATCCGCACCCTTGCGTGCCAGCTTTCCCGCCGCGTTCTTCCGCAGATCGAATGTCTCCGCGGCGAACCCGACGATGGTCTGACCCGGCCTCTTTCCCTTCCCGAGAGCGGCGAGGATATCAGGGGTGCTTTCCAGGACCACATTCGGCGGGCCCCCGTCCTTCTTGATCTTCTGGTCTGCGGGGGCGACCGGCCGGAAGTCGGCGACGGCCGCCGCCATGATCACGATGTCGGCCCCCGATGCCCACCCGAGGATGGCGTCGTGCATCTGCTGCGCGGACTCCACCGGCACCCGGTCGATCCCGGCCGGCACGAGCGACGACGTCGTGGTGACGAGCGCGACGGTGGCCCCCCGGAGCGCGGCCGCCTCGGCGATGGCGTGGCCCTGCTTGCCGGAGCTGCGGTTGCCGAGGAACCGGACTGGGTCGATGGCCTCGCGCGTGCCACCGGCGCTCACCAGCACACGGAGCCCGGCGAGATCCTGCCCGGCGGTGCTCCGCCGGGTGTCTCCGGTTGGCAGGGCCCCGTCGGAGGGGCCGGTGACGGCGCCCAACGCCTCGATGATGGCGGCGACGATCCGCTCGGGCTCAGCCAGGCGGCCGGCGCCGACATCCCCGCCGGCCAGACGGCCCTCCTCGGGGTCGACGACCGTCACGCCACGACGGCGGAGCGTGGCCAGGTTCTCCTGCACCGCCGGGTGCTCCCACATCTCGGTGTGCATGGCCGGACAGATCACCACCGGGGCGCGCGTCGCGATCAGCGTGGCGGTCAGCAGATCCGACGAGTACCCGGTGGCGTAGGCCGAGATCAGCCGCGCTGTCGCCGGTGCCACGACGATCACGTCCGCGGTCTGGCCGAGGGTCGTGTGGGGGATGGGGTCGTCATCGTCGAAGAGCGAGGTGCGCACCTTCTCCGAGGCCAGCGCCGAGAAGGTGACCTCGCCCACGAACCGTCTGGCGCCATCGGTCATCACGGGGATGACGTGGGCGCCGGCATCGACCAGGCGACGACAGATCTCCACGGCCTTGTACGCGGCGATGCCACCGGACACGCCGAGGACGATGCGGCGACCACTGAGGGGGTTCACGACTGCAGGCTATCGACGGGGTCGTCCGACGGGACGGCTCGGCCGGCCGTCCGGGCGCAGCCGAGCGCCACGGTGTCAGGCGTCGGCGGGGACCTCGGCGGTGGCGACCGTTGCCGACTCGGTCTCGCCGATGGCCAGGTCGCCGATGCCGGTGACGTCGAACTCGGGCTCCTCGAGCAGCTCGACCGCGACGATCTTGTCGGCGGCGATCTCCTCGAACGCGATCGACAGCGACTTCGACGCCGTCGAGGTGACCTGCGGCGGCACGACGGTGCCCAAGCCGTCGCCCAGCTGGCCGTAGTAGGAGTTGATCTGGCGGGCCCGTCGCGCGGCGACGGCGACCAGAGCGAACTTGGAGTGGGTCCGATTGAGGAGCTCCTCGACGGGGGGCTCGGTCATGGTGTCGTAGCGATCGGACATGTGAGGCGGACTCCGCGCTGAAGTGATCGGGCTCCCCGCCGTGGCGCGGCGGGCAGGTGGACTGGGTGCTGGTGGGCCCGTGCGGCAACCGCCGGACGGGCCGGTGGCGCGCTCTGACGAGCGCGACCGGCTCGATCACTGTAGCAGGGCGCCTCAGCTCACCCCGGGCGACGGGTCGGCGAGCCGGGCGGCCGACACGATCGCCAGCAGATCGGCCACGCAGTCCTCCACGTCGTGGTTGATCACGACGAGCGACCCGAGATCCCGGGCCAGCTCGACCTCCTCGTCGGCCTTGGCGATCCGCTGGACGATGCGTTCCTCGGTGTCACCGCGGGACCGCAGGCGACCCTCCTGGTCCTCGCGGCTCGGAGCGTCGATGAACACCAGCACCGCCCCGGGGTACCGGTCACCGATCTGGCGGGCACCGTGGACGTCGATCTCGAAGACCACGTCACGGCCGTCCGGCGGCTCCGGGACGGGGCTGCCCTGCAGGTAGTCCAGGAACTCGACCCACTCGATGAACCCCCCGGCCGCGACACGCTCCTCGAACGCCTGCCGCGTGGCGAAGACGTAAGCATCGGGCGACTCGCCCGGACGGCGATCGCGGGTGGTCCAGGAGCGGCTGAGCCACAACCGCGGGTCGGCCGCCAACAGACGCTCGACCACGGTTCCCTTGCCGACCCCTCCCGGGCCCGACACGACCAGGATCACGTCGTCGGCCCATCGTTCGGAATGGCGCGATCTCCCGGGACGAGCAACTCCCCGAGCACCGCCGGGGTGAGCGAGGAGATGGCGGCGAACTCGTCGATCCCGAGGGCGGCCAGTCGGCGCCGTGCACCGATCTTGCCGAGGCCCGGAACCGCCTGGACCACCACGACGACGTAGGTGTCGCCGACCTCGGGGAAGGCGACCGTGGCGCTCGTCACCCCGGTCGCGTCCAACCCGGCGCCGACGGCGGCGACCAGATCGCCACGGGCGCCACGCACCGCAGCCGCCCAGCCCAGCGCGCCCTCCAGCGTCGTCGGCGGCCTGCCCCGGCCGGATCCGGTGGCGGCAGATCCCGTGTCCGCCGGTCTCTTCTCGGCCGAGCCGGAGCTGGGCACGGTCGGTCAGCTGATGGCGGAGACGATGGCCTCCGCAGCGGCCACCGGATCCTCGGCCTGGGTCACGGCGCGGCCGATGACGAGCAGGTCGGCGCCGTGTGCGATGGCCTCCTGGGGGGTCGCGGTCCGGGCCTGATCATGGGTCGGTGCACCGGCGAGGCGGATCCCCGGCACCACCCGACGCATCCGGGGCGCCAGCTCCCTGGCGGTCTGCAGGTCTGCGGCGGCCAGGATCAAACCCCCGCAACCACCCTCGAGGGCGGTGCGGACCCGGTTGGGGACGATGTGTTCGGGGGCGTTGCCATCGGAGGTCAGCACGGTGACGGCGAGCGCGACGGGGTTGTCCAGCCCGGCGAGCTCCGCCCCCTGGTACAGCCCCTCGACACCGGCCTTCAACATCTCGAGCCCGCCGTGGGCGTGCATCGTCAGGTAATCGACCCCGAGCGCACCGAGCACCCGCGTGGACCGGTTGACGGTGGTGGGGATGTCGAACAGCTTCAGGTCGAGGAAGACCTGGTAGCCGAGATCGCGCAAGGATCCGATCGCGTCGGGTCCGGCGGCACTGAACAGTTCGAGGCCGATCTTGGCAACGCCGAACCAGGGCCGCATCTGCACCGCGAGCCGGTGGGCCGCCACCAGATCGTCGGTGTCGAGGGCCAGCGCCAGCTTGCGGCGGATCTCGTCGGGCACTGCGCCGTCCTGGACCACGGTCGTCTCGGTCATCGATCGTCCCTCAACATCGTCGTCTCTGCCCGTCATCTCGGCTCATCATCCTCGCTCATCGGCCCGGCCATTCTGGCCTGGCGATCCGGTCGGTTGGGCGACCCATGCTCGCGTGCTCACGGGCGGTGCGCCTGTCCGGTGAGGTCACTGACCCGGCTGACGCCGTGGTCGCGGCACCAGCTCAGGACCTCGTCGTCGATTCGTGCCGCCGCGGCCGGCTCGGCGAAGGTGGCCGTGCCGACCTGCACGGCGGAAGCGCCGGCCAACAACAGCTCGACGGCGGTGGCGCCCGAGGCCACCCCGCCCACCCCCACGATGGGCAGGGTCGGATGGGCGGCCCGGCAGTCGAACACGGCCCGCACGGCGATCGGATGGATCGCCGGACCGCTCAGCCCACCCCGGCCGGCGCCCAGCAACGGCCGGCGGGTCCCGGTGTCGATCACCATCCCCATCACCGTGTTCACCAGGGTCACCGCCTCGGCACCGGCTGCGCCGGCCGCACCGGCGACCTCGACCAGGCGCTCGGTGTTGGGGCTGAGCTTGGCCCACGTCGGCCGCTCCCATCGGGCGCGGACCTCCCGGAGCACGTCGGCGGTGGCTCCGGGATCGTGGGCGAACAGGTGGGAGCCCCCGTCGAGGTTCGGGCAGCTCAGGTTCACCTCGAGCGCCACCACCTCGGGCGGCAGGTCGGCGCCGCCGAGTTCCTCGGCCGCCTCCGCGAACTCCTCGACCGATCGACCCCAGATCGAGACCACGACCCGGGCTCGGGTCGCCACCAGCGCCGGGAGCCCGTGGTGCAACCACGAGTCGATACCGGGGCCCTGGAGCCCGACCGAGTTGATCATCCCCGCCGGCGTCTGGTGGACCCGGGGCGGCGGGTTCCCGGCCCACGCCTCGACCGAGAGCGACTTCACGACCACGGCGCCGATCGAGCCGAGGTCGAAGTACCGGCCGAGCTCGTCGCCGTGGCCGGCGGTTCCCGACGCGCACAGGATCGGAGACGGCAACGTGACCGTACCGATCTGCACGGCCCGGTCGACGCCGGCCGGACCGGAGCGGGTCCGGCCCCTCGTCATGTCGAGTCCGTACCCAGGTAGCTCTGCAGCGATCGCACCCGCAGCTCGTGGTGGCGGGTGTCGGAGATCCCGTTGGCGGCGGCGAGCGCAGCCGCCGCGGTGGTCAGCAAGGGCACGCGGTGTCGGCCCGCGGCGGCCCGGATGTAGGCCCCGTCGGCCCGTGGACCGCGACCTCGCGGCGAGTTGACCACGAGCTGCACCTTGCCGTCGCTGATCAGCTGGACCGCGTCGATGCCGGTACCGGCGTCGACGCTGGTACCGGGGTCGGTGCCGGCACGGTGAGCGGCGTCGCCGAGCTTGTCGAGCACCTGGGAGACGGGGATGTCCCGGTCCTCGAAGTAGGCCGCGGTGCCGGCGGTGGCCACGATCTGGAACCCGAGATCGGTGAAGACGCGGGCGGCCCGTGCACCGACGCGCTTGTCGCGGTCGGCGAGCGACATGAACACGGTGCCCTCGGTCGGCATGCGGTCCCCCGCCGCCAGCTGTGACTTGGCGAAGGCCAGACCCAGGGTCCGATCGATGCCCATGACCTCGCCGGTCGAACGCATCTCCGGGCCGAGCACGGAATCGGCGTCGGGGAAGCGGCTGAACGGAAGCACCGCCTCCTTCACCGAGATGTGTCCGCCGGTGACGGGCGGGCGCAACAGTCCCTCCGCCTCCAGTTCGGCGAGGGTGGCGCCGCACATGACCCGCGCCGCGATCTTGACCAGTGGCACGCCGGTGGCCTTGGCGACGAAGGGCACCGTCCGGCTGGCACGGGGGTTCGCCTCGATGACGAAGACCTGGGCGGCGTCGGAGCGGTCCTCGATCCGGGTGACGGCGAACTGGACGTTGATCAGGCCCCGCACGTCGAGGGCATCGGCGATGCGCCGGGTGTACTCCTCGATCACGACGATGGTGCCGGCACCGAGGCCGAGTGGCGGGATCATGCACGCCGAGTCCCCCGAGTGCACCCCGGCCTCCTCGACGTGCTCCATCACCGCTCCGATGACGGTGCGGCCGGTGTGGTCACGGATGGCGTCGACGTCGACCTCGGTGGCGTCCTCCAGGAAGCGGTCGACCAGCACCGGGCGCTCGGCCGACAACCCGCCCTCGCGGCCGAGCCCGGTCTGGCTGGCCAGCAGTTCCATCGCCGCCACCAGGCCGGCGTCGTCGTAGACGATCTCCATCCCCCGCCCCCCGAGCACGTAGGACGGTCGGACCAGCGCCGGGTACCCGATGCGGGCGGTGATGGTGGTCGCCTCGGCGACCGAGCTCGCGGTGCCACCGGCGGGCTGGGGGATCTCGAGCTGCGCGCACAGCGCGTTCCACCGGTCGCGGTCCTCGGCCAGGTCGATGGAACCCGGGCTGGTCCCGAGGATCAGCTCGGACGGGAGCTGATCGGCGAGCTTGAGCGGCGTCTGTCCACCGAGGCTGACGATCACCCCCTTGACCGATCCGACCGCCTGCTGGGCCTCGATGACCGACATCACGTCCTCGAAGGTGAGCGGCTCGAAGTAGAGACGATCCGAGGTGTCGTAGTCGGTCGAAACCGTCTCGGGGTTGCAGTTCACCATCACCGTGTCGAACCCGGCCGCTGACAGGGCGAAGCTGGCATGCACGCAGCCGTAGTCGAACTCGATGCCCTGGCCGATCCGGTTGGGGCCCGAACCGAGGATGATCACCGCCTCGCGCTCGGAGGGCTGCACCTCGTTCTCGTCCTCCCAGCACGAGTAGTGGTACGGCGTCCGGGCATCGAACTCCGCGGCGCAGGTGTCGACCGTCTTGTACGTGGGCAGCACACCGGCGCCGATACGCCGGGCGCGGACGGCCGGCTCGTCCTCGCCCCACAGCCAGGCCAGTTGGGCGTCGCTGAAGCCGAGGCGCTTGGCACGCCGCCACTCACGGGCGCTCAGCGCGGCGGAGCCCCGACCGGCCAGGACGTCGCGCTCCTCGCACACCAGCAGCATCTGGTCGAGGAACCACGGGTCGATCCTCGACGACGAGTGCACGGCGTCGATGCCCAGCCCCCGCTGCAGCGCGGCGCCCACGTGGAAGATGCGCTCCGGGGTGGCGACGGCGCAGCGGGCCAGCAGCTCGACGTCGGTCAGCGACTCGTACTGGGCCTCGGCGGAATCGCAGTTCAGCCCGGACCGACCCTGCTCCAGCGAACGCAGCGCCTTCTGCAGCGACTCGGGGAAGGTGCGGCCGATCGCCATGACCTCACCCACCGACTGCATCTGGGTGCCGAGCACCCCGTCGGTGCCCGGGAACTTCTCGAAGGCCCACCGTGGGATCTTCGTGACCACGTAGTCGATCGTCGGTTCGAAGCTCGCCGGTGTCTCCCGGAGGACCTCGCCGGTGTCGGGATCGCGGACCTGGGTGATGTCGTTGGGGATCTCGTCGAGGGTGTAGCCCACGGCCAATTTGGCGGCGATCTTGGCGATCGGGAACCCGGTGGCCTTGGAGGCCAACGCCGAGGACCGCGACACCCGGGGGTTCATCTCGATGACCACCATCTCGCCGGTCGCGGGGTCCAGCGCGAACTGCACGTTGGATCCGCCGGTCTCCACTCCGACCCGCCGGATGCACGCCAGCGCGGCGTCGCGCATCAGCTGGTACTCGACGTCGGTCAACGTCTGCGCCGGCGCGACGGTGATCGAGTCACCGGTGTGGACACCCATCGGATCGACGTTCTCGATCGAGCAGACGATCACGCAGTTGTCGGCGGTGTCGCGCATGACCTCGAGCTCGTACTCCTTCCACCCGGCGATGGACTGCTCGATGAGGATCTCGCTGATCGGCGACGCGTCCAGGCCGTTGGCCGCCAGCCGCTCGAAGTGCTCGGGTGTCCCGGCGATCCCCGTGCCCTTGCCGCCCAGGATGTAGGCCGGACGGATGACCACCGGCAGGCCGATGCGCTCGACCACGGCGCGGGCATCGGCCATGTTCTTCGCTGACCCGGAGATCGGGACGCTGAGGCCGATCTCGATCATCGCCTGCTTGAACTCCTCGCGGTCCTCGGCCGTGCTGATGGCCCGGGCGTTGGCCCCGATGAGCTCCACCCCGTGCTCCTCCAGCACACCGGCGGCAACCAGCTCCATCGCCAGGTTGAGCGCGGTCTGCCCGCCGAGGGTGGGCAGCAGCGCATCGGGACGTTCGACCTCGATGATGCGGGTGAGCACGTCGAGCGCGAGGGGCTCGATGTAGGTCGCATCGGCGAAGTCCGGGTCGGTCATGATCGTCGCCGGGTTCGAGTTGGCGAGGATGACCCGATAGCCCTCGTCGCGCAGCACCCGGCACGCCTGGGTGCCGGAGTAGTCGAACTCGCAGGCCTGCCCGATGATGATCGGGCCCGACCCGATGATGAGGATCGACTCGATGTCGGTGCGCTTCGGCATCAGTCGCGTTCCATCGGCGTGGTCGCGGAGCCGGCCACGGCACCACCGCAGAGAAAAGCCCCCGGTCCGGGGGCCGTTGCGAACTCGATTGTCCGGGTCACCGCCTGGTTCAGCACCAGAGGTGCACCCTACCAGCCGGGAAGAGCACCCAGATCTACCAGGGATCGATCGGGCGACGGCTTCCCGAGGCGCGGCCCGGCAGGGCGGCCGGCAGCGTGGCGGTGATCCAGCGACGGGTGTCGGCCGGGTCGATCACGTCGTCGATCTCGAAGTGCGAGGCGACGTTCAGCGCGGCGCCGTGTTCGTAGGCGCGCTCGACCATGGCGGCGAAGGCCTCGTCACGTTCGCCGTCATCGGCGATCGCGTCCAGCTCCCGCTTGAACCCCAGCCGGACGGCCCCTTCCAGGCCCATCCCGCCGAACTCGCCGCTCGGCCACGCGACGCATGACAACGGCTCCTTCAACGTCCCGCCGGCCATGGCCTGCGCCCCCAGTCCGTAGCACTTCCGGGTCACGACGCACACCAGCGGCACGGTCAGGTTGGCGCCCGCCACGAACAGCCGGCTGCAGTGCCGGACCAGGGCCTCGGCCTCGGCGTCGGGGCCGACCATCATGCCCGGCGTGTCGCAGAGGCTGAGCACGGCCAGACCGTGGGCATCGCACAGCTGCAGGAACCGGGCGGCCTTGTCCGCAGCATCGGTGTCGATGGCGCCGCCCAGGTGTGCCGGATCGTTGGCGATCACCCCCACGGGCCGCCCCTCGATCCGGACCAACGCCGTGACCATCGACGCACCGAACCCCTGCCGCAGCTCCAGCACCGATCCGACGTCGGCCACCCCGTCGAGCACCGCCCGCACGTCGTAGACACGGGTGCGTTGCTCGGGCACGGCACCGCGGAGCACCTGCGGATCGGGCGCGGTCCAGCTGCCCCAGGTCCCTTGGAAGTACGAGAGGTACCGCGCCGCGGTCCGCACGGCGGACTCCTGATCATCGACCAGCACGTCGATCACGCCGTTGAGCGCCTGCGAGGCGGCCGGGCCGATCTCGGTGGGTCGGAAGGTGCCCAGCCCACCGCCCTCGATCATCGCCGGCCCGGCCATCCCGAGGTTGGCGTCACGCGTGGCGATGATCACATCGCTGCAGCCGGCGAGCGCGGCGTTTCCGGCGAAGCAGTACCCCGAGACGACCGCCACCAGCGGGACCTTGCCGGAGAGCCGGGCATAATCACGGAAGGCGGGAACGTCCAACCCGGACACCCCGGGCGCGTCGACGTCGCCGGGGCGACCGCCACCGCCTTCGGTGAGGAACACCACGGGCAGGCCGAGCCGCAGCGCCACGTCGAACATGCGGTCCTTCTTGCGGTGGTTCTGCATGCCCTGGGTGCCGGCCAGCACGGTGGCGTCATAGGCGAGCACCACGGCGCGGGTCTCGACGGGCTCTGCGAACCGGCCGTCGTTCACGCGGCCGACCCCGCACACGAGCCCATCGGCCGGCGTCGTGGCGATGAGGTCCTCGACGGCGCGCCGGCGCCGCTGGGCCGCCACCACGAAGGCGCCGAACTCGACGAACGAGCCGGGAGCGCAGAGCGCGTCGAGTTGCTCACGGGCGGTCCGCCGTCCGGACCCCCGCCGCTTCGACACCGCGTCGGGACGCGCCGAATCCTCGGTGAGCCGACGCCGGGCGCGCATCGCCGCCAGATCCCGCCGGACCGGCCGGTCGGCATCGGCGGCACCGGCAGCATCGGCGGCACCGGCAGCATCGTCG
>Ga0315287_10008999_pt1 | contig 10097 bp, 13 predicted proteins | sample YL17G11_0_MG_FD_205037 | JGI IMG/M metagenome (GOLD analysis project Ga0315287, IMG submission 205037) | Sediment microbial communities from Yellowstone Lake, YNP, Wyoming, USA - YL17G11_0 | ecosystem: Environmental > Aquatic > Freshwater > Lake > Sediment | place: USA: Wyoming | collected... | reverse complement strand
GGCTATGGCCGAAAATCGGTCACCTTCAATCAGAATCGGCGGTCACGTTCGGTCGGAACGACCGGTCACGTTCAAACGGAATCAGCGGTCAAATTGGCCCGGAATACGCATTCGGACGTGCCGATCCTGATGTGTCACGGTCGGGCGGATCCGATCGTGCCGATCGGGATGGGACTCGAGGCACGCGACGTGCTCACGGCATCCGGTTATGCGCTCGCGTGGCACGAGTACCCGATGCAGCACGAGGTGTGCGCCGAGGAAGTCGCGGAGGTGGCACGGTGGTTGCGGGGACGGTTGGCGTGACGGCGCGAGGGCACCGCGTCTGCGCGCTGCAGATCTGCGATGCGATCCCCTGCCCTGTTCCGAGTGCGGCGTAGACTGCGCCCATGACGATATCTGTGCGGCCTACCGGGGAATTCGTGCGCCAGGCGCTAAAGGAGCAGTCGGTCTGGGATCTCGGCAACCAGACGTTGTACGAGCTCTGCCGGAAGCATCCGGATCACCGATCGGTGGATACCATCGTCGCCAAGGTCTGGCTGATCGGGCGTTCGTATGCTTCCGCAATTGAGCGGCGGCGCGTGAACCGCGAGGTCACGGGCGATGACTTCTATGTTGGGGTCGTGGCGCCAGCGATCCGGGCATCGAAAATCGATCATTGGTTTGCCGAGCTCCGTCCGCTCCGGCGTCCGGCCCCCCATGTTGTCGTGGCGGTGCATAAGCGTCTTACAGACCTGTTTCGCCAGATCTCCGGGCAGGACAAGCGCTCGCTCGCGTCGAAGTATCTGCACTTTCACGTCCCGAAGGCCGTTTACATCTACGACGAGCGCGCCAGTCGAGCGATCCGGCAGGTGACGTCTCCCCTTCGCTCACGCGCGCGCGGGCTCACCGAGTACGATGACGAGTACGCGCAGTTCTATCTGCGCTGCGAAGTGCTGCGCGCGCAGCTCGAGCAGGTGATCGGACGCGCGATGACACCGCGCGAGGTGGACAAGGTGTTGCTGGCGGTGGCAGATCGCGGCTGAGGGCGCCCTGCTCCGCGCGGCGGCGTCACCCAACGTGTACTCGGGTTCCGCGCGCTCCGTCATCGTGACTTCGCGGCGTACCAGCCAGCACGGCTCGCCTCGTTCCCGCCACTCTGTTTCGCTGTCCTGCTACACAGGTGGACCGGCCACGGCGTCAATGCCGTGGCGTTCGCCGCAGTGCGGCTCACCCTCCGGTGCCCGGCCCTCGGCGATGCTCGGGCGTTCGCGCTGATAACGAGACATTCAGTCTCGTCGTAGAGAGGCGGTGCTAACCCATCGGCGCCGGGGGGCGCGTTTCGCCGCAATCACCGTTGTGCGTAAGCACGGTTCCTTGTCAGGTCGAGTCTGGAGTCGAACACTCATCGTGCCGGTTCATCCTTCACCCTTCCTGCGCCTTCTCAAGAGCCAGGCGGCCAGCGGCACCAGAATAGTTGCCCATAGCCATTTCCAGTTTTCCTCGATGAATGCTGTCGCGCGCTGGTTGAACGAAACATTGATTTCGATGGTTTTGTCGAACGTTCTAATTGCGTGCTTGACCGATCGGCCCTCCATCTCGACGATGGCGGTCAAGGTAAGGTGCAAGTTCAATCGACCAGACTTCTTCGGTACGACCTCCCATTTCCACTCCGTTGCGCCATGCTGAGTAATCGCCTGTGCCTCTGGCGTGATTGCTTCGATCTGAAAGTGTGGTCCCGTGAGGGCTGCCTCCATTGATTGCGACACGCGGATCTGACTACCGGTTCTTGCGCCGGCCTCTTCGAGCTGCGACTGAAGTTGAGACACCGTCTGGTCAAGACTTAGCAGGAGTTGAATTTCGGCTGTCTTGTCGAGATCAATGTGCTGTGGAACGTTAAATGCAATGCTCGCGATCTTCATCGACGCCAGAATCTCATCGAGTGATGGTTCGGACGAGGGTGAAGGTTTGGGAGGCGCTACCTCTGCAGATCCGCCCGGATGGCTGCCTGCGCCGGGGTGGGGGGCGATTACGGGTGACGGGTATGGAGCATGGTGGTCGATTCCGCTTGGAGCCTGTTCGATCAGTTGTGGCGGCGGTGGTGGTGCAGGCGGTCGCGTGTCTTCAGCGGGTGGCGCAGATGTACTGGCTTCGTGTGACTCGACGGCCGCGGCGGCCGGAGCGGCAGCATCTGCAGCGGCGTCTACGGCGGCCGCAGCATTAGCTGCGTCGTCTGACACATCGGTTGCCGCCTCTTCCTTCTTCGCGCAGCCAGCGACTCCCATGCTGAGCAGCAACAGGACGGCCACAACGGCAGATGCCCGCCCGCGCCCGAACGTTAGCGACATAAAGTCCTCCTTCTATTGATAGCTTTCTGCGATGCCATTGCTCGATCTTGCGACTCCTCAAATCTGCGAGATCGTTGGCGTTGGACGGTCGACGCAAGTGGCAGAGCGCCAGCGCTCGCGCGATGCATGAGTGGTGTCGGCATCGACGTACGCAGAATATGGTCGAGAGTACCGTCTGAAGCTGCGGTTGCCCCTCATCCCGGCGCCTAGAACAACTCATGGATCGGGTAGACGTAGACGAGATACAGGTAGAAGAAGCCGAGCGAGAGCGTGAGGATCACCACCCCCAGAAAGGTCGAGTTCAGCTTCACGCCTGAGGTCGAGAGTTCCAGCGATTGTGCCGTGACGGACCTGTCGCGATTGAACTGCAGCCAGGCGAAGAAGATGCCGGCGGCGACCAGTGTGAGCACGGTGTAGAAGATGACGATCGTCGAGAAATGCTGCCACTGGAATACGCGCGAGCGATGCGCCAGCCCGGTCTCGTAGTATTCGAGGCTCGCCCGGTAGGCTTTCCAGCAGGCCGTCTTCGTGTCCGCGTCATTGATGTCGGCGCACCAGACCTTCGGCAGGATGGGCGACGACGGCACTTGCTGGACAGGTGACACATTCCTCTCAACAGGTGCAGCGGCCATTGCCTGAAGCGCGCGCTCCGCATCACTCGACGGTGTTGCGGTTGCGGCATGGAGCGCAGGCCCGGCAGCGCTCGCCGGCGCCGCGACCTCGGCCGGGTTGGCGCTGCGGTCGATGTTTTGCTGCGCGACTGCGACCGCCGCCAGGCCGACGAGCACGAGTGCGACGAGCAAGCGGGGCATGGCTATTGGCCTCCGAGCAGGAAGTAGATGGTCTGCTGGCGCATCGCAACCTCGCAGTAGATGGTCGAGCACCTCTGCGCCTCCAGGCCCTGATAGGGGTCTCGGGAGCAACGGAACAGAAAACCGGGTTAAGCGGCGGACTTTACAGGAGTGTCCGCGTACGCCGAGAACCTCTCAGGCAACTTTCCTGCTCTTTGCTACGAGAGTCGAAGTACCTGATTCTCGAATACGCTGATACATCGCATCCGGTGCCAGATCGATGCCACCTGGCCAGGTCAGCGCGCCGTGCTCCAGGAATGCCTTTGCGAATACGGTCTGATCGCATAGCACGTCGAATCCATCCCCCAGCGGCCCCTGCGACAGACGAGGAGCGAGGTCCGCCACCCCGCTCGTGCCGTCGGCAAACGACACTTCTATCTTGTAATTCGCCAATACGTTGAACCGCACAATGGACCACGCTGCCATGATGATTACTCCAGGGGTTCGATGGGTAGAGCGGGGGCCGGCACTTGGCATCTATCCCAATTTTTCATCAGCTCATCTTTGTGCAACGACGCCCACTCGACCACCAGCGCGTGAGCGCGGCGCGGCAGCGCTCCGTGGATGGTATCCAGCGTGGCGATGTTGTACTGCGCCTCGTGCTCGCCATAGAGGGCATGAAAATGCGGTGGGGGATGATCATCCCAATACATTCGAATGAGGATGCCGAAGAATTCGCTGATGGTTGGCATATCGGTATTTTGGGCCTGATAACAGCAGACGTTCGGTCAAGCAGCGAGCTTTCTCTGCAGCAGCCGCGTGACCGTTGCCCGATGCACCCCAAATAGCCGCGCCGCATCGGCGGCGGTCTTCTTCCCCTTTCTGACCAGTTGCACGATTTCTGCCTGCTGCTGCGGTTTGAGTTTTGGCTTGCGGCCGCCGATGCGCCCGGCCTTGCGCGCGGCGTCCAGGCCGATCTTGGTGCGCTCCTTGAGCATGGCGCGCTCGAACTCGGCGAACGAGGCGACCATCTGCATCATCATGCGCCCGGCCGGCGTAGTGGTATCGATGGCTTCGGTGAGGCTGCGAAAACCGGCCTTTTTCTCCTGGACCCGCTCCATGATCGTGAGCACGTCGCGCAGCGAGCGGGAGAGTCGGTCGAGCTTCCAGACGACCAGCACGTCGTTCTTACGAAGTTGACTCAGCAGTTTGTGCAGCTCGGGGCGATCCCAGCGGCTGCCGGAGGCCTTCTCGCGGAAGATGAGCTCACAGCCAGCGGCCTTGAGAGCGGCACTCTGGGCGGTGGTGTCCTGATCCTGGGTCGAGACGCGGGCGTAGCCGATTCGCATGGTTGCACAAAGCTGTTGCGGAGACGTGTAATACTGCAACACGTCTTTGCAACACGCAAGTGGCTGTTTTCAGGCGCGGACTCCGTTGTTGCCCAAACCGTCGTTTGCGCAACCGCCCTGAGCGGCCCGAGGTGCACCCATGCCTGTTGGTGGCGAAATCCGCCAACCCGATGCCGCGAATGAAGATCGCAGGCTGGTTGCCGGCACCGAAGGGCTCGGCGATGTTGAGGTTGGGCACCATGGCGGCCAGCTCGTTGGAGCTGGCGAGGTTCATTTGCGCGATCTGGTCGCCGCCGAAGGACGACACTGCGATGCCGACGTCCTGCAAGTTCTCCGCGCGGCGTTCCGCCGTGACGACGATCTCTTCGAGGGCAGGCGTCGTCTGCGCTGCCACGACCGTCGGGATTGCGGCGGCCAGCACAGCCAGCCGCGGCGCATGCATACTCTTCCTGCGATGAGTCCTCACTGGTGATCCCCCCTGACAGCTTGACATATATTCGATATTTATCGAAAACTATCCGAGAATTGATCGTCCGTCAACCAGTAATGGAAAATAGACCGATGGAGAGGAATGGTGACTGAGGCGCGGCGGGGCAACCCAGTATCGGCCGGTCGCAACCGGCCTCGTCGACCGCAACAGAAGCGCGGCGTCGAGCGCTTCGAGGCAATCCTCGACGTCGCGCACAGGCTGCTGGCCGGCCGGACGATGTCAGATGTCAGTCTGTACGACGTGGCCCGCGAAGTCGGGTGCGCCCCGGCGACCGTCTATCACCTCTTTCCCAGCACCGGCGCGTTGTTCTACGCCCTGGCGGGGCGCTACGCCGAAGCCTGGATGGCCATGCTCGCCGAGGAACGGGGCAACGATTCTGCGCGCAGCTGGCAGGATATCGTGCGCCGCAAGTTCGCCGAGGCGAGGGCTTTTTACGACGACAACCCGCAGGCCATGGAGGTCTATCTCGGCCTCGGCACCACGCGGGAGATCCGCGCGCGCGACCGGGAGGTGAACCGCCAACTCGGGGCCATGGTCGCGACGGGCATCCGGCGGCAGTTCCAGCTGCCGGAAAGTGAATTCCTGAACGAAAAGTTCGTCTACGCGATCGAGATCAGCGACGCGTTCTGGTCCATGTCCTACGCGCGGCACGGGCGCATCACTCCGGAGATCGCCGAGGAGACGCTCGTCGCGGTGTTCTCCTACCTCGAAAACTTCGTACCCATTCAATTGCCGCGCATCGAGCCAGCCACAACCCTTGTTAATCAATAATTATTGAATTAAGATCCGCGGCCTTAGGCAATTCTGGGGACCGCTATGCAGGCCGATGCGTTCGAGACCTTGTCGCAAGAGGTCCGGGTCGAGCGACTGGAGCGTCTGGCGCGCACCGCGCTGCTGCGGTGGCAACTGCCCGCCGCCACGATCGCATTGCTCAAGTACCGTGAGAACGCGGTGTTCGGGGTCACCTGCGGCGGGTCTGGCGAGCGCTACGTGCTGCGCGTCCATCGCGCGCGCTACCACAGCGAGGCGGAACTGCGCTCCGAGCTGCAATGGATAGCCGCACTCAATACGGCGGGAATCGAGGCGCCGCGGGTCGTGCCCGCCGCGTCGGGCGAGCTCTACGTGACCGTTGCGCAGGATGGCGTGCCCGAGGCGCGCCAGTGCGACCTGCTGCGCTGGACCGAAGGCACGATCATCGGCGACATCGAGAGCGGCCACACCGCCGGAACCGACGAGGTGCGCAGCAACCATCTCCTCGCCGGCCGGCTCGCCGCGCGCATCCATGATCACGGCCAGCGCTGGCAACGACCGTCCGGCTTCACGCGCCCGCACATGGACTTCGACGGACTGATCGGCGAGCGCGCGTACCTCGGGCCGTACTCGGCATGTGCGCTGCTCACGCCGGCGCAGCGCGCCGTGCTCGACCGCGCGAAGGAGCGGATTCGCGCCGAGCTCACTGGCTTTGGGCAAACGCCGGACCGCTACGGTCTTACGCACGGCGACTTCCTGCCCGAGAACCTGCTCCGCGACGGCGACACGGTGCGCATCATCGATTTCGACGACTGCGGCTTCGGCTGGCACGTGATGGACGTTGCGACCTCGCTCATGTTTTTGCTCGGGGAGCCGCACTACGACGTGGCGTTGGCGGGGTTCGTCGAGGGCTATCGCTCCGTACGCCCGCTCCCAGACGCGCACCTCGAGATGCTGCCCGTGTTCTTCCTGGCGCGCGCGATGAGCTACGTTGGCTGGGTCGGCAGCCGGCCCGAGGCGCCGATCACGCAGGAAAAGGGCCCATGGCTGGTGGAATCGACGCTGGCGATGGCGGAGCAGTTCCTCACGCAGGCGACGTGAGCGCCGCGACCGGCCGGCCTTGGTCTGCGGCCGCACGAGCTGCACACTTTCGTCACCCAGTCACCTGAGCCAGGCCGAGACCGGAGAGATGGCCACACTCTCCCGCCACCCTGTACGCCGAATCCTCCACGATTTCGAAGTGAAGGGCTGGATCGAGCACGGCTACCGATGCATCCACGTTCGAGCACCTGAACCGATACGTCCTCTTGCGGATGGCGGATGAAGACTTAGTTGCCTCAGCCCGCGGCCCGGCGACGCGTGCGACAGACGCGTAGCGGTCAACGTGAAATTGGGGATTGGAGCGGGTGATGGGAATCGAACCCATGGTGATAGGTTGGGAAGCGAGATCTGACCGCTCCTGGCCGACTGCAGCCGTTCGATGGTTCATCATAATCCACGTTCGGCGAAGCAGGGGTCCCGGCATCCGGTCCGGTTGGACCCTTTGCCGTAAACCCGAGGCCCCTGCCGCAGAACATTGCCGAACGGGACCTCCGAACCCTCGCTGAGATCGACGTTGCGATCAAACAAGTGGTAAGCAAGCTCTCGTCTGCCTGAGAATTTCCGAGAAATTCTAAATCGCCGACAAACTCGGAATGCAGGCATTGTATTTCTTGGGGTACCTGACGGCGGTGAGCGCCATGGGCGCATCCCTTCCTCCCTGCGAGTGCTACGCAGCCTTGAGGACTGGTCGCGACTGCGAACGGGAGGCGGGCCGGCGGGTCAGACGCATCCCTCGCTAAATCTTTCTTGGCTCCGCCGGCCGATTACGTTCATTCGCAGTCGATCGCGTCGGCGCGCGCATTCCGCGACGACCGGTACGTGCCGCAACCGGTGGACAATACGGGCAAAGAGCCGGTAGCCTGTGCCGGTGCCTGAAACTTGGAAAAGGGAGGAGAGGTCCGTCATGTCAGTTTCTTCCGCCGCCGAATTCGAAACCTGGAACCGCCATACGGAAGAGAGCCGCAAGGTGGTGCAGGCGTGCGTGGACGCGCTGAACCGGGGAGACCCGACCGGATTCGTCGGGAGCTTTTCCGATGACCTGCTGTTCGAAATGCCCGGGTACACGCCGGTCTCCGGGAAGACCAGGGGGCTGACGGACTTTATCGAGCTGGTGACCAAGGTGGCTGGCTACACCAGCGTGATGATCACAATGCGGGTGACGTTTTTCCTGGCCGCCGGGGAGTGGGTGGTGACGCGAGCAGACGGGCATGGGGTGACCAAGCTCGGCAAGGACTACGACAACCACTATTGCCATCTGTGGCGCGTGCGCGATGGAAAGATCTGTGAGTTCGTCGAGTACAACGACACGCAGCTGATCATGGATGTGCTCTGCCCGAAATAGGGCCGCGCGGGTTACCGACGTTGGCCCCTTTCGTAGACAGTTAGGGAAACTCTGATTTACCTGCGGTGTCTTAAGCAAGGTCCATCACCGAGCGAGCGCGACGATGCAGCAGCAGACACTGTCGGGATTTGAGAAGTACGGGAAGACGACGCGCCGAGCGCAGTTCCTGGCGGACATGGACCAGATCATCCCGTGGCCGGAGCGGAACGTGTCAATGACTTTGGAACACCTGGTGTCATGAGATTAGCGAGCAAACGGGTGTGATGGGGATGGGTGCGGACTCCTTTTTCGGCGGATTGATCCAGGCGGCGGTGGGCAGGGTCGGCGGCTTCGGGGCGCGACCCTTGAAGCGGATCAGATTAGCCGCGTAGGCGGCATCAAGCGTGACGGCGCGGTGCGCGGTCAGCGCCGCGGCGGTGCCGTCATGGACGGCGGCCGGCGCCATCCAGCCGATCCCGCCATGGCGGTGTTCATGATTGTACCAGCGGAAGAACTGCCGGCAGTGAACGCGAGCGTCCTCGATCGAGCCGAAGCGCTCGGGGAAGTCGGGTCGGTACTTCAGCGTCTTGAACTGCGCCTCGGAGTACGGATTGTCATCCGAGACGTGCGGGCGGCTGTGGGTCTTGGCGACCTCCAGGTCGATCAGCAGCGCCGCGACCGGTTTGGATCGCATGCGGGTGCCGCGATCGGCATGCAGCGTCAAGGTCCCCGGGGCGATGTTTTCCTTCTCCAGCGTGTCCGCGATGAACTGCTCGGCGAGTTCGGCAGACTCGCGATGGGCGATCAGCCAGCCGACGACGTAGCGGCTGTAGATGTCGAGGATCACGTAGAGATGGAAGCAGGTCCACTTGGCGGGACCCTTGAGCTTGGTGATATCCCACGACCAGACCTCGTTCGGCCGGATCGCCAGCAGTTCCGGTTTCTTATAGACCGGATGGAGGCGCTGATTGCGTCGCTCACCGCTCTGGTCGTGGGCGGCCAGCAGCCGGTACATGGTGCGGATCGAGCCGTAATACGGACCTTCATCGAGCAAGGTGGCGAACACCGTCGCCGGCGCCACGTCCGCGAAGCGCTCGCTGTCGAGCACGCCGAGCAGCAGTTCCTGCTCGGCGCTCGAGAGGGCCAGCGGGGGCCGTGGCCGCGCACGCGGTGCACACCGTGCCGCGCCGCCGTGATGCCGGGCGCGAGCGCGGTACACGAACCCACGGTTCAACGCGAAGGCTCGGCAGGCGCCATGCAGCCCGATGTGCGGGGCGAGTTCGGCCACGGCGAGCATCACTCCTCTGCGCTGCGGTCGTCCGAGGTCGGCAACCCCAGTGCCACACAGAGTTTTTTTTGGGCGTCGATGATCAGCTCCGCGCGCTCGAGCTGGCGGCGCAGACGGACGATGTCGCGGGTGAGGTGCTCGATCTGCCGGGCCGAGGCGTCCGGCTTCGGGCCCCGCCGCTTCGGGGCGAGCGCCACCCGATCGGCCGCACCGAGCTGCTTGCGCCAGCTCGAGAGCATCGAGGAATAGATGCGCTTGCGACGCATGAATGCGCCCAGCTCGCCCGCCGCCTTGCACCGCTCGGCCTCGGCCAGGAGCGCTCGCTTCTCCCCTGCGGAGAACTGGCGGCGGCGTCCAATCGCAAAAACTTCGGGGTCACGAGACGGCGCACCCGTCTCCGTCGGTCCACTCACCCGATGGGTTCCTGGCGTGACGAACGCGCCGGAGGAACCCATGGATCCGTTCGTGGAATTGGTCAGCGATGAAGTCATGTGCATGTCCTACCTGTACTCTAAATTGCCCGAGACAGGTGTTCCACATCACATTGGCACGGGGGGGAGCTGGCGGCGGCGGTGCAGACGGTGTACCCGAAGATCGGTGAGAACGGCGGCCGTCCGCCGATTGCGCTGGAGCGGATGCTGCGGATCTACTTCCTGCAGCTGTGGTTCAACCTGTCGGACCCG
>Ga0315287_10008995_pt1 | contig 10103 bp, 17 predicted proteins | sample YL17G11_0_MG_FD_205037 | JGI IMG/M metagenome (GOLD analysis project Ga0315287, IMG submission 205037) | Sediment microbial communities from Yellowstone Lake, YNP, Wyoming, USA - YL17G11_0 | ecosystem: Environmental > Aquatic > Freshwater > Lake > Sediment | place: USA: Wyoming | collected... | reverse complement strand
TATATTGGATAATCAAAATTTGACATTAACTGCTTCTTATGATGATGCAACTTATATTGGTAGTGTGTGTAAAATGGGAGGAGGAAATTTTACAGCAGCGATATCTCCTACTATTTTTAGTGGTGTTGGCTTAAATGATGCAACTTCTAGTGGAACATATGTAGGAACAAATGATTCTACATACACAATTATAATAGATGGAAATGGAATTCCAGATACGTTTACATGGAGAAAAGATTCAGGAGCATTTACAACTGGAGTTAATATTACAGGAGCAGCACAATTACTTTCTGATGGTGTTAATATTACATTTTTAGCAACAACAGGACATTCAATAGGTGATACTTGGACTATTATAGCAGAAATTGCAGACATATCTCCTCTTGATTATATAAAACCTTCTGCTATCGGTAATATTTGGTATCAAGTTTTTAGTATTATATCAAAAGATATATTATTTTTAACAAGCAATTATCTTGGACCAACTGTTGGGCAAGCTATAGTAGATAAACTAATTACTTCATATACTACTTACAATATTACACTAACTCCTGGACTTAGAGATGCAGATTATATATCAACTGAAATAAACTATCAAATAGGACAACAGTCAATAGTAGACGGAACATTAAATAGTGCAACTTGGGCTAATGGAAGCGATGTCATATCTGCACCAGTAGGAACTGGTAATTTTGATTTAGTAGCTACTGGCGATTGGATAAGAAATGATAGTGGAACTATTTGGTATCAGGTTGATTATGTTGTAGATGCTGATAATATTGTAGTAACTGAATTATTCGCAGATCCTACTATAACAGAAACAGGTGTTTATGGACTTACCATGTTAATTTCATGGCCAATTCCTTATGGTGCCAATATAGGATTTATTAGATTATTAGCTAAAATTGGAATAGATTTAACAACAAAATCAAAAGGTGCTATTTTATTATCTAGTGTTGCAAATAATGCTTATACTGTTCTAGGGTTCAATAAGCTTTATTCAAAAGCTGCTCCTTGTTATTTACTATATAATCCTGCATCAAGTTCTGTAATGCAAATTATATCAGTGACTGGGCTAATTACAATGACAAATGGAAGTCCAGCTGTAACAGGTATTTTAAGTTCTTTCTTATCAGAATTAAAAACAGGTGATATGATAAAATTATCTACAGGCACTGGCAGTGAATGGTCATTTATTACTGAAGTAACAGATAATTTTAATATTGCATTAGATGGAAACTATAACGGATCAACTGGAACTGAAACAGATGTAAAGGCAATGAGACAATTATATGATACAAGATTAACTGGAGATGTAAGTTTTGGTACTGCTAATCCATTTGTTACGGGTGTAAACTCATTATTCCTTACTGAAGTATTACCTGGGGATCTAATAAGACTTCCCGGGGATGCTGTTTGGGGAGAAGTATCACTTGTTGTTGATAATTTTAATATAACATTAACAGTTGGATATGGAGGTTCTACTGCAACATCTGCAACAGGCACTACTAGAAAAGTAAGACCTAGTTTATATGTTCTTGGTGGATGGTTCAAAGAACCTGATTCTGTTGATGTAGAAGTAACAACAGTATAAAACATGAATTACTAAATATCTATAGTGAAGAATCTTTATGAAAACGCCAAAAATCTTATTAATAAGTTAGAGGAAGGAGTCGGTGAAGTTCCTCCTCAGGTACCATCTCCAGGCAGTGTGTCTTATTATCAGACTGTGGATGAAGATCAGGGAGAATGGGGACCTTGGAATTATAGTGATGGATCATGGAGTATAGAAGCTTCTGAACTTGATCATTACAAAAAAGATCCATGGGGCAGACCATTTACATTAGCTGGAAAAGTATATCCTAATGCGCCAGATGCAATAAAGGATAGTGAAGGTGACATAACTCATTGGATTGCTGTTGTAAAATCACCTGATGGCGAACCTCATGAAATAACAGTGTGGAATGACTAATGGATAGAGAAATTATTATAAAAAATGCAACTACAGATGCCGCTATTTATAAAAAGGCAAAGTCTGTAATTGGTAATTTAGGATATAGTGCTGATACAAAAATATATGTAAAAGGTAAAGATTTAAAGTTATTAGTTAATAATAAGTGCAATATCGATCTTATTAAGAAAGCTTTAATAGAAAATAAAATAAGTTCTACTTATGTTGAAATAGGAGATTAAAAATGAAGTTTACTGATAAATTAGTTCCTTTTAGAGGCCATTTTTTAATAAAAGTAGAGAATATTGTTACTGGGAAAAGTTGGATACACTATGATGATCCTAATACAATAACTCTTATAGCCAAAAGAGACACTATTAGATTACTTGGCGGCAGTCCTATTGGGCAAGATCGCGTTATTACTAAGATGAAATTCGGCGATGGTGGACACGTCTCGAATCCTTTAGATCCTAATTATGGTCAAGCAATACCTACTTATGAAACTCAAACGAATCTTGTAGATCCATTGATTACTAAAAATATAAGTAGTGTAGTATTTTATGATAATAATGCACTTAATACATCTCAAGGAACTTTTGAAGTTATATTAGATACTACTGAGGGTAATGGACCAAGTGGGACACAGATATATTCAGAAGCAGGCTTATTTACTTTAATTGAAACGTATATTGATCCTGTTTCAGGTAATATGACAAGTGGATTGTTTGCAGTAAAGAACTTTCCTATTATTACAAAAACAGCAGAAATACGATTAATTTTTGATTGGACGATAATTTTGTAATGGAGAAATCATGGACATCAAAATAGAAAAAGATAATATAGATAAGATACTTAAGAGCCATATGCCCAAGAAAGTTGAGAAAGATTTCTTTGATAAACTTTTATTAAAAGAAGAAATTGGCAGATTTATGGGTGAATCTCCCGATAAAGATATCCATGTAACTGTTAAAGTTCCTATGGATAAGCTTCTTGAAATTAAGGCAGCAATTGAAAAAACAAATCAGGGTAAAATATATGATATACCTTTATTAGCAACTGAAATTGTTAGTAATCTCATTTGGAGATATTTTAATACCGAATCAATAGAAGCTGATGATTTTATAGATCTTACAGTTAGAAATGATGTAGATGAGACTGTTCTTTCTACGTCTGGAACACCAACTGACGAAACAGATTTGACTCCAATTAAAGAAGGACATAAAAAAGAAGACGTAATAGATGCAATAAAAAGTTTACTTAATGATAATACAGATAATGAGAAGTTAAAAGCGATACTTTCTATTTTAATGCCTAACGCTAAGGGCGAAATTGAAATAGATGAAACAGTTCTTTCTACATCAAATACTACAAATACAATTGATCAGCCAAGAACGATGAAGGAAACTGGTAAACATTCTTTAATTAATGCTTCTTATTATGAAAATGGCAAGTATGTAGAAGATATTCCACTAGATATAACAGAGCTTGAAAATGCAGAAATAATGGATACAGATGAACAATTAGCTCTTAATCCAAGAGAAGAAGATATAGGTAGTATATTTTATCGTGCAGGCAAAAATATTTATGCTATTAAAGGAGAGAAATAAAAATGAATGATTCAAATACGTTTTGGGGAACAATACCTGTAAACACAAACACTGAGGTTATTGGCGGAATAACAATGCCAAAAGTAAGAGGTATAGAAATATCTGATCCTGTTTATTATCAGATAGATGATAGTATGGGGCAAGATTTAAGAAATAGAGATGTAGCTTTAGCTAATTCTATTTCAATAGGTGCTGGTGGATTTTTTAATCAGTATACTGATCCCAATTTAATGTCGAACGACTTAGCAAATCCATTTAATTATGGCACCGCAAATAATGCTTGTACGGCAGATTTTCCAGCTAATACTGGAACTACACCTACATGTTATTTTCAGTTTCCTATAGCTAAAAACTTAAAACTTGACCAAATTCTTTATTTTAAGCTTCATTACTGTATGTCATCATCTTCAGCAAATAATATTGGTCTTGTATTTAATTATGCACTAGTGAATATTGGCGATCCAATGACTGGTGGTTATGCTGGTGGTGGATCTGATCTAATTACAGTAGCACCTGTTACAGGACTAGTATTTGCAAATCATACTAGTTCAGTATTTGAAATTTCAGCAGCAATTTTAACAGCAAGTGCATCAACGCACGGAATGATTATATGTAGTTTACAAAGAGATAATAGTATAGGTTCAAATCATCCTGGCAAATTTCAGTTGGTGGGTGTATCTGCTTATCAACCTGTATAATATAGGAGAATATAAAAATGGCAATAGTTAACCCTGATTTACTTAAAGATCCTTTTGTATTTAATAGCGATCGTAATAACTGGATGGCTGGTGGTGGAGTACATACTTGGAGTGCGGATGCAGGAACTACTCATACATGGTCATTTACCACTCCATTATTTATTTGCTGGCTAGCAGGAAGAAGTACTGGCTCAGCCTCACATCAAGGAGTTGCTACTTACAATCAAGTACCAGCTCAAAGTATTCCAATACCGTTAGATAGTGTGGTTTATGTAACACTAGATGCAGATAATAATGCTACTTTGGGAATAACTGTTTGTGCAGGTACTGCATTACCACAAAGTGATAATATATTTGTACTTTGTTCTCATAGAAATGTTGTTGCAACACCTAATCTTAATCCACTTATGATGAGATGGGGTAACTCTATTGGACCTGGCCAAAGTTATAATGCCACATCTGGTTTCCCAACTCTTGGTTTTGCTGGTAATTATTCTGGAGTAACTTGGACTGTTACTCATTCATTAAGTTCTACAGATGTGCTTGTTGAATGTTTAGATAATGGTACACCAAGAAATGTAATATGGCCACAAAATATAGCAATTACTGATGCTAATAATGTAACTATTACTTGGAGTTCATCAGTTACTGGTAGAGTAATAGTAATGAAAATTACGTAAAATAAAATTAAAAAGGAGAGATAAAAATGAACAAGTTCGCATTTTCAGCACTAGGTGTAGGTTTAGTAGGAAACGAAAACGTTTACTTTGGAGCGCTTTTAAGGTTTAACGACCATATAAGCGCTCTTGTTATTATCAGAGAAAATGAACTCTATAATGACATAGTAAATACAATGATCGGCGACGTTAAACAGATATGGGAAGGTTCTTATGATTTCGCAGCTGTAATGGTAAAAATAAATAAATATTCAAAGTATAGAATAATGCCATTTAGTGTACCATATGCCACACATAATGAACAGATCAGTGTAGAACAATTAGCTGTTGAATGTAAAAATAGATGTATCAAATTCTTCAAAGAAGCTGATATATTCATAAAAGATACCATGAAAGAAAAAACAGCTAAAGAAGAAGCAGCTAAAGAGACAAAAGAAGCTATAGAAGCTCGTTTATAAACGGAGAGGTTAAAATGTGGCTGGCAGACTTGATTTTGGAGACTTGGTATTACAAAGGTACGGCAACTGGCACCATGACCCAAATCCGTTAATATTTGTTCTTTATAGTGATGCACTATATACTCATGCACTGAATAGCCATTATATAAGTAAAGCTGAGGCTGAACAACTCAGAAAATTAATGTGTTATATACCACCTGGACAGCAACAACTTGCTTACACATTTTTGAAGGCTAGATTTAATTCTGTATTAAGAAGTTATAGAGTATATAAGACTCCATTAATTTATATTATAAAGAAGTGGCGAGCTATAGAACTTAAAGACGCAAAGACACAACAAGTAGTTAGTAAATTTTTCGATGCCGGCAAATCATATCAAAAGGCGTTACAGTCGCATTTTCAAACGCCAGCAAGCAAGCCAAAAGGCATTACCGGTGTCGATCAAGCTTTACTGAATTCATTAAGAAATGCACTAGTAAAGTTATCACAAAAGGCGGCTAAGAAATGAAATATATTAAAAACTTAGATAAAATATTTGAATCAAGATCATTTCCAGAATTCTTTGAGATAAACCATGAAGTGTGGCAAAGAATTCAAGCAATAGCTAGATCGAAAAATTATCTTTTAACTGATTATGAACTTAGAACTCAGGATGGTAAAACACTTGTAGATCTTTCTTCTGACGACAGCTGGAATCAATTATTAACCTTACTAGGGTTAGAAGACATGAAAGATATGCCAATAAGATCATTGAATATTAATCAATTTAGTAAAATGAAAGCATATCCGAAGAGCAGCATTTACAAAATCAAAATCGAGGGAGACCTTGGAGCTGAAGAATTGCCAGATGAAGATCAAATAAGAGAAATACTAACAGCAAATTTAGCTCCGATCGACGGGAGAATTCAAGGTAAAGTTCAAGTAACTAAGCAAGATAGTAGTGTATTTATAATGTTTGATGCTGTAACTAAAACAGATGAGGAAGAAATAAAGAAATATATTCAAACGAATTTCGATAAGATTGTTACCGTCAAGAACGTCTCAGTAAAGAAATTATGAAAAATAAGCTATTTAACATAATTATCCGTTATTTTCCGGAAGAATTTTTTAATATTAATGAAAGACACGAAAAAGTTGGTGCTATATTTTTTAGTGTAATAGATAAAGATACAGAAGGTAAGAATATACATGCTTCTTTCTTTATATATGAAAATGAACCTGAAACTGTAAGTATAGAAATAAATGATGTTATGGCTTCTGCTAAAATAGAAGATTGTGGCGAAGCTATTCTAAAAGTGCTTAACGATGCTATAGAATTAAGAGAACGATATTTAAAGATATCAGAACATCAAAAAAAGTTAGCTGAACTAGAAAAAATAAGAAAAGGTGAAGGTGAATCTATAAAAGAAATACCTAAAGAAGAAAAAACGGGATAAAAATTATAAAAGGTGGTTATTAAAAATGGAAGATAATAGAACTCTTTATATTATCAATTTTGGCAGAAAATTGCATGAAAATATCATAAAAGAAATAGAAACAAAGTACAAGACAATAGCAATAGAAGAAATCGCAAAGGTTAATCTTAATCTTTCTAAGAACTTGTACATCCAGATAATAGATATAATAAATACTATTCCTAAGAACCTATTAGATGGAAACAAGAAGATTTGCGTCAATTTTCCTGGATTACCAATTGCAGCAGCATACATACTTGTAGAATTACATGCTAAATTAGGTTATTTTCCTCTTGGTTTAGAACTTTATAGAACCAGAGAAGAGGATCCTATATTTAACAATTGGCAGCTTAAAAAAATAACCGACCTTGAGTATGAGAGAAGCAGGAGCAGAAGTAAAATGTTTTCACCTGAGGATGAACTTCAGTTTGCCCAAGGAGAATATAAATAATGGATGCTATTTTATTAATATTGGCACTACTTGCAGTAAGTGTACCATTTATAATAGCAGGATTATGGTGGTGGTTCTGGTTTTGGATTGCTCTTTCAATAGTTCTTGCTATATTTGAATTATCAGCTTTTCTAGTTACAGGTAGAACTATAAGTCAACAATTTTGGAATTGGCGTAAGAATGTAGCTAAACCATGGCAAAAATGGCTTATATTTGGTGGGATGGTGGCATTCTGGATATATCTATTAACTCATTTGTTCTTATAAAAATATAGAGTAATTATCTATTAATATTATAATTGAAGGTAGGCGAAGGCAAATCCAAAAGGAGGATTTGAGAAAGATGAAGAAGTTTCTTAGCATAGTAGTAGCAGTAGCAATGATAGCACTATCAGTACCTGCGTTTGCATTATTGGATGATAATAGTACAAATAATGCAGGTGGTAATGCATCAGCGACAGCTACCGGCGGTCAAGGTGGTAATGGTGGAATAGGACTTGGTGGAGTAGGATTTGGCGGTTCAGGTGGTTCCTCTTACGTTAAAGATAGTGGTAATAGCTCTAACGATATCAGAAACACTAACACAAATCTTAACAATGCCGATGCAGATTCAAAGTCAGAGTCTGAATCTAATTCGAAGTCTAAGAGTTCTGCCAGAAGTAACCAGAAACAGGGTCAGGCCCAGGGTCAAGTAGCAGTAGGTAAAGTTTCTACTGATGTTGGTGGAGACAAAATTACTACCTATGTTATGACTGCTCCGAACACAGTAGCAGGAGAGGGTCAGCAAGCTGCTTCTATTTACTCAATTGTCGGTGGAGTAAATACAGCAGAGTCAAGTGAGTTCAAATTAGCAAAAGAGAAGATTACTCTTCTTAGCCAAATGGAAGCGTCTGGTCTAATTACTAAAGAGCTTGCACAAGCAGAAGCTCTTGAAGCATTAACACAGTTGAAAGATGCCTCTCAGCCGAGGAGATTCCTTGGTATTGGTCCGAAGACACGTGGAGTTCATTTACTTAATGGTCTTGGATTATTGGCAACAGATGGTTGTAATGAAGTTAATTGGGATAATGCGTTTGGTTTAAAGAAGAAGAAATAAAGGCATTCGCCTGCCTTCAATTTTTATATTTGATAATCTCCCTCACGTTTTAATTCCTTAATTGACATTAATAATTCACTCTCTTTATATCCTATAATAAATTTACCATTTATTTCTGTTACTGGTACTCCCATTTGTCCTGTTTTCTCTCTGAAATTCTCAACAGTTTCATCACTTTCAGCAACATTTACTACAGTATATTTTATCTTATGCTTATCAAATAAGTCTTTTACTTTGTCACAATACACACAATGTGGTGTTGAATAAATTATTATCATTCTTATTTTCCTTTGTAGATTAGGTCATCTACAATTTCAACTTCCTTGTCCCAGGCTCCTAGAACGTAATACCACTTTCCAAATGGAGACTGTGCTAATAATATTGGATCTTTTCTTGTCTCTTTGCCACCGTCATCTACTATGAGCCAGAACATAGGCATTACATCTGTTATTTTTGCATGAACATTTGAAAACTTTTCTATTTCATCTATTGCTTCCATAGGAACATTCTTATAATAACCAGAGAAACCTACTTTCATTACTTTGTACTTTTTGCAGAGTTCAGTTATTTTTGAATCATTTGTTACTTGCCATTTTAGCAAATGTTTAAATTTTAAATATTTCTTCCGTGAATTTAAGAACGTTAATGCTTGTGTTTCATCTGGAAAGCTATTTTGACCTATATGGCTCTGTAGAATTTCTTTACGTCTTGTAACCATATCTATTTGTTTATCAAGATCCTGCAGATTCATTTTTGGCTCTTCACTTATTATCTCTTGAAATACTTCTACAGGCTTCTTATCTATACGTTTATCATTTTCTACTTTTGAATTAGGAGGATTTGGCACCATATTTCCATTTGTGCCATCTGCTGACCATAGAAAATTCGTTTGTACGATAGTGCTTGAATCTACTGGAAGTTCACTGCCACCGCCAATCCACCCTGTCTGATATAATTTCTTATTCTTTTTATTCTTACGCAGTCCATCTACAAACTTTTTAATCTCCTTTACTATGTTTCCCATTTACTTCCTCCTTCTTATAGTGTTTATCCCAGCACTCTTCACATACTGTAAAAGTAGTTCCACCCTCTGCTTTAGTTCTTAATTTCCCGCAATCTGCACAAGGATACAGAGCCAAATCACTTATTTGTTTTCTAAGATATTCAATACACTCCATTGTTGGTTTATTATATTCTCTAGTATGAACATCATTTGAGCCACAGCATCTACAGACCTCACCAGAATAATTACTAGAAAATCTGCGTTTATCTATCATTTTCCTTTTCCTTTTTGTCCAAACTTTATATTTCCTATAGCTCTGCCTCGTTCACAATTACACAATTTAATTCTGTCAATTATTCCTGTACCGCCACATTTCTTGCATTCAATATTTCTTCTACATTTTACACAAAGATATGGATTTGATATGGCGAAAGCTGGGCGAGGGCAAGTACACTTTCCATCAAGAGAAATATCTCTTCCTGCTCTGTCTGCATCCTTATTATATTTCATCAGCTTATCACAAAAATCTTCAATAGTACCTAGCCTTGTTATTATTTCATTGATTTTTTGCTGGCAGTACCACTCTACTGGAGATAAATTATCAGGAATTCCTTCATGCATTAATGGATATTCTTTTTTATCAGCATATAATTTCTCAAAATCTAATTTTTCTATTTTCATTTTTGTTCCTCGTTTGTTTTATATCGTA
>Ga0315287_10008992_pt1 | contig 10104 bp, 7 predicted proteins | sample YL17G11_0_MG_FD_205037 | JGI IMG/M metagenome (GOLD analysis project Ga0315287, IMG submission 205037) | Sediment microbial communities from Yellowstone Lake, YNP, Wyoming, USA - YL17G11_0 | ecosystem: Environmental > Aquatic > Freshwater > Lake > Sediment | place: USA: Wyoming | collected... | reverse complement strand
CCGGCTAATAATACAGACGGAATTTTAGATATCTTAGTAGAAAATGGTAAAATTTCCCAAGTAGCCAAGAATATCCCCGCTAACTCTGCGCAAGTGATAGATGCTGCCAATAAAATAGTTATGCCAGGCTTAGTTGATATGCACGTGCACTTAAGAGAGCCGGGCAGAGAGGACAAAGAGACGGTTGCCAGCGGCACCAGGGCAGCCTTAAAAGGCGGAGTGACCAGCGTATTGGCCATGCCCAACACACAACCCGCTGTGGATAGCGCGGATAATGTAAGGCTGCTCCAAAGCATTATTCAAAAAACAGCGCAGGTCAATGTGTTTGTCGCCGGAGCAATTACCAAAGGCCGCCTGGGCCAGGAATTAACCGATATTGCTAAATTAAAAGAGGCAGGCGTGGTAGTAATTTCTGATGATGGCGCATCCGTGGATAATGATGAGCTATTTTTGGCGGCATTGAAGCAGGCCAAAGAGCAGGAGGTCTTGGTGATTTGCCATAGCGAAGACAAATCCCTTTCTGCAAAGGGAGTGGTTAATCTCGGCCTTACTTCTACGCGCTTAGGCTTAAGAGGAATATCTAAGGAATCAGAATATAAAAGAGTGGCCAGAGACATTGAGCTGGCTCAAAGGGCGCAAGCATCCGTGCATATTGCCCATGTAAGTTGTCAGGAATCCTTAGAGATAATTACCCAGGCTAAGAAAAAGGGCACAAAAGTAACCTGCGATACTGCCCCGCATTATTTTGCTTTAACCGAAGAAGCAGTGCTTGGGTTTGATACGAATATGAAAATGAACCCGCCATTAAGAGGCAGAGGCGACGCAATTGCTATACAACAGGGCCTTAAGGATGGTACAATAGATGCCATAGCCTCAGACCACGCCCCGCATACCGAGAACGAAAAAGAGATTGAGTTTGAACGCGCAGAGTTCGGAGTAATCGGATTAGAAACTGAATTAGCAGTTAGCATTACGGCGTTAGTTGAGAAAGGCATATTGGGCTGGGTTGATTTGGTTAAGAAATTAGCCTTTAATCCGGCAAGGATTTTAGGAATAAACAAAGGCACCTTAAGCGTAGGAAGCGATGCGGATATTATTTTGGTCTCTCCTCAAGACGAGTGGGTAGTTAAAAAAGAAGACATTGTTTCTAAATCCAAAAATTCAGCTTTCTTGGGGAAGAAATTAAAAGGCGCGGTCGAATATACCATCCGCGCTGGCGAGATCATTTATAAGTTATGAAGCTCCTCCTCACCCGAGAACTGGGCAGATTATCCAAGTGGTTGAGGATTTTAGGGGTCGACGCTGAATATTTTAAAGAAGGTAATGCCAGCTCTCTGATTATTCAGGCTTTAAGAGATGACCGCATCATCCTTACCCGTAACCACAGGTTACCCCAGGCCCGCGGGATTAAAATTATACTGATTAAGCAGGAAAGGATTAAGGCGCAGTTGTCAGAAGTTTTAAAAGCCCTGCGGGTTCAGCCTGACCCCAAGATGATGTTTAGCCGGTGTATTCTTTGCAATGTGGAATTAGCGCAGATTGAGAAAGAAAAGATAAGAGATAAGGTGCCCGAATACGTATTGAAAACCCAGGAAGATTTTATCGCCTGCCCAAAATGCAAGCGTATTTACTGGCAGGGTACGCATTGGGGAAATGTTGAACAGACGCTAAAAGAGATAGGCGCGTTGTTATAGTGTTATGATGGTAGAAGAAAATAAGCAGAAATTAGATAGAACCTTAAAACTTGTTTATGCGTTTCTATTAGGGTATATCTCTCTTATACCCTTTTACTATTTTTCCTCGATACAACTTTCTGGGATGAAGATCCCCCTCATAAAATATACTCCTTTGCTTTTAATTCTATTTCTTTTTGCGGGGTCAATTTTAAAAGGCTATTTTAAGTTTAAGGATGTAATAAAAGAACCATTAAATATATATATCGCACTATATTTCTTTTTGACTCTTCTGACTGGACTTGGCACAGACTATTATCTCATTAGTATTTTAAAGGCAGTTTACTATGGGTTAACTGGTATCCTTATGTATTTTATTATTCGCTCATGGAAATTAAGCCTGGAAGACAAAAGCTGGTTTTTAGAAAAGGTAGCGACCTTTGCATTTATCGTCAGTCTATATGGAATTCTCACTCTAATCTTAGGGAAAGATGTGTTATTTGGGAAATTAGAATATACAAAAAGCAATGTTTTAGATCCTCGGATGTTTCTGGGAATGGGTCGTATATCGTCTTCATTGGGCAATCCACATTTTTTGGCAAACTTTCTATCAGCCATTTTTCCAATCTCAATCTATTTGCTCTTATTAAAATCAAAAAAAACAAAAACAGCTGTCCGCATAATGTCCATAATCTCTGTAGGTATTTTTTTCGGAACTTTACTTACCTTTTCTATAGGGGCATTTTTAGGCATTATTTTCTTCTTTATTTTGTACCAGATAAAAATTAAATCACTTTTTGGGAGTGCCGCCGTTAATAAGGCAACAAGGCTGTCCCTTTTTGCCGGAGTTATTTTGTTGTGTATCATTTTAATAATGATGGCAACGAATATTTTATTAAGCGTTTACAACAGAGACTATCTTTTTGGCAAGTTTTTTAACCGGATTGATTTTCAAAAGTTAGCCAATAAGGAAGGGTTCATTTATCGTTTAAATAGTGTAAAATTTGCCTTTGCATCTTTACAAACACATGCTTTGTTTGGTAAGGGGATTGGCAAGATAGGCGCAGGCGATGAGAGAATTCCCTGGATAACAATGGATAATTTTTATTGCCTTTCTATAATAGAAAACGGATTATTTACATCTGTGTTTATGTTCTTTGCATTCTACCTAATTATAAAAAAGGGACTCACTAAGTTGAAAACTGCGGTTTCAATAGAAGAGAACAACTTGTCTTATTTTTTGGTCGTCAGTATTGCCGTATTTTTGGTAAATATGTTTTTTTGGGATGTTTTTAATCATCCAACCATGCGCATACTCTTTTGGTCATTTGTGGGGTTTTTACTTTAAGATAGGTAAAGCATTATGGAATTCATTGCCGATTTTCACGTTCATTCCAAGTATTCCCGCGCTACAAGCAGGGACATGGATGTGGCGCATCTTGCGGAATGGGCAAAATTAAAGGGCATCCAGCTTATGGGTACCGGCGATTTTACCCATCATCTGTGGCTTGAGGAGTTAAAACACAATTTAGAAGATTTAGGCAACGGCTTATTTAAATATCCTGCCTGCCGCCTGCCTGCCGGACAGGCAGGGCAGGCAGGTCAGGATGTGTATTTTATCCTTACTTCGGAAATCAGCAGCATCTATTCTAAAAAAGGCAAGACCTACCGCATTCATAATATGGTCTTTAGCCCCTCTTTTAAAACTACGGATAAAATAAACGAGACCCTCAGTCGCTACGGAAATTTAGCCTCTGATGGACGGCCGATTTTAGGCATGGACGCCCGGGACTTGGCCCGCATTATTTTTGATATTGACGAAAACTGTATGGTTGTGCCCGGACATATCTGGACCCCCTGGTTCAGTCTCTTTGGTTCGATGTCAGGTTTTGACAGGATCGAGGATTGCTTTGAGGACCAGACAGCCAAAATTTTTGCCCTGGAGACGGGGTTATCGAGCGACCCGGCAATGAACTGGAGATTAAGCGCCTTAGACCGCTTTACTTTAATTTCGAATAGCGACAGTCACTCTCCGCAGAAAATCGGCAGGGAAGCCAATGTTTTTGACTGCGAGCTAAATTATAAGACTATACGTGAGGTATTAAAGACCAAAGACAAAAAAAGATTTTTGTATACCATTGAGTTTTTTCCCGAAGAAGGAAAATACCATTTTGACGGGCACAGGCTTTGTTCAGTGAGGCTTGCGCCAAAAGAGACAAGGCAAAATAATGGCAAGTGTCCTAAGTGCGGCAGAAATGTAACCGTAGGGGTGATGAATCGCGTAGAACAGCTCGCTGACCGGCTCGAAGGATATGCGCCATCGAACGCCATACCCTACAAAAACCTAGTTCCTTTAGATGAGATTATTGCTGAGTCTAAAGGCATTGCCAAAAGCTCGGTAGCAGTATTAAGAGATTATCGTAGCTTCTTAGCCAAATTAGGCACAGAGCTTGAGATCCTGGTAAAATTACCCAAAGAAGATTTACTAAAAAACCTGCCTAACCGAGTTGCTGAAGGTATATTGCGCGTACGTGAAGGCAAAGTGAATATCCGGGCTGGCTTTGACGGAGAATATGGGATAATCTCAATCTTCGACGAAGAAGATGGGAAAGAAGAAAAAAATGAGCAGCAATTAAGCCTGTTTTAGCAGGGATTTATTATGTTAAGGAGCTTTTATCCTCGTAATATTACTTTTAAAAGACATGGGCAAGAAGACTGGCTGATGGTTAAAGGAGAAATAACCAATAGTTCAGGCAAAAATTATAATGCCGTGGTTTTTCGCATCGTTGTTTTTATCAAAAGTACGCCTATAGGTAGCGCCGCGGTAACCATAAATGGTTTCTATAATGGGCAAACCCGGACTTTTGAGAAACAGATAGAGGAATTAGGTTATTCAAAGGTAGCAAACGAAATAACCCGCTGCGAAATATACGCGGAGAGCGCGTATTAATTTTGGTAGGGCAAGACAATGAAGAGCACAATTATATATTATTCTTATAGCGGCAACACCAAAAAAGTGGCAAAGGTATTATTTAGTCTATTAACAGAAAAAGGCGAGGCTGAACAAATAGAATTGACCTGCCTTGATGAGTCTAAGTCCTTCTTTGTGCAATGCCGCCGGGCCTTCAGGCGCATAAGGGGTCAGATTCAGCCAATTAAGCTTGACCTGTCAGTCTATGATTTAATCTGTTTTGGCACGCCGGTCTGGGCTTTTGCTCCTGCGCCGGCAATGAATACCTATTTAGATAATTGTGTTGGCTTAGAAGGCAAAGAAATAATTTTATTTACCACCTATGGCAGCGGCGCAGGTAATGGGCGCTGCTTAGATTATATGCAGAGAATTTTAAGCCAAAAAGGCGCCAAGGGCTTTAAAAGATTCTCTATCCAGCAAGGCAAGGTTAAATATCAAGAATTTGTTCTCTCTAAGATTAAAGAAATAAATTAACGCGCCTGCCCCCTGTAGATTTACTGCGTAAATCTATACACAGGGGACACGGCGGAGACATTTTGGTTTAACGCGCCTGTGGCCCAATGGACAGGGCAATGGCCTCCGGAGCCATGTGTGACAGTTCGATTCTGTCCAGGCGCACCATAAAAGTATGCATAAAAAAGTTGTAAGCGTAATAGGTGGGCATAGTTGTAAAAAGGAAGTGGAGCAAATAGCCCAAAATTTAGGCAAAAAGTTGGCAAAAGTGGTAGGAATACTTATTACTGGTGGCTTAAGTGGGACAATGGAGGCGGCTTGTTCTGGTTTTAAGGCTGGCGGCGGTCTAACTATAGGAATTATAGCAAGTTACGACAAAAGTGAAGCCAATCCTTATGTGGATATTGTGATTCCTACTGGCTTAGGATTAGCGAGAAATGTCTTAGTAGTTAAGAGCGCAGATGTAGTGGTGGCACTCCCCGGGGAAGCAGGGACGCTTTCCGAGATCGCCTATTGTCTGCAGTTTGGTATTCCAGTAATCAGTGTGGATTCTTGGGATATACCCGGGGTAATTAAGGTAGAGACAGTGGCTCAAGCGATAAAAAAAGTAAAGGAACTTTTGAAAGGAGTAACTGATGAGAGCAACCCTGATGCTAGAAGACGGCAAAAGCTTTTCTGGCGAGGCGCTAAATAGCGGCGAAGGTATTGGCGAGGTAATTTTAAATACGGCAGTGGTAGGTTATCAGGAAATGATGACTGACCCTAGCAATGCCAGCAAGATTTTGGTCCTCACCTATCCTTTAATTGGTAACTATGGAGTTGCTTCGAAATTTAACGAGTCTAAAAAGGTCTGGCTGTCCGGCTTAGTGATTAAAGAAAAATCGCGTATCTATTCGAATTGGCAAGCCAAAGACAGTTTTGACAATTTTGTTAAGGGGCACAAACTGTTAACAATTAGCGCAGTAGATACGCGCAGTCTCGCCGTGCACTTAAGGCAAAAAGGCGAGATGCTCGGGATCATCTCTACTAACACTTTTGTAACCAAAGAACTTTTAGCCAAGATAGATGCCTTTCGCAAAAAATCAGCCATGAGTTTGTTGCCTAAGATTTCAGTGAGTAAACCGATGCATCTGGGGAAAACGAAGAAAAACAAAAGAATCGCAATTTTAGATTTAGGAATAACCAATAGCATGATCAGGCAATTAGAGGCCCTGGGTCTTTCTCTAACGCTCCTACCCTATAACACGACGGCAAAAGAAATACTGCGTCTTAAGCCAAAAGGCTTATTAATTTCCAGTGGCCCAGAAGAGGATATTGGCCTGGATGAAACAACCAACAATATCAAATATTTGATTGGTCGATTACCCATACTGGCTATTTCTACAGGACATCAGTTGTTAGCCCGCGCATTAGGGGCTAAGGTAATCAAAATGAAACTCGGCCACCGTGGCCTGAATTATCCGATGTATAATCCCGCATCTTATAAGGGAGAAATTACAGTGCAGAATCACTCTTATGTGGTGGATGTGGACTCCTTGAATAAAATCAAGAATATAAAAATCACCGGCTACAATCTAAATGACCGTAGCGTCGAGGAGATAGAAAGCAAGAAACTTAAATTTATTGGTACGCAGTATATGCCAGTAAGTCCAGGCTTTAATGAGGTCAATGATGTTTTCAAGAAATTTATCAGAATACTAACCAAGGAGTAAAATATGCCCCGCAGAAAAGACATTAAGAAAGTTTTGATGATTGGTTCAGGCCCTATCATAATTGGTCAGGCCTGTGAATTTGATTATTCAGGCTCGCAGGCCTGCAAGGCCTTAAGGGAAGAGGGTTTTTTTACGGTCTTGGTAAATTCTAATCCCGCTACCATTATGACTGACCCCGGCCTGGCTGATGTTACCTATATTGAGCCATTAACCGTGGAGACGGTGGCCAAAATCATTGCCAAAGAGCGGCCAGATGCAATTTTACCGACGCTGGGCGGGCAAACCGGATTAAACCTGGCCTTCTTTTTAATGAAACAAGGGATCTTAAAAAAATACGGGGTTGAGTCTATCGGGGCCTCGGTTGAGGCAATCTCCTGCGCCGAAGACCGCGAGCTTTTTAAAAAGGCAATGCTGGAAATTGGGATAGACGTGCCTAAAAGCGGAATCGCAACCAGCTTGGAAGAAGGAATGAAGATCGGCCTTAATATCGGCTTCCCTTTAATTTTAAGACCCGCTTATTGTTTAGGCGGAAGCGGCGGCGCAACTGCATATAACAAGGAAGAATTAGAGAAATTTCTCGACAAGGGCTTAGAGACCAGCCCTGTGCATCAGGTATTGGTTGAACAATCAGTCTTGGGTTGGAAGGAGATTGAGTTTGAAGTAATGCGCGACTGCGCAGATAACGTAATTATGATTACTTCTATGGAGAATGTCGATCCCATGGGGGTGCATACAGGTGATAGTATTGTAGTTGCGCCTTCTCAGAGCTTAACCGCGGAAGAATACACCAACTTCGTGAATTTGTCTAAAAGGATAATCCGCCGGGTGGGTATTTCTGGCGGAGGAGCAAATATCCAATTCGCTCAGAATCCGAATAATGGGCATATAGTAATTATTGAGGTAAACCCCAGGCTTTCGCGTTCTTCAGCCTTAGCTTCCAAGGCCACGGGGTTTCCTATTGCCAGGGTTGCCACTAAATTAGCGGTGGGCTTGACGTTACCTGAAGTGATGAATCAGATTACCGGCAAGACCACATCCTTTTTTGAACCGACTGTAGATTACTGCGTGTTTAAAATCTGCAGGTTCACCTTTGAGAAATTCCCCCGCGCCGAGCGGGTCATCAATACCTCGATGAAGGCGGTAGGTGAGGCCATGTCCATCGGCAGGAATTTTAAAGAAGCCCTGCAGAAAGGCATCCGCTCCATTGAAATCTCGCGTTTTGGCTTTGGCGCAGATGGCAAGGATAAGATTAGTGACGAGATGCTGGAAAACCCCGATAACGGTTTAATGAAATTAATCAAAGATAAAATCCGCATCCCCAATGATGAGCGGTTATTTTTCATAAGATACGGGCTTAAGGCGGGTTTATCCATTGATGAGATTTACCGCCTTTCCAAGATTGACCGCTGGTTCCTCGATAATATGAAACAGTTAGTAGAGTTAGAAGAAAAAATTAAAAAGTTCAGGAATAATAAACAGGGCGAAGAAATTAAAATTTCTTTGGATTTAATAAAAGAAGCCAAGAAAGACGGTTTTTCTGACCGGCAGCTTGCATATCTGCTGAATGTTAAAGAGGAAAAGGTGAGAGAGTTGCGCAAAAAAAATAACCTAAAACCGGTCTACAAATTAGTAGACACCTGCGCCGGAGAATTCCCTGCCAAGCAGCCATATTTTTATTCGACATACGAGATGCAGGAGGAAGGCAGGCCAAGCAAAAATAAAAAAGTAGTGATTTTAGGCGGCGGACCCAACCGCATTGGCCAGGGGATTGAGTTCGATTATTGCTGTTGCCACGCTGCTTATGCTTTAAGAGAAGAAGGCATTGACAGCGTCATGATTAACTGTAATCCCGAGACAGTTTCCACGGATTATGATACTTCAGATAGATTATATTTTGAGCCTTTGACCTTGGAAGACATATTAAACGTGATTGAATTAGAAAAGCCTATGGGAGTGATTGTGCAGTTTGGCGGGCAGACCCCGCTTAATCTGGCTGTGCCCCTACGCAAGGTTGGGGTGAATATCTTAGGAACAAGCGCTGACAACATCGATATTGCCGAGGACAGAGAGCGTTTTAAACAGATGTTGCATAAGTTAGACCTCCTGCAGCCGAATAATGGCACGGCTTTTACTTTTGAACAAGCCAAGGAAGTAGCGAAGAAAATAGGCTACCCGGTTCTGGTCAGGCCGTCATATGTATTAGGCGGAAGGGCAATGGAGATTGTTTATGAGGAGGGCACCTTAGAGAAATTTATTGCCGAAGCAGCTGCGGTATCCGGAGAACACCCGATATTAATTGATAAATTCTTAGAAGATGCCATTGAGGTAGATGTGGATTTGATTGGCGACGGCGAAACCTTTGTTATCGGCGGGATTATGGAGCACATTGAGGAAGCAGGGATTCATTCCGGAGATTCAGCCATGGCATTACCCACCTATACCTTGTCCCAGGGTATTTTAAAGCAGATTAGAGAGTCAACCTATAAGATGGCCAAAGAACTAGATGTCTTGGGGCTGATGAACGTGCAGTACGCGGTTAAGGATGAAAAGGTTTATGTTCTAGAAGTTAACCCCCGTGCCTCCAGAACCGTGCCTTTTGTTTCTAAGGCTATTGGTGTGCCTTTGGCAAAATTGGCGACTAAAGTTATGTTTGGCAAGAAATTAAAAGACTTAGGTTTTACCCAGGAGATCATCCCTAAACACGTTGCGGTGAAAGAATCGGTTTTTCCTTTTAATCGGTTCCCCGGAGTGGATGTGATTTTGGGCCCCGAGATGAAATCTACCGGCGAGGTTATGGGTATTGATGCTGATTTTAGCCGGGCTTACATTAAAAGCCAGATTGCCGCAGGCCAGCGATTACCTAAGAAAGGCAGTGTTTTGATCTCGGTGAGGGATAAAGACAAACGTTCAGTCGTGTTCATTGCCAAAAAACTACAGGACTTAGGATTTCGTATCTATGCCACTTCGGGGACCGCCGCTGCCCTAGAAAAGAATGATATTAAAGTTTTAGTCTTGCCTAAGATTGCCGAGGGCAGGCCAAATGTTTTAGATTTGATGAAGGACGGCAAGATTCAATTAGTGATTAATACGCCTTCGGGCAGGATTCCCCGGCAGGATGAAGTTAAGATTCGTTCGCAGGTTATTTTGTATAATATTCCTTATACAACTACTATTTCCGCAGCCCAGGCAACCGTAAATGGCATTGAGGTGCTCCTGAAAAAAGATTTAGATGTAAAGTCGCTGCAGCAATACCATAAAAACTTAAAATCCCAAATCCCAAATCCCAAATCCCAAA
>Ga0315287_10008985_pt1 | contig 10105 bp, 7 predicted proteins | sample YL17G11_0_MG_FD_205037 | JGI IMG/M metagenome (GOLD analysis project Ga0315287, IMG submission 205037) | Sediment microbial communities from Yellowstone Lake, YNP, Wyoming, USA - YL17G11_0 | ecosystem: Environmental > Aquatic > Freshwater > Lake > Sediment | place: USA: Wyoming | collected... | reverse complement strand
AGGTGAGGTTTCTCAGTGTCACTCACCACTCACCTCTTTTTTCTCGCACGCTCACAAGAGCGACACCATGGCGAGCCCGCCATCGCCCCGCCCCAGCGTCACCAAGGAGGCTGCGCCTGGGTGGTGAATGTGTGGGCCTGGTCTGCCTGTCGGTGATGGGAAACGTCTCGCTGACGCGTCCGTTCTCTTTTTACCGGCCGTTCTCTTTTTACCGCCCCCCCCCCCCCCTCTCAACCCTCGGACCCCCCTCTAAACCCTCGAACCCCCTCGTACCCTTCTCCGCCGCCGCCCGCGCCCGCCATGCCCCGCCCCACCCGGGCCAGCCCAGAGACTTGACCACACCCTCGGGTCACACGCCGAATTCACTCACCCGCCAACACAATCCCCTCCCTCACCTCAGCCCCAAACTGCCCAACGACATGCTATACGTGATCGTCGCACGCGTGCGGGACAATCTGCCCACGCTGGACGCCCTCATCGCGACGTTCGACCCGGAGCTAGCAGTGCTGGCACTCCGGGCACGCGAGGGTAACGTCCCGCACCTCCAGGAGGCGTGCCTGAAGCCATTGCATGAGTCCCTGGGGCCGGCCGGCCGCGCGACGCCGGATTTTCATCGGGACCATTTCGGCCGACTGAACGAGATCGACGGCGAGCTGCTGTGCTGGGTGTTTTCCGTGAGTGACTCCCCCGTCAAACTGACCCACACGCTGAAAAACACCGACCTGTTGCCGGCGGAGTATGAGTGGGCGGCCGCCAGGGCGGTTGAGTTTGGGTTGAAAAGCCGTCGTCGCTGGCTGGGCGTGGCCGGCTGACGATTTCCTGCTCGCCCGGGAAAACGTCCGGGTGGCGCATGGACTGGGCGATCCCCGCTGGCCGTGTGCGGGTGGCATACGCAGACAGGGTGGCGGCGCAACTGGCCAGGCTGCGGGTGGCGCCGCTGGGGGTGCACAACTTCGGGCCCTGGCCACGGGGGGTGCCTGCCGAGTTTTGTGAAGGTCTTCCTTCATCCAGCACGCGATCGCAAATGGCGCGCGCTGGTCCGCCGTATCTCACTGAGTCCGCCACTGGAGAATCGCTGGCCTTATCAGACCTGCTCCACAGCCGGGGCCTGCCCCCAACTGTCACCAGGAGCGGTTGCCTGGGTTCGCGCCCGCTGCTTTGAGCGCCCAGAGGGTTAGAGGGTGGAGACAAAGGGGTGAGGAGAGAGAACGGGGCTGCGCACCGGGGTGCGGGGGCCTGCCAACGCGTGCGTGGCCTGCGGGGCGGCGGAGTCGCTTGAAAACACGAGAGGCGGGCTTTTTGCATTGCGACAACCCATCAACTCTCAAAAAGTGCTCTCCCTGCTAGGCAACGCCGCCCGCGGCACGGGCTGCGCGTCCAGGAATCCGACCACCTTGTCTGCCAGGCGGCGCGAATCCACCTGCAGGGCGGCCGCGCCCCCCGCGGCCAGCAGGCCCAGGATCGAGGGCAGGGAGGGGGGGTCCCCGCCACCCCGGCCCCCACCCCCAACCCCCCCGACTGCCACGTCCGGCCCGCACGGCGTGACGTGCGTGCCGGGCAGGGTCTCGACGGCCGTGCCGGCCGCGTTGATGCCCCTGAGAATGGCCCCCAGCTCCGGCGTCTCATCGATGGCGTCGTCCGCGAACCGGACGAGGAGCGTGCGCGGCACGGAGTACCCGCCCGCGATCAGGGCTTTCGCGGTGGCGGGAGCGGGCGAGAATTCGGCCGTCCCCGCCCCGACCTCGCCCGCCAGCCCGCCAAACTGGTCCAGGGCGGGCGCCAGCCCCGCCAGGGTGGACGCATCCACGGGCACGCCCGCCGCGGCCAGGGCGGCAATGCCGGCCTTGATGAGCGAGTCCGCGGACGGGGTTGACGGGGCGGCGGCAGACGCGCCGGCCGCGCCGACCGGGACGGGCACGTCGCGCCGCCCGCCGCCGCCGCCTCCACCGCCCACATCAAAGCCGGCCGCCGCCGCCGCCGCCGCCGCAAAGCCGCCAAACCCCTCCACGGCCGCCCGCACGCCGTCCATGGGGACCGGGATGGACTCGGCGACGGGGCGGTTGTTGTAGGCGAGGAGGGTCAGGGACGCGTGCGGCGTGCCGAGGCCGTCGCCCGCGCCGGGGAGGCGTAGGGCGGACGCCAGGGCGTGCAGGTGGGCGCCCATGGAGTGGCCGACGCCGTGCGTGGGGGCACCCACGGGGGCCGCCCATGCCGTGGCGGGGTCGGCCCGCAGTTGGGCGAGCGACGCCGCCCAGGCGGACGTGACGGCCGCCGCGGCGGCCGAGTGGTCAAACGTGATGCCAAAGGGCGTCGCGATGACCGTGTACCCCGCCCCCGCCAGGGTGGCCGCCAGGAAGCCGTACGCCTGGGCGGGGGCAGCGCCCGTGAAGGCACCGCCCAGCAAGTGGACGACGCCGCGGACGGGGCCGGAGGCGGCAGGGGCGAAGACGGGGCAGCCGGCGGACTGCATATTGCATTGAAATTGAATGGGGTGAGGAGAGAGATGGGCAGAGAGGAGGTTGGTTGGGTGAGGTGTCCCCCTTTCGCGCCCCCGCATCGGCTTTTTTGTGTGTGTCCTCCTTCCTTCCCCTCTGTCGCACCTCAAACTTGACGATGGCCCGGGCGGTCAGCGTGCTGGGGCGGCCCATCGAGCGGGTCGGCCCGCCAGACGCGCGCCGCGGTAGGCGGGCGCGCGCTGAGGCGCCCCGGGAGAGAGAGAGAGGAGAGGGCGGCGCGAGCGCAGAAGGGCAGACCGCCGCCGCAGCCCTCACCCGGGCCAGGCTGCCCGCCCGCGCGGCGGCGGGCGCGGTGTTGCTGATGCAGCGTGTCCGTGTGGATGATGGCGACGAGGACGACACAGGAGCGGCCCGCATCATCGTCAGATCGTGTGGGGCAAGCGCGTGCGCGTGTGTGCAGCCTCTCTTAGTGTGTTGTGGCTGCCGCCTTCACCACCACTCCCACCACGCCCGCCTCTCGCCTCCACCGCCACCCTCCCGCGCTGCCAGCCTCCGCGACGCGGCCTCCACCTCCCGCTCCATCCGCTCCACCGCCAGCCGCCGCGTCCGAAGGATGGACGTTAGCTCGGCCGGGCTCGGCGGCTCAGGCCCCGTCTCGCCGGCCAAATAGTAAACCTCCCTCCCTTCAACGTGCGCGGCCGCCTCCTCCCGGCTCCACACCTGCCAGGACTGGCCATACGAGAACCGCAGCGCGCCCAGGATGGGGTAGGGGATGGAGGGGTTGGTGAACAGCAGCCTGAACACGTAGGCCGGCGCGAAGGAGGCCTCAAACGCGAGGCGGGCCTCCCTGCCCCTCACGCTCATGAGGCCGCCCGACGACTGGACGTCCGCCAGGGAGGGGTTAACGAGGACCATGGCCGCGCCAGCCGCGCCCACGGCGGCCGCCATCGCCTCCAGAGGGGCCGTCACACAGGCGCCGGCCATATTTTGCGGGGCGATGACGAAGTAGACGTCCACCCCCGCCTCCACAGCGCCAGCGCCCACATCGCCAAAACTGACGGCGGCCTCTTGCTCGGGCGTGCGGCCCCAGTCCATTTGCTGGATCATGCGCCCCGCGCCCGCCAGCGACAGGGGCATCCCCGTGAAGAAGCCCTCCCCGAGCGGGCCCTGCACGCACACCCTGACCGCCCTGCCCTGGTCTGACAACCGCATGACCGCCACCCGGACGCACTCGAGGACGGTGGCCAGCCGGTACGAGTCGAAGGTCCGGTCCGTCTCTGGCAGCGTGACCTTGACGCACAGGCGCGTCCGCCCCGCCGCCAAGGCGGCGCACACGCCGTCCGCAGCATCGTCGTAAAAAAAGGCACGCACGGGGCGGGGGGTCGGCGTCGAGTTGAGGCGGACGGGGAGGGCCAACGGCGGGGGAGTGGAGGGGGACGGCGCGGTGCTGCCGTCATCGCCTCCCTCAAAAGGATTAGCGGGGCAGGCGACGGCGGGGCGCCCGCCGCGTGTGCCGTGCCGGGCCGACGTCGGCCGGTGCAGAAGGGGGAAAAGGGGGGGTAGGACCAGGGTGGTCGAGCGAATCGCTTCACCAAAAAGGGGTCGCCACCCCGCCGACCCCGAGTTCTGCCCAATGCAGAGTCGTAGGCCCTTGCCTAAGCGGGTGTGCCCCCCCGCCCCGGTGCAGGGTCCAATGACGGGCATTGTGTGCGAGCGTTGCGTGGGCCGGAGCAAGAGAGAGTGTCTGCGTTTTTTTTTAAATGATCAACCTTCTCTTTCATCACCTCACCGCCCCATCCCCAGCATCCGTGCCACGCCCAGCCCAATCGTGCTCAGCGTCAACAACACACCCAGGCTGTACTTGATCATCTCGTTCTTGGTGGACTCCATGAGCGCGCGCAGGGCGGACGTCTCCTTGTCCACCTTGATCTCCATTTCTGCGCCTTTGTCTCGCAAGGCCTGCAAGTCGTCGCGCAACCTGGCCCGCTCCAGGTTCAGGTCCAGGCGTTGGGCCGCCGTGGCCTTGTCCACTTCGGCCCGCAGCTCGGCGCGCACGCGGTCCAGGGCCGCGCCCAGGCGCTCCGTGTCCCGCGTCAGCGCGGCAGCCTGCAGCTCCGCGGCCTTGCCCACCTCGGCCCGGAAGCCCGCCAAGCGAGCGTCACGCTCCAGCAGGGCCGTGTGCAGCGCGCCCTTTGTCACAAACGCGCCGGAGCTCTCCTCCTTGGCCGCCGTAACCACCGCTGTGACGGTGCGGGTCAGGGCTTCGGCCTGGTTGCGGGACAGGCCGGCCGCCTCGAAGGAACGCATCTAGAATGTGACGATGTGAGGGGAGAGAGAGAGTGGAGATGATGAGAGGTCCGGGGTCGGGGAGCGAGCAATCCCCTGCCCCGCCTTTCCTTTCTCTCTCCTACACCCTCTCGTACCAGGTTGAGCGTGTCCACGATCAGGGGCCGCGTTACCTTACCCTCCTCCGTCGTGGTCAGGGAGGAGGAGGACGATGCGCGCGAGGAGGCGGCGGCGGCAAAGGCTGTTGTTGTTGCTGTTGTTTCTGTCGCTGCCAAGCGCCCCAACCCTGTCGCCCAGCCGCCGCCCAGCCGCCCAGCCGAACCCGCCCAGCCGCCGCCCGCCGGCGCCGACGAGCAGGACGCGACAGCCCGCAGAATCAGGCGACCGGAGGGGCGTGACATGGGGTGAGTGCGTGTCACGCGAATGGAGGTCGCGAATGGAGGTGTTTGCGTTGCATGAAAAAAAGGGGGAGCAACCCCGCACAAGCGCGCGGTCACTTGCGGTCACTTGCGCGTTTTTTTCTGCCCCGGCCCGTCGCTCCCTCTCTCCGCGCGCCACCCACGCCCTGCACGCCCGACCCACCCCCAAGAGGGACACGCTATCTCTGCCTGCTGCCCGCCGCCGCGGGTAGTCTATCTAGCCCCAGGAACACTTGGCCCGCTTTTAGCTTCCGACCTCCGCCCTCCCACGCGCGCGCGCTCCTCGTCGCCTCCCCTTCTTCAACCTTCCTCTCACTATGGACGCGCCTCCTCTGTGTCGCAGCGTGCGTGCTCGCAACGCACTCAACCCGCCGCGCATCTACACGCTCGCCGACCTCGACCTAGACTGCCTGGCGCTGATTCTCTCTTTGGTCCAGGACGAAAAACGAAAAAAAAAACGTCGCGTGCGGGACAGCTACAGCCGCCTCGACCCCAACGCCGTTTTGTTATACCAAAACGTCGTTGACTGCAAGGCCCGGTTCCGCGCCCCGCCCCTGGCCTGCAAAGCCCTGGCGGCCGCGGCTGCGCGGCCATCGGTGGCGTGGGAGAACCTTTCCTTCAGCGCAGGGGGCAGGTATGGCTCCGGGAGCCCGGCTGGCTTCACGTAATTTTTGTCGGCGTTACAGCGCGTCGCTACCTCTGTGCAGCACCTGTATCTACAATTCATCCCTGCCCAAGCTGCCCAATCCACTCCCGCGCTCCTCCCCGCTCTCGAGGCGGTTGCTCCATATTTGCAGAGCCTGGAATTTGGGAGCATGCCCGTATACGTTTTCCAGATGCTCTCCGTGGTCCCAGGCCCCATGCGCTCCGCCACCCGGCTGGTGGAGCTGAACTTGGGGTATGTGATCGTTACGGGCCCGCCCGGCATGCTCGCTGCTACTTTCCCAGCTCTGGCGGCACGCGTCTCCGACAGATCCCTTCGTTGGGACCTTTATGCCGGTGAGAACAGCCTGGCCATCCGCCTGAACCGGGACATTGTGGCCGCATCGGCCGCCGCGGGCCGCCCGGTCCGGCTGATCAAGTTTGGACCTGCGCACGTGGGGCCGCCGACGGGAGACATGGAGTGGTACTACGCCACTACCGGCATTGCCCCGGTTGTTGAGCTGGATGTGGAGGCCCTGGGTGTGGAGGGCTTGACGTCGTTGAGCCTCACTCTCTGGGTGCACGATCCCGATGGAGATGAAGGCAGCCAGCGAGTCGCCCAGGCAGAGGCAGACGCGGCCACGGCCCGGATGGCCACCCTGGTGGCCCGCTTGCCCGCTTTGCGCGATCTGACCGTGCATGCCTCGATTTCCAGTAGAATTAGACTATGGCCGGTGGTGTTCGACTTACGCGCCGTCCACGCCCTGAGCCGGCTGGTCTTTGTGAGCGACACCGGATCGACGGCGCCGACCGAGGTCCGCCTCTCTTTCACCCTGGCGGCCAACCTGCAAGCCCTTGCCCTCAATGACCCACACGGTTTTCCTGAGCGCCCGCCCGGGTGCGTGCGCAACGCGAGCGACGCTCTCACACGTCTGACCCGCCTGGAATATGGCCTTGGTGTTACGTATGGAGCAGCGTTGTCGCCCGACTTGCCAACCAACCTGTCGGCCTGGGGCAATGCCGCCAAGTACACGCTGCCGGCCTTGCGGTATTTGACTGTGCGGGGTTATGTGAGCTTCACCGTGGACGGCCAGGGCGCGGCGACCGTGGACGGGCGTGCTGGCCCCAGCGCACTGGATTGGGCGGCGGGAGTGCTCCGCACCCTGCCCCGCCTGGAGCGTCTCACACTCGTGAGGGGGAAGTATCGAGGCGGCACCTCAGCCGCCACCCGGCCTCTCCAGCCTTTGTTTGTCTACCGCCGCTGCCGCCGCCGCCGCCACTGCCGCCGCCGGGACCAGAAGGACAAACCTTGCGAGCACCGCCGGTGGTCGACCGTGTGTGCCGCGTGTGCCGGGGCGAGGGCTGTTGAAAAGGCCGTCATGGAGGACCTCCCTGCCGCTGGTGCGGCTGCAGGGCGCCGCCTGGCCGTGCGCGTCGTGGACATGGGTGTAGAAGACATTCGTCTGGATTCGGGGATCTTACTAGATCAATGCACCCTAGGGTACGGGCGAGCCCCACAGTGAGCGCGCCTGTGCGGTGTGAGAGGGTACATGTATTTCTTTCAGCCTCTGCAATATGAACTCTCCCTGTCTCTCACCATTTCACCATCCCTCCCGCACCACGCCGGCCGACGGGTGCCGCCGCCCGGACCCGCCAAAGAGCCCCCGCTTGGCAGCCACCCCCCCCGGTGGCGGCACCGAATTCTCGTCCGCCCAGGGCGCCGCCTTCCTATGGGCTGCCTGCCGTGCCTGCTGTGCTTTCTCAGCGGCCCTAGCGCTCCACCGCGTCGCGAGCCCCACCGCCGGCCGGCGCGTGGGCGAAGGCGCGGCGGACGACGGGTACGCGTCCGAGTCGTCAAACACAACGTTGTCCCGGCCGCACAAAGGCATGGGGGCAGCCGGGGCGGGCAGGGCGGGCGAGGGGGCCGCGGCCGGCGACGCGCCGCTCGACCTGCGCAGGGGGCTGCTGGCTGAGGAAGAAAACAGGCCCGAAAAAACGCGGGCCGCCCGGGAGGGCCCCGCCGACCCGGCCCGGGCTTGGCGGGACGGGGAGGCGGAGGGCATCGGCGAGGGCGCGGAGGCTGGGCGGCCAGGCAGGGCGGACAGGGCGCCGCCCCACCGGCCGGGCGTGGGCGCGCAGTCCAGCTCGACCAGCGCAGCCGCCCGCGAAAAGGCTGGGTGCGCGCCGGCCGCCGGCCCTGTCAGGGCGGCCGCCACCTTGCGCAGGGCGGCCTCCTGGGCGGTCAGCCGGGCCGCGAATTCGCCTGCCACGGACGCCGCCAGGAGGGCGTCCTGGCGGGACTGGACGGAGGCCAGGGCGGCGGCCGTCAGGGTCGCGACCGCGTCGTCCGCGCCCTCTGCAGTCGACGAGGGCGGGGCCGCCACCACGACCGCTGTCAGGTGGCCGCCGTCCGCCGCCGCCTTCGCCGGAGGGGGAGGGGCAGGCGGGGCGGCGATCGGGGCAGCAGCAGCAGCGTCATCAGCTGCCCTGTCCGCGCGGTCTTTCGACAAAGCCGCCCCCACCGCGGCGGCCGCGGCGGTCGCCGCCCGGTCGGCGGCCGCGCGCACTGCGCCCGGCCCCAGCCCGGCTGCGACGGCCTTTGCGGCCACCTCGCCCGCGCGCGCGGCCTCCAGCTCCCCGCCCAGGGCGCCCACCCGCTCGCACGCGGCCGCCGCCGCCGCCTCGGCGGCCGCCGCGTCCCGGCGGGCCACGTCCGTGGCGGCCACGGCCGCGTCTGCCCGGGCCCGCTCGGACGCCAGGCACGCCAGGGCAGCAGCCGCCCGCCCGCGCTCTTCCCGGGCCACGGCCGCAGCCTCCCTGGCGTCCGTGGCCGCGTCCGCGGCCGTCATCGCCGCCGCGTCCGCCCGCTCTCGTTCCGCGTGGGCGGCCGCGCGGGCCCGGTCCAGGTCGGCGACCAGGGCGGCCGCGTCGGGGCCGCCGGCGGCGCCCGTCAACAGGAAAGCGGTCTCGATCTCCCCGCCCTGCCCAGCCAGGCGGGCCTTGAGGGCGGCCACCTCCAGGCGGGCGTCGCACGCGTCCGCCCGCAGGCGGGCCGCCTCCGTCTCGCGCTGGCCCTCCGCCGCGGCCAGGGCCCGGTCCGCCCAGGCCCGGACGGCCGCGACGGCCACCGTGTCAGGGCGGGCCTCGACCGCAGAGAGCTGCCGCCTCAACCGGCCCGCCTCCGCCCGGGCGGCGGCCAGGGCGGCGGCGGCGCCGGGCACCTTCAGGGCGGTGCCGGCAGCAGCAGCAGCAGCAGCAGCAGCAGCAGCAGCAGGCGACGGCGCGCCAACCCCGCCACCACCACCACCCGGCGCCTTCAGGGCGGCCAGCTCCGCCGCGAGCTCGTCCCGCTCTGCCGCGGCCGCCTCGTACTCGGACCGCCAGTCCGCGCCCGCCTCCGCCAGGGCCGCATCCACCTCGGTCGCCAGGCCGGCCCGGTACTTGGCGAGCGTGGCTTCTGCGGCCCCGGCCCGGCCCACCTCCTGGGCGAGGGACCGCTGGGCGGCGTCAAAGCGGGCGGCCGCGGCCGCAAGGAGGGCAGCGCATGTGGCCTGACCCGCCTGGAGGGCGGCGCGGTCGCGGGCGGCCTCCGCCTCCGCCCGCTCCGCGCGCAGGGTGCATGCCCTAGCGTGGTCCATGGCGGACGCCGCATCGGCAGCAGCGGCGGCCGCGTCGGCGTCGGCGGCCGCGACAGCGCTCTGGGCGGCGGCAGCTGAAGCGCCCGCGCCCGCTTGCACAGCCGCGTCCGCCGCTGAGGCGCGGCCGGCCGACGCCTGCTGGGCCGCCGCCTCCGCGACCGCCGCGCCTGCCTCCCTGTCGGCCCGGGCCAGGCGGGCCGCCTGGGCTTCGACCACGCCCCGCAGCTCCGCCGCGACGCCCGCCCACTCGTTGACCCGCGCCTGGAGGCGGGCCCGTCCCAGCAGCGCGCGCGTCAGGGCGGCCGCGACCGCGTCCTCCACCGCGACGTCGCTTGGGGAGGTGCCCAGGGGGAGGGCGAGCAGAAAGTCGTCGACCTGGCGCTGGACCTCCGCGGCGGACGGGACGGGCGCGGCCGCGGAGGGTGGGCGGCGGGCGGCGGAGGTGGTGGGCGGGGCGGCGCCCGCAGGGCCGCCCGCCAGGGCGGTCGCCGCCGCGAGCGGGCCCGCCGCGGACGGGCGGCGCCCCTTGGGTGGCGTGAAGCGGGAGGTGTAGACGCCCGCGTGGGCGGGCGGGCGGGCCGGGCTGAGCGGGGTGGGGGCAGCGGCCGCGAGGTGTGTAACAGCCGGGGGGGCGGCGGGGCGGCGGGGCGCGGACCGGGGCGGG
>Ga0315287_10008982_pt1 | contig 10107 bp, 10 predicted proteins | sample YL17G11_0_MG_FD_205037 | JGI IMG/M metagenome (GOLD analysis project Ga0315287, IMG submission 205037) | Sediment microbial communities from Yellowstone Lake, YNP, Wyoming, USA - YL17G11_0 | ecosystem: Environmental > Aquatic > Freshwater > Lake > Sediment | place: USA: Wyoming | collected... | reverse complement strand
GGCCACGGCCCGGCGCACGGCCTGGCTGTGCAGGTGGAACGGTGTGAGGTCGTCCACCCGGCCGGTGTCCGACAGGGCGGCTCCCACGATGGCGACTCGGCGCGACATGGGCCGCACTGTACCTGACGCCCATGTCAGGTAGCGCCCCGGACCGCGGGCCCGAGGGGCGGACGTGGCGGTATGGGACAATGTCCGGATGCATGTGAGCGAGATCTGGCGGTACCCGGTCAAGTCGATGATGGGGGAGCGGGTCGACGCCGCCGACCTGTCGTCGGCCGGGATGGTCGGCGACCGGGCCTGGGCCGTGCGTGACGAGGTGCGGGGCGGCATCCGGGGCGCCAAGAAGATCGGGTCGCTCATGCGGCTGGCGGCGACCTACGCCGACGGCCCGGGCAGCACGGTGACCGTCACCTTGCCCGACGGCACGACCACGACCACCGACGATGCCGACCGCGACGCCCGCGTGAGTGCGGCACTGGAGCATGAGGTCACGCTGTGGCCGCTGCAGCCCGCCACCGATCTGGACCACTACCGCCGCGGCGCGCCCGACACCGACGACTTCATGGAGGAGCTCAACGCCATCTTCGGCCGGGAGGAGGGCGAGCCCCTGCCCGACCTGTCGGCGTTCCCGCCCGAGATCCTTGAGTACGAGTCACCCCCCGGGACCTACCTGGACGCCTTCCCGCTGTTGGTCATGACCACGTCAGCGCTTCGGTCCTTGGCCGACGCACTGCCGGACTCGGTGGTCGACGTCCGACGCTTCCGGCCCAATCTGGTGATCGACACCGGTGATGATCCCGGCCATCCCGAGTTCGGGTGGGTGGGGCAGCGGCTCCGGGTCGGCGACGTCGAGCTGGACGTCCCGACCGCCTGCCCGCGGTGCGTCATGGTGACCCGGGAGATCGACGGCTCCGTGCCGGTCGACCGCGCCGTGCTGCGCTACGTGGTGCGCGAGTTGGACCAGAACATCGGCGTGTACGCCACGGTGGCCCAGCCCGGCGCAGTGGCCGTGGGCGCCTCCGTCGACGTCGTCACGAGTTCGATGCGCACCGCCGGCTGAAGACCGAGCGTCGGGGCACGTACTCGACGAGCTCGGTATCGGCCATCAGGGGCGACGGCCCGGCCCACGCGGCGGGTGACTCGGCGCAGCCGTCTCCGTCGTCCTCGAACGCAGCGTCGAACCGGGTCCCGGTGACCTCGGCGTGCGCCAGTCGCAGCAGGTCCCCGACCCGCTGGCTCGTGGCCACGACCTCGACCCGGCCCTCCGCGGGGTCCCGGGCCAGGTGCACGATCACCCAGGCCTCGGGATACAGCTCGGCGGAGTCGCCGGGGTCGACACCCCACGGCACCCGCTCGAGCAGCCGGAACGGCGCCTCGTCGCCCGCTTCAGCGGCCAGCCGGTTGGCGGCCGCGAGCACGGTGGACCACGAATCGGCGCCGACCAGGTCACCGTCGTTGTCGTTGCCGGGCCCGGGGTACCGGAATGTTGCGACCTTGGTCATCGTGTCGGTTGCCATGGGATCGACGGTACGAACAAAGCGGCCACCGGCCCATGGGCGATGCGGATCATTCAGGTGGTTCGGACGGACCATGTCGTCCGGGCCGCACCGGAGCCGTCCCCGCGGCGTCTCCGGCGCTGGCGTGACACCGGATGTCGCTGAGGACCCCGATGCGTCCCGGACGAACCGACCCCACCGGCGGCTCAGGCGTCGAGCAACGGGACCACGCCGTGCATCCAGGCCGTGAGCGACCGGTCCGACGGGGCGTCACGGAACCAGAGGATGAACTCCGAGCAGCCGGCGTCCACGTAGGCCTGCGCCTGCTCCGCCACCTGCTCGACCGTCCCGACGAAGTTGTCCCGCAGGTACTCGTCGTGGGGGACACCGCCCCACAGGTGCCCGCCGTCGGGCGAGTCCAACCACGCGTGCAGCTCGGCCTCGGAGTCCACGATCAGGCAGTCGGGGCCGTGGGTCCGCACGATCGACGCCGGATCCCGTTCGGCCTCCTCGCAGTACCGGGCCAACAGCGCGGACTTGTGCACGAAGGACTCCAGCCCGACCTGCCAGTTGGTCATGTCGGCGTGGCGGGCCGCGATCCGCAGCGTCACCTGCTCGCCCCCGCCGCCCACCAGCAAGGGGGGGCGCGGCGATCGCAACGGTTGCGGTTCGCAGTAGGCGTCGTCGAGGTGCACGAACCGGCCGTCGAACGTGACCGTCTCCTCGGACCACAGCCGGGGGATCGCGGTCAGCGCCTCGTCGAGCAGCGCGAGCCGGTCGCGGGCCGACGGGTACTCATATCCGTAGGCCTGGTACTCGCGCTCGTACCAGCCGGCGCCGAGGCCCAGGATCAGCCGGCCGTCGGACATGACGTCGATGCCCGCGGCCTCCTTGGCCAGCAGGCCGACATTCCGGTAGCCGATGCAGGTGACGAGTTGTCCCAGCTCGATCCGCTCGGTGCGCTGCGACAGCGCGGCCAGCATGGTGAAGGCCTCGAAGCAGTGGGTGCGCTCACGCCGGGGCACCGTCTCGACGTGGTCGTAGACCCACAGATGGTCGTAGCCGAGGGCCTCGGCCCGCTGCGCCCATGCCACTGATGCCGCCCAGGCCCGGGCCGCGTCCACGCCGGCGTACTCGAGCTTCCACCCCTGCGGGACGAAGGCTCCGTGGCGGACGGCACGGTCGGTCACCGACGTGCCCTCATGAGAACTCCCAGAACTGCACCTCGACCATCATCGGCAGCAGGAACCGCACGTAGAAGGCATGGATCTTGAGGACGTCGAAGTCGTCGATGTTGGGCTCGATCACGTCCACCCGGTCGTCCCGCTCGGCCCACGCGGCCACCCGCGACCAGGTCGACTCCAGGTCCCCGCGGGACAGCACGGACACCCCGAAGTGGTCCAGCCGCGGGCATCGCATCGGTTGGTCGTCGGCGTGCAGGAACACGAACTGGTCCCAGTGCCCGACCGCAAGGACCATCTTCGTGCGGTCCACGGTCTCGGTGGGCAGCTCCTGCCAGCCGAAGCACTCGCCGTAGAAGGCCAGGAGCTCGGCCCGGCCCGCTGCATCCAGGGCGGCGGCAGGTACCGACATGGCCACGTGGTTGAGCCGGGGGATCCCGGCCGGGAACATCTCGCTCTTCATGACGCACCCCCGTCGGCCGGGCCCGCGACCGGGCCGTTCGGCACGATCATCACCTTGCCGGCGAGCTCGCCACGGGCCAGACGGGCCGTGGCCTCGGCCACGCCGTCGAGTCCGAACTCCACATCGTCGATCAGCGCGTCCACCGGCAACGTGCCCGACGCCAGCAACTCGAGGGCACGGTCGAACCCGTCGAGGTCGTAGACGAAGGCCCCGCACACCGACAGCTCCAGCACGATGGTGCGGTTGGGGTCGAACGACGGCGGCTCCATGCCGGTCCCGACCAGCACGAGACGGCCGCCGCGGCGCAGTTGGTAGAAGCCCGCCTCCATGGCGGCCCGCTTGCCCGACGAGTCGAACACCACGTGCACCGGGTCATCGACCAGCGAGTCGACCTCGGCCATGTCGAAGGTGCGCAGTTCCTCGGGGTGGCGCACCTCGGCCACACCCAGCCGATGGGCCAGGTCCTGCCGCGTGGCGGCCGGCTCGACCACCACCACCGGGTGCCCGCGCACCACGAGGGTCGCGGCGATCAGTGCCCCGATGGGGCCGGCGCCCATGACCATGGCCGACTGTCCCGGACCGATCCCGGAGCGGGTGATGGCGTGCAGGGCCACTGCCAGCGGCTCCGCCAGCGCGGCGGTGCGCAGGTCCATGCCGTCGGGCACGGGAGTCACCGATGCCACGTCGCGCGTCACATGGGTGGCGAAGGCGCCGTCGAACTCGCCCGTCATCTTCTCCTGGCCCTCGCACTGCGACGGCTGTCCGTCGAGGCACGCCTGGCACCGGCCGCACCGTGGCGCAGGTGAGCCGAGCACGGCGTCGCCGAGGGACAGGTCGGTCACGCCGTCACCGACGGCCACGACCACGCCCGTCCACTCGTGACCCAGCACGTCGCCGGGGCGCCCCCATCCCTCGTCCACCAGGTGCAGGTCGCTGCCGCACACACCGCAGTAGCCGACCTCGACCACCACCTGGTCCGCCTCGGGCGGCGGCAGGTCACGTTCCTCCACGTCCACCTGACCTCGTCGCTTGTAGACGGCGGCGGGCACGGACGTCGGGAGACGGGCATCAGTGGTGGTCATGGGTCCTCCGTGGTGGTCCCGAGGATGCGGTCGGCGCCCTCGGCACGACCGGGCGCGCCGACGGGCAGCAGGATCGAAGTGGACAGGTCGCCGACCTCGGACTTCGGGCCGGTGAAGCGAACCTCGCCCTGCTGCAGCACCACGACGTGGTCGGCCAGTTCGAGGGCATGGTCGAGGTGCTGTTCGACGATCAACAGCGCGCACCCGGCGTCGCGCACCTGGGCCAGCACCCGGTAGACGTCGGTGGTCACGATCGGTGCCAGTCCCAGCGACAGCTCGTCGGCGATGAGGAGTCGGGGTCGCAACACCAGCACCCGGGCCAGGGTGAGCATTCGTTGCTCGCCGCCCGACAGCGTCCCGGCCATCTGGTTCCGGCGGTCACCCAGTTTGGGGAACAGCTCGAAGGCCTGGTCCAGGGAGGCCCGGACGCCCCCGGGAACTGCCCCCTCACGGAAGGCGAGCTCCAGGTTCTCGGCCACGGTCAAGGTGGCGAACACGGCCCGTCCTTCGGGAGCGTGGGCGATGCCGGCGCGGGCGAAGCAGTGCGGCGGCTCCCCCGTGCGGTCGACGCCGTCGACCATCACGCGTCCGGCAGTGGGCGTCACCAGCCCGCTGGCCACCCGGGCCACCGTCGACTTGCCCGACCCGTTCGGTCCGACGAGGGCGACCGCGGCACCGGGCGGGACCTCGAAGGACACATCGAACAGGGCACGGAACGGCCCGTAGCCGGCGTCGACGTGGTCGAAGGCGAGGATCGGACCGCCCACACCGTCCCCGCTCATGCCTCGACCCCCAGGTATGCGGCCCGCACCCGGTCGTCCTCCATGACCACCTCGGTCGGACCCGAGGCGATGAGCACGCCGTAGTCGAGCACGTAGGTCCGGGACGCCAGCCGTTGCACCATGGGGACGTCGTGCTCGATGAGGACCACCGCAGTGCCGTGCTCACGGCGGACGGTCTCCAGTGCTGAGCCCATCTCCACCGTCTCGTTGCGGTCCAGGCCGGACGACGGCTCGTCCAGGAACATGAGCGTCGGCTCGCACATGAGCGCCCGGCCCAGCTCCACGAGCCGGCCCTTGCCCAGTGACAGCGACTCCGCGGGGCGGTCGGCCACGTCGGCCAGGCCGACCAGCTCGAGCACGACGTCGCAGCGGGCCAGTTCGTCCCGTGTGGGGGCGCTGCCCCGGAACAGGTCCGACCAGAGGCCGCCCTGTCCCGTGCGAGCCCGGTCGGCCACCAGCATGTGGTCCCGGACGGTCATGCCGCCGAACAGCTCGATGCGCTGGAAGGTCCGGGCGATGCCCATGCGGGCCCGCCGTGACGGCCGCAGTCCGTCGAGTGAGCGTCCGTCGAACGACACGCGTCCGGCGTCGGGCTTCAGCACCCCGGACAGGCAGTTGAACAAGGTGCTCTTGCCGGCGCCGTTGGGCCCGATGACGGCGATGAACTCGCCAGGTTCCACATGGAGGGACACGTCGGTCAACGCCACGATCCCGGAGAACCGCTTGGACACGGCGACGGCCTCGAGCAGCGGGGTCGAACTCACGCGGAGGTCCCCGTGGTCGGCCGCCCCGCCGTCTCCGGGTGGGACCCGGTGGGCTCCGACCCGTTGGTGGGCGGGGTCGAGCTGTTGGGCGTGGCGGCACCCACCGATGCCGTCGACCGGTCGCCCGCCGAGGTCGCCGGGCCAACCGGACCGTCGTCGCCATCAGCTGCGTTGCGGCGTTCGACCCGCCGGAGGATGGCGTTCATCGACGCCGATGTCTGGGCCTCGATGCTGCCCTCGGGGTGCTTGGCGTAGGTGATGGCGCCGATGCCGAAGAGGATGAAGGCCACGGACTGCGCCCAGGTGGGCTGGACGGCGTCGGCGATGGACTGGACCCACGACGGCGCGTCGGGGTTGGAGGTCACCCAGTTGCCGGGGAACGTGAAGAGCTTGTCCAACAACGCCGGGAACAGGAAGAAGAACAGTCCCGACATGACCGCGGCCTGGATGCTGCGGGCCCCGGCCGAGACCACCAGCGCCACCCACACCAGGCCGATGATGTACGGGAAGCTGCTCTGGTAGTTGGCCTGGCCGATGTAGGTCGCCATGAGGCCGCCGCCGAACCCGGCGATGGTCGCGGCCACGGTGAACGCGACGACCCGCGATCGCGTCCCGCTGATGCCGATCGACGCCGCGGCCACGTCGCTCGTCTGCAGGGCCTGCAGGAAACGACCGGTGGTCCCCTGGCGGAGCCGGATGACGACGACGGCGATCAGCGTGGCGCAGAGCACGGCGAAGACGAGGAAGTACCGGTCGTCGGCCAGGTCGAAGGGTCCCAGCACCGGTCGCGGGACGTTGAGCGGGACCGAGCCCCCGCTGACCCAGCCCAGCGGCACGAGCACGGACTCGAACATCAGCGCGAAGGCCAACGTGGCCAGGGCCAGGTAGACGCCGTCGAGGCGCACGACGGGCACGGCGAGGAGGGCGCCGACCGCACCGGCGATCACGGCGCCGATGCACACGGCCAGCAGGACCGACATGCCGGTGTTGACGACGAGCTGGGCCGTGGCGAACGCACCGATGGCCGCGAGCGCGGCCTGCGACAGCGACAGCATGCCGCCGATCCCGACGACCACGATCAACGACATCATGATGATGCCCAGGACGACGCCACCCACCACCAGCCCCAGCCAGTAGCCGTCGAGGACGAACCAGCACAGCAGCAGCGCCACCAACATCACGGCGGCCCCGAAGGCCCGGGTCCCGATCGTCATCCAGTGGGGCCGGCGGACCGCAACGGGAGCGGGGGGCGGCGGGTCGACCGTGGCCAGCGGATCGGTGACCTCCTTGGTCGACCGCAACCCGGGACGGAACAACAACAACAGGAACAGGACGACGAAGGGGAGGGCGGGCCGCAACCCGGTGGTGAGCACGCTGTCGACCGGGAGCTCGCCGGCCAGCACGGCCTGCAGGACGCCCAACAGGATGCCGCCCGCGAAGGTGAGCGGGATGCTCGTGAGACCGCCGAACACCGTGGCGGCCAGTGCCGCCACCAACAGCGTGAACAGGTCGATGGGGTTGAGCGAGGCGAAGAGGGGTGCGATCAGGACGCCGGCCAGACCGGCCAGCAGGCTGGACAGGATCCACGCCGCCATGGACACCCGGTTGGCGTCCACGCCGTTGAGCTCCGCCATGCGGGGGCTCTCGACCACGGCCCGCATCCGCAGGCCCAGGCTGGTGGAGCGGAACAGGACGACCAGCCCGATGACGACGGCCACCGTGCAGGCGATGGTGGCCACCTGGCCGGCGTCCAGCACGAACCGGCTGCCCTCCGGCCACAGCCACTCATCGGTGCGGTTGACGTACCACAGCGGTGGCGGGTTCTTCTTGGAGTCGGTGCCGAAGAACAGCTTGACGATCTCGGGGATGGCGATGAGCAGCCCGAGGGACGTGACGAGCTTGGCCATGGACCCTGCGCTGCGGAGGTAGCGGAAGAGCACCCGCTCCAACAGCAGGCCGATGGCCGGGGCCACGACGACGATGGCCAACAACGCCGACCACAGGAGCGGCCATTCGTGATCCTTGCGCACCGCGTAGAACACCGCGGCGCTGGCGTAGGCCTGGGCCGCGAAGGCCAGGTTGAACACGCCCGAGGTCTTGTAGGTCAGGACGATGCCGACGGCCAGCAGCGCGAACACGCATCCGGTGGGGATGCCTCGGATGGCGAACTGGAGGACCTCGACCACGGATGACCTACTGGTAGGTGGGCGTCAGGTTGCCGCTGTTGAGGTCGAAGCAGATGAACGGCTCACCCTTGGGCCCGACCTGGGGGACGAACTTGGAGTCCTTGACCTTGAGCGTGGACGAACACGTGGTGTCGCCCCGCTGGTTGTGGGCCTCGGTCCAGTTCACGCCCGACAGCAGACCGTTGGCCTTGTAGTCGGTCATCTTGTTGATGGCGTCGATCACCTTCTGGCGGCTGAAGTCGGGACCGGCGGCCCTGAGTCCGGTGACGAACAGGTCGGCATTGAGCCAGCCCACCAGGCTGTTCTCGCTGATCTCCCCACCGGACTTCTCCATCCAGGTGTCGAACTCCTTCAGGCCCTTGGGCTTGGGTGTGGTCTCGAGCGGGGCGAACGAGGTGTAGACGTACGAACCCTCGAAGAGGTCCCCGTACTCGTCGAGCAGGCTCTGGTCATAGGCGTTGGGCAGGTACTGGATGGCGTCGACCTGCTGCTTCTTGAGCTCCTTGGCCAGCGTCACGACGCCGTTGGCATCGATGCACGACACGACCATGTCCACGCCGGCATCCTTCATCTTGGACACCTGGACCGCGAGGTCGGTGGTGCCGTAGCTGAGCGATGCGTCCTTGAACACCACCTGGGCCCCGGCCTCCTTGCCGTACGTGGTGAAGGACTTGTCCCACCCGTCGACACACTCGCTGGACTGGGGCACGTTGTACCCGAGCAGGCCGATCTTCTTCTTGCCGGCCTGCTTGGCCAGGTACGGGATGCTGGGCTGTTCGCATCCCAGGCACAGGTACGACCCGGCCTGTCCGAACAGGTTCGCCTTGGGGTTCTCCGCGGTGCCCTGCCACTCGGGGTTGATGGTCCAGCCGAAGGTGGGGATGCCCTCGGCCACGAGCTGGTCGGCGCCGGTGAACAGCAGCGAGGCCATCGGCAGGGCGGCGAAGACGTTGTCCTGCTCGATGAGGCCCTTGACCTCGGTGCTGTTGTTGGCGAGCTTGTCGTCGCGTTGGCTGGCCAGCACCAGCTTCCGGCCATCGACGCCGCCCTCACTGTTGACCATGTCGAAGTAGGCCTGCGCCCCCGCGGCCGCGTTCTGGTACTTGCCGCCGAGCGGGTTGGTCACCGACGCGACGCCGCCCACGCGGATCTCGGAGTCCGTCACCCCCGGCGCGTCGACCTTGACCTTGGCACCTCCGCCGGCGGCGCTCGTGGTGCTCCCGCCGCCCGAGGTCGTTGTGGTCCCACCCGACGACTCGGAGTTGCCGCACGCCGACGCCAACAAGGTGACGGCAGCGATCAGGACGATCCAGCGACTCCGCACGGCAACCCCCCGGTTGTCAGGGTGCAACGTCCCCACCGGTGGTGGGTCCGGAGCACTTCCCCGGGACCTGACACTAGCGTCAGTCAGAGGCGCCGGGACCGAAAAGTGCGTCCATCATGATCGTGGCCAACGTGTCCGCCAGCGCCGACGCGTCCTCGCTCAACTGGCCGGTGGCCAGGAAGTAGTTCACCCGTTCGACCATGGCCACCAGCGCCAACGCCGCCACCGAGGGATCGAAGTCCTTGCGGCGTCGACGCCTGATCTTGGAGGCCAGCGCATCGGCCACGATGGCGAGCACGTCGTCGCCGGCCATGCCCTCGGATGCGTCACGGCGCTCGGACTCCGTCCAGGACCGGATGAGCGGCCCGTAGTGGGCGTAGACCTCGATGAACCGGACGAGCCACGCCTCCAACGCCGAGCGGCTGGCGGGGGTGGGGGTGAGCACCGGGAGCGAGTCGGTGAGTGTGTGGAACTCGGCGGCCACGTCGGCCACCAGCTGTTCGAACAACGCGTCCTTCGACGGGAAGTACAGGTAGAAGGTCCCGTGCGACGTCCTGGCCCGCTTGACGATGTCGTCGACCCTGGTGGCGTGGAAGCCCCTGCGGGAGAACACGGTCACGCCGGCGTCGAGCAGCTTCGCCCGGGTGGCCCGTCCCCGGGCCCGCAGCGGGCGTTCGCCACCGGCGGTTCCGACGGGTCCGACGGGTCCGGCGGGTCCGGCGGGTTCGGCGGTGGTGGAGCTGCGGGCCATGGCGGCCCCGAGGCTAGAGGATGGGACCGGCCGTCACGGTCCCGACCTGACGCCCGTGTCAGTGGGGTCGCCCCGGTC
>Ga0315287_10008981_pt1 | contig 10107 bp, 9 predicted proteins | sample YL17G11_0_MG_FD_205037 | JGI IMG/M metagenome (GOLD analysis project Ga0315287, IMG submission 205037) | Sediment microbial communities from Yellowstone Lake, YNP, Wyoming, USA - YL17G11_0 | ecosystem: Environmental > Aquatic > Freshwater > Lake > Sediment | place: USA: Wyoming | collected... | reverse complement strand
TGCTGCTGTATCAGGCCCATACTAGATCAGGACAGATCCAGGCCGGCTGATCCTCCTGGCTCCTCCAGCAGTCGCGCCACGAATGGCTGGCTTGCGAAAATATCCTTGGTTTTCATCACGGTCTTCTCTAAAACCCCACCACTCGATCCGACGTTTAAGGACAGATAAATCTCATGCCTCCATATAAATCAAGAACCTCGACCCATGGCCGCAACATGGCGGGTGCCCGCGGGCTCTGGCGCGCTACCGGCATGCAGGACAATGATTTCGGCAAGCCCATCATCGCGGTGGTCAACTCCTTTACCCAGTTCGTGCCGGGCCATGTCCATTTGAAGGATCTGGGGCAAATGGTGGCGCGCGAAATTGAGGCGGCAGGTGGGGTGGCCAAGGAATTCAATACCATCGCCATCGATGACGGCATCGCCATGGGCCATGACGGCATGCTGTATTCTCTGCCGTCGCGGGAGATCATCGCCGACAGCGTTGAATACATGATCAACGGCCATTGCGCCGACGCCATGGTGTGCATTTCCAATTGCGATAAGATCACCCCCGGCATGCTGATGGCATCCCTGCGCCTCAACATCCCTTCCGTGTTCGTATCAGGTGGACCGATGGAAGCCGGCAAGGTGCTGCTGCAAAGCGGTGTCACCAAAGCCCTCGATCTCGTGGATGCCATGGTGGCAGCCGCCGATGACAACGTGTCCGACGCCGAAGTGAAGGCCATTGAGCGCTCGGCATGCCCTACCTGCGGCTCATGCTCTGGTATGTTCACCGCCAATTCCATGAACTGCCTGACCGAAGCACTGGGACTGTCGCTGCCGGGCAATGGATCGGTTCTCGCTACTCATGCTGACCGCAAGCGGCTTTTCCTCGAGGCGGGCCACCTCATCGTGGATATCGCCAAACGCTACTACGAGCAGAATGACGAAAGCGTGCTGCCGCGCAACGTGGCAAGCTTCAAGGCGTTTGAAAACGCCATGACGCTGGACATCGCCATGGGCGGATCGACCAACACCGTGCTGCACATACTGGCGGCGGCCCATGAGGGCGGCATTGACTTCACTATGGATGACATTGACCGGTTGAGCCGCCGGGTTCCGGTGCTCTGCAAGGTGGCACCGGCGAAGTCCGATGTGCACATGGAGGACGTGCACCGGGCGGGGGGCATCATGGCTATTCTTGGCCAATTGGATCGTGCAGGTCTCATCAACGCGGAGCTTCCAACTGTGCATTCAGCCACGCTGGGGGATGCCATTACGCGCTGGGATATCAGCCGCACCAAGAGTGAAGATGTGCGCAAGTTCTACATGGCGGCACCGGGTGGTATTCCAACGCAGACTGCCTTCAGCCAGGACAGACGCTGGGAAGCGCTCGACCTTGACCGTGAAAAGGGCGTGATCCGCAGTGCCGAAAATCCCTTCTCGCGGGACGGCGGGCTGGCGGTCCTGAAGGGTAACCTCGCGGTTGATGGTTGCATCGTCAAAACGGCGGGCGTTGATAAGTCCATCCTGAAGTTCAAGGGTCCGGCCGTGGTGTTTGAAGGGCAAGACACGGCGGTGAGCGGCATTCTCAACGGCAAAGTGAAGGCAGGTGACGTAGTCGTCATCCGCTATGAAGGACCGCGCGGCGGTCCTGGCATGCAGGAAATGCTCTATCCCACCAGCTACATCAAGTCCAAGGGTTTGGGCAAAGCTTGTGCCCTGGTCACCGACGGTCGCTTTTCAGGCGGCACGTCTGGCCTTTCCATCGGCCATGTTTCGCCGGAAGCAAAAGAGGGCGGCTTGATTGGCCTTGTGAAGAATGGCGACCTCATCGAAATCGACATCCCCAACCGCAGCATTATCCTGGCAGTCAGCGACGAGGAGCTCCATGCTCGTCGGGTGGAGATGGAAAGTCGCGGCGCTTCGGCCTGGAAGCCCACGGAGGTGCGCCCCCGTAAAGTAACGACAGCACTTCGCGCCTACGCCGCCTTCGCCACCAGCGCAGCAAAGGGAGCCGTGCGCCGGGTGCCTTGAGATGCGTTAAGCCGGTCCCGGGGAGAAGGCTTTGCCGCTCTTGCTCGTAAACAGCCATTTGCCGTCGGGTCCAAGCACTGCCTGTAGGTCATTCTTGGGGGTAAGTGCCTTTACATCTTTTCCAAATAAAAAGTGTGGTTTAGAGCATCGGCCAAGTGAGGATTGACATCCCGTGAAGTTGATATGCCTACGGTTGATGCAGCTAGCAAATGATCGCTCTTGTGCAGGTTTCTCGGACGCCTGCATGACGAACCCCTCGACGCGCTCTGGCGGCAGGCGTCGGAAAAGCGCCAGGGTTAGTGAGGTTGACGACACCTCGATCCTCAACAAACGAACCACCGAAGGCTATCCCTGTTCTCTCAGCAGGTTATCCCGCACGCAGAAAGGCTTCCCGCCTCGGCAACCTGTCGCGGCAACGATTTAATGCTACATCTCTAAACAGACATGGTACTCAACTGATTCAGGATCAAAGATGCTTGGTCGTTAATCTCCTTCACGATTTCTGTAGCCGGCTGAACATTATTTTGCACGCGCTGCGAGTTTGGGTAGATGAGCTGCGCGGATATGCATGGCCTCCGGTCGCCCTCGTTGGCGCCGAGACAATGCATGCACTAGCATTAATTTTGAACCACCTCTTGAACCTGACCACTGATTTGACGATCATTGATGAGCTCAAGAGCAATTGGGAAATGACTGTCATGATGTGGGCAAGGGCTGTATTTCTTATGGGCTGCTGCGACAATTCGGCAATGCGCTGCTCGGCCGCAGCGGCCGAAAACATGGGGAGATCAAAGGATTTGCGAGCTTGGCCCAATTTGTTGAAGCGGGTAGGCAGAGCGGTCGGTGCCGCAATGATTACCGCTGCCCTGATGACAACCATGGCCTCTGAGTCTTGCCGAGCCAGTGAAGCTGTAACACTGAATGCTGTGCTGACTGAGCTCGCACCACCACCTTCTGACCAAGCGCTGACGCAAATCCCAGACTCGGGCAGGAAGCTACTGGCGCTCAGGAGCTACCTGCGTTACGGCCCAAAAATCACCGAACGCTGGAGCTGGACAGAGGCTGAGATCAAGGCATTTCAGGGTTCGCCGGAGCAGCAGGCGCTTCTCGCCGAGATCGCTGCCGTTAATGAGCACTTCAAGGCGGCCAATCCCGGCCACGAACTCTATGTGCACGGCACCGTTCGCAGCCTTGATGAGCAGATCGCCAAGTGGAACACCAACGAGTCCGTCGGGGCAGTGGCCGAGGAAATCCTCAATGCCTATATGACCGCGTTCGGTGATCGGGGCCTCCAGCCTGCCAGGGCTGACGTCGAAAGGGTGGCCACGTGGCTGCGCGGCTTCCAGCCCTCAAAGCGCGCCAACCTAGCGGCACCCGGCCTCACCCTGCATGGTCGGGCCAGTGCCATCGACTTCCAAATCATGAAGGATGGGCGCATATACGCGGGCGCTAACGAGGAGCATGTGGAAAGTCTGTGGCGGGCTGAAGGCTGGGACCAGAAGCTGAAGGCCAGTATGGACGCGGCAGGACCCTCATTCTCAGGCCCGCTGACAAATCCGGACGAGCCATGGCATTATGACTATTTTCCCCGGTCGGTTGACGCGATAACTAACAAGTGATCAGTGGGTGGAACTTCAATTGGTGACGGAACCCTATGCCATTCGCCAAGGTCCGGTCTTGCAAGTGATGCCAGTTCGCGCAAAACTCGATCTTAACAGGCCGGTCATCCGGTGGATGGCGTAGAAGGCTGGAGGGAATATGCAAATCTCGGCTCTCGATCACGTTTCGCTTGTGACCTCAAACCTTGAGAGGTCCATTGCCTTTTGCCGCGACGTCCTCGGCCTGAGGCAAATCCAGCGCCCGCCCTTCAATAGCACGGGAGCCTGGATGGCGTCAGGAAGTCTGGAAATCCATCTCACGGTCAATCCCCATGGCCATCTCCGCCCCGAGTCGAAGATAGATACGGGAGACATCCATTTTGCAGTGCGGGTCGCGGACTTCGAAGCCACCCTGAAACATCTCAACGCCAAGGGCTATCGTGATGATGCCGCAGATGGCGATCCCAAACGGCTGGTCCTCCGATTGAACGGGCCGGCACCCTATCTTCAGGCCTATTTGCTCGACCCGGACAATCATTTGATCGAGATCAACAACGCGCCGCCAAAGATTACCTAAGAGATTGACTCGAAATGGGACGGTTGATTTCATGGCCTTGCGAGTCGATTTGAAATGAAGCGAACCTGATAGCTGACATCGCCGAGCCTCGACTCCTCGCAAGGGAATGGACAGCAGCGCATCACAAGAGCGGTGCATCCAAAGAAGTGAGCGGTCCTAACATCCCTCGGCAATTTCCGATGTGTCAATGCAAATATTTGAACGCTGCAACTATGCTGACCGCATGAACTTTGCAGCATTGGCGGATCGCCGACACGATCTGCCAAGGCCCGGTCTTGAAATTGATACCAGTTTCCGCAAAACTTGGTCTCGACTGGCCGGTCATCTGGTGGATGTCGGCTTAAGCAAGAGGATCGGTAAACTCGCCATGAAGCACAAGACTGCAGATAGAATAAACCGCCGGAACTTTGTTGGGACATCGGTTGCGGCAGGGGCCATGATTGCCATGTCCGAGCCGCTGGTGGCTCAGACGACAGGCAAAAAGACCTTCACGATTCTTCACACGAATGACCTGCATTCGAACCTCGTCGGCGTGGCACCGGTGACTGACTATACGCCGCTCACTCTGAATGATGACAACACGCGTGGCGGGTTCGCGCGTTTGGCGAACAAGATCGGCGAACGCAAGGCCGCCACCGAAAGACTGGGGCCAGTTCTGGTGCTGGATGCCGGCGATTTCAGCATGGGTACCGCTTTCGCCGCCGCAACGCGCGAGACGGGTGCCGAGTTAAGGCTATTGGCGGTTCTGGGCTGCGATGCGACGACTTTTGGGAACCATGACTTCAATCTTGGGCCCGACGGCACCGCTGCCGCCATCGGTGCTGCCGTCAATGCAGGTCAAGTGCCGGTCATACTTGCGACCAATACGGATTTTAGCGCTCCCGCGCAGACACTTGCAGAACTTCAGCAGCTGGGCGCGCAAGGGCGGATTCGCAGCTATCTTGTCATTGAACGCGGTGGGATCCGGTTTGGCATTCTTGGTGTCCTGGGACGCGAAGCGGCGGCCTACAGCGTCAGCGCGGCTCCTGTCACCTTTACCGATCCGGTTGAGGCGGCACGCGCGACGGTGGCGATGCTGCGAAATACCGAAAAAGTCGATGTGGTGATCGCGCTCAGTCATGGCGGGGTGCACAGGAACCCGGACGGCACCTATACTGACGGACCGGATGTCCTGCTTGCCGCCGATGTGCCCGGGATAGACGTTGTCGTCGGCGGACACAGTCATACGGTGCTGACCAGTCCGATAATGGCCAATGGGCGTACGCCGGTCGTGCAGGCTGGTCACAACTGCCGATACCTTGGCGAACTGACGGTAACGATCGACGGCGATGTGCTGAACCGCCCCGGGTTTGCTGGAGACCTTCAACCTGACTAAGGAAGAAAGCTATGGAAAAAAGTAAGACATCAAACCGTTATTCACCTGAGGTGCAGTCGCGTGCTGTTCGCATGGTGCTTGAGCATCAAGGCTCTTATGAGACGCAGTCGGCGGCCATTGCCGCCATTGCCCCAAAGATTGGCTGCATTCCTGAGACGCTTCGCGTTTGGGTGAGGCAAGCTGAAAAAGATAATGGATCGCGCCTTGGTGCTAGCAGTGCTGAGCGTGAGCGGATCAAAGAGCTTGAGCGGGAAGTGCGTCAGCTGCGGCAGGCCAATGAAATTCTTCGGAAGGCTTCAGCTTATTTTGCACAGGCGGAACTCGACCGCCCGTTCAAGCCATGATCGCGTTTGTCGACGATCATCGCGCCACGCACGGGGTCGAGTCGATCTGCAAGGTTCTGCCGATTGCCCCATCCACTTATTATGCTCACCTGGTGGTGCGTGCTGATCCGGGACAGGCATCACCTCGCTGCCAGCGCGATATCGAGCTGAAACCAAAGATTAAGAAGGTTTGGGACGATAACTACAAGGTTTATGGTGTCAGAAAAGCTTGGCGGCAATTGCGTCGTGAAGGCGTTGATGTGGCAAGGTGCACTGTTGCACGCCTCATGGCAAACATGGGTTTGCGCGGTATTGTTAGGGGAAAAACCACCAAAACAACATTCCCGGACACTTCTGTTCCATGTCCGCGCGACAAGGTGAACAGGCAATTCCGCGCGACTGCGCCAAACACGCTTTGGGTCAGTGATTTTACGTATGTATCGACGTGGCAAGGATTTGCTTATGTCGCGTTCATTATCGATACATTCGCGGATCGCATTGTCGGTTGGAAAGTATCGCGATCAGCCAAGACGGATTTTGTTCTCGACGCTTTGGAGCAAGCCCTCTACGCCCGCAGGCCAACTCATCAAAGCGGCTTGACCCATCATTCGGACCGCGGATCGCAATATGTGTCCATAAGATACACTGAGCGTTTGGCCGAAGCGGGCATCGAACCTTCGGTCGGAAGTGTAGGTGACGCTTATGACAACGCATTGGCTGAAACCATAAATGGCCTCTATAAAACTGAGGTCATTCGCAGGCGCAGTTCATGGAAAACAGTCGAAGACGTTGAATTGGAAACCCTCAAATGGGTGGACTGGTTCAACAATCGCCGGCTGCTTGAACCCATCGGATACATTACGCCAGCAGAGGCAGAAGACAACTATTACGCCATGATGGACACCACCAAAATGGCAGCCTAAAACGAACTCATTGGTCTCCGGTAAAACCGGTGCGGTTCAATGCGTGGTGGACCGTTTGGCCGGAGCGTTGGTGGCGCAAGGCCGGGCCGCATGTTCGCCCAAGGCGATTTGCGGATTTTGCTGTTGGCGCTGATCGCCGACAAACCTAGTCATGGCTATGACCTCATCCGCACCATTGAGGCGAAGTTTGGCGGGGAGTATTCGCCGAGCCCTGGCACCATCTATCCAACGCTGACTTTACTTGAGGAGCAGGAACTGGTGGTGAGCCAGATTGAATCCGGCGGCAAGAAGTCCTACTCGGCTACGCCGAAGGGCATGCAGTTTCTACGCGAGAATTCCGATCGGGTCAAAGCCCTGATGACGCGTATCAACATCATGGCGGGAACAAAATCCGGCGGTCCGGCTCCGGATAGCATCATGCATGCTGCACAAACACTGCGCCACGCAATCATGGGAAAGACCGGTAGCTGGAGTGATACGGAAACGGTACGCATTCGCATTATTTTGGAAAAGGCCGCCCGCGAAATCGTCTCAGGCAAAGGAACAGAATAGGGGAAGTTGCAGCGCGGGCATGGAAGTTCATATTGACACCGCCAAACTCAACGGCCTCGACCCAGAAGCCTATCTGCGTGATGCCTTGAACCGCATCGTCGATCACAAAATCAATCGTGTGGCAGAACTCTTGCCTTGGAACTGGGGGCTGCATAGGGTCAGCATGCGAAGTCAGACAGTCCTCGCGCCAAGTCTGTTTTCCATCCGTGTGCTGACAAATGTTCTCAAATAGCGAACATTATCGATTGAATATCAGCTCCGCCGTGATGAGCGGATAGGTCGCAACCTCGCGATGAGGTCTCAATTGGGCCGGGGCAGACAATGTAATGTGCATGCGAATGAAGTGCGGTAGAGGGCGCACCTAAAAACTAGTCAAGCCATCGCTCAAGCCTATTCCTCTAACAAAAATGGTCCACGAGGGCGCGGCCGACGCTGTATGATGAACTGCGGCAAGGTAACAGTCTAAATTTACCCGATGCCGGTTTCCAACCTAACGTCAGCGTAATTGCGAGGACTAGGCCGCAATGCGCTCCTTCCACTTTCCCTTCATCGCGCGCAGGTCGGCAACGGTGGGTCTCTTACGGCTCATTAATTGGGTCATCCTGTTTTCAGTTCATGGAATTCGGAGCGGTAGGGACGTGCTGTCGAAGGCAGCTCCCGTTTCAAGAACGCGTTTTCGTAGCGCAACTGCCGTAAAAGGGTCGGCCAAACCTCCTTGTAGGCCTGCCAAATCGATGTATTGGCCGGTGGCAGATCGTGTTTGATGGCGTCATGCAGTCGCGGCAAAGCATGAAATGGCACCATGGGAAACATGTGATGCTCCACATGATAGTTCATGTTCATGCTAAGGAAGTTGCTGATGGGATTCATGTAGACCGTAGGCGTATTCGGGCGATGGTCGAGTATGTGAATCGGCGTCGAACTTTGACCCCAGGATCTTTACACCCAAAATATTGATATAGAATGTCTATTCCTGTTTTCTCTGGGGTCACGATCGCATGCCGAATAAGTCACGGAATATCCTTCCTTTCTCCACATACTTCAATAGCTTATGTACGAACTCAGGTGGGGTCAAAGTTCGACGCTGATGCACAAGTAATTCCCGGAATTTGCAGCTACCGACGAGCGTCAAAGACAGGGCAGCAGTTTTGTCAGTTTACCCTCGTCTATAAAAGAAAATGCAGAGGGCATGGGGGCTAAGTTTTAGGAAATGTTTTGAATACTGCGGGATCACCCAAGGGCAGCGCGTGAGAGCTGCGGCGAATGATGGTGGACGGTAAATACCACTGCTAGGAGTAGCGCTCGGAGCGAAATCTATTCTTCGTCTTTTTTCCAATAATAACAATATTTTACATAGGATAGATGGCGGAGACGGGGTTAGCCCTACTCCGCGGCCAGCGCATATTGCGGAGTGGCATTTTTCATGAACAGCGCCACCAGGGCCCGCGCCTGAGCGTCGTAGGCGTGGGGGTTGGCCCAGCTCGCCTTCGGATCCAGCATGGCACTGTCGACACCTTCCACGGCTAAAGGAACGGCAAAGCCGAAATGTGGGTCGGTGCGGTATTCCGCCTGGTCAAGGGCGCCGCAGAGGGCCGCCGCCAGAAGCTTCCGCGTGGCCTTGATGGGCATGCGGTGGCCGACGCCGAAGGCACCGCCGGTCCAGCCAGTGTTCACCAGCCAGCATTTCACGCCATGCCTGGCGATGAGGTCGCGCAGCATATCTCCGTATACGGAGGGATTTCGTGGGATGAAGGGTGCGCCAAAGCAGGTGGAGAAGGTGGCGATGGGGGTGGAAACGCCCTGCTCAGTACCGGCTACCTTGGCGGTGTAGCCCGACAGGAAGTGATACATGGCCTGCTCAGGGCTCAGCTTCGCAAGCGGAGGCAGTACGCCGAAGGCATCAGCCGTGAGCATCACGATGTTCTTCGGAATGCCGGCAATGCCGCTGGCACTGGCATTGGCGATGGCTGAAAGTGGATAGGCAGCCCTGGTGTTCTCAGTCAGCGAAGCATCGTCGAGGTCGAGCTTGCGCGCGTGCTGGTCCATCACGACATTTTCAAGCACGGTGCCCCACTGCTTCGTAGTGGCGTAGATGTCCGGTTCGGCTTCGGCGGACAGCCTAATGACCTTGGCGTAGCAGCCGCCTTCAAAATTGAACACGCCGCGGGGCGACCAGCCATGCTCGTCATCACCTATCAGCGTGCGCATGGGATCGGCTGAAAGCGTGGTCTTACCGGTCCCGGACAAGCCGAAAAAAACGGTGGTGTCGCCGCCTGGTCCCATATTGGCTGAACAATGCATGGGCAACACGCCTTGCCCCGGCAGGAGGTAGTTGAGAACGGTGAACACTGCCTTCTTGATTTCACCGGCATATTGGGTGCCGCCGATGAGCACGAGCCCGTTGGCAAGATCAATGGCAATCACCGTCTGGCTGCGGGTGCCATGGCGTGCAGGATCCGCCTTGAAGGAGGGCAGATCGATGATGGTAAGGCGTGGGGCAAAGCCCTTGAAGTTCGTTGGCGCGATGAGGAGGTGCTGGATGAATAGAGCATGCCAGGCGTTCTCGCAGATCACCCGCGTGGGCAGTTCGTGCAAAGGATCGGCTCCTGCGATGAGATCCTGGATGAACAGGTTGCTGTTGCGGGCGTGCACCAGGAAGTCCTGCTTGAGAGCCTGGAAGTGGCTGCGCGACAGGCTATGATTGTTGTCCCACCAGATGGTGTTTTCGGTACTCGAATCGC
>Ga0315287_10008978_pt1 | contig 10109 bp, 4 predicted proteins | sample YL17G11_0_MG_FD_205037 | JGI IMG/M metagenome (GOLD analysis project Ga0315287, IMG submission 205037) | Sediment microbial communities from Yellowstone Lake, YNP, Wyoming, USA - YL17G11_0 | ecosystem: Environmental > Aquatic > Freshwater > Lake > Sediment | place: USA: Wyoming | collected... | reverse complement strand
AATTACGTCGTCCTCCAGTACCAGCGCGATCTGACCAGCGCCCGCGTGGCGGAACTCCAGTCCATCATCAATTATAATATCGCCCAGACCGGCATCGACCGGGCCACCGGCGTTCTCCTTGAGACAAAAAACATTAAAGTCGCCGACCTGACGGTGAAGTGACGGCCTGGGAGAGTAGGCACGGTTAAATTTGCGTCTGCCGGGTATCGCGGAAACGCGGCCGCCCGGCGGACGCTTTTTTGCGATTCGGCCCCGGACGTGAAGTTTCGGAAACCGACGGGGGGCCGGGTTTGAGCCGGGAAAGGCCCCACCCGGCCGATGTCGTTTGGAGGAGGGTTAGAGCGAACCATCATGATGAGAAACAAATCCAATTCCCTTGGACGATGGCTGGCGGTGGTCTGGGCGGCGGGAGCGTTTATCCTGGCCCCCGCCCGCATCCTGGCCCAGGAGGATGTCCTCAGCCTGGAAGCCGCCATCCGCCTGGCCCTGGCCAACAACGAACGGGCCCTGGCCGCCGACGAGCGCGTGGCCGCGGCCGATTCGCGGGTGACCAAAGCCCGGGCCTTCTTCATGCCTACGGTGAACGTCAGCGGGTCCTATACCCGCCGTCCGTTCGAGGTGGCCCGGCTCATCGGCAACCAGAACATCATTGTCCAGAGTTACAACGGTTTGTCCGGCCAGGCCAACCTGAGCATGACCCTGTTCGACTCGCGCAGCATCCCCACGCTTCTGCAGTCGAGCGCCGATTTCCAGTCCGAGCTTCAGACTTCGACCGATTCCAAGCGCAAGCTGGCCTTCGAAGTGGGCAGCGCTTTTCTGGCCACCTTAAGCGTCGATCAGGTCCTGGAGGCGTCCCGCAGCCGGATGGATTATGCCCGACAAAGTCTGGCCGCGGCCAAAGCCCGGTTCTCCGCCGGGCTCGTCTCGGTCAATGATGTGACTCGGGCCGAACTGGAGTTCGCTACCGCGGAAATGGGGGTGACTCAGGTCCAGGGTCAGGTGGAGACGACGTATCTTCAAATGGGATACCTTCTCAACACGCCTCCGCCCCGGAAACTGGCCGTGCCGGAGTCCCTGTTCCGGGCCTCCGATGACAAGAGCCTCTCCGTTGACCAGTTGATCGCCCAGGCCCAGACGCGGCGTCCGGACGTCAACTCGCTGCGTTGGAGAGCCAAGGCCCAAGGAGCCTTGACCCTGGAGCCGTCCCTCAAGTGGCTGCCCACGCTGAGCCTGACCGGCCGGTATACCTATACGAACGAGGCCGGGTTGACGGGCCGCAACTTCAACTGGAATGCCGGGCTGACCATGAACTGGAGCATCTTCGACGGGCTGACCAGGAACGGCGAATTCGCCGAACGCCGGGCCCTCGCCTACCAGGCCGACCTGGATGTCCGCTCCATCCTGCGCAAGGTCGACCTGGATGTCCGCGGGGCCATCGTTACGCTCGAAAGCCAGCGGGCCGCCCTCAAGCAGGCGGCCGTGGCCCACGGCGTGGCCGTCCGCAACGCGGCTGAGACGGCCGAACTCTACCGCCAAGGCTTGAGTTCCGCCCTCCAGGTCGCCGACGCCAACGTCCGATTATTCGAGGCCGCCGTGAATCTCGTCCGCGCCCGCTACGGTGTCGGCGTCGCCTATTTGAATTATGAATCCGCTTTGGGGCTGGACCCGATGGGAAAGGAGCCGACCATTGAAGACTAAAACTCTGGCCCGGATTTCTCTTATTGTCCTGGCGGCCGGATTGATGGCCGCCGCGGGCTGTAAAAAGAAGGACGCCGCCGTCGGTCAAGCTCCGGGCGCCAAACCCGGTGCGACCGTCCGCGGCCGGATGTCCTTCCCGGTCGAAATCATGCCGGTTACAACCCGTTCGCTCATCTTCAGCGTCAGCGCCGTCGGCGCCGTGGAGGCCTTCGAGAAGGTCCAGGTCACTTCGCGGGTCGGTGGTGTGGTTGATCGGGTCCTGTTCGCCGAGGGCAGTTACGCCAAACTCGGTGACACCCTGGTAGAGATCGAGCCGGAACGCTTCACCCTGGCCGTCGAATCGGCCCAGGCCTCCTACGACCGCGCCGTGGCCTCCAAGGCCGACGCTGAGGCGGGCCTCAAGCGCCGCGAGGCCGTCAGTGTGCAGAATCCCGGCTTGATCCCGGGCGAAGAGCTGGAGACCTGGCGGACCAAGGTCCGTCTGGCCGCCGCCGACATGGCTCAGACCCAAGCCGCCCTGAACCAGGCCAAGCTGAACCTGCGCGATGCCTATGTCCGGGCGCCGTTCGGGGGCGTCGTCCAGACCCGGACGGTCCAGACCGGGCAGTACGTCCAGGTCGGCACCGTCCTGGCCACCCTAGTCCGCCGCGACCCGCTCCTGCTCCGCTTCCGCGTCCCCGAGCGCGACGCGGCCCAGCTGCAGCCCGGGCTGGTGGCCAGCTTCCAGGTCCGCGACGACCCCAAGACCTATACGGCGGCGCTGTCCCACATCGCCGCCTCGGCCGACGAGTCTTCCCGCATGGTGGAGGTGACCGGTCACGTCCGCGACTCGGCCGACTCGACCCTGCGGCCCGGCTCTTTCGTCGAGATCACCATCCCGGTCAGCAAGCCGCGCGAAGCGCCCGTCATCCCCCAGACCGCCATCCGGCCCAGCGAGAAGGGGTTCATCGCCTTCGTCGTGGAGGACGGGATGGCCAAGGAGCGCATCCTGACCATCGGCATGCGGACGATCGACGGCCAGGCCGAGGTCCTGTCGGGACTCACGGTCGGCGAGAGCCTGGTCGTGCGTGGGGCCGAGTCTCTGCAGAACGGATTCCCGGTCCGCGTCATGCCCCCGGGCGGCATGCCGGGCACGGCGGCCGGGAAGCCGGCCGGCCGAAAGACGGAGGGCGAGAAGCCCGCCGGCGACAAGCCCCCCGCCGGGCGCTGAGCGGCTCCCAAGGCGCGAAAGGACCCCGCTATGAAGATCACCGAAGCCTGCGTCCGCAAGCCGGTGCTGGCCTGGATGCTGATGGCCGGCACGATCGTCTTCGGCGTCGTGGCCGCCACCCGGATCGGCATCAGCCAGTTCCCCGACGTCGACTTCCCGACCATCTCCGTCAATGTCTCCTGGCCGGGAGCGGCTCCCGAGGTCGTCGAGAACGACGTCGTCCAGGGCCTGGAGGAGGCGCTCGTCCAGGTCGAGGGGCTGAAAGCCATCAGCTCGAACTGCCGCTCGGGCGGCGCCTCAATCACCCTGGAGTTCGACCTGTCCCGCAATATCGAGCTGGCTCTGCAGGATGTCCAGGCCAAGGTGGCCCAGGCCCAGCGCTCCCTGCCGCGCGACATGGACCCGCCGACCATCTCCAAGAGCAACCCCGAGGACCAGCCGATCATGATGATCTCGCTGGCCGGCCCCGTACCGCCGCGCGTCCTGACCGACCTGATCCAGTACAGCCTGAAAGAGAAGCTGCAGACCATCCCCGGCGTCGGCGAAATCAGCCTGATGGGCTTCCAGGACCGCAATGTCCGGGTCTGGCTGGACGCGGTCAAGCTGGACGAGAAGGGCATAACCGTCCGCGACGTCATCTCGGCCTTGCAGCGCGAGCACGTCGAGCTGCCGGCCGGGCGGCTGGAGACCCCGGGCCGCGAGGTCAACCTGCGTGTCCTGGGCGAGGCCATCGACATCGAGACGCTGCGCAAGATCAGCATCCGCCAGATCGGCGGCGCGCCCATCTACATCAACGACGTGGCCCTGGTCGAGGACGGCTTCGACGACACCCGGCGCATCGCTCGGCTCAACGGCGTCCAGGCCCAGGGCCTGTCGATCAAGAAGCAGCGCGGCTCGAACGCGGTGGCCGTGGCTCGCCAGGTCCGCCAGGCCCTGACCGACTTCCAGAAGACCCTGCCCGAAGGCCTGGAAGCGGCCGTCGTCTTCGATACAACCCGGTTCATCGAGGAGTCGGTGCGGGAGATCGAGTTCGAGATCCTGCTCTCGGTCGTGCTGACGGCCTTCGTCTGCTGGTTGTTCCTGGGCTCGCTGTCCTCGACCCTCAACGTCGTCCTGGCCATCCCCATGTCCCTGCTGGGCACGGTGGCCATCATCTACTTCCTGGGCTATACCTTCAACACCTTCACTCTGCTGGCCATGGCCCTGGCCGTCGGCATTGTCGTCGACGACGCCATCATGGTCATGGAGAACATCTTCCGCCACCGCGAGGGAGGCCAGACCCTGATTCAGGCCGCCCTGGGCGGGACGCAGGAGATCGCCTTCGCCGCCCTGGCCGCCACTCTGGCCGTCGTGGCCATCTTCATCCCGGTCGTCTTCGTCAAGGGGGTCATCGGCCGCTTCTTCCTGCAGTTCGGCGTCACCCTTTGTCTGGCCGTCCTGTTGTCGTACGTCGAGGCCGTGACCCTGGCCCCGGCCCGTTGTTCGCAGTTCCTGCGGACGTCGCGGGAGGGACGAAGCCGGGTCGGGCAGGCCGTCGACAAGGGTTTCCAGGGTCTGGAGCGCTTCTATTCCCGCATCCTGGGCAAAAGCCTCCGCCACCCCGTCTGGATCCTGGCCGGGGCGCTTCTCGTCTTCGGCGGGGCCATGCTTGTCCTGACCGGCATGCCGGCCGAGATGGTCCCCTCGCAGGACCTCAGCCGGATGTCCATCCGGCTGCAGATCCAGGTCGGCGCCGACATCATCGAAACGGGCAAGCTTCTGCAGCGGGCCGAGGACATCGTCACCGCGCGGCCCGAAGTCATCCAGTGCTTCACCTCCTCCGGAATGGGGGGCGGCATGGGCGGGATGATGAACATCACCCTTATGCCCCCCAAGAAGCGGGACCTGAGTGTGGCCGAGCTCTCGACCATCCTGCGGCGGGAGCTGAACTCCATCCCCGGCATCCGGGCCGTCATCCAGGACCTGTCCCAGCAGGGCCTGACCGCCCAACGCGGCTTTCCGGTCGAGTTCTCCGTCCGGGGCTCGAACTGGGACGACCTCATCGTCCTGAGCCAGCGGATCATGAACGACCTGCGCGACAGCGGCATCGTCATGGACCTCGACTCGGACTACCGGATCGGCCAACCCGAGCTGCGGATCACCCCGGACCGGGCCATGGCGGCCGACGTAGGCGTCTCCATCGACGAGGTGGCCACGACCCTGAACGCCTTGGTCGGCGGCGTTCGGGTGGGCAAGTACAGTACCGGCGGCCGTCGGGTCGACGTCCGGCTGAAGCTGCTGGCAGCCCAGCGCACCCGGCCCGAGGACCTGGCTCGGATGAAGGTCCGGACCCGCTCGAACGAGCTCGTTCCGCTGTCCTCCCTGGTCACATACGAAGAACAGCCGGCCCTGCAGGCCATCACCCGCAAGGACCGCGAGCGGGCCATTTCCATGTACGCCAACGTCGCCCCGGGCCACTCCCAGGACGAAGCCATCCGCTTTGTCGAGAGCATGGTCAAGGGCCTGCCGATCGGCTACCGGGTTGTGCTGGGCGGCGCCAGCGTCGCCTTCCGCGAATCGATGAGCAGCCTGTTCTTCGCCATGATCCTCGGCATCGGGATCGCCTACATGATCCTGGCCTCGCAGTTCAACTCTTACAAGGACCCGATCACCATCATCACCATCCTGCCGCTGTCGATCGCCGGCGCCGTCTTTGCCCTGGCCATAGCCGGGCTGTCCCTGAACATCTTCAGCATGATCGGGCTGCTGCTTCTGATGGGCATCGTCAAGAAGAACTCGATCATCCTGGTCGACTACGCCAACGCCTTCAAGGTCAAGGGCTTCAGCGCCCGCGAGTCGATGCAGAAGGCCGGCCCCATCCGCCTGCGGCCCATCCTGATGACCGCCACCGCGACCATGATGGCTGCCATCCCGCCCGCCTTGGGGATGGGCGCGGGCTCCGAGATCCGGATGCCCATGGCCATCGGCGTCATCGGCGGCCTGATCCTGTCCACGGTCTTGAGCCTGGTGGTCGTCCCCTCGTTTTACGTGGTGGCCGACAAGCTGACGCCGAAGAAGAAGCGTCGGGCGGAGCACGAGCCTACCGCGGCACAGGCGCCCGTCGGGGATTGATCCGCGCGGGCGGCCTCCCGTCCGGAGGCGATGATTTCCATGGCGCTCGGATTATAGCATTTTTGGGCCGGAACAACGTCGTTCCGGACTTTCTGCCAGGTCATTGAAGTCAGGCTTCGGCGGAAGCCTCCTCCTTGGGTGTGCGCTTGCGGCCGGACCCGAACCGGGCGTAAACGGCCGGCAGCACCAGCAGGGTCATCAAAGTCGAGGTGACCAGTCCCCCGACCACCACCACCGCCAGCGGCCGCTGAACTTCGGACCCCGGGCCCTGGGCGAAAAGAAGGGGCGCCAGGCTGAATATCGTTATCGTCGCCGTCATCAGCACGGGCCGCAGGCGGTTGGCGCAGCCTTGAAGTATCGCTTCACGGACGGGCCGGCCGTCCTCCCGCAATTGGGTTATGTAGGAGAGCAGGACGATTCCGTTGAGCACGGCGATCCCGAACAAGGCGATGAAGCCGACGGACGCCGGGACCGACAGGTAGAGACCGGAGATGTACAGAGATACGACTCCGCCGATCAGGGCGAAGGGCAGGTTCAGCAGGACGAGAAAAGCCAGGCGCAGGGAATTGAAGGTCAGAAACAGCAGAAGCAGGATGAGTCCGATGGTGGCCGGCAGGATGATAGCCAGCCGCCGCATGGCCCGTTGCTGGTTCTCGAACTGGCCGCCCCACGTCAGATAGTAGCCGGAGGGGAGTTTCACGCCATCCCGGACGAGGCGCCGGGCTTCGGTGACGAATCCGCCGAGGTCGCGGCCGGAGATGTTGCATTCGACGCCGATTCTCCGCTCGCCGGATTCGCGGCTGATCTGGACCGGGCCTTCGGAGGCCGTGATATCCGCCAGCTGGCTCAAGGGGATCATCGCCCCGGCCGGTGAGCGGACCTGGAGCGCCCCGATAGTTTCCAAGGAATTCCGGCGGTTTTCGGGGTACCGGAGTTGGACATCGAAAGACTTTTCCCCCTCGAAAACCTGGGTCACGGTTTTGCCGCCGACCGCGGTCTCGACGATCGTCTGGACATCGGCCACGGAAATGCCGTACCGGGCGATCCTGGCCCGGTCGGCGCGGATGGACACATAAGGCTGGCCGGCGACGCTCTCGACGACGAGATCGGCGGCGCCGCGAATCCGGCCGAGGATCCCGGCGATCTCGTCCGCTTTGGATTTCAGGAGGCCGAGGTCCTCGCCGAAGAGTTTGATGATGAGCTGGGCCCGCGTGCCGGCCACGAGCTCGTCGATGCGGCAGGCGATGGGCTGGCTGAAAGAGAAAGCCATGCCGGGAATGGTCGAAATGGCAACCCTCATCCGATCGGTCAATTCCTCCCGTGTCTTGGCCGTCGTCCATTCGGAGCGGGGCTTGAACACGCCCACATACCCGGTCTTTTCAACACCGCGCGCTTCCAGGGCGATGCCGGTCTGCCCCGTTTTTCCGACGATGGTCACGACTTCGGGGAAGGCCATCAATTTCTCCTCGACCTTCCGGCTCAAGGCCACGGATTGGGGAAGCGAAATCCCGGGCAGGAACTGGATGTCCATGTCCAGCGCGCCTTCGTCCATGATGGGCATGAATTCCGTGCCCAGGCGTGGAATGAGGGCCACGGCTCCAGCCAGGAGGGCGAGCGAACCGGCGAACAGGACGGTCCTATGCCCCAGGCTCCAGCGCAGCAGGGGAAGGTATAGCTTTTTCGCCGCCTCGATGACGATGATCTTTTTTTCGCCCTGGGCTTTCAGGAAGAAATGGCAGAACGCGGGAATGACCAGCAGCGACAGGATGAGAGAGGCGAACAGGGCGATGACGTGGGTGAAAGCCAGGGGCAGGAACATCTTGCCCTCGATCCCCTGCAGGGCGATGATGGGAATAAAGGTCAGGGCGATAATGAGCTCGCCGAAAATCGACGGCTTGCGGACCTCCAGGACGGCTTTGTAGACCGTGGCCAGCTTGGCCCCGGCGGCGCCTTTTTCGGACAGATGGCGCTGGACGTTTTCAACCTGGATGATGGTCGCGTCGATGATCATGCCGATGGAAATGGCCAAACCGCCCAGGGACATGAGATTGGCCGACAGGCCGGCCGCCCGCATGGCGATGAACGTGAACAGGGTCGACAGGGGCAGGGCCAGGATGACGATGAAGGCGCCCCGGAAGCTGCGCAGGAAAAGGTACAGGACCACGATCACGAAGAGCGAGCCGATGATGAGGGCCTCGGTCACGGTGTGGATGGAGGCCTTGACGATATCCGAACGCTTGTAATAAGGGACGATCTTGATTCCGTCCGGAAGGACGCCGGCGCCGTTGATCTCCTCGACGCGGGCCTCGACGGCGCGGACCACTTCGCGGCCGTTGGCCCCGCGCAGCATCATGACCACCCCGCCGACGACTTCGTCCCGGCCGTCCTTGACCGCCGCGCCCTGCCGGACCGCTTGGCCCGGCTTGGACTCGGCGACGTCCCGAAGAAGAACGGGCGTGCCGGTTTCGGACTTGAGGACGATCGTGTCCATGTCCGCTGCCGACTGCAGGAGCCCGATCCCGCGGACCAGAGCCTGCTCCGAATGACGTTGCAGAACATTTCCCCCGACATTGAGGTTGTTTTTCCGCAGGGCTTCGGCCAACTCGTCGAGAGTCAAGCCGTACTTGAGGAGCTTGTCCGGGTCGGCCGTCACCTGGTACTGCCGGATGTATCCGCCGAAGGAGTTGATTTCACTCACTCCGGGAACGGATTTAAGCATGGGCGCCAGGAGCCAGTCCTGGACCGTCCGGAGTTCGGTCAGACGATTGACCCGGGCGTCCTCGGCCGCGGGAATGGGCCCTTCCAGGGTGTATTGGTAGATCTCGCCCATGGCCGTAGACACGGGGCCGAGCGCGATTTCGATCCCCTGGGGGACGCGCTCCCGGGCCTCGATGAGACGCTCCAGGACGACCTGACGGGCGAAATAAATGTCGACGCCGTCCTCGAAAACGACGGTGATGACCGACAGGCCGTATTTCGAGATCGAACGGAGTTGGGTCAGGCGGGGCAGGCCCCGCAGCGACATCTCGACCGGATAGGTGACGAATTTCTCGACTTCCAGGGGGGCCAGGCCCGGAGCCGTGGACAGGACTTCGACCTGGATGCTGGTCACGTCCGGAAAAGCGTCGATGGGAAGTTTCAGGAGGGACCACGCGCCGAACCCGATCAAAAGAAGGACGCCGATCAGGACAAGAAGACGGTTGCGGAGCGAACGGTCGATGAGACGATCGATCAGGCCCATATCAGTCCCCCAGGCTTTTCTTCAGCAGCTCGGATTTGAGCAGGAAGCTGCCCGCGGTGACGACCATTTCCCCGTCGGCCAATCCCTTGATGATCTCGACCATTCCGGCCGAGCGCTGGCCGGTCTCGACGGGGCGGAGGATGAAAGCGGCCGGTCCGGTCCGGACAAAGACGACCGGAAGAGACTGGAATTCCTGCACCGCCGTTTCGGGTACGACCAGGGCGGCCCGGTTTTCGCCCGCAGGCAGGGCGGCTTCGATATACATGCCGGGACGGAGCCGGCCGCCGGGATTGGCCAGTTCGATCCGGCCTTCGACCGTGCGGGTTTTGTCGTCCATGACCGCTCCGACGAGAAGGAGCCGGCCGCGATATTCCTGGCCCGGAAACGCCTGCGTCTTCAGGACGGCCTCGATTCCGGGCCGGACGGCGGCCAGGTCCTTTTCGAAGATATGGACGCAAGCCCACAGCGACGAAAGGTCGGCCAGTTTGAACAGGGCGGCCCCCGGTTCGACACTCCCGCCGGCCACGGTGTTCGTTTCGATGATCGTCCCGGCAAACGGCGCCCGGACGGGAAGAAGCGGCCGGACCGACCCGGCGGCGATCAGGCCGTCGATCTCGGCTTCGGTCAAGCCGAGCGGGGTGAGCTTCTTGCGGGCCGCGTTGAGGAAGGCCAGGGCTGCGGCTTCGTCAGCGTCTCCGCGCAGTCGCCGGGCGCGGTCGGAGGCCTGAAGTACTTCGGTTTGGACGGCCAGGAATTCCCGGCTGTAGATTTCAGCCAGAATTTGTCCCGCCGAGACGCGGTCGCCGGTAAAGGCGGAGACACTTTCGACCCGGCCGGCGGCGCGGGCCG
>Ga0315287_10008977_pt1 | contig 10110 bp, 8 predicted proteins | sample YL17G11_0_MG_FD_205037 | JGI IMG/M metagenome (GOLD analysis project Ga0315287, IMG submission 205037) | Sediment microbial communities from Yellowstone Lake, YNP, Wyoming, USA - YL17G11_0 | ecosystem: Environmental > Aquatic > Freshwater > Lake > Sediment | place: USA: Wyoming | collected... | reverse complement strand
TGCTGTTCAGGTTGTTATAAAATGTCCAGACAGGTATGTACCCGTTTGCTGCATAAAATTCCTTTACACCGGCATGCGCCTGCAGTGCTTCTCCATACAGTTTATCGCTGCTAAGCATTAAACCGGCATCGGAAAGAAAGCCCTTTAACGCATGGGAAAGTTCGGGGAGATACGCGTTTTCCAGTTGAACAAGGTCTTTTCTTCCGGTCTGATAACTTGAGCCCAGGATAAACACAACTGTTAAACCCAGGGCAACAGTCGTTTTCGTAATGCGATTCGGGATATGTGTAAAAATACTCATGGTTCCAGCGGTTTACGTCTGACTTTATATACGTCAAACAGCCGCTGGAATCGGTATTTTTTACACCAACCGGGAGCATGTTTTGATTAACAATGCATAAAACGGGGCAGGATATAAAATCTATTTTTTCAACCCGGTAAGGAGGGTTGATCCTGCAAGTTTGCCATCGCTTGTATAAGACTCGCTTTTTACCATTCCCACATTTTTCGCATACCACTCGGTAGCTTTCATTTTAACATTGATCATCATCTTGGTGGCAACATCGTAGGTAATTTTATAGCATTCAAATGTACCTGCGGGGGTGGTAATATTCTCTACAGCTTCCACTTTGCGGTTGGTGATTGAAACGCTCATGTTCATAATTGTCATTCCACCGCTTGCGAAAGACATTTTCAGATCGCCGTTTTTCAGCACGTCACCTGCTTTCATGGTCCAGGGCATTTCGAGGTTGCCGCCTTCGATTGTCATTTCCATGTCCTCATATGATTCCATGGATTCCGGGCTCATGTAATTCTTCATATCAATGAAAAATACACCGTTCTCACATTTCGCGGTGAGGGTAACGGAGCCCAGGCTTTTGCCTTTGGCATCGAAATGTTCGGAGGCTATTTCTGCCTCTGTGGAACCGGCCGACTTGCGGATGGCAATAATTTTCTGTACACTTGATCCGCTTAAGTTCCCTTTTTTATCATATTGCTTGTATTCCATTTGTGTATTCTCCTGATCAGGATAATACATAGGGCAATCCTGGGCAACAATTCCCGCAAACATAAAAGCACCAAGCACTGTGCTAAGAAGAATGTGTTTCATAATATTGGTAATTAGGTTTATTCAAAGCTAGCTAAAATAATCTTTTCCGGTTCTGCCTGCATTGAAATAATATATTGCCATATTTTATGGAAATTTGCAGGTACGTTCACCCTATAATAAATTATCAACAAACCATCGTCATATCCATTTAATACCAATACCATGAAAACAAGATTTCTTACAGGCCTGATGGCTGTTATCATTGGTTCCGTCGCAATGGCCGCTCCCATTGAAGTTCCTTCACGGATCGGGGATGTCACCGTTTTTTTGAATGGCGCGCAGATCAGCAGGACAGCAAAGGTTGCCATTGCCAGGGGAACGGCTACCCTGATTTTCCGTGAGTTACCTGTTAACATTGACCCACAGAGTATCCAGGCAAGGGGCGAGGGCAACTTTGTGATCCTTTCCCTGCTTCACCAGGTCAATTACCTGGCCGGTGAACACAAATCTGCCGAGGTAAAAATACTGGAGGACACACTGAAATTGCTGGAATACAAGCTGGCGGAGGTAACAGCCTTGCAGGCCGTTTTAAAGGGCGAAGAGGAACTCCTCAATGCCAACCGCGACCTGGGGGGCACCGACAAGGGAGTAGCAGTAACCGAATTAAAACTGGCTGCAGATTTTTACAGGGCCCGTTTGACCGAGATCAAGAAAGAACAGATCAAACAAACCCTCCGGAGCACTGCGCTTACCCGCAGCATAGAGAAAGTGCGCAACCAGCTCAACATGCGCAATGCCGATGCCTCCAAACCCACCTCCGAGATCCTGGTCAATATATCTGCTGCCGAATCAACAAACGCTTCGCTATGGATTACCTATACCGTTACTGATGCAGGATGGTTCCCTGTTTATGACATCAGGGCCAAAGATGTTCAGAGTCCGGTACAGTTATATTACAATGCCCGGGTATATCAAAATACAGGTGAATCATGGGACAGGGTTAACCTCAAACTCTCTACCGCCAATCCGCAGCAGCGGGGCGAGAAACCCAACCTGCAGCCCTGGTTCATTGATTTTGAACAGCCTTATGCCCAACGCAATGAATACAATGTGATCGGATATGGGGTTGAACTAAAATCGAAGGCTGCGCCTGCCATGGCGGATGAAGAGGTCGCTGAAACTCAGGCGGCAGTTACGTCTGCCACGCTTACGGAAGTGGATCAGAACCAGACCAACCTTGAATTTGTGATTAAGGTACCCTATGACATTCCATCCGACAACAAACAATACACCATTAACATCCAGGAAAACACCCTGCCGGCTGTGTATGAATACTACTGTGCACCCAAGCTCGACAGGGAGGCCTTTTTGCTGGCACGGATCACAGGGTGGGAAGATTATAACCTTCTGCCGGGTGAGATCAATCTGTTTTTCGAAGGAACCTATGTTGGCAAATCAACCCTCAATGTAAGGAATACCGGCGATACGCTCGACCTGTCGCTGGGCAGGGACAAGGGAATAGTGGTTACAAGGGTTAAAATGAAAGATTTCACCGAAGAAAAAACCATTGGCAGCAATGTCCGTGAAACCAGGGCCTGGGAAATCACTGTACGCAACAACCGCAGGCAGGCACTTAACCTTCGGGTGGAGGATCAGTTGCCGGTTACAATGAATAAAGATATTGTGGTGGAACCCATTGATTATTCCGGGGGGACCTTTCATAAAGAAACAGGAAAGATAACCTGGTTGCTGAAGATGGAGCCTTCGGCCGAAAAGAAGCTGCGTGTGACCTTTGCCATCAAGTACCCGAAAGACAAAAGGGTGTTTATTGACTGACAATGCTAAGCCCGGCCCGGCCTATTCGATGATCTCGAGCGAATCGGCCAGGTTGGGTTTTGCCTTGGGTTTATTTTCCGACCGTGCCTTGCCGATTACCACAAAGGCAAGCAGTTTCTCAGGCGCCTGGACGTTCAGCATCTCTTCGATCTCCTTTTTCGCGAACATGGGCCCGCTAAGCCAGCAGGCTCCATATCCCATATCAACGGCCGCAAGCAGGATATTCTGAATACTGGCACCAGCGCTTTGGATATCAGGGTAATTGCGCAACCTGTTGATCTCCTCATGGGATAATTCAACCGCACTCTCCAGCACAGTTTCATAAGGCTTCACGACAAGGGCAAGTAAAACCGGCGCATCTTTAAAAAAAGTGGAGAACCAGGTTACCTGGGTCTTAACATTTTTAGAGGCTATTGATTTTGAAGCGGGCAGGTTTTCAATTTTTTGGGCAACCACATCCGCCATCCTGTTAAGGATTTCTTTGTTAAGAATGGCGATGTATCGCCATGGCTGGTAATTGTTCACGCTTGGAGCAAGGCCGGCGCAGCGTACCAGCTCCTTCACATCCTCAATGTTGATTTTTTCATCAGCGAATATCCTGACGCTCGTTCTTGCTTCTATGGCCGCCTTGAGTTCCATGTTGTTTGCATATTTTCACCCAAATTAGAATATTTTTATCTAAAAATGAAACCAACAGGCGTAAAATTTGGTAGACTGTGTGACTCTTCGTTAATACGGGGATTTTAACCTCGGTAGTTTATGACAGTATCGGATCAGGATTATCAGCTTTTTGTTTTTGCACTGAAGAATTCTTCGAAATATGATTTCAGCCAATACTCGGAGAAATCTTTGAAGCGGAGAATCCTTAAGTTGCTCACCGACCATCAGCTTACCATTACAGGCCTTATATCAAAGATTAAAACGGATGCGGAATTTGTTGAAAAAATTGTCAAAGAGATTACGGTCAACACCACCGAATTATTCCGTGATCCCCAGGTATGGCAAACCATCAGGTTTACCATACTGCCCCGTTTTAAAAACAATTCCGTCATCAATATATGGCACGCAGGATGTTCTACCGGCCAGGAAGTTTATTCCATGCTGATCCTGCTCAAGGAACTGGATATGCTCGACAGAACAAAGATATATGCTACCGATATCAATACCGATGTAATGGATATCGCCAGGCAGGGTGAATACAGGTACAGGTTTAACCTTGCCTACCTCGACAATTTTGACAAGGTCATTAAGGAGAATCCGTACAACTATGAGGAGTACAATGATGTGCCCTATGACAGGCATTTCGGCCTCGACAAGGGCAGTGATACCATCCGTATGAACGGTCCCCTCAGGGAAAAACCCGTATTTAAAAAGCATGACCTTGTAACGGAAAGCAATACGCTGTATGTAAAATTTGACCTGATTCTGTGCCGGAATGTAATCATCTATTTCAATTACAATTTACAGTGCCGGGTTTTTGACCTTTTTCACCAGAATCTTTATGACAACGGCTGCCTGATCCTCGGATTGCACGAATCAATACTGGGACCTCCGGCGGCCAAATTTCAGAAAAAGGGACATGCGTATTTCAAAAGTTGAACTTGTTACAATACATTTGAATAATTTGAAAACCAAAAGATTATTCCTAAAAACCGGAAAAAAATGAAACTGAAAACAACCATACCAGCCATGAATAAGAACCTGTTCTTTGGCCTGGGGTTTGTTCTGTTCACCAGTATTGTACTCCTGATTAACTGGGTTTTCAACCTGCCTGTAAAACAGGCCGAAAAAATTGGTCAGCAATGGACTGTCACCGAAAAACAACTGGCGGTGCTTCAATCGATGCAATCTGAATTCCTGGTGCGTTTTGAAAAGGAGGAGCATGTGCTTTCCGAAGAAGGAATTACCGATGGTGAAGCACGATCGGTCGTCAGAACCATCAGGGAAGATATTGACACATACCGGAATTTCCGCGCAATCTCGGGGAATGAAGAGGCCATTGCGGCAGTATCTTTTTTTTCCAGTGCACTCAACAACTATGAAAATGCCCTGAACGACTTTTTTCTTATAATCCGCGAACGGGGCGATGAGAATTCAGGACTCATCGCACGCTGGCAGGAAATCAGCAGCCGGTTGTTGCAAGCGAACGCATCTTCGGGGAATGCCATCCGGGAAAAACTGAATAGGATAAAAGCCCTGGAAAACAGTTATTTATTGCGAAATAACAGCCGATTTCTCGAAGAGTTATCGGTGGCAGCGGAAGACTTGCGGAATGAACTTGGCCAGGTGGGTGACGGCAGCGGGATTACCGATCTCGACAGCTACCTGGTGCTCACAGGGAACCTGCTGGCCGTTGAAAAACGCATTGGAAGTATTGATTTACAAGGCATTACAGGGGATGTGACAGGCAGTCTTAAAAAATTGCTGTCGGCACGTACTTCCGTGCAAGGATTTCTTATTAAGGCCGTTGAAAAAACATCCCTGTGGTGGACCCTCTTCAGATACCTCACCCTCGTTTCATTTACCGTTGTTTGTATTATCGGCCTCGTATTAATCACCTCACTTGGAATTACGAATCCCCTCAAACGCACCGCACAGGCAATGGAAAAACTGGCCGCCGGTGATTTGTCGGAAAATACTTTTGACAATGGTCTGCCGGAGATCAGGAGGATTGACAACGCCATTACTGAAGCTATCACCGGCTTGAACCAGAAAGCTGCGTTTGCCCGTTCCCTTAATGAGGATAACCTTGCGTTGGAAATGAACCTGCTGGGTGAACATGACCTGCTTGGCAGGGAGCTTTCACAGTTGCAGCAGAAGATGTCGAAAACCGAAGAACTGCAAAAGCGGAATGATGAGTCAAATATGAAAAGACGTTACATCAACGAAGGCCTTGCAAAATTTGCCGACATTCTGCGTACCAATAGCAACGATATCAACCTGCTGGGTGATTCCTTCATCCGTGAAATTGTGAAGTACCTGGGCGCTATCCAGGGTGGTTTTTTTCTGCTCAACGATTCGGATCCGTCTGCTCCGGTGCTCGATCTTGTTTCCGCCTTCGCTTACAACCGGAAGAAATACCTTCAGAAAAGCCTGGCCCTGGGAGAAGGACTTGTGGGAACCTGTGCCAAAGAAAAACAGCCCATCAATCTTACGGAGATCCCCGAAGGTTATATTTCCATTACTTCGGGGCTTGGAGATACGAAACCCAACAATTTGCTGCTGGTTCCGGTGATGCATGAAAATTTGCTGATCGGCGTGCTTGAAATTGCCTCCCTGCGGAATTTCAGGGATCATGAGATTCAGCTTGCCCTTGAAGTTGGCGGCAGTCTGGGTTCCACCATCATTTACACCCGCAACAATGAACGAACTTCTAGGCTGCTTGAAAAATCACAGCAACAAGCCCTTGAAATGGCAGAACAGGAGGAGGAAATGCGGCAGAATATGGAAGAATTGAAGGCCACACAGGAGGAATCTACCCGTCGTGAAGAAGAACTGAGAGGTATTGTCGAAGCCATTAGCAATACCCTGCTTGTTATTGAATATGACCTGGGGGGCAACATCAGGCAAGTCAATGACAAATGCTGTATTTTCTTCGGTCGTACCAGTGAAGATATGGTTGGTAAAATGCACCACGATGTTCTCGAAGGAACCCTTGTTCCGGATGACCAATTCTGGAACACGCTGGAGAGAACAAATCAAACCATTGTAATTGAGAAAGTTCGAATCGGAAAGATGGAATATCAGCTTAAGGAACATTTTACAGCCATACTGAACCGGGATAACCTTGTTGTTAAATACATCAACTTTATTACACCCCTCACCGATACCAATACGAAATGACTGAACTCGGGATCGTAGATATTCGTGAAATAATCCGCACCCTTAAAACTGTGCATGATTATGATTTTACGAATTATGCACTCACCTCCTTTAAACAAAGGCTTGAAAGGCTGATGGTGATGTATGGCATAGGCAGCCCCGAGAACCTGTTGATTAAGCTTCGTGAAGACCTCCCGTTTTTCGACACCTTTTTAAATGAAATCGCAGTTCCTTCCACCGAAATGTTCCGGGATCCTTCCCTTTGGAGGTGGCTGCGGGAAGAGTATTTCCCGGCCGCCCTGTCCAGGAATACCGGAAAATTCAAAATATGGCTTCCCGCCTGTGTTTCAGGTGCTGAACTTTATTCCCTTGCAATACTGCTGACCGAATCGGGCTGGCTTGACAAAGTAAGCATTACTGCTTCCTGTTTCAGTAACAAGGGTATTGAAACCATTCGTCAGGGAAGTTATGAAGCAAAAAAGATGGAAGTCTCAGAAGAGAATTATAAGCGGTTCAACGGAACAAAAGAACTGTCTGCCTATTACAAGGCCGATCACGGCATCCTGTTCCGGCAGGTATCGCTCATTGATACGGTGGAGTTTAAAAAACTAACCATTAACTTTGACAATGCCCCACAGAATAACAAGCTTATTTTGTTCAGAAACAACCTGATATATTATAATCCTACCCATCAGGACAAAGTGCTGCGCCTCCTCCATGAATCCTTATCAGTCTCCGGCACGCTCGTTACCGGCATTCGGGAAAGAATTCCAGGCGTCAATACGGGTCGCGACTTTGAAGTCCTCAATGAATCAGAAAGTGTTTACCGAAAAAGAACCCCAAACTAGGCCCATGAATTACAAAGCTGTTATTATAGGAGGCTCTGCCGGAAGCTTTCAGGTTGTGACAAAAATTCTGAGTGCACTGCCTAAGACGTTTCCACTGCCGGTGTTGCTTTGTCTTCACCGGCTGAAGCACGTCCGTTCGGGTTTCGTGGAGGCCCTCTCCCTGAAGTCGGGTATCCCTGTTGAAGAACCTTACGATAAAGAAATGCTGCGTCCGGGAAAGGCATACCTGGCACCGGCCAATTACCATATGTACATCGAACTCGCTAACCGCGTGGCCCTTTCAACGGAAGATACGATTAACCATTCGAGACCCTCCATTGACCTGTCCTTTATTACCGCTGCCAATGCCTACCGCGAAAAGCTGATTGGCATCATTCTGTCAGGGGCCAACAAAGACGGCGCACTGGGTCTTAAAAAAGTGTGCGACAACGGAGGCATAGCAATTGTGCAGGATCCAGCTGAATGTGAGGTTAAAACAATGACCCAATCAGCCCTGCAACTTAGCAGGGTGGATTTCGTATATACCACAGATCAGATCATTAGTTATCTACTTAAGTTGAAATAAAAGGATGGTAAACCTTAGTAAATACAGACAGTTGAGTGTGGTGGCAGTGGTTATCATGGCAGCAGCCCTGGTGCTCACCTTCATCGCCCTCTGGAACTCCTTGCTGACAAGCGAAACTAAACATGAAGGCTGGGTTATTGTTTGCATACTGCTGGTTTTTATCCCGGGGGTATTTACCTTCGTACTCGCCTTTAAAGCTTCTGATGCCGGTATGGTGGAAAAAGTAAAAACACTTGCCTATGAATCGGGGAAAACTGACATCCTTCGTGAAATAGAGAAGAAAAATGCTGAAAGTACGGAAGTAAAAGCGGCGGAGTCAGCCATTGAAAGCCATGTGGAGTTGATACTCAGCGCAGTAAAAGGAACACGAAATGAAGTCACGCTCAGCAACAAAATACTCGCTTCGCTTGCCAAACAGCTCGAATTTGTTCAGGGTATCCTGTACCTGAAAGAAAATGAAAGCAATGTTTTTATTCCCAAAGGAACGTTTGCACTTACCGGAAAGAATGCCTCCCCGTTTAAGAAGGGTGAAAACCTCAACGGTCAGGTAGCAGAGAGTCGCAGGATGATGATCGTTTATGATATTCCTGAGAATTACTTCGAAATATCTTCCGGTCTCGGTACTTCAAAACCACGCTTTCTGCTGGTGGTGCCGATTGTTTCCGAAAGCGATTGCATTGGTGTAATGGAACTGGCTGCTTTTAAAAAGCCTGATGAAAAAACCAGTAAAATTCTCAACAGGGTATCTGCAGAACTGGGTAAAAGTTTTACTAAATTCATAGTTGCCTCATAACCCATGAACGAAGAAAAAAGAAATACCAGCCTTCGCGATATCCTGCGTTCGGAATCATTTAATGTTTCCCTTGTTGCCGGTCTGGTAACAGTGATCGTCGCATGGAGTATTGAATTTGTGCGCCTCAGGGTAACCGTATCATTTGCCGGGATCGCAGCCATTCACAACGCCGCTCCGGTGCTTTGGGTGGTTGACTTTTTGCCCGTACTTTTCATCGCAGGGGCCTATGCCATTGATTACCGCCGCAGAAAAGAAGCAGAAATGCTGCAATCGAAACTCACCGAACGCGATGCAAGGATGAATACGATGGCTGATTTTGCAAAACAGATCGGAGAAGGCAATTACGAAACCCGCCTGGCGCTGCAAGCCGACCAGGATATGCTGGCGCAATCACTGCTCATGATGCGCGACAACCTGATTCAAAACGCTAAGAATGAAAACGAACAAACCTGGATTGCCGCGGGTAAGGAAACGATATCCGATATTCTCCGGCAATACAATAAAATTGACGACCTTGCAAACCAGGTGATTGAAACCCTTGTACGCTATACCAGGCTTGTGCAGGGCGCACTTTACCTCTACGATGAAGAAAAGCAAACCCTCTACAGTACTGCCACCTATGCTTACAACCGCAGGAAATTCAACAGCGGCGAATACAAACTTGGATACGGCCTTATCGGACAATGTGCCTATGAAATGGATTATATTTACCGCACTGAAATACCCGATGAATACGTAAGCATAACCTCCGGAATCCTTGGCGACCGGAAACCCCGCAGCCTGTTGCTCATACCCCTTATCACCGATGAGAAACTGCAGGGTGTGCTTGAATTTGCGGCTGTGGAAGATCATATCCCCGAGCTTACCATCCGGCTGCTGAAAGAACTCGGTGAAATTATCGCACGAACATTTTTTAACCTCAAAATTAACCAGCGTACAGAAAAACTGCTTCATGAATCGCAGCAGATGACGCTCGAACTGCAGGAAAATGAGGAAGAACTCCGGCAGAATGCCGAAGAAATGCGGGCAACCCAGGAAGAACTGAAAAAATCAAATGAACACCTCGAAGCAAAGATTCAGGAGGTGGAGAATGCACAGAAAAGACAGTATTCCCTGCTTGAAAATGCCTCTGAAATCATTGCCATTTACGACGATACCATGGTGATGAATTATGTAAGCCCTTCGGTAATTAAAA
>Ga0315287_10008975_pt1 | contig 10111 bp, 7 predicted proteins | sample YL17G11_0_MG_FD_205037 | JGI IMG/M metagenome (GOLD analysis project Ga0315287, IMG submission 205037) | Sediment microbial communities from Yellowstone Lake, YNP, Wyoming, USA - YL17G11_0 | ecosystem: Environmental > Aquatic > Freshwater > Lake > Sediment | place: USA: Wyoming | collected... | reverse complement strand
GCGGACGTCCTTCTCTACTGCGATGATTTCGTGGATTTTACCCGCCATTGGGTGCCTCCTTTAAGGAAATATGTTATTCTATTCAGATATATATTTGGATTTAAAATACATTATTCCGAAAACAGTTCTGTACTCTTACGACTTCTCCGTTTCTGGGGCACCTTTGAGCCTAAACCAAAACGGGCCATGGCTGCAGCCAATTTCGCCTTGGTATGGGAGATATTCATATCAGAAACGCCATAAATTTCGGCGATCTGGTGATTAGTGTAGCCCAAATACATATAATGGAAAATGTCCAAGAGGGTGCGTGGTTTTGCACCACCCCGCTCATATCTAACAGATTCATTGAGATGGGACTTTTTGAACCGCTCGGCAAATTCTTTAAAGGCAAAAGCCAGGCCGTCGACACCGTCCTCATCGTCATTGTGCTCCAGAGCAGATGTACGTTCAGGCATGGCATCCCGTATTTCAACATCATCAACTTCATCAAAATCCTGCTCTATCCATTCCTGACGGTATTTGGCGTGCCGGTAATCGGAGGATTTAATCTTGCTAAGTATATGATTTTTAATGATCGGATAAAGGTAGGTCGACATCTGGACATGGCCAGGTTTACCCTTATAGAAGTAACGATTGTAATTTTGTAGAATGTCGGAGGTCAGGAGCTTCAAATAGAGATCCTGCACGATATCCTCAACAGAACCGACGAAACTGAAGGACGAACAGATGTCGCCGACGATACACCGGAGGTCAGTATCGTTATGACGTACAAAAACGGATAGATTATTAGTAGGTATCATGGGGGCTGGGCTCCTTCTTTTTTGATGGTTTTGGCTTTTTGTGACAGATCAACCCGTTGCTCATGCAGGATGCTTAGAATAATTTTGGCTCGACCTAATACCCTGCGCCGTAACTGTAATATTTTCAACTATTTGTGTAGACCGACAGCCTCCTTTCCTGGAATTTAATTTATTTGGTTAATCAAAGATAAATAGCCATTTGGGTGAATGTCAAATAGTTTTTTGGAATAATTTTTACAGCCCGAGATAGCGTGCCAAGGTCAAAAAAGAATTCATAGGAACCACGAGGTCAGAAACGGTCAATATATTTCCTTTCGGATCCAGAAGTTTTAATGTCTGGCTGGAGCCCTTATAATTTTTTGCATACTTTTTATTTTCATTTGTCAAGAATAAAATAACTTGATTAAGGAGTCTACCAGTACTCTCCTGCGTATTCTTCAATCTATACACAAAATACTTTTCATCAATGGTATCAATAGGTTTATCAAATTCCGTCACTGTCACTTGCGTTTTTTCGTCGCCTTTTTTCGTCTCCTCCAGGGACACGATTTGATCCTCACTGACTATAGTCTCTAATGTCAAGTCAAAAGTCCCGGACGGATTCTTCGGATGCTCTGGCTGCTCCGTTGCAGCCTCCACGTTTTTTGGAGCTGGTTCATTTTGAGTATAAATTGGGGTAATACCTGATACAATTTCGAGTGGCTCCGGCGCGGTTTTAATAGTTTCTGGTGGGGTTTCCATTGCGGTGACCACGGTGCCCACAAAATCGGGAGCTGTTACCGGCTGCTTTCCCGTTGCAATAGTGTATCGCGTCCCAGGAACATGGCCTGATACCACGAAATCAATGTCATCCTGCTTGGAGAGTTCTTCCGCTTCGGGATGCTCTTTGAAATAGTCATGATCAACATGCCATGAATCGCCATACTCTACGTCCATGGTCAACGGTATTACCCACTTCAGACTACCTTGCAAAACATCCTTCAGACGCATAATCTTCACAATATTCGGGATGATGTAACTCATCCGATCCTCACGAATCTCAAATACAATTTCATCATGCATCGTGATCAGCATCCGGACTTTGTCCTGCAGATTGTTTTTATGAATCCAGTTATAAACTCTGACCATCGATGTCTTCATGATATCAGCACCGGCCGATTGCACAAGAGTATTTACCGCACATCGATCCGCATGGGCTTCGGATGCTTTGTCGCCGGCATCGTAGAACATATCCAGTGGACGGGTACGACCAAACACCGTCTTAACGAGTTTGAACTTCCGTGCCTTCATACGTTCTGTGTCAATCCACTTTTTCAATGTAGGTAGACCCTCAAAAAAAGCTGCGAGAATTCGCTTGGCTTCATTCTCTGAAATCTTCGCCTGCTGAGCCAGTCCTCTGGATCCTCCGCCGTAAATCGTGAGAAAATTTACCACTTTTCCTTGTTGACGTTCCGCCTTGGTTACCTGCTCCTTTTTAAACACTGTTTTTGCTGTTACAGTATGCAAATCCCCCTTCCCATGAAGAAATTCATCCACCCACTTCGGCTCTTTGGAGAGATTGGCAGTGATTCTCAACTCTTCACCAGAATAATCGATGGCCACGATCTTATATCCAGGCCGTGCTATAAACGCTTTTCGTATGTCCGGGGTATCCTCCGAATAGTTTGACGGCAAGCTCTGGATATTAACTCCACAGTAGCCGTCCTCATTAAGCCCCTGCCCCCCGGGGGAGGAGAAACGACCCGTATCCGTCCCTGATTGATGAAAACCCAACTTGATACAATTATCATCATCATGATTCGCCAAAAGGTTGGTGATGTACGTTCCCAGAGATTTTTCCAGACCACGGAACTCAACGATCTTTTTTACGATCGGGTAAGTATCAATCATTTTTTCCAGAGTAGCACTATCAGTCATATACTGGCCGTTGGCTGTCTTTGGCTGCCTCTCCGGATGTTTGTATTTCAATTCATCAAAAAGAATCGTACCGAGTTGCTTGGCACTGCCCAGGTTAAACTCTTTACCCACAAGCGTAAAAATTTCTTTCTCGATCTCCTTAAGCCGTGCCTGCGTTTTAACTTTGACCTGCTGAAGATAGGAAACATCGATCTTCATCAGATTTGATTCCATCTCCATCACGACAAAAACGACACGTTTCTCCAAGTTATAAATGGATTTCTGTTCTTTAACGATATTCTGATTGCTGAAATAGTTGAATAGATCAAATGTACACATGGCATCGGAAGCCGCATACAAATAACCATACTTGGCCGAAATGAGATCAAAGCGTTTGGTTTTTTTAACCATGTCTTCGAAGGTTAACATAGGTTGATTAAGAAGACGCTCAGACAGGGGCTTCAGTTTGGTATCTTTTTGACCGGCATCAAACAGACGAGCCATTAGCTGAGTATCTTCAAACATCAAATAATCATTGATGAGCACTCCATAATTTTTCAGAAAAGACAGGTCAAACTTAGCATTATGATAGATCGTACGGCATATCTGAGTCAGGCGCCGGATCTCACTTAGCACGGGCTCCTGAGGCAGGTTCAGTTCCGGGTCGATCTGATGGTTCATGGGAACATAAACGGCATACTTGGTATTGAAACACAGGCTGAGCCCCACGATCTTCTCGATCGGAACCCTCTTCCCGCCCATCGCTGCTGTATAACGGTCAAACTTCATCCGTGAATTCAGTCCAGTCGTCTCCAAGTCCAGGGCACAGGGACGGAGCGGATCACTGATGGCCTCATCTATATAATTGGAGAGCTCATCAACACTTTCAACCAGCTTGAATGTCCGGTCACGCATCCAGGGCTTCTGGGCAACCAGCTCTTTCACATTTGCATCAAGAAACTCTTCAATCCCATATTCAGTAATAGCCATGATATTATCCTATTCTAAGAATTTTATTCTCAATTTTCGTTAATTGATCACTCACCTTACTGCCCTGAGAGGCAGAATACAGAACCATGTAAAAAGCAGTTACGATTAGGTTAAATTTTTCAAACTGGCCAAGATTCAAAACACCCTTCTCCACCAGAGTGCCCCTGAGCCCCTTCAATTTTTTTCGCAGACTGCGAATCCGATCATCGTCCGAGAGTGTTATTTTGGCATCCGGCTCAAAGCCACTATCAAACAGAAGCCCCACCGGCGCCGCCAGTTTCCGTTCACTCTCAATAAGCTTGGGGTTGTCCTCTTTCTCGGGCATGTCAGGAATGGACGAAATATCAATGTTGAATTTTTTGAGGATGTAGTTGATGGCGGCACCATAACTGAATCCTTCTTTCTCCTTGATGAAATCGATCCCGTTCCAGCGCTTCTGGCATACCCAGCAGTAGCAGGTGTTCGTTGCTTTGTACAGCCGGGCAGACGGTTTATTGTCCTTCCCATGAAATGGGCACCTGAGCTGTACCTCATCCATATGGAGGGGGTTATAGATGAAGTCTACCCCATAATCGATCATGATCTGGGTCATGTCCAGGTGCTCAAGGATAAGATCCCTGATTTTAACGAAGTCTTTCAACCCATCATCTCCACAGGGATATCTTCCTGAAGATCAATCATGATCTTATCCGACTCTTTGGTATCCTCCGGTTTTTCCATGATGCTTTCGATCTTACGGGACGTGAAGTTGATTTTTACGTCGAAAGGGGAGAAAATCGCACCGCGACGATGCTTCAGGCAGCAAATTTTCATGAGCCCAGAGCGCTTCATCTCCTCAGACATGTAGAGGGATATGATCTGGTCGGCGGCACGCTCAGCCTCATTCGCATTGGATAATGCCGTGAGTTTGTATACGCCCCCCTCTTTCACGGCCTCTTTCCAGCCGTCTCGGTTGGTCTGGAATGGGGTGATCATGCGTAATCCGCGGCCGTTGTTGAAATTGATCGCCAGGTTCTTCAAATGCTTGATAATGCTATTCAGGTCGGCGTTAAAGTCCCCATAGCGGGCATCCTTGTCCTGACCCATAAGCCCCACGTAATCGATGATCGCGAAATCCAAGTCTTTTTTCCGCTCCGCCAACTCAGTCTGGCGGTCATACAGATCGGTTTCAAGAATTGATGGCGTCAGGAGGCCGGGGGGTTGAAACATGATCAGTTCCCCAAAATCTGACCGGGTACCGAGATCCTCCGATGCAACCTCGAAAAATTCATGCTCTTCCTTGGACAACTCCCCGTAGCAGATTTTCTCGTAGGAAATCTTCCCCGCCAAATGCTTGTATTTCGGATGAGTAAACCACTGGGGGTTGCAGGTGTGGAGACAGTAGATGAAGTCCCGCATCTCGTTGAAATTCATCTCCATGGCTGCGTAATACCCGTTGAGACCCTGCAGGATGCCATTATAAGCGAGGTTCGCAGCGAGGGTAGTCTTACCCTGGGCTACGAACGCCGCAATGATCATGAGGTCCCCCAGCTTGGTACCGCGAAAAGTATCGTCCATCCCATTGAGATAGGAGAACAGACCTATGTTGGCGCCGGGGTTTCTTTTTCGCTTTTCATACTCGGCACGGACTTCAGCACTATCTTCCTTGCTGATAATCTGTGACTCTGTTTTTAGGGAATTTGCCTTAAACCGAAATTTACGAGCCTGGCTGCTGAAGTATTCTATGGACTCAGCGATCCCTTTGATCTCTTTTTTGGGGGTGACCTTCAACCCGGCACTGGCAGCCTGCCAGACCTTATTGAGCATGCCCCGGTACTCTTCACTGTTCTGCTCATCGAACTTTTCTTGAAGGATCGATTTATAATCCGACCGGACATAGGGGGTCTGGGTAGCGATCTCTTTAAGGTTATCGAGGATGACACCTTCACCCTCACCAGTAGCCCGCTCGTACAGCAATTCAATGGAGGGCACTTCATGGTATTCCCTGTGGTGTGCCTCAATCCAGTGGTACAGTTTGATGTAAGACGGGTCTTCAGGCTTGACCCGGCTGGTAACAAACTGTTTATAATTGCGAACGAGTTCTTCCAGGGGTATAGTCGGAGTACCGTTCTTCCGTATATTGAGTATGCTTCGAAATATTCGTTTCATTATGCCTACCTATTAAAGTTCGCAGCAGAACTCTTATTTTTTGAAATTTTGGGTGTGACATTTGTGTCCGTTGATGCCAGCACAATACTTTTGAACTTCTCATTTATCAGAGTGAGTAAATCCGGGGTGATCTCCTGAGTACATTGGCTGAGATTAGCCACGGGCAGAAAAAACCAGAGGGGCTTTTTACAATTCAGTCGGTTCTGCACCACCTGTGCCACAACAGTGCTCAACTTCGAATTTGACTGCACCGTCCCTAATTGAAGAACGACCAGATCAAACTCATTCACGTCAGACAATCGTGGAGACGTACCATCATTCTGCTCAACAAAAAAGGACTGGAGTAATGTAATCGTATCACAGATAAGGATCCGGGGTTTGGGCTCTGTAAACCAGTGTGTCATGAGCAGAGCCTTCATGTGCAGCTTATACGTGTCTTTGGTAGAAGCCTGCATCACAAAATTGGGTACCGCGGCCAGATCATTCCGGTCAAAAACCAAACGGGTATCCAATTTATCCAGGGGCATATAATCTCCCCCCAGGCTCCCCAACTCTTTATAAGTATCTGAAACATATCGAGATTTCTTGCACTGGCACCATACCCGAGCGGTCATTTTCAGACCCGTCCATTTATGGGTCACCAGAACGACCTCTTCTCCCGATCCGTCACAGTTTTTACACGGTTCGCTCATAGTTCTCCCGCATCCTTCAAAAGATCTTCGTAAAGGTCATCAATAACCTGGTCATCATGTTTGGTAAAGTCCAAGGCACCCTGGGCGGTGTCTCCAAGGATTTCGTCACTGAGTTCTTTCTTGCCGGAAACCTTGCTCAGCACCCGAACATCGATCGTGCCCCTATTGACCATATGAATGATCAGGACGTGTTCCTGCAGGCTTCCTATTCGCTGGGCACGTCCAATTGTCTGCACTAAATCTCCATACGACCAGGGGGTGTCATAAAAGATAATTACTGAGGCAGCCTGAAGATTCAAAGACGCTGACCCTGCAGTGGTTATGAAAATCAAACTGCAACTCGGATCTGTCTGAAAAGATATTCTCGCCTTCGTCCTCTCATCATTATCCTGGTCACCGGTGATCTTGGTATACTTTATGTGATTCCGCTCACAGATAATCTCCAGCGAGGGGATGCCACTCTTAAACCGGGTAAACAGGATCACCTTCTCAGTTACCAGCTCTTCTGTCATCAAACGCAAAAACTCTTCCTCTTTACTTGAATCCCCCGGCTGTCTGATCAATGCCGGACCATTACTAATCATCTGGCAGTAGGTCAGAGCCGCCAGCTTACCCCGCTTCTTCCCTTCCGGGGTCAGGAACTTCTCATACTTCTCTTTCAGAGTCTCGAACTGTTTGACGGTCTTCTCTTCCCGGTCGCCATTTCGAATCTTGTCGCATATCTCATAGTATTCCTGCTTCACCTTCTCTTCATATACTATTCCTGCGACAGCCTGTCTATAAAGTTCTTTTTGTTCCGGTAGCATTTCCAGAACGACTTTACGGGATATGAGTTTTGGCAACTCAGAAGCAACATCTTCCTTTTTTCGTATTAAGAAATAAGGATCAAGGGTCGTCTTAAACTGAGCCAAGTTTTTGTAACCCACGGTCTTAGGAATCTTACGATCCTTACCGCCGATACGCAGTTTCATCATCTCCTGGACACAATAGGTGTTCTGGAACTTTGTAATCTTCCCGAAGAGTCCCGGCACAATCACGTCGTAAATCCCAAAAACTTCTTCAAGCCCGTTCTTAATGATCGTCGCGGACAGGCCATATACTCTCTGGCCGGCGTCGGCGAGGAACTTACATGCAAAATGGGTTTTGGTTTTTCGGTTCTTAAAAGCCACGCATTCGTCAAGAACAATCATGTAATTGGTACCCAGAGTGTACTTGATGTGCTCGTATTCATCAAGGACGGGGTTATAGTTCATTATCAGAACATTCTCCTTGAACAGCTCATACTGGGCTTTGCGTGCTGGGTACCCCTTCAGTTTATTGAACTTCTCTGCAATGACTCGAACCGAGATGCCTTCAGTGAATTTATCGAATTCTTCCGCCCACTGATACAGAGCAGACTTCTGGCAGACCACTAAAAGTTTCAAACTGGGGTCTCGATCGAGAAGAAAAGAATAGGCTGCAATAGTTTGCAGGGTATTATGGTTTATAAAACCATTCCCCGTAAAATTATGTGTCTCCGGCACATGAAAATCAAAAAACCGAGACTCGGCAGGTTCCAGTTTATCTACTCGATCAAAGAAAATATTCTTCTCAAGAGTATCCCTCAGTACGGGCATGTTTGAAATATACTGAGACAGCCCCAATCGATCCACGGTACTGATAAATTTTCCCAGGCCATCATAAGTCAGGTTTCTTTTCCCGTACATATAAGATTCGACCACATGCTTATATTTATAACCCACCAGGCCTTTCCACCCCGACCCCTTCGTAGAAAAACCATGCTGATCCGGCAGAGTCCTCAGATGCTGTATGATATCTGACATGGCCCGTTTTAAAAAGGTGCCACCAAAAGGGATAACGTCAAGGTTTGTGTTCCGGGCGAGTCCTGTAATAGCAAGTAGCTCACCACATTTTCTCTCGGACAGGAACCCTATCTCCCGCGCAAAAATATCCACATCCTTACCAAAAAAATAAAGGCGCCAGTATGGTTTTCTGGTGCCTGCTACTTTAATCATTCGTTTTTTACGGGTAGACACGATACCAAAGCCCAAGAGAAGTATTTGAATCTGAATGATTAGTTCTTTTGATTTTGAACAACAGGAGACACCATGAGTACCATTCTCAACCCCGCCATCGCCCTCAAAATAGGCACGTAAAAACGATTGGATTACTGTTTTTGGTGACCTGATAATTAACTCCGGGATGACCTGACCCTCAGAGCGGCCGTCCATGGCAACTCCGATATCTTCAAAAAGATCACGTATCTGGACACTATTAACGACAACCCCTTCAGCGTATTCAGCTCTCCCGGTATCATTTTGCTCATAACCAAAATTATCTTTGAGAAGTAACCGGATTCGATTATGTATCTCAGGATCAAACTGAGTTATTACAAAAGACTGACTACGTGAGCTATTCCCCTCAGAAACATAATAACCGAGAAGCTCAGCCAAATCCTCTTTAAGATATTGTGGTATTTTGTATTTTTTCGCAATAGGAGAAGTTTTTGGGGTGTTCAATATCTGATATTCGGTAGAAAATAGCCCCTTCCGATTGATGCAAACATAGTCCCCCACAACCATGGCGTCCAGTCTCTTATATTCAAGACCATTACCTACGGGGCTTAAAATAGGATGATGCCCCAGCCCCAATAATTCAAAGCCCTTCCCCGTTGTTATGCGAATACCTGTTTTACGCCCACTATAATAAAGGGCACCGGCAAGCTGCTCGCCCTCTACAGAGAGGACTTTCGTATCGGGTAAGTCATAAAAGGTACCCTCTTCGTAATTATCTCTCGGTAGCATTGACCCAATTTTGATCAAACCGCGACCAGTTTGGATATAGGTGTCCTCGGAGACGCACTTTCCTAGTCCAGTCCCGTCTCCGAGAACCATTCTCTCCAGCAGGATCATGTGCAGGGCACCCACCACCTGATAATAACGCAGCTTGGTTCCCGGCCGCAGGAACTTAATAGGCTTGAACTCGGCTGTCTTGGACTTACGAAGTTCAAGCAATTTTGGATAAATCGATGGAATGCCCACAAAACTTGGCATCAAAATGCTCCTTTAGAAATGATACGGCCGGGGAAATCAAGCTTAACGCAGATTATGCACAAAAATACTTATGTACGTGGAAATGCTGGAGTTATAAAAGGCCCCTATTGGGGTCAAATGACATTTTCCTCGATAGGAGTCGTGGATTTTTTAACGGGCTCAGGATGCTCTACTACATTTTTCATGATGCTGAAACCGTCGGCACCGGTTTCCGGCGGAGTGTCGGGCTGACCGTGGTGCTGGCGCTGCCATTTACGAACGATCCCATAGCCGTCAGAAAAGCCCGGATCTACTTTACGCCCGGTCTGTTTCTCGACCAGTTTCTTCATAATATCGAACCCCGGAGCAGGGCTGTTTTTTTCCAGAGCAAGTTTAACGGCTGAAGCGAAGATTTCCATGATTATCCCTTCTTCTCTATGATGCCACCAAATGGGTTTTTCAGTTCTTTACTTCCCGGGGTAAGGAGTATATAGAAACTATCCTTATCTTTTGATAAGAAGAGCCCTTTGAATTCGGTTGCAGTATACTGTTT